>Ga0208648_1002966_pt1 | contig 11130 bp, 8 predicted proteins | sample AntAceMetag02UKL_FD_184772 | JGI IMG/M metagenome (GOLD analysis project Ga0208648, IMG submission 184772) | Saline lake microbial communities from Ace Lake, Antarctica - Antarctic Ace Lake Metagenome 02UKL (SPAdes) (version 2) | ecosystem: Environmental > Aquatic > Non-marine Saline and Alkaline...
TAAAATATTTTTAAATAAAAAAATAAAAACAAAATGAAAAACATTTTCTTACAACTCTCATTCTTAATATTAAGCGTATTATTAATATCAAATATTGAGTTAACAGCTCAAGAAAATCTCAAGGAAGAAAAAAAACTTACCCATTGGATGACTCCCGAAGAGCTTCTCAGGAAAGATGAAATTGGGAAGGATTTTACACCTACTCCTCCTCCTGAAGCTCCGGTACGAAATATTGCCGAATTTAACCAAATGCAAGGTGTTTTGATTCGCTATCCTTTTGGAATTTCATTAAGCGTAATCAAGGAAATGGCCGAAGATGTAATGGTTACTACTGTAGTTACGAGCCAAAGCCAGGAAAATTATGTTACAACTCAATATACAAATGCAGGTGTAAATTTGGATAATTGTAATTTTATACAAGCACCATCCGATTCGTATTGGACAAGAGATTATGGCCCTTGGTTTGTCGTTGATGCAAATAATGAATTTGGTGTCATGGATTTTCCTTATAACCGCCCGCGGCCTGGCGATAATAATATTCCTGTGGAAGTTGCCGGATTTTTAGATATTGATCTTTATGGAATGAATGTGATTCATACCGGTGGAAATTATATGACTGATGGTATGGGAATATCAGCATCTTCAACCTTGGTTTGGGATGAAAATCCAACTTTAACACATGAACAAATTGATCAGTATTTTGAGGATTACCTTGGTGTGCATACTTACCATGTTATTCCCGATCCCAATAATACTTATATTGATCACATTGATTGCTGGGGAAAATTTCTTGATGTTGACAAGGTTTTGATTCGTTCGGTTCCGCAAAGTCATCCGCAATACGATGAAATTGAGGCAACTGCTGCTTATTTTGCCGAAAACATTTCATCCTATGGTGTTCCTTATCAGGTTTTCAGGGTTTATACACCAAATAACCAACCATACACCAATTCATTGATTTTAAACAAAAAAGTACTTGTTCCGATAACCGGTTCGCAATGGGACGATGATGCAATTGCCCTTTATCAGGAAGCTATGCCAGGATATGAGATACTTGGTTTTACGGGTAGTTGGGAATCTACCGATGCCCTACATTGCAGAGCTAAAGGAATTGCAGATTTGAATGCAGTTTATATAGATCATATTCCTTTGCTTGGAGATGTTCCCGTTCAGGATGAATATCAAATTGAAGCATCAATTACTGCCTATGGCGGCTCAGCTCTTTATTCCGATTCATTGTTTATTTATTATAGCGTAAACGGTTCAGCTTATTCAAATACTTTATTAACTCAAGTTGAAGGAAATGTTTATTCCGGCTTAATTCCCGGACAAGGTGCAGGAAGCTTGGTTGAATATTATTTATATGCTGCAGATGAGTCAGGCCGAAATGCAACTCATCCTTTTATTGGTTCTCCCGATCCTCATGTTTTCAATGTTGAAGGTTCTTCACAAATACTTTCATTATCTGTGGGCTATCAATTCATATCATCAAATGTTTCCCCTGAAGACCCTGATTTGCTTGTTGTTCTTTCGGATATATTAAACGAAAACCTTGATTATGTTAGAAATTCGCAAGGCGCAACCTTAAGAAAAATCGGCCCGAATTGGATTAATAATATTGGCGATTGGGCAAATGAGGAAGGGTATTTGTTTAAAATGAATGCTGAGGAATCATTTACTATAAATGGTACAGCAATAGAAATATCAACTCCAATTTACCTTTATGAAGGATACCAGTTTATTGGATATTTCCCGAATGAATCCATGGATGCTCTTACAGCATTTGCCGCAATACTTAATGATAATTTAGATTATATCAGAAACTCTAACGGAGAAGTGTTAAGAAAAATCGGTCCAAATTGGGTTAATGGTATTGGAAATGCTAATTCGGGTGAAGGCTATCTCGTAAAAATGTTTGCTTCAGATGTCTTAGTTTACCCGACATCAGGGGAAAAGTCATCGAAAATTAATTCATTGTCAACACCTGAACATTTCCTTTTTGAAGGAGGAAATGCTGCCGATCCGGTTTACACAATTTATATTTCAGGACTTGAAATAGGGGATGAGGCAGCAGCTTTTGATGGTGAAAAATTGGTTGGTTCCGTAAAAATATCATCAAAAAACACTTTTGATAATTCAATGCCTGTTTTTAAAACATTAACAAATGAGGAAGGATTTATTGAAGGAAACAATCTCAAATTAAAGGTTTGGTCATCGTCTTCAAATCAGGAAACAAATTTTTCGAGTAATGCTTTAAACCCTTATGGAAATGCTTATATTGAAAAAACATTTCCTTATTCTGATGGAGAATATAGTATCTATAATCTTAATAAATCATCAAGCATCTTTAAGGACGAAAGTTTAAGCGATGTTTTGGCTTTTCCGAATCCGGCAAATGATTTAATAAGTATTTCTTCTAAAACTAAAATTGAAAGAATATTAATATTAAATAATTCCGGTCAAATTGTTGAAGATATTCCTGCAGGTGTTGATAATCTTAATATTGACGTTTCAAATTATAAAACCGGTGTATATTTCATTAAAATTGTAACTTTAGAAAATATTATAAGTAAAAAGATAATTGTTAATTAATTGGTACTTAGAGTGCCTAATTTAATGAACTAAATAATGGGTGACTGGTTAATAGTAATTATAACTTTAATTTTATCTGCTTTTTTTTCAGGTTTTGAGATTGCTTTTATCAGTTCCAACAAACTAAAAATCGAAGTTGATAGAACAAAAGGCTTGATTTCGGCAAGGATTTTATCGGATTTTGTAAATGCACCTTCCAAATTTATCGGAGCTTTATTACTTGGAAATAATATTGCTCTGGTAATTTATGGAATAGCAATGGCAAGAATTCTTGAGCCTTTAATTACAAATTCATTACCTCAAAATATCGCATCTGAGTTCATAATACTTTTATTTCAAACCATAGTAGCGACATTAATTATTTTAGTTTTTGCCGAATTCTTACCAAAAGTGTTTTTTAGAATTTATGCTAACGGTATTCTGAACTTTTTTTCCATTCCAATAAAAATCATATACACTTTATTATATCCTATCGTATATGTTTTTACGGGTTTATCGGAATTTGTATTAAAAAAAGTTCTCAAAGCAAAATTCACTTCCGAGAAACCGGTTTTCAGTCCAATTGATTTAGATCACTTTGTGAAAGAATTTTCGCCTGATGTTGAGGATGAAAACATTATGCCAACTGAAATTCAGATGTTCCAAAATGTAATTGATTTTAGAGATGTTAAATTGCGTGAATGTTTGATACCTCGCATAGAAATTGTTGCTGTTGAGGAAAATGATGATATCTCGAAACTACAAGATAAATTTACTAAAAGCGGCCACTCGAAAATACTTGTTTATCGCGAATCTGTTGACAATGTAATAGGATATGCTCATGTTCACGATATGTTCAAAAAACCTACCCAAATTAAATCGATCATCAGGCCTATAATAATTGTTCCCGAAACTATGTTGGCTAATAATATTTTAAGCATGTTTATTCAACAACAAAAAAATATAGCAATTGTTGTTGATGAGTTTGGTGGAACATCGGGAATGGTTTCAATCGAAGATTTAATTGAGGAAATTTTTGGTGAAATTGAAGATGAGTACGATGAAGATGATTTAATTGAGAAGAAAATCTCGGATAATGAATTTATCTTTGACGGGAAATTGAAAATAGACGATTTAAACGAAAAATACAAACTCAATTTGCCTGAAACTGACGATTATGAAACTCTTGCCGGATTAATAATACATTTTCATAAAAGTATTCCACGAAAGAATGAAGTAATTTTTGTTGATCAATTTGTTTTTTCAATTTTGCAGGCTTCCGAAACACGAATTGAGCAGGTTCGATTGAAAATAGAATAAAATGCTTTTTATTTGATTACTGATCTGAATCAGTTTAACTTCTTACAAAAAAACCAAGTGCTTCGAGCAATTGCGGCTTTTCGGCGAAGGCTATACGTGCTACTAATTTGAAATCATACATCCATTCGTCGAGGATTTCGAAGGCGTCGTCTTTGGCATCGGTTGCTTGTTGGGTTTCGCCGGTTTCGCGTATATAATTGGCTTGGGCTTGTTCAACTTCCGAAAGCAGGTTGTTGGCCTGGCTTAAAACTTCGGGAGTAATTTTTAAGTAAAGCAAGCGTTGTTGCAAGCTTTCGTCGGCGAGCAGAACGGAATAGAATTTCCTTATAATTTCGATGTATTTTATGTATTTTGTAGGTACTCGTCCATAGATTTCGAGTTGAAGGAGAATTAAGGGAACTTTACGGAATGCAGCTTTTGCTTTTGAGCGATGTTTCATATATGTTTTGCTCAGAGTATCAAGCTTATTGTCGCGAATTGTTTTACTTTCTTTGGTTTCGTCAACTTCGGTTTCTTTAAAATCGAAAAGGCGGCGTGTTTCGGTTAAAATTTGTCTTCCCTCGTTTAGTTTGGCTTGGTCGTAACCAAAATCGGCGAGGGTTTCGGCAATTTCAGGATTAGAGTTTGCGTTTTCAAAAACAATACGGCTTTTTTCTAATTTTTCGATTTGTGTTGGATTTTTTTTTGACATGATAATTAATCTTTGGTTGGTAAAAAATATGTTTTTCTAAATTTTAATTTTAATATTTGATATTTTCTCAAGTTGTTTTGCCGCGAATTCGCTAATAAAAAAAATATTATTACTTCAAAGAGCATTGAATACATTAGTAAATTATTAATAATCCATGAATTAAGAGGCTTGTTTATTAAATGTAGTTTCTCAAAATAATTTTTTTCGTTAAAATTAGATTTCAGAACGTTCGTGAAGCATTTTAGCACGTCATTGAAGCATTTCAGCACATTCATATGGCATTTTAGCATGTAACGGAAGCGTTTCAGCATGTTCATATAACATTTCAGTACATTCACTAAGCATTTCAGAATATTCATGGAACATTTTAGGCCATAGTTGAAGCATTTGAGCATTAATGTAAAGCTTATAATCATTGCTTGATAATATTATTAGTATGACTTAAAAGAAATTTTTGGTTTTTAAGCAAAAAAGTTTTCAAATATACAACAAAACAAAAAAAAATGCAAGTATTTGTTAATTACTTATTAAATTTGTTGAAAACTTTATATGATATTATTAAGATTTGTCAAATGTTTGTTAACATTGTGGTATTGATGAGTGTAACAAGGTTTATTTTCACTCTTGATATAACAACGAAAAAAGTGATAGAAAATGTAAGAAAAGAGAACTAAATACTATAGAAGATAATGCAAATGAAGGATTTGTTTATACTTTTACCCACCCAACCCTCCCTTGAAAAAAGGGAGGGCTGTGCTTCGCTGCTTGATTATGAAGAAAATAAAAATAATAATTGTTTTTCTAATTGAATTGTATTAGATTTGTATTTTTAAAATAAACAAAAAAAGGATTACAAAGAAATTAATCTACATTAGAAACGGAGGAAAAAATTGAAAAGACTAAATTTATTTTTTATTATAGGTATAATTGTATTAAACCAGTTTTCTTGCAATAATGTCTTTTCACAAAAGATAACTCGGGGGCCTGATATAGGAGAAATATATTTTATGGGCCCTACAACCACTGTCTTATTTGAAGCTATATATCATTCCACTGATTTTGGTGAAACTGCTGTTTGTGTGGATAGTGTTTCTGCTTTAACAAATTACATAGGAGCCATTACCGCCGATAAAACTCCCGGTGGGTTATATTTTGCTACAGTAGGTGGGGCTTTATATTATTCTGAAGATTTTGGACAATATGGAAGCTGGGAATTTAGGCATGGTGGCATTAGTTCGAATATTTCAAGTGGAGTAACAGAGGGTTATATTTATGAACATATTGCTTCACATAGTGAAAATTATGGTTCAAGTTTTATTTCTCACAATAAACATGGTTTTTTTGGCAATTTAAAAGCCTTTTGCTTAGATGCTTCTGAAGGAACTGGTTATTGCATTTCTTATCATTGGGCAATAGATGACACTATGTTTTTTTTTCAATCATTAACTAATTTTGATAGCCTTAGGGTTTTGTCAAAATTTAATTTTAAAGGATGGGAGGATGTAGAATTAAGTAGGGGGAGTAATTCCGGATCGGTTTATTTACTGAATAAATTCAGGAAAACTTTATATTTTAGTGATAATTATGGAGAAAGTTGGACTCTTAAAAATACATTTACCTTTCCATATTTGCCTATAAAAGGAATATCCGGTGGGAGGCAAGCAGGAGAGTTATATATGCTTGTAATATATATGCAGTGTCCGTCTAAAAATTCAAAAGATGGACATAACAAGCATATTTATATTTACCATAGCCTTGATTATGGGGAGACTTTTACGGTTTATCATCCATTTTCTTGTGGTGATCCGGCACGTTACGCAAACTTTGAGGCAAGCCCCCTTTCAGGTAATGCACCATTAACTGTGCAATTTAACGATTTATCGGTTGGAGCAGAATCATGGGAATGGGATTTTCAAAACGATGGGATAATTGATTCTTATGAGCAAAATCCGGTTTATACTTATGAGGAAGAAGGAAGTTATACACCCTGGTTAATAATTAATAATGATCCTACTGAAGAAAATATCGCTTTCAGGGAAGATTATATTACTGTATTATCCGGTAATTCGCAGGAAATAGATTTAAACTCAGGCTATCAGTTTATTTCATCAAACCGTTCGCCTGAAAACCCCGATATGCTTGAGGTGTTAGGAAATAATCTCAACGATAATCTTGATTTCGTAAGAAACTCACAAGGACAAATGCTACAAAATATTGGCGGTAATTGGGTAAATGGTATTGGTAATTGGATAAGCACAGAAGGCTATCTTTTTAAAATGAATGAATCTGATGTTTTAATAATTGACGGAACCGCAGTGAATCCTCAAACTCCAATAAATTTAAATACGGGTTATCAATTTATCAGTTATTTACCAAATGAAACATTTGATGCGTTGGAGGCATTTGCAGGGATTTTAAATGATGATCTGGATTTTATAAGAAATTCAGAAGGTGGCGTTTTACGAAAGATTGGTCCGAACTGGGTAAATGGAATTGGTGAATGTAATCAGGGAGAAGGCTTTTTGATTAAGATGAATGGAAATGATACGTTGGTATATCCGGATTACAAAGAAATTAATCTACATTAGAAACGGAGGTAAAAAATGAAAAGACTAAATTTATTTTTAATTACAATAATTTTTGCAATTAACTTGTTTTTTTGCAATAATATTTTTTCACAAAAGATAACACGAGGGCCTGATATTGGAGAAATATATTTTATTGGAACAACTCACACAGGATTTGGCATTTACCGCTCTATTAACTTTGGCCAAACTGTAATTTGTATGGATAGTACTATATTGGAAAACGTTATGGCAATTTCTGCAGATAAAGAAACTGGAGTTTTATATTACGCTACAAATCAATTAGGTTTATACTCAAATTTGTATATTTCAGAAGAGTTTGGTCAACAAGGATCATGGATTTTTAGAAATGATAGTATTAGACCCATATTAAATAGTGGGAGAAATGAGGGTGAAATTTATTCAAGTTGTTCAAAACATAGTAGTGATTTCGGTTATAATTTTATCAACCACAATTTATTTGGATACTTTGGTAATAGAATAGATGTAGAAATAGATAATATAAATTCAAATTTAGGATATATTCTTGTTGGTTCATATACAACACCTAACACTCAGTATTTACTTGTTTCATATGACAATTTTGATAATTTAGAAATAGTTAATTCCTTTACATTTAATGAGTCAAATATTATCTACATAAGTAGTGGTACTGAAGAAGGAGAATTATATCTATTTAATAGGTCTTTATCAGAACTTTATTTCAGTAATGATTTTGCAAATACTTTTAATCAAATAGAATATTATAATTTTTATAATAATTGTATGCTAACAGAGGGTCAACAAAGCGGAGAATTATATATTGTAATGTATTTTATAAATATGTTGTGGCAAAACGCCCATACATATATTTTTCATTCTACAGATTATGGAGTTACTTTTGAAGTATTTCATCCTTTTTCAAAAGGGCAGCAACCAATTCTGGCAAATTTTTCAACCACAACTAAGGAAGGCAATCACCCGTTAACATTAGATTTTTGTAATTTTTCAATCGGAAATATTCAATTGTATGAATGGGATTTTAATAATGATGGTGTTATTGATTCTTATGAAGAAAGCCCATCATGGACTTATTCGGAGCCGGGTACTTATTCCGTCAGTTTAACAATAACAGCAGGATCGCCTGATAGTACTAACACTTTTGTAAAAGAAGATTATATTACTGTTTTATCCGGTAATTCGCAGGAAATAGATTTAAACTCAGGCTATCAGTTTATTTCATCAAATCGCTCACCTGAAAACCCCGAGATGCTTGAGGTCTTAGGAAATAATTTAAACACAAATCTTGGTTTTGTTAGAAACTCACAAGGGCAAATGTTACAAAAGATAGGTGAAAACTGGGTAAATGGTATTGGTAATTGGATAAGCACAGAAGGCTATCTTTTTAAAATGAACGAGCCGGATGTATTAATAATTGATGGAACAATAGTTAATCCCCAAACTCCAATAGAATTAAACACAGGTTATCAATTTATCAGTTATTTACCAAATGAAACATTTGATGCTTTGGAGGCATTTACCGGTATTTTAAATGATGATCTTGATTTTATAAGAAATTCAGAAGGAGGCGTATTACGCAAGATAGGACCAAACTGGGTAAACGGTATTGGTGAATGTAATCAGGGAGAGGGATTTTTGATAAAGATGAATGGGGAGGGGGTTTTGGTTTATCCTTAGGTTTTACCCACCCAACCCTCCCTTGAAAAAAGGGAGGGCTTGTGCCTCGCTGCTTGATTATGAAGAAAATAAAAATAATAATTGTTTTTCTAATTGAATTGTATTAGATTTGTATTTTAAAAATAAATAAAAAAAGAATCTCAAAAAAAATAATCTATATAGGAAACGGAGGCATAAAATGAAGAAAGTAAATGTTTTTTTTATTACCGGAATAATTGCATTAAACTTGTTTTCTTGGGAGAATGTCTTCTCCCAAGAAATAACAAGAGGACAAGATGTTGGCGAAATCTATTTCTTGGGTCCAACACATACAGGAGAAGGCCTCTACTACTCTACCAATTTTGGTGAAAATGCTGTTTGTGTGGATAGTATTAAAAATATTAAAACCATTGCAGCAGATAAAACACAGGGAGGAGTTTACTGTGTGGAAATGCCGGAAAACTTATACTATTCTAATAATTACGGCTATTCTAATAGCTGGTTTTTTAAAAATGGAAATATTAGTGATGAAATTAATTGTGGTATAAATAGCGGACATATTTTTTCGAGTTTTTATATGCATAGTGTGGATTTCGGTTCTAATTTCACTTATCATGCATGTAATGGATATTTTGGGAATAAAAAGAATGTTGCAATAGATAATGTTGATGATAACATAGGATATGTTTTATCAAGCAAACTAATCGTTGCTGACACAATATATTTATTCAGTACATACGATACTTTTGAAAACATTGATTTAATACATGAATTTAACTATCATTGGAGTGAATCTATTGAATTATCTAGTGGATTTTCATCTGGTGAGCTTTATTTTTTTAATTATACAAGAAATGAATTATGGTTTAGTCAGGATTTCATAAATAGTTTTGAATTAATAAATACATTTAATTTTAATACTTATTATCAAATAGGATCTGAAGGAGGAAGACAAAATGGTGAATTATATATTTTGTACAACTTTGTTAATTTGATGTGGCAAAACGCCCATATATACATATATCACTCAACTGATTACGGGGTTACTTTTGAAGTATTTCACCCGTTTAGCAAAGGAAACGAACCTTTATTATCAAACTTTTCTACATTAACTCAAGAAGGAAACCAACCTCTTGAAGTTGAGTTTTGTAATTATTCAATTGGCGAAGTATCAGAATACCAATGGGATTTTAATAATGATGGAAATATTGACTCTTACGAGCAAAGTCCAATTTTTACATATCAGGATACAGGGTTTTATTCAGTTAAGTTGACTATTGTAGGGTCTGATAGCTCAAATTCATTTTTAAGAGAGGATTATATTACAGTATTGCCTGGTAATTCACAAGAAATAAATTTAAATACCGGCTATCAGTTTATTTCATCAAATCGCTCACCTGAAAACAAGGATATGCTTGAAGTATTAGGAAATAATTTAAACGATAATCTTGATTTTGTAAGAAACTCACAAGGCCAGATGTTAAAAAAGATTGGTGAAAACTGGGTAAATGGTATCGGCGATTGGATAAGTACTGAAGGCTATCTTTTTAAAATGATGGAGCCGGATGTTTTAATAATTGACGGAATAGCTGTTAATCCGCAAAGCCCAATAGAACTAAATACCGGTTATCAATTCATTAGTTACTTGCCAAATGAAACATTGGATGCTTTAGAAGCATTTGCAGGCATTTTAAATGATGATCTTGATTTTATAAGAAATTCAGAAGGTGGCGTTTTACGAAAGATTGGTCCGAACTGGGTAAATGGAATTGGTGAATGTAATCAGGGTGAAGGGTTTTTGGTGAAGATGAATGGGGAGGGCGTTTTGGTTTATCCTTAAAAGGCTAATGTTTAATGGCTAATCCCGAAAGCTTTCGGGAAAAGTAAAAAGTAAGGAGATGCTTAAATCTGAAATCATTATTCGTTAATCGGTGTTCGATATTCAAAGAAAGGCTAAAGGCTAAGGACTAAAGGGAAAAGGAAAAAGTTTGGAAATGCATGAGGATAGGAATAGTGATTGAGGATTAATGAATAGTGATTTGTGATTTTGTCCATCCCTGAATGGGGATGTGGTTTTGCAGTATCCCTAAGGCTAAAGTTTACTCTCTAAAAGTATAATACAAGAATAAAAATTGATGTTTTTTTTCAACAAAATTTAATAAAATATTTTCATTAATCATCACTAACTACACAATTTATTAACATTAAACTCTTTAAGACTGTTGTTTTAAAAGCAAGAATTTCTTATAATTATTTTTAATCATTAACTTTCTGTTGTACTTTTGTCGCTCAAAAAAAATTAAAAAA
>Ga0208648_1002967_pt1 | contig 11129 bp, 8 predicted proteins | sample AntAceMetag02UKL_FD_184772 | JGI IMG/M metagenome (GOLD analysis project Ga0208648, IMG submission 184772) | Saline lake microbial communities from Ace Lake, Antarctica - Antarctic Ace Lake Metagenome 02UKL (SPAdes) (version 2) | ecosystem: Environmental > Aquatic > Non-marine Saline and Alkaline...
GTGACGTAGCGGCACGTACGCAGGACGAATCGAGGCAGCCGAAGGCAATAGTGGTCGCGTAGTTTTTTGCTGCTTGTTAGGGCAGGAAGCCCACGAACAAGCTTTCGCAAAAATAGCGACTCCCCGCGAACACATAAAGGTTATTCTTTCTACCCCTACGGAGGAGGAATGCGCATGTGCATCGGTATGCATCTGGCACGTATGGAAATTACCACAATAATTGCTTTATTTATTAGCCAATTTGAATTTAAATTAAAGCTTGGCGCACCAGTAGCCCCGATTACTTAGCTGACACTAAAGCTGAAAGAAGGGATATCATTGATGATTAATGCTTTGCAATTGAATGCAAGAAAATAGGATTTTTAGCTAATTATCAAGAACAATATAATCTAATGAATAAACTGAGTTAATGAGTGATATATTAGTTCCCTGATTATTAATAACGGTAAAAGAATACAAACTAGACAGACTATGAACCAACCAGAAAAATCACTGACTATGTGTTTACTGATGACACCCGATATGGCAAATTTTGCCGGTGTGGTACATGGGGGAGCAATGCTAAAACTTTTAGACCAGGTTGCTTATGCCTGTGCAGCCAAATATAGCAGAAGCTATGTAGTGACGGCATCTCTAGATCAGGTGTTTTTTACACAGCATATTAAAGTTGGCGAGTTAGTGACTTTATATGCACATGTTAATTATGTTGGCACTAGCTCTATGGAAATCGGCATTAAAGTGGTTGCCGAAAACCTGACCAGTCATGAGCAGCGAAATACTATTTCTTGTTTTTTTACCATGGTTGCAGTGGATGAACAGGGGAAACCCAAACGAGTAACGCCACTGATAATTGCAACTGCAGTCGATAAACGCTTATATGAAGCGGCGAAATTACGCAAAAAAATGCGTCAACAGGTTTTGGAGCAAAGCCTTGCCTTGCATGATGAAATTCCCGAAGATGAGGTATAGATTGACCTTTTAAAAACAGCTGCTGGATGAGCCCGTTGGAGTATGCATAAACGGGATACCCTGATACAGCATAATAATTTTCTTATTACGGAGTTATATTTATAATGTGGATTAAAATGGGTTGTAAACTTGATTTCGATTTGGAGGCAAGGACTCCTCTGGTGTTAATGTTGCGCCCGCGTAGCGGAGTACAGCAGTGGGTTGCGCGAGAATCTTACACTCTTATGCCCAGCGTTCCCGTGGTGGAATATACTGATATCTTTGGTAACCTTTGTCAACGGTTGGTAGCACCGATTGGACAGTTTGCCATTCATACCTCGGCAGAAGTTATGACAGCGGATGAAGTGGATAAAGCGCCGGGTGCGCCGTTTGTTGAAGTTCAAAATCTGCCGGAATTTGTACTTACCTATTTATTGCCTAGCCGATATTGCGAGTCCGACAGGTTTGGCGATCTTGCTCGCGAGATTACTGCTGAAGTATTGCCTGGTTATGATCAGGTGTCTAGCATTGACCAATGGGTTAGACATTTTATACGCTATACGCCTGGTTCGAGTAATCTGCCCATTTCTGCGCAAGAGGTTAATGTTCGTTGCGAAGGTGTGTGTCGCGATTTAGCGCATCTGGGCATAGCGTTGTGCCGCAGCATTAGTATTCCTGCTCGTTTGGTTGTAGGCTATCTTTATGGTCTGCAGCCTATGGACATGCACGCATGGTTTGAAGCCTATGTGGGTGACCGCTGGTATACCTTTGATCCGACGCAAAATGTGATTCATGGTGGCCGAGTAGCCATTGCATACGGGCGCGATGCCGCTGATGTATCAGTGTTTCACCAGTTTGGTGCGGGCGCTAGTTTATCCAATATGCAAGTTAGCGTTGATCTGCTTGTTGATGCTCCGGACTAAGCTCGAAGTATAGGTTTATTTGTTAGGAAATGCGTTCAGTATTAAGCGCATTCAAGAGATGAGTGGAGTGGGGGTTAGTCCGCTAATAACCCCTTCTTTTTGAATTGTAATCAGAAAGATTATTCCGGATTTACTGATTGCAACATATTTAATACGCATGACTGTAAAGGAATCAATAAAAATGACTAAGCAAATATTTGCTGAGCATAACTCTATATCAACAGCATCCCAAATTAAACGGGACGATTTACCCGCGCTACCTTTTAAAAACAGGTCATTTCTCAGCTTTCTGGGTACTCAGGCACTAGGCGCTTTTAACGACAATGTTTTCAAACAGTTAGTTTTGTTATTAGGGGTAGGTTATACCTTGGCGGGTGTAGAGTATCAGGCGGTGGTGCAATTTTTGTTTGCATTGCCATTTTTGCTCTTTTCAGGACTGGCTGGTGATCTCTCTGACCGATTCAGTAAAGGCCGTCTGATGGTCATTTGCAAGATTGCCGAGGTCATTATTGCCTTACTGGGTGTCGGGGCATTCCTGATGATCACTGTCGGTACTTCAGATGCTAAAGAAGCACCATTTTATCTTTGCTTGCTGGCTGGTGTAGCATTTCTTCTAGGCGCACAAAGTGCTTTTTTTGGCCCGCCTAAATATGGCGGCCTTCCGGAACTGGTGCGTCCCTATGATCTTGCATCGGCAACGGGTATGACACAAATGACTACATTTTTGGCGATAATATTGGGTGTGGCAGTTGCCGGCATACTTGCAGATCTGCTTTCTGGACGGATGTATATGGCTGGACTGCTTACTGTCGGTATTGCGCTATTGGGGACAATAATTTCATTGGGCATTGCCCGGAATCCTCCTGCCGATGCTCAGCGGCGTTTATCGGCTAAATCATTTATCAGCGTATTACCGACATTAAGCAGTATTTTCCGTAGTGATCCGTTACTGATGAGAATTATTTTTATGTACTCATGGTTCTGGTTCGTTGGAGGAGTGACTTTGACATCTATCAATGCATTTGGTCGTTTTCAATTAGGCTTGAGTAATTTTGAGACCAGTATGATGGTTGCTATTACATCACTGGGCATAGCAATAGGTAGCGTTTTGGTTGGTCGTTTTTCCTGTGGAAAAGTACGTATAGGCCTGGTGATCCCTGCGATAATTATGCTGGTAATATGTCTTCTGAGTTTATCGTTGATTCCTGTATATAGCCCAACAGCTGAAGATATCTTGTTATTTAATCAACTCAAAAATTCGCCTCAGATGCTGGCAACAGCAAACATTATTCCAACTGCAGCTTTGTCGGTACGCGTAACAGCTTTTGGCTTGTTTTTGCTGCTGGGTGCTGCGGCCGGGTTCTTTTCGGTGCCCTTGCTAACATTTATCCAAGCACGTCCTTCGCACAGTGAAAAAGGTCGGGTATTTGCAGCCGTCAACTGGGTTAACTGGATTTTTATTCTGGCTTCGGCGATTGCTTATGGCGTGGGGATGAGTTTATTTGCCAATCATGTTAGTTTGCTATTAGTAACATTGGGCGTTGTAACTCTGCTGATTGGATTAGTTGTTTTGCCTGGTATTTTTCGACGTTTAAAGCATGACGCATCGGACTTTATTTACCTAAAGCCTTTAAAGTAATCAGGCTTATATATAGGTATATTCAATACCAAGCCAGTCATATTTAACACATTGTAAAAAATAGTAGATCATCAGGACATCTGAAATGAGTGCTTTAGTTTTTATGTGGCTGTCCAGCTAATCAGAGAAATAATTAGCAGCACCTAAAAGGGGAGTGTTCGGGTTAAGCGATAGCTTGATAGACATCTGGCTGAGTAAGTTTTTAAAGCGGCCTTTGTTAGTAAAAGCAAGCAAGAACTTTTCATTCTCCAGTGCTGGGCGGATTTTAGGAGCGATACCACCGCCAATAAACACGCCGCCTGTTGCTAAGCATTTCAGCGCCAGGTTGCCTGCTTCTGCAGCATATAGTTCAGCAAATAAGCGTACCGCTTCAATACAGAGAGGATCTTCATTATTAATGCCCAGACGGGAAATGATCGCATTTCTATCACCGGCGTAGGAGCTAATATCATTCGCTGTTGGTACCGCCAGGCACGCGGGCCCGAAGCCTATATCAAGCAGAAAATCATACAGATAGCCAAAACCATCACCCGAAAGAACTCGTTCCCAGCTAACGTGACCGTTAAATTGTTTACGCAGATAACTTAGAAACCGGTCTTGTTGTATAGTCTGGGGTGCAAAATCAGAGTGACCTCCTTCTGTTGCAATGGGCTGATACTGTTCTCCATCCCAATAAAGAATCGCCTGACCTAACCCCGTTCCTGCTGCGATAACAGCTATATTGCCGGCTTTACTGTGTGCCTGAGGATTAAGTTCGACCAGATCTTCAGCAGGACTATTTAACATGCCGATCGCCATGGCCTCAAGATCATTTAATAATTTTACCTTGCTGATACCCAGTTTTGCTGAAAGTTCCTGGGCATCAATGACCCAGGGAAGATTGGTGGTCTGGCAACGCTGGTCTACGATTGGACCAGCAATACCTAAACATGCGGCATCAATTGTGGTGTCGGGTTTTAAAAATATCGACAGAATATCATCAAATTGAGGATAGTCATTGCTGGCAAATGTCTGCTCAGATTCACATTGTAATGTACCTTGATTATTTTTTGCGAATAAGGCTAAAACAGTTTTTGTACCACCAATATCACCTGCTAATATCATTGCTAAGCTCCTGCTGTTTCGTTGTTTGTTGCTAATAAGTACTTTAATCCGTCGATAATACCATTGGCTACTTCATGCGGAGGCAGTTGATAAAATCCTTGCCAGGATAATGCATGATCTTGTTCATATTGCGCCTCTCGATCTGGATGTTTTTTTAGCCAGGTAAGACGTACAGCGTGATAAATGAGAGAGTCAGTCATTAAAGTGTCTTCGACTTGTAAATCAGGGTTATCTTTGAAAATCGATGCCAAAGCCTGTAGCGTCTCTACCGTTAATTGCCGGTAGTCAGGAGATTGAATTTTGTCCAGCCTGTGGTTGATCAACAGCACGAAGCTCTTTTCTTGAGCTGTCATTTCGGCGAGTATATATTCACTATCCAGGCGGCGTTGATTATTCAGTTTTTCACTGATGATTAAGCCTTTACAATGATGTAGAACTTCCCAGACATCAGCAAAAAATGACTCTGCTTGACGACCTATACTGCCACGTTGTTCGCGCCATTCGTGCCAATCTCCAACTCTGCCTCGATCTTTAGGGTTGATTTTCTCTGAAAAACGGGCGCTATCCAGGTTTTTGATCTGACCTTCATAACGTAAAGATTCACTCATATTTAATTGTGATTCCGCGTTCTTGTAATCGGCTAGGGTTTCTTTTACCTTTAAGGCAATGGTATGGGGTGGCAGGGCCAATAATGCATCGAAAGCCTCGCCCAGATTACATTTAAGTTGCCGTTGCTGACGAATAATAATTAATTGCATAATATGCCCGACTCTTACGGTGTGCATATCGTTAAATAACTCCGGGTTGGATTTGATCAAAATACCCAGATAGATTATTAATTCCTGAATAATAATATGTACGCAAACATTGGGGCTATTGAAGGTGCGAATTCTTTCCAGTATCTCATGTGCATTAGCCGGGCGTTGGAAAGTAGCCCGATTGCTGTATTCACGACCAACACTAAGGCTTTTCTGGCGTACTAATATATCCGTCGCCGCTTGCTCCAGATTCGCATCGTGTTTTTCTAGTAAACCGGCACAATGACGCACCAGACTCCACTCATTCAGGTTTCCTGCCAGAGTGTAGATTTCCTCAAACAAATCACGTAGACGATAGCGAAGGTCGTCTGCTTCGGGTACGCTTATTTCAAAATCGAGCCCATGCCGACAATACAATAAGTTGAGAATTTCATGTTGTGCATACAGATTGGTATTATTGATAAGCAGTTTTATCAGTGCATCGTCAGCTAACTCATTCCAGTCATTTATAGCTTGCGGCATGACTGCTGCGGTTTTTTCCAGGTCTACCGGTAATAAGATGCAACAAGAGCGAGTTTCATTTGGCTGGCTTGCTTCGGCAAAGTGAAAGTCATGTAGATAGTTAATGGTTTCAACACCGGTTGTGTTAATGAACTCGTGCATACTTTCTAGCTTTACAGGGACGCCAAGAATTTCTCCCTGTTTTAACTCCTGCATAAATTCCACTAGTAATTGATGTCCGTCGTTGTCCAGCATATTATGTTTGATAACAATGGTGACTAGCGGTTTTCCTGGACGGTCCCAATGTCGATAGATATAACTCAGCTCCAGGCGCAGACGCTCGACAAGTAAGGGAATGTCCAGAGTGAGATAAAAACCACGCTGGTTCAAAAACTGTGGTAAAAACACAAACTGTTGATCACCAAGTTTATACAGCAGGGAAGTTCCCAAACCACGAATTTGCTTATCGGGTCTGCCACTTAAACCCAGCCGTTTATTGCGTCCTACTTGAGTGAATGCAGCTGCAAGGTCGTGGGATTCTCGGATTTGAATGGGGGCAATCTGATCTATTGTCTGTGTATTAATGCCCAGTTTTTCCAGCTTGCTTTGTACCTCTGGATCTTCCGCAAGTAAAGTCAACTGGATATTCAAGTCTGGTTTATGATTGCGGCCTATATGCTTACTACGCCCTAATGGGTCAATGTCGCTGTATTCCAGTAAACCATCCTGGAGCATTTCTCCTAGAATAAACAGGCTTTGAGCCCAGACTAAGGGCACATTTTCATTAGGTACCCGGTCCTGACTATGCGGATTTTTGCGTTCCGCTGCTAATTTGTCTTCAGGGACGAGGTACAATTCAGGTAGTAATTGCTGACCATTTTGTTCAACCAGGAGTCCTTTTAATTTATTACGATAATCCCTGGCTTTATCAGTATCACCGGCAAATAACTTATTGAGTAGCAAGTAGCTAAAAAATAATGGCCATTCACATTCAATATCCATGAACTGCTTTAGTTCATGGGCTTCATAGTACATGCGATGACTGTCTTCAATAACCACCTGATGACCATCGCGCAAAAAAACGTTTACAGCCGTATTTGCCCTCTAGTTTTTCACAGATAAGTTGTTCAGTTTTTTGTAACAAATCCAGATTATCAACTGCAAATGCCGGGTAACCAATGACACTTAGCACTGCTGAATCGACCTCTTTAGAAATTGATTCCCGAGGTAATAAAGCTTCCAGTGCAATCCGGGAGCGTGCAATTTCATCGCTGAGCACGTGAATTTTAGAAGACTGACCACCATCCGGACCAAATAGATTGAATCCTGACATGGCCTCAAGCGCCGCCTTAGCCATACCGACTGAACTGGCATTTAATTCAGCTACACCATGGTTACTTTTATTGCCCCGCTCCCAGATACCGTAATCAGGGGTACGATAGGTACGGGCTATATAATGCACCAGATTTTGTACAAAATTAACTTCATCTATGGTAAAAACGATACGCAGACCAGATGCAGTCATTTGCGCTAGCATTAATAAGAAAAGTGATGTTGCATCGAGTTGTAAATGCCCCCATTCATGGTCACCTACTACTATTTCACCGGTGTGTGTGTCATATTTTGCATGCAGGGCATCCAGAGGGTCTTGAGTATGTTTAAAACGCTCGACTTTATGCGCCTGGCGCATCATCGCCACTAACAGACCACGCATTAACTTAACCACGCTTTGTTCAAGTATATAGGTTCTTCCTTCACTATCAGCGCTACGGCGATAAGCTAATGCAAGTCCCCAGGCTGCAAGAATACTATAAACATTGTCACGTACCCAGGCATCAGTGTAGTCACCATGTGCGGTTACTGCGGTACTTGCCGGTAATAGTCCACTTATCGGATCTTGCCGGTCAAGAATGATACCCTGAACTTGCTGGAAATAAAGATCTAATTCTGATAAAGGATTCATATCTATTTTCATTATCAAATAATAATTGGTCTATATTGAGTTTAATAGTAATACTACACTATGAGTTTATTGATGCATACAGGCATTAAAAATTTTTATTGTATATCACAAATTAAGCGGCTCTTGATGCTATTTATTAGGACGTCGAACTGCATAGTAAATAGGGTTATACTTCACAGCTTTGGAGAAATGGATGTCTAGGATTCTGGCGGATTTAACAGCCTTAAAATGAAAAAATAAGACGTCTAATAAATTGCGGCGACAAGAAAAATAGTGATCGGAAAACTTTATCCTGATAGACCGAAATATTCCCTATATCTTACCGCCTGGTGTTCAAGATTATGTATCTGAAGATCATTTAGCCTGCTTTGTTGTGGATATAGTTGACTCACTTCACTTAAGGCTCATTATCAAGGGAAAAGCCACCTATGATTCTATGGCGTTCAAATTTATTACCGCTAATGAACATCCTGATCACTATACCCTGTAAACCAAACTAAGTAATTTATCAAGCGGTTTGGGCTTACCAATATAATAGCCCTGAACATAATCAAGATTAAGTTCAGATAATTTTGTTAAGACTGCTTTATTCTCAACAAACTCCGCGATTGTTTTCTTTCCCATGATATGCCCAATTTCACTAATTGATTTAACCAGAGCAAAAGCTACTGCATCATTTTCAATATTTTTGACAAACTGCCCATCAATTTTAAGATAATCTACCGGAAGATTTTTTAAATAATCAAATGATGACAAACCACTGCCGAAATCATCGAGAGAAAATTTGACTCCACGTTGCTTTAATTCTGAAATAAAATCTTGTGCATCAATTAAGTTATTGATTGCAGCTGTTTCTGTTATTTCAAAACAGATTTTATTCGCTAATAAGTGGGAACTGTTATTTAGCTGTTCATGAATAAAATACAGCAAGTGTTTATTGCCTAGATTTTTTCCAGAAATATTAATTGATAAACAGGGTACATTACTACCTTTTTTAATCGTTTGTTTAATCCAGTTAAATACAGCTCTGATCACCCATTGATCTAGCTGTAATGAAAGGTTAAATCTTTCTACTGCTGGTAAAAATGCATCCGGGGGAATAATATCGCCATTAGTGTCTTGCAGGCGTATTAACACCTCATAATGATCAGGGCTATTAGTCGTATTTAATTGACAAATAGGCTGTATATATAAAATAAACAGGTTTTCATTAAGTGCCTGATTGATTTTACTAATCCATTGTAGTTCTTTTCGATTTGAAGCTAAAATGCTATCCGCTTTTTGATAAATATGTGTACAGTTTCTACCGGCATTTTTTGCTGAGTAACACGCGATATCTGCATGAGAAAATAAATCAGATATACTCTTGGTGTATCTTGTTATATCTGTAATGCCAATACTGACACCAATACGAAAATTTTTATTATCCCAATGAAATTGAAAATTACTAATTTTGGTTAATAATTCTTGAGCATGTATTTCAGCTTGTTGAAGCGAACAGTGTTCTAACAGAATGGCAAACTCATCTCCCCCTAAGCGAGCTACTGTATCTCTGTAGCGAAAAGTGCTCTTTAAAATATTAGCAAATTGCTTTAACAGTTCATCACCGGCAATGTGAGTGCATGTATCATTAATGATTTTAAAGTGGTCTAAATCCAGATAGCATAAAACATGTACACTACGCTTGGTTTTAGCGGTTGAAATGACCCTGTTAATGCGGTTTTCAAATTCCCGTCGATTGATTAAGTCAGTCAAGGGGTCATGCGATGCTTGATAATTCAACTGTTCTGAAAGCTTCTTTGCTTCTGAAATGTCTTCTTGAATAGCAATAAAATGTGATACTTGGTCATTGCTATCCTTAATGGGGGCAAAAGACTCCTGAGACCAGTAAAGGTCTCCATTTTTCTTTTTATTCTGTAGTACTCCTCGCCAGTCTTTCCCCGATTTAAGAGTATCCCAGAGTTCCCTGTAATCATTAATAGTGGTTTTTCCTGAGCTAAAGATACGTATGTTTTTACCGATCACTTCGTCAGCAAAATATCCCGTTAACTCGAGGATTTTAGGATTAACATATTCGATATTTCCGGTCGTGTCAGTAATAATGACTAGGTTAGGGCTCTGCTCAACTGCCTGTGAAAGTTTTTTGATCTGTGCTTCATTTTGTTTACGAACCGATATATCTTGATGTGTTCCACATAATCTTAAGGCTGAATGATTATCTATATCATAGGCAACGACAGCGCCAGAACCTTGAATCCAGGTCCAATGCCCTTGCTGATGACGCATTCTAAATTCAACGGTAAAAGGCTGTTTGCTCTTGATACTTTGTTCAATAACTTTATACACTCGCTGTATGTCATCAGGATGCAAACGGTTTGCCCAGTCGTCCACATGATTGTCAATCTCGGATCGTTGCAGACCTAAAATTTCCAGCCAGCGATTATTAACATAAAGTTTGTCAGAGACATAATTCCAGTCCCAGTATCCAAGTTCAGCGCCTTCAATAACCAGATTCAGTCGATTTTCAATCTCTTTACGTTGTGTTATATCAAGAATAATGGCAATGAATGCCGGTTTTGTTAAAAAATGAGTTAGTTGTAAGTGTATTTCTACAAAATAAGAGCTCCCATTTTTTCGCTGATGGATGGTTTCAAACTGGATAATTTCTTTAGCCCCGGTTCGTAGTGGTTCGACAAGCTGAACGAACGTTTCCAGACTCATTTCTGGCTTTATATCCACTGGTGTAAGCTGCGTTAACTCTTCCTGAGTGTAACCAATATTTTTGCAGGCTCCTCGATTGACTTTAATGAATTTAAAGGTTTCTGCGTCAAATACAAAAATTTCGTTGAGTGAATTTTCAAAAATATGCCTGAAGCTTTCTTCTATGACCGCATTTTTCTTTTTTTCAGTAACGTTCTCTAAGATACAATGCGTCTGGATGAAATGGCCTTGCTTGTCGTAGTCAAGACGACCATCAAAAGTGACCTCAAGCGTTGATCCATCTTTATGCCGCATGGTAAATTCAATACCACAAATTTTTCCTGTTGCTTTGAATTTTGCAAAGTTTTGTATAGCTTTTTCTTTTGATTCGGGTGTCATGAAATCGCCGAACCATTTTCCTATTACCTCATTCAAGGTATAACCAAATAATTTACACCAAGCGGGGGTATCCGCTATAAATTCTAGGGAGGCACAAAATTTCCCTGAGATTTTTCTTCAATCAGCTGTGCAAGAGAAGGCAGTTTGAATTCTCCGCTAACTCTGTCTCGAATATAATCATAAGTTCTCACCTT
>Ga0208648_1002974_pt1 | contig 11103 bp, 8 predicted proteins | sample AntAceMetag02UKL_FD_184772 | JGI IMG/M metagenome (GOLD analysis project Ga0208648, IMG submission 184772) | Saline lake microbial communities from Ace Lake, Antarctica - Antarctic Ace Lake Metagenome 02UKL (SPAdes) (version 2) | ecosystem: Environmental > Aquatic > Non-marine Saline and Alkaline...
CCATTGAGATTTCCAATGCCATGACCTATCTTGATTTTTCAAGCAACAATGCATTTATGGATGCGTTTACACGGGCTCAGTTTCTACCGCACACAGATGAAAAACTGTTTCCCAGCGTTAATCAAGAAAATCATGAGCAGCAACTGGAATTTGATTTGAAATAGCGTCACCCTTTATGCGGGTGCGAGATTTACTCAATAGATAATAAATATAAATTTTCATAATTTTCTGATTCATGGGTATTTATAAGTTGCAATGATTTCTTTCTTGCATTTTGACCTAATTTTTCTCTAAAAGCCCGGTCACTAATCATATCTTCAGCTTTTTTACTAACTAAGTCTTCATTTTCAGGCTCAAAGAGTAAGCCATTAACCCCATCATCAATCAACGGGATATCCCCATTTACTTTTGAAACTAATAAAGGCCTGCCATAGTACATTGCCTCAATAATAGCATTGCTTTCCCCCTCAAAATGGGAACAATTCAAAATCACATCAGACTCAAGAAAAACCGATTCCATATTCCCAATTGGAACACCTCCTACATAGCGTATCCAGTCCAAACCCTTAATTTTATCTCTGAACTCTTTATCGTATCCTTCATCCGCAACCGGCCCGACTAAGGTTAACACAATTTTATCATATTTCTTCCTTAATTCTCCTAGAGAATCAATTGGGCAAAATTGAATTTATTTGTAGGATGTAGGATAGGTAAACGATTTTTGTCAAGAAATATACAAAAAAGATCATAAAACTGAAATATCTGCCCACTACCCAGCCCAACAAGATAGAAAAATGATATTAGCCCGGTAAAATAAAAGTAAAATAGCCTCAGTATCCATGCAAGCCTGGTAAATCGATGGAAAAAGGAAGCCATCGAAGCCTTTCTCACAGTATTTCTCAATGGTCCCTTCTTGAGAAGGGAATAACTCTGGTAACGTTACTTCCTTATGAGAGGGGTCATATGTAACGGTTACTATCTTTGCTAATTCAATATCTTTATTTGTTTGTTCTATGTTATTTGCTATAATTATAAGTTGTTAAAAAATGTTTGTAGGATCTTCTAAATGCCTGGCATGGTAGTTGCAAAATCATTACTATCCCCGTCTTGAAAGATGAATTGACTGAGGGAATAATAGGAAATTATTATAAAAGAGGTTCTGAATGGCTAATCAAGTAAATCTAAAAGGGAGCAACCATGGAACAAAAATAATTAGCACATATTTTATCGCTTAAAAATCACAAAAGACACGGAACGCCCTGTAATACCCCCTGACCGTCTAAGGCAAGGGGCCAAGAGGAAAAAAAGGAAAACAATCCATGAAAAAAAAGACCCGAATGTTGTTGGTGTTGGCAGCCTCATTAATTATTCTGTTTTCTGTTACAACCTGTGCTCCGAACAAAAAGCCCACAGTGCCTACGCATTCGCCCGTGGTTTTTTTAAAAACCGCCGAAGAGATTCGCATTGAAGAAATGCATGCGCGTGTATTCAAGCAACTGGGCGGATACAAGGGGCCTGAGGCCTGTTATGCCTGCCACCAGAAAGAATATAAGGAGATGAGTGCAAACTATCATGTTCACCAGGGTCGAATCACAAAGGATGGAAAGATTGCCCATGATCCGAAAAACGCCGTTGATATCGGAATGTTCAATCGGTGGTATTCTCTATCCAACACCGATAGGATCAAAACTCCGGAAAATCAATGGCGGTTGATGGAAGCCGTGTATTGCGCCCAGTGTCACCCCGGAGGCGGTGTTTTAAATCCTTTTGGACTGGATGTGGATTGTCTGATCTGTCATCAGCAAACCGGTTACAAGGGAGGAAAGGGAATAGGACAAACACCGGCCGGAATGGATAGTGAAGGATTTATCATTCAAAGCAACGGCGCAAGGCTGGCCGAGCTGATGATGGCCGGTGCGGATGCAGGCGGAAATTTAGAAAAACTGGACCTGTCTCATATATCCGCTAAGGCCATGGAAGGTGTTGAACTACGGGTGGGAAAGCCAACGCCAGATAACTGCAATTTCTGCCACTGGAAATCAGACAGCAAACGTGGTACCCATTATGGGCTGCTTAAGGGCGTTTCCACAGATGTTCACTTTTCGCAAGGAATGAGCTGCCAGGAGTGTCACATGACCGAAAAACATCAAATCGGCAAAGGAAAAATTGTCGACAATGCCGGGTCCCCGGAGTTCAGGGGAACCATGAAATCCTGCATCGACTGCCATGGCGAAGAACCCCATGAGGGAGATGGTGCCGACGATTTGAATATGCATATGGAAAGGATTGCCTGTGAAACCTGCCACATTCCAAAAACATCGCCGGGAACGGTCAAGGTCAACTGGCTGATTGGCATGGACATGCCGAAAATGATGAAATTGTATCACTGGATGATGCCCGTTGCAAAACTGTTGGGTATGGCTAATCCTGAAAAAATGACCGAGCAAATGGACGAGATGATCGGTTGTTACAAAACAAAGAACCTTTCCGGATTCAAGCCTGTTTACGCCTGGTATAACCGCGAGACGATCTGCACGGAAATTCCCCATCCCACCGGCAGTATCGATGACCCTCAGAGCCGCATTACCCCCTTTAATGTCATCACCATCTCATTTTTTGATGACGGGTCCACACCTGCAGTCGTGAAAAATCCGGATGGCCCTGTCCTCGGGTATCCGATTCCCAGGACATTTGTGGCGCGCGCTGGAGGAAAAGGCAAAAAAAATACCACCCTTGCACAAATGCGATCCTGGAACAATGGCCAGTATAAATCAGCTATCATAAGGGAAACTCCCCAGTATTTCAATCTGTATCATAATATTGCCCCTGCAGCGGATGCCTTACAGTGCAATGAGTGTCACACGGAAAATCAGGGTCGGCTTGACTTTACCTTGCTCGGATATGACCCGGATGAAATTGAAGAACTGATAATGGAAAGGTAACAGCTTTTTTTATGCCGGTTTCAATTTTTTGCCTTTTTTCTTTCTTCCATAAAGTCTCTCTGGCTTACTTGATAATAATATAATATCTGGTAAGAGGTGTTATTGCCCTTACCAGACACAAAAAGCTAAATGTAAAGTTTATTTTAATTTGATATTTATCGGATAAAAAGGGGTCAGTTTGGATAAAAAAGAGATATGCCTGGCCCTGGGACAGGGAGGGGCTCGATGTCTGGCACATATTGGTGTTTTGCAGATATTTCAGGAACAAGGCATCAAGATTAAAAAAATTTCAGGAACAAGTGCAGGCGCCATAGTCGGAGCAGTTTTTTCCGAAACAGAAGATGCTTTTGAAACAGAGGAACGATTCAGGACTCTGTTGAAAAGTGAGGCGTATGCAAATTCCGGATTAAATAATCTCAAGGACCATAGTGTTAATGGGGTAAGTTTTTGGGAGCAGATCACTACCAGGATAAGGGGGATGATTGCTTTAAACCTGGCCCAAAGCAAGTTGGGAGTTTTGAAAAATATAAATTTTAAAAAATGTTTAAAAATTCTGGTTCATGGAAATGATTTTTCTCGGCTCCGAATCCCTTTTTCTGCCATGGCCACCGATTTGATAAGCGGCTACAGTGTAGAGATCTCCTCGGGTGACATTATTGTGGCTCTGAATGCCAGTGCAGCTATACCGGGATTTTTTCCACCCGTGCCATGGGATGATCATCTACTGGTTGATGGAGCTGTCTGCTGTCCTGTCCCGGTAGAACATTGCAGAATCCATGAGAACGATGTCACAGTAGCTGTCCATGTCCCGGCAAAGATAAATCCCGACTATAGGCCAGAAAACGCTTTGGACATCATGGTCAGGGCAGAAGAGATAAATATGCGTAACCTGGATCAAGTCAAAACCAGTCGAGCAGATATCAAAATCTTTCCAGACACAAAAGATGTGGATTGGAATGAATTGCACCGCCTGGATGAAATGATTGCCTCAGGCAGAGCAGCAGCCAAAGAGGCTCTGCCTAATATATTGGCGACCATTGAATCCAGAACACAGACAGGCATTGAATCAATGAATCCTTCTGCTGGTACTTTGTTTAATGAATGCCACCAATATTTACTCCGACTGTAAATGATCACCAATGAAGCAAGCAAAAGGAAAAAAAATGGGAAATAAATAGTTAATAAATAGTTCCATCCTAATGTTACCTCCCTTCTATTAATTGTTAGAGGAATTCCCAAAAGGTTTTATTCCATTTAATTTATACGTGATTTTCAATGCCAGGGAAGCTCAATCCGGATGATATTCATATTTCTGATCATTTCGGTTGATGTTGCGGATGTGCCATATTTCAGGATGGTGATTAAATTTTTTTAACAGGAATGGAAGGCGTGCCAGGATATGTAGTTCCGATCTTGGCTCCCAGTCCAGTTTTTTTCGGGTAAGGGCTGTATCCACCACAAGGGGGCGGTCTGCAAAATCGATCATCCAGGCACGTTCATAGGTTTTTTTGTTTCCTAAGAGGTTAAAAAAAAACTTTCCGTACAAGGCTATTCTGGCCAAAGGCAAGGGGATATGTATCGGTTTTATGGTAAGGTTCCGGTCAATTTCTTTTCGAATAATGGGAAACAATTCTTTTTGACAGGTAACGCCATCATGGGATGCAAAAAGTGTTTCAAAACGATCCAGACTATTATCTTTTTCAATGATTCTCCGGACAATGTGAACCACATCCCTGCGGTGGATATAAGGGAAACCAGACATCCCCTGTCCCGGTATCATTCGCCCGATAAAGGGCCTCGTCCACATTTTCATGACACTGAATAAGGGAGGCAGCTCACACCAGTCAGTAAAAACACCGCCAAGCCTCAGGATCACGGCTGGAACCCGGTGTGAATTTTCAAAAAGCATTCTTTCGCCCAGGGCTTTACTTTTTGAATAGGCGATTTCTCCCCCGGCCAAAGCGTTTTCCGTTAAAACCTCTCCTTCTGGAAGGGGGGTAAGCGCAGCAATACTTCCGGCAAAAAGAATTCGCTTAACACCGGCATTTCCGGCGACCTCTATGATATTCCGGGTACCGATCACATTGGTATCATGGTGTTCATCCTGCCATTTTTTTTTAAATCCCACATATGCCGCAAAGTGAATCACGTAATCTATGGGGTGTCCCTTTAACGCATTTTGTTTGAAAATCCACTCAATACAATCCCTATCCTCCACGTCTGATTTTTTCCATTGGACCTGGGGGGCGGCTTGTTTTAGGCTTTCGGGAAGGGAGCGCCTGTGAAGTCCAATAATGGTGTGGTCCCGGGCAAGATCCACACAAAGTGCGGATCCTAAAAAACCTGATGCGCCGGTAACGAGAATTGTATAGCCCATATGGTCTCCAGATATATTCAGGATTTTTTTTTGAACACGATATTTTCAGTCCAAAAAACCGAGCCCCAGAAAGGGATCAAAACAAAACTTCCCAATAGGGCAGCATTAGGTTATGATTTTAAGATAAACTGTTTATTAAAAATGATAAAGTAAAATCCTTTCCATGAAAAAAAATAATTACCCAGCTCTTTTCAGCCCGTTACCGGTGGGAAAGTATATATTTCGTAATCGGTTGGTTGCTCTTCCGGTGCATACCGGGTTTGCCCATACGGACGGTCGTGTTAGTTCATGGATGGTCGACTTTTATGCCCGGCTGGCCAGTTCCGGTGTAAGTATGGTTATTGTTGCAAATACAGCGGTCTCAAAGGATGGAACTGTCTCAAAATTCAATCTCAGGGCTGATAAGGACAAATTTATTCCAGGTTTGAGCAAACTTGCAAAGGCTATCAAACAAAAAGGTGCTGTTGCCTGCCTTCAACTGAATCATGCCGGAAGGTTTGCAAATGCCCGGCAGCCCTTGTTACCATCGCCCATAACCAGATCACACTTGTCCTTTAACGTCGAGTCTTTAAAAGGTTTTCTGGAATTTTTTCCTTTTGAAAAGCGCTTTGGCCTGACACAAAATTTTCTCAATCAAGTTAAAACCTGGCGGCACGCCATGTCTGAAGAGGACAGAGATAGGGTGGTCCAAGATTTTGGCGAGGCAGGTTTCAGGGCATACCAGGCCGGTTTTGATATGGTGGAACTCCACGGGGCAAACGGGTATCTTCTGTGCCAGTTTCTTTCCTCTTTTACCAATAAATTCGAGTCTGATTTTGGAGGCAATTTTACAAGGCGGACAGCCTTCCCAATTGATGTGATAAAAGCGGTGAGAAAAAAACTCCCCAAGGAGTTCCCACTGGGATTCAGAATTCTTCTTCAGGAATGGGTACCCGGCGGCATCCGCCTGCCGGAAGCCCTGGCCTTTGCCAAAGTGTTGGAAAAAGAAGAAATTGCCTATCTTTCTGCCTCGGCAGGCACCTATAATTCTCTTTTTTTCCCAGCAGTATTAAAAAAAATGGCCAAACCTGCCTACCTCAAAGAGGACATGGTAAAACTGACAAACCAGGTCAATACACCCGTCATCATATCCGGTCGAATTACCACCCCTTCGTTTGCTGAAGAACTTCTTCAGAGCGGTATAACAGATCTCATCGGGCTGGGCCGCCCCCTTGTGGCGGACCTCGAATGGGTGAAAAAAGCCAATGACGCCTCCCAAAAGATTATTCAATGCTTTAATTGTAATCAATGCCTGAAACATGTGGTGCTGGAAAAAGGGTTAAATTGCAGCCGATGGCCCAAATTACGCCGGAAAAGGACTGAATTGGAACATAAACTTTTAACGCGGAATTATAAAGCGCTGTGGATTATTGTCGATAAAGCAGACATGCTGGTGTTCAAGCAGTCTCTGCCCCTGCTTGTTCAAAAAAAGAAGGAGAGCTCCTTTCTCACGATTCTGTTCCTCCAGGAGATGTTTGATGATCGGGATTATAATTTGGCCCGACAAGATTTTATACAATGGACGAAAGACAGACTCGCTCCCTTGGGGCTAATTGATACACCCAGGCATTACATTGTCATGGAATCCAGAGATAAATGGGAAAAGGCTGTTCGCCGGGAAATTGAACGGGGAAACCATGGACAGGTTTTTATCTGTTCAAATTTGCTTCAATCCTGGCGGGAACGATTGCTTTACAAGGAGCGTGGAAAGGTGTTGGCTCTTCTTAATCCCACTGCTTATCCCCACCGGGTTATGGTACCGGTTGATCTTTCTGATGCCACCTTGCTGGTATTGATATTCCTGAAACAAACCCATATCGGGAAAAAAAACTTTTCTTTTAATTTTGTCCATGTGGTGACAAAACCTTCGGGTCAGGAAGAACGGCGCTGGAAAGAATTAAAAAAAATTTCAGGAATTGATGAAAAATTTCAGTTGGAACTCATTTTCACAAAAACAAACGTGGCGTCAACCCTTATAAAAATAAGTCGGGCCCAAGGATATGGATCCATTATAATGGGGAAAAGAGGGCTTTCAGGAATCAAACAATGGGTTTTAGGAAGCGTTTCAGCCGGGCTGCTACGGAATTTAAGAAACGAGTCGTTGTTTTTGATTGATTGATCCGGTATTTTTTTCGGCTTCTCCTTTTATACTGCAAATGGCATGATTCCATACGACATCATGGGCATAGGACGGGAATGCCTGTTTGAACACCTTCCAGAAGATTTTGCTCAACGGGGTTTTCCCCTTTTTGAAGTCAAAGGCAGTATAGAGGACCAGGCGGTTATTACCATCCATGGTGGGTGAAATATCAAAAATTAAATTTCCCTTTTGTATAAAAAAACCGGCCGGTTTGAATAACAGGGCCTTATTCGGAAGAACACGGGTAAGATGAATATCCATGGAAATTGCCAACAACCCGAGACGATAACGGATAATAGTCCCTTCCTGATTGGGAAAACCAGATATTCTTTTTATATCCACAAACCTGATTTTCAAAAAATTTTCACCGGGATCTCCAAATTTTCTCAGTTCGTTGAAAATTCTCCTGGACGATGCCCTGATTTTTATGGCGTACATCCGCTCCATTTCCGGGGATGTCTTTAATTTAATGCCCAGGGGATCTTCAATGGATTTTTTAATATAACCTCGTTTTTCCTTAACGATGACGGTTGGATACCTCCCAAAAACCTTCCAGTTTAAACCAAAAAATAATTCTGTGAGAATATTCCTGAAAGTTTTGAATATACCTGTCATGACTGAGAAAAAAACAGGTCCACGGATCAAATTTTTAAAGATATCCTTGTAATCGGTATCTCCACTTCCTATTTTCCAGAGAAAATTGCCCAGGGGCCATTTGTCCTGTTGTTTGGATTTCATTTCATTGGCAAATGTTTGATATAAAATTCTGTTTAAAAGCCGGGATTTCAAGGCAGCCTGTATAATACCGATGACAAGCCTGCCATATCGATTGTCTGTTTTTAACCATCTGGTTACCCATCCATACCCCTCTGAAATGCTTTTTTGATCCACACCCCTGTGAATTACTGTCCGGGCAAGGGCCTGGCTACTGATAAAAGCTGAGAAAAGTCCATCCCGGTAAAGTCTTGCACCCAATGCATCTCCAGCCATGGCGACACGGTGGGTAAAAGAGTTTATAGCAGGGGCAACCGCCATATAGGGGTGGCAGGTACAGACAATTGGCGCATTCTCAAGAGAGAGGTTCGGCAGGATTGCTTGAATCCGTGAAAGAGACAAAAATATATTGATAATCTGTTCTATGTCTTCAGGTAAAAATGCCCTGTCAATACTCTTTCCGACAAGGGATACTGTAAGGTATTCTCCCTTGGGGATCAGGGCGATATGTTCAAGATCCATTTTTTTGGACCTAGACACAATTATGTACAATTCCTTGTGCATATGTTTTTTCAGATAGCTACGGCCGGGTTTCATCTCAAAGATCAGTGCCGGCCTGACTTTTGGCGGTGTAAACAAGGGATTGAGTGTCTGGTACGACCGCCAAAACCTGTTTTTTTTAAACGGGTTTCCAGGTATGGAATTGAGTCCTGTACAGATGCAGACAAAATCCGATTCAATGCTGTACACCTCACCCAAAGGAGGCGCTACCATTATCGAAGGCTTATGGTCTGTACTGTATTGAATCGTCTGTGCTTCTCCGGTAATGATCTGCGCTCCGTGTTCAATTGCTTTTTTTAACAAAAAATCATCCAACCCCTGAATGTATTGCCCTCTTTTAGGGGGCAGCGTCCCCCTGAACACTGAAAAAACCTCTTGTCCTGCCGGGACTTTAAAAGGAAAATTTTTCCAAAGACCATGTATCCATATATGGGTAAAATTTTCGCATATCACTTCGGAAGGAAGTCTAATATTATTTTTGGCCAGTTCTTCTTGCAATCTGGGCGAAATAATGCCGGCGCAAAAATTACATCCTCTAAATTTTTGTATCTGCCCGGATGGGTCCCGGGGTATGCATTTGTCAATTATAGTGATCCTGATATCTTTCTGAAACTTTTTTGCCAGCTTGAGCAAATGGATGGCAAAAAACGAACCGGCAGGGCCGCCGCCCAAAACAACAATTTTGCTTCCATTCCGCAAAGCACAAATTTTTGAGGTAAAATTTTCCATATCAATATATTTCAATAAAAAATGCCATATCCATTAACAACCGCCACATGTCTTATTTGGATCAATCTGTTGACCGGTTAAAAGGTAAATTTTTTTTATGCTATCATTCAATTATGGTGCTATCAGGAAAATATGTTTAAATCATGTCATGATCTGGTTATCGGATAGGAAATAAAATTGCGGTTGGATATTTTTGGATCTAAGGTCATTTGTCAAATTTTTTAAGGGCAAATTTTATGTTCATAGGTAGTGACCTCAATCCTCTGATCGCTCAACACTTCAAATGTTTGTATTGATTGCAATAAAATAATTGTACGGCATACATGGATGCCGCCGCATTGATTATGGGTGGTTGTTTTTTTGATAATGGTTTGGAGACTTCAACCGCCTGAATTGAAAAATAGTATGCTCCCTAGGATGAATAATTTCAAGCATATTTTATTCAGGAACACAGATTTCATGTCTCCGGACTGCCAGGACGGTTTGAAAAGATACCAGCAGGATCACCAGGCAGTTACCAGGTATAAAAGGGCCTGGCCTACGCCCCATGAAAATTTCATCATTGCTTCATATCGCAGAAATGCAATGGCAAGACCTGTAATCCCCATTACAGTCGCAAAAATGGTAACCGGGAAATGTTGGAGCTTATTAAAGGATAGTTGTTCTGGTTGCTGTTCAGGCATGTTGAACTCTTTGAAGATAAATTAAGTTCTTATGGATGATAAAAAATAGCATTTATCGTGCTAACTTGAAAAAAAGTATCAACACGGTGAACACGCTTATTCCATGGCGGTTAAAAAAAGCAGGCCCATACAAAAGACCAGGTGGGAAACGTCTAAAAAAATGATGACGCCGTTGGAAAACGGTGTGCCGGTAAAATTTTTTACCATCATCAATGACCCGGTTATAATAAGGCCTGCAATAATGCCGGCTTTGGCAACTCCTGCCCGGGTGATTTTCCTTGAATTCATTTTTCCGAGGAAAAAATCAACCAGCATATATGCAGCAAGCCCTGATAAAATTACAGCAAAAATATAATGAATTCTGTGGCTGACATAAAATTCACCCAGCCATCCTAATCCCGGAAGGCTTGCAATATAATACCGGCTGAAAATCGGCATCTGGGCAAAGCCTGAAAGGGTAATAAAAAACAAGGTGATAAAATAAAGATAGCGTAGGGTCTTATTGGCATTATTCATTATCATCTTCCTTTGAATACTTGTAAAATTTTCCAACGGCTGCGGCAACTCCTGCCAGGGGTGCAACCAGCATTGCTTTGGCAATGTTGTTTCCATCTGCCATCATATCCTTAACTTCAGTCAGATGGGGTTTGCCGTCTCCTGTTTCCACGGAAGCGGCTAATTGGTCAAAGGGAACAGGGGATACATAGATGGTAAGGGTGCCCCCGTTTTCGTGTTCGCCGTAGATATACCCGTTCATTTCTTTTGCCAGTTTACGGGCCTGTTTGAGAATTCCATCTCTGGGGCCTATGGTCTGGACTTCTTCAGGACAGGCCTCAATGCAGGCCGGGGTTTCACCCTTTTCAAGTTTGTCGTAACACCTATCGCATTTATACATGACACCATTACCGGCCAGGGCGG
>Ga0208648_1002980_pt1 | contig 11089 bp, 4 predicted proteins | sample AntAceMetag02UKL_FD_184772 | JGI IMG/M metagenome (GOLD analysis project Ga0208648, IMG submission 184772) | Saline lake microbial communities from Ace Lake, Antarctica - Antarctic Ace Lake Metagenome 02UKL (SPAdes) (version 2) | ecosystem: Environmental > Aquatic > Non-marine Saline and Alkaline...
TTTATAGATATCAGGAAATGTTTTTTTAATAAAAAGGATATGGGCAATGGGGTCTTTGCCGGATCGAAGAGGGATACCACCTGTGAGCTTCAGCCATTTATAAAGCTTTGAAATACCATACCCTTCAATTTTTATCAGACCATTGGTGATTTTTTTTACATGGGGAGCGCCCCGTGCATCCATCCAGGTTATGGCATTCATCAGATGGTTTCCAGTCTTATCCACGGCCACGGTCCCGGACCACTGGCTTGTACAGCAGATTGCGATGATATCTTTTACAGGAACAAGATTTTTGGATAAAAGCCTTTTGGCGGCTGTTACAATGGCTCTCCACCAGTCATCCGGGTCCTCTTCAACCCCGCCCTGGGGTAAAAAGATGGTGTCTGTCTTTTCAAATTCATGGGCAAGAACATCTCCAAGCATAGAGACAATGGCAACTTTTGGACCCGAGGTTCCCAGATCAATGGCAAGAATATACTTAGTATCTGAAGACATGATCCCCCTTTTTGCATGGTTTGTTTATTTGTATGTAATCATGCCTGCAAAAAACAAACAAGGTTTGTTTGGAATAACAATAAGTTCTACAGTCTTTTTCTATTTATCATACAAAAATAATTGATCAAATAACAAGTCTATCACGCCTTAACGACCAGAACATAACTATGATTGATAACGTCAATAATAATACTCCCAGGGCAAAAACACCACTAAACCCGATGTATTGGTATAACCATATGCCAAAGAGCGGCGCAATCAGTGCCCGAATGCCCACCATGCTGAGATGTACGGACTGGTATGCGCCTGCATCATCGTCCTTACAAAAATACGCCGAACCGATATTCCACAAAAGAGGCATTGTTGCAGCAAACAAACCATTCCAGGCAAATGAGATAACGACCAGATAATAAAGTCTGTAAGCACCTATGTCAAAATAATAGGGGTAATACTGGGTAAGTCCCATAAAAAACAAGTACATGAGCAAGGTTAAAAAAGTGAAGGCGGCAAACTTTCGTGGGTCAATGCGATCAATAAGATTACCAAAAAACGGCAGCATTAAAATAGCTATAAGATTATATGAGTTTTTATAAAAGGCAATACTTGTGTAGTTCAAATGAAGCTCTTCAGCTAAGAAAAGTGTGATAATCGCAGCAGTGAGCATAAAAGAGAACCCGTACAGCATAAACCCTAACTCGAAATCACGATAGGGTTTGTTGGAAAAAATAATCGCCTTCATATCTCTGAATGATTTGCGAAGCGATTCCATCATGGGAAGGGCCTCCTTTTCAGTCTGCAGATAATCCACCTTCACTGCAGTGGAAAGCAGAAACAAGGAAATAATCCCCAGGACCCCTATAACTGGATAAACATAAACAAAGGAAAAGGGATTGACATCCAGCATCCAGCCAAAGACAAAAGTAGTGATCATCATCACAATTTTATTGGTCATGACGGCATAGCTGTAAAGTGTTCCAAAACGTGAATTGCTATAATTGTTTTTAAGGATACTATTGATTATTGGATAAACAATCGGCATGGCGAAATAATAGAAAAGGAAAATAACCAGGAAAAAATAATGATAGAAAACCATATCATCTGCCGGAAGCAATTCACGGGGAAAAACGATCATCAAAAGCAGAGGTAACCGGGTAATAAGCGCCGTGGTCCTGAGAATGGTTTTCTTTTTGTATCTCTTTAATACTTCATGGATAACAACAGTGAAGACAAATACAATCACACTGGCCTGAAAAAGAATAGCAAGTTGCATCTGACTACCCTTAAGGCTTTTAATAAACACAAACTCGTTAAGAGCCACAACTCCAAACAATATCCCTTCGATTATTGAATAAAGAAGGTGGAGCCCAAATATCTTTTTTTCATTTATTTCCAGATCAGCAATCTTCAACTTCTATCCTCTGGGTTTACCTGTTGTCCATTTTTCATTTCTGAATTTTATCCATATTTTTAAGCCCTTTTTATTATGTAAAAAAATTTATCTTTATATATACAAGTTTAATAGTTTTTTAAAGTTTATAATATCTTGGGCGTTACCGGTTTCCCGGTGGTCTTTTTACCAGCTCTGGAACCAACCACATCATCCATGGATTCAAGCTCTTCAAGACAAGCAATACCAATATTACAAAGATCGCTGAGCGCTCGGCCCTTAGCACTGGTGCTGGACATAATGAATTTTTTTTAACGCCTTCATCAGTCTCCCATTTGCTTTCATCCAATTTTCCAAGGACACCAACCCTTGCTCCAGAATGCAGATGTTTTTCTGTTATTTCTTCAAGACGTCCAAAGCAGGCGACCTTTATCTAGCAAATTTCTTTTTTGATCCTTTGAAGGCCAATGAAAACTTAGCAATAGGATCTCCTTCTGATGTAAAGAATATCTCAGAGTCCTGTCAGTTACCTGTTAATACTGTTTGATTTAACATTTGAGTGTTTCTCTTTTTTTGATTTTGAATAATCCGGTTACTCTCCAATTATGTTGCGAGTATGTTTTGTTGCGAGTTTTTTCTTCTAATAATTTTTCAAAAAGATGTATTTTCTTTGTATTTAATTCTTTTACTTTTTTTCTTCTCTCATCTTCTTTGCTTTTGACAGGTTGTCTTCAGTGGCCACGCCGTCAGACCCCGCCCCATTTTTTAGAATAATACCCCGCCAGCATTCCGTATAGACCGATCATACCATCAGTGCTTATTAGGATTTTAAATTATTACAGATATTTATTTTGCATTTAAAAATTTTTTAATGTAACTTATTTTAGGATTACTATTAAAAAAAATAGTGGCCGTATTCAAGTATGCATGACCGGAAGAAACGATTTGATTCGGAGGGAATGTGCAGCTTTCTCTCTGAGGTCGAATCCTTAATTTGAGATTAAGAGAAGATGGTGTTGAATGAAAAATCATCAAACCTTATTAATAGGTACATCCCTTAAAAAAAATGGTTATTCAGTCAGAATCCAATGGGTATTAGTCATCAGTGTGATTCTGCTGACCTTTGTTGCTGTTTTCTGGCACCTTGATCACAAATCAGGTGTGCCTGTAACACCGGTCAGCAAAGAAGGACCCATTGTCCGCACCTTGCGCCTGGGGCTCAATATCGCTTCTGGAAGTGCACTGCATGCGGCTGCAGAACAATTTTCGGATCTGATTTACAAACGCAGTGACGGTAAGCTTAAGGTCAGGGTCTATCCAGACCAGCAGCTTGGCAATGATGCCCAGATGGTTGAGATGGCCCGCAATGGTGAACTTGACCTGATTCTCACCCCAACCGCCAAACTCAGTTCAGCGATTCCAGCCATGCAGTATGCCGATCTGCCTTTTTATTTTTCCAGCCGGGAAGAACTCTACACCATGCTCGACGGCGAACCAGGCCAGATACTGCTCTCAAAGCTCAATGCCATTGATCTGGTGGGTTTGACCTTTTGGGAAAACGGGTTCAAACAATTTACCGCCAACACCCTCCTGCAAACCCCCAAGGACTTCAAGCACCTGCGTTTTCGCACCATGAAAAGCCGGCTTATCATGGACCAGTTTATAGCTCTGGGCGCCCAACCCATTCCCATCGACTTTCATGCCACCTACAAAGCGCTGGCCGATGGTGCGGTTGACGGTCAGGAAAATCCGCTGGTGGCCATCGTTGCCATGGGGTTTCATAAGGTGCAGAAACATCTGACTTTGAGCAATCACGCCTATCTGGGGTATGTTTTTTCAGCCAGCAGGAAAGTGTTTGAAACTCTGCCGCCTGATATGCGGAACATCATCCAGACCACGGCCAATGAACTGACCCTCTGGGAACGTAAAGAAACCGCCCGCCGAGAGATGGGATTTCTTGAAACCATCCGGGCTGCAGGAGTAGCCATCCATACCCTGACCCCGGAGGAACGCCAGCAATTCAGCGCCATACTGGCACCCATGGTTGATTCATTTGGGTTTCAGGTTGGGTATGACCTGCTGGCCAAAACAGAAGAGCTGCGTTATGCAAGGCAATCCGCAACTCCAGAGAGCCGTAAAGAGGATTTGCTCATCGGCCTTGATGTGGATTTGTCCCAGGGCGGCGCCCAGGCTGGCGGGGCAATTTTTCGTGGTGTTCAGATGGCAATTGAAGAGATAAACCATGAAGGAGGCCTGCTGGGCTCTCAGTTCCGGGTACTGGCGCTTAACAACGGCGCCAATCCCGATGCTGGCCACCGGAACCTCCAGCGTTTTGCCGCCCTGCCCTCGCTGCTGGCCGTGATGGGCGGCATTCATACTCCCGTGGTCATGGCCGAATTGGACGATATCCATCTTTTGCGGATTCCCTATCTGATTCCCTGGGCCTCGGGAGAAGAACTGACCGATCACAGCCATCGTCCCAGTTACACCTTTCGGGTATCGATTAAGGACTCCCGGATTGAACCATTTCTGCTGGAAAACGCACTCAAGATGGGCGGACATGTCGCCATACTGCTTGAGGAATCTGCTTCAGGGCGTAGTACAGAGTCCTTGTTGAAGCCAGTTATTGACAAACTACCAGCCAACTCGGTTACCATCTCCAGGTTTTATGCCAGTGAAATTGATTTTGATACCAAAATCAAGACCCTGGTGCAAGGCGGCTCAAAGGCCCTGATTATCGTGGCCGATCACCCTGGCACCCGGGCCTTTGTTCAGGCCATGGCCCACCAGAATAATCCAGTACCAATCTTTGCTAACTGGCGGCTCACGGGTTCTGATTTCTGGAACCAGGAGCAGACGGCATTGAAACGTGTCGATTTACGGTTCGTGCAGTCCTTTCTGCTGGACGAGGTCAACACTGGGGCCGGTCTTCAAAAATTCACCAGGCAATACCGGCAGCGCTACGGTCTGGGCGCCTATGATTCCCTGCCGTCTCCGGCTGGCAGTGTCCATGCCTACGATCTTATCCATCTGCTGGCCCTGGCTGTCAAACAGGCCAACACCACGGACAGGGTGCTTATCCGGGAGGCTCTGGAAAACCTGCCGCCATACCCAGGACTGATGAAAAACTACAATCCCGCCTTTACACCTGGCCATCATGATGCCCTGGAGGGTTTGCCCCTCTTCATGGCCCGATTTGATGAGCAGGGCCGTATCGTCAGGGAGGAGTAACCCATGGCTTTTTTCGATTATTTCACCCAGAGCCTGCGGCGCCGCATTATATGGGTCTTTGGACTCTTTGTGGCCCTGTCGATGATTTCAGTGGTCATCATTATTGGTTTCCGCCTGTTTTCCACCATTACTGAAAATTTGACCAAAGAACTCAAACAGAAGAGCCACCAGGAAGGTGAACTCCTCATGCAGCGTCTCGATTATCTGCTGGAAAGCGCCACTGTGCTAGTCAAAAACCCCCTGGTGATCAACGGCATAAACGATGCCCAGGGCCGGTTGACCTATCTTCCCGATCTGGTTCAAAATTTCAGACAGGGACGTGACGTTGAAGCTGTTGCCCTGGTTGGTTTTGATGGCAAGGCCTTGTATTCGAGTATGGAAAATCTGCCAACCTATGGCGAATCCACTGAACTGCGAAGCACACTGGCCAGTGGTATCTTAAGCTATATGGTCGATGCCAGGCTTGGACGATGGGATGTTTTTGTGCCGGTTGTCTATTATGGAACCACCCAGGGGGCGCTGGTCGTCATGTACAATCTGAAAGATGTTGCCAAACGGGTTATTCCGCTCGACCCGCTGATTGGCCATGGTCTGTATCTAAAAGAGATCTTGATTTATGAAGATAAGCCCTCAACTGACAGCGATCTTCTCATGGCGCGTCAACCCCTGGCTTCTTTTACCAAGAGCGGGCTGGGATTTTTGTCTGGACTGCAACTGGAACTTGAGGTTACTGCGCCGCGCCGACACTATCTGCAACCTGCCACCCGGGCCATGCGTGATATGGTTATCTTTGGCATCATTCTCACTCTGGCCGCCATTGCCATCGCCTACTGGATAGGCTACAGCGTGACCAAACCAATCTTTCTGCTGCAAAAGCGGGTTGCCGAGGCAGATGGCAGCCCTGAAAAGCGGTGTGCGCCTCTGGGCAGTTCTGCTGAACTTGAAGAGCTTGCTGAAAATTTTGATCAGCGCACCAAAGAACTGCTGGATATCCAGCAGAACCTGGAAAAAATTGTGGCCGAGAGGACAAGTGAACTCTCCACTGCCAAGGAAAAAGCCGAGGCAGCCACCCGGGCTAAAAGTGATTTCCTGGCCAACATGAGCCACGAAATCAGGACACCCATGAACGCCATCCTCGGCATGCTCTATCTCGCCCTTAAAAGCGATATGCCGCCCACTCTCAACAACTACCTGAACAAGGCAAAAGGGGCTGCCAATTCCCTACTGGGTATTATTAACGATATCTTGGATTTTTCCAAGATTGAGGCAGGGAAACTGAAAATAGAGGTTGTTGAATTCAACCTTGAAACGGTGCTGGAACAGCTGTCTGATTCCATAGGGTTTCAGGCAGAACAAAAGGATCTGGAATTTCTTATCCGTCATGATGTGAATGTGCCGATTTGCCTCCTTGGCGATCCTCTTCGTCTGGGCCAGGTGTTGCTCAATCTTTGCGGCAACGCCGTTAAATTCACGGAAAAAGGTGAGGTGGAACTGGCCGTTGCCGGCCAGAATATCAGTGAAACAGAATTGACCCTGCAGTTTTGTGTGCGAGATACAGGCATTGGTATGACTTCTGAGGTACAGAAGAAACTATTTGAAAAATTCAGCCAGGCTGATCAGTCTTTCACCCGGAAATTTGGCGGCACTGGCCTGGGCCTGGCCATCAGCAGACTGCTAATGGAATTAATGAAAGGCCGTGTATGGGTTGAAAGCTCCCAGCCGGGTCAGGGCACTACCATGTGCTGTTCAGTGCCATTGGCAATCGCCCGGAAGGATGGGGTGCATCCATACAGTCTGACGGAGCAGGCCAGTCCCTTGCTGAAAGGTATTCGGGTCCTGGTGGTGGATGACAGCAGCGTTTCTCGCGAGGTTCTTTCGGAAATGCTCAGCTCGTTCCAGCTGGATGTCAGTGTGGCCGCAAGTGGCAGGGCAGCCATTGAGCAGATTAAGACAGCCTCTGAAAATCCATTTGAGGTAGTCTTGATGGACTGGCGAATGCCCGGCATGAACGGTGATGAGGTAGTTCGGCGTATTGCTGCCGACAAAGCCATTCTTCAACAACCCAAAATTGTAATCGTCACTGCCTATGGACGAGAAGAGGTCGTGAAACAGTCGGAAGATGCCGGGGCACATGGTTTTCTGGTCAAACCCGTATCGCCCTCCACCTTGCTGGACACCATTTTGTCCGTACTGGGGCGCAGCCGGATCTTTGATTCTGACGAAAAAAAAAGGGAGGGCGCAGGTTCTGCCTCAGTCAATTTTTCTGGAACCCACCTGCTACTGGTGGAGGATAACGAGATCAACCGGGAATTTGCTGTTGATCTTTTGGGCAGTATGGGTATCCAGGTGGATGAGGCAACCAATGGCCAGGAGGCCTTGGCCATGGTGCAGCAAAGTTCCTATGACGGGGTTCTCATGGATATTCAGATGCACGTGATGGATGGCCTGGAGGCCACACGGCGTATCCGCGCCCTGGGGCATCAACCGGGCGGGGAACGTTTTTCCTCTTTGCCCATTATCGCCATGACGGCCATGGCCATGAGCGAGGATGCTGAAAAATGCCATCAGGCGGGCATGGATGATTTCATCAGTAAACCTGTTGATCCGGTCCGATTGACCTCCACTCTGCAAAAGTTTCTGTCAGACAAGACCGGTATAAAGCAAAAGAAATACCCGTCTGAAGAGCCGGGCCTTGAGGCAATAACCACAAAAATTCCTCCTGAGCTGCTGGCTTTGAAAACACTTAATGCGGCCCAGGGTATTCATCGTATCGGCGGCAACCCGGAGGCGTACCGCAAGCAACTGCACCGCTTTCGAAAGCATTACTGGGATGCGGTTGATAAGCTGCAGGGGTTGATCACAAAAAAAGGTATGGAGGCAGGTGAGACCTATTGCCATGAACTCAAAGGGGTTTGCGGCAACCTGAGCGCTAACCTGTTATTTTCCGCTGTCACCCAAATTGATGACCTGCTCAAACAGGGCACAATGCCTGATCCGGAACTTTTTGACACAATCAGAAAAATGCTTGAGCAAATCATGACTGAAATCGATGGACTTGCCCCCCGGGTTTCTTTGGCTTCCGGAGAAAGTTTTGGCCTGAAACCTGAAGAGATTTCAGCCAAACTGCTTGCCTTGTCATCCCTGCTTAAAAATGATCTTGGGGCTGCTGAGCTGGTGATTTCCGAGCTGCTGCGCAGCGTGGCCGGCAGCGAAACAGAACAGGCTGTGTCCGAAATAGCTGCCAAGATGGATGTATTTGCCATGGATGAAGCACTAGAACTTATAATTACCTTAAGCAATCAATTGAGTGACACTGCTTGATGGAATTGCACAGGAGAAACGATTATGACCGCAACCATTAAGGCCAAATCAAAAATCCTCATTGTTGATGATGTGAGCGAGAATATCCATGGGATGATGAATGTTCTGGGGCAAAAATATGCCGTTATCGCAGCAACCAACGGGGAAAAGGCCTTGGAAATGGCCGCCCTGAAACCCCGTCCGGATTTGATTCTGCTGGACATCAAGATGCCCGGTATGGACGGTTATGAAGTGTTACGCAGACTGAAAACCGATCCAACAACGGCGGAAATTCCGGTTATCTTTGTTACCGCCCTGGCTGAATCAGAGGATGAGGCAAAAGGCTTGAAGATGGGGGCTGCCGATTACATCACCAAACCCGTGAATCCTGAGCTTCTCAAGGTGCGGGTAATGGCCCAGCTTGAACTCCTCCGGTATAGAAGAAAAGCCGTGGCGCCCTTCACCATTGACGGAAATGCCGCTCTTACCAATCTGAGCATCCTGGTGGTGGATGATGTGCCGGAAAATGTCCATGATCTCACAAGCGCTCTCTCGGAAGAGTACCGGATCAGGGGCGCAAATAACGGGCCTGCCGCCATTGAAATAGTCAAAGGTGTTGATCCTCCCGATCTGATCCTGCTGGATGTGATAATGCCTGAAATGGATGGGTATGAGACCTGCCGCCGGATTAAAGCCACGGAGAATGGCTATAGAATCCCGGTTATTTTTCTCAGTGTGATTGACAAACCCTTTGAAAAGGTGAAGGGCTTTTCCATGGGGGCAGCCGATTATATCTCTAAACCTTATGATATTGATGAAGCCAGGGCCCGGATCAAAACCCATCTGCAATTGAGCCGTTTGCAGCTTTATTTTGAACAACAGGTCGCCCAGAGAACTGTAGCCCTGAAGGCCGTTACCAGCGAGTTGCAGGCCACCCTGGATGCTATTCCGGATTTATTGTTTGAAGTTGATCTGCAAGGCTGCTACCTCCGTGTTCATGCCCCCCAGCATGAATTACTGATAAGACCCAAGGAGGATCTCATCGGAAACCTGTTTGCTGATATCCTGCCCGTTGATGCTGTTGCTGTTTGCATGGAGGCCGTACAGGAGGCAAATGAAACAGGTTTTTCCCATGGCAGACAATATAAACTTTCTCTGGCCCAGGGGACATTCTGGTTTGAGCTCTCTGTTGCCAGAAAAAACAGTTCAATTGCTTCAGAACCCACCTTTATCATACTTTCCCGGGATATCACCGAGCGTATAAAGGCGGAGGACGAACTGGAAAAACACCGGGAACACCTTGAAGAGCAGATTCAGGAGCGGACCGCTGCGATTGAGGCAAAAAGCCGGGAACTTGAGCGCTTCAACAAGCTCTTTGTGGACCGGGAGTTCCGGATCAAGGAGTTGAGAGACCAGATGGCAAAATTGACAGACAAAAATCAAGGAAAGGAGGGGCCAGGATGAGCAGTGGTGCAGCCAATCAGTTGCTGATGTTTGGCACCCAGGCACTGATAACCATCATCTTGTTATTGGGTTTGTTTCGGATGAGATCGCGTCTGGGTCTCTCCCCGCTCTATGTCACCCTTGGTGTTTTCCAGCCTATCCAGGTGCTTCTGGCATCTTCAATCTATGTAGAAATACGGCCGGATCTGTTGATAAGTCCTGGGTCGACCGTCATGTTCACCGCGAGCCTGTTTGCAATCCTGGTGGTTTATATCTTTGAAGATGCCATTGAAGCCAGAAAAGTCATCTACGGGATCATGGTCGCAAACCTGGTCATGACATTGTTGATGCTTGCTTTTGGTGCGCAATTAAATCTGCCGGGGACCCTGAATTTTCTGGGTCTGCCCCAGGAGATCTTCAACCAGGGGGGCCGTGTCATGTTTGTGGGAACGATGGCCCTGTTTGCTGACGTACTGCTGATTATCTTTGTGTTTGAGGGCATCAGTCGATTGATCCCGAAATTTCCATTTTTTCGGATTTTTTTAACCATGGCCATCATAGTCACCTTTGACACCCTTGTTTTTGCTACCGGGGTTTTTGGGGGGCAGTCAAACTATGATACTATTGTCATGTCAGGGATCGTGGGCAAGGTTTCCATTGCAGGGTTTTACAGCGTGGTTCTGTTCCTTTATCTGCGGTTCATAGAGCCGGTTAAAGAGTCGGTTGAAACTTATGCTTTAAATGGTCTTAAACCATTCCAGGATATTTTTTATGCACTTTCCTACCGTGAGAGATACATGGTTCAGAAAGACTACGCGGAAAAAGCAATCCACAGGAGCGAAGCAAAACTGATGCAGCGTTCCCAGGAGCTGGCTGCATTGAACAAAATGAGCACTCGGATCAGCCAGAGTCTGTCTGTGGAAAAAATTATTTCGCAGGCCCTTTCAGGTTTGCTCCAGACCACAGAAGCCAATGCCGTATTTTTGTTGATGAAAAAAGGGGAAGATCTTATACCGGCTGGAATTGTTTTTTCAGAACCGGGCCGTGCATTTACCGAATTTCCCACCCATAAGCTGGGCCAGTGTTTATGCGGAATGGCTGCCAGCGAAAAAAATCGATTTTTTCCCCGAATATTTATACTGATCCACGCTGCACATGGGAAGAATGCAAACAGGCCGGCCTGCATTCCGCAGCGGCTTTGCCACTTTTCAGCGGGAACGAGGTCATTGCAAT
>Ga0208648_1002983_pt1 | contig 11086 bp, 9 predicted proteins | sample AntAceMetag02UKL_FD_184772 | JGI IMG/M metagenome (GOLD analysis project Ga0208648, IMG submission 184772) | Saline lake microbial communities from Ace Lake, Antarctica - Antarctic Ace Lake Metagenome 02UKL (SPAdes) (version 2) | ecosystem: Environmental > Aquatic > Non-marine Saline and Alkaline...
CTGCCTTTTTCTGTGTGACAGGCATGATCAATAAAATGTCCATCAGCCGCTAATACGGTATAGTCATTCAGTTCAGGGAATGACTTTAGATAATCAATACCGTGCGATGACAGCGTTTCAGTGTATAGGTCAATGCTTTGCTGCTCAACCGCTTCGAGCATACTCACCCGTCTAGGTGATTTGAGTGATTTAAAATAGGTTGAAAGAGGATATTGTTCGTCATGAATCTCTTCAGCCGTCTGTAAAAAATGGCGACCACTATCCACCGAACTGATGCAACGTAATACCCCAAGACGAATAAAGTCAATATCGTTCAGTTCGGGGCATGATCGTTTCCACAAAGGATGACGTTCTGCTGATAGGGCATTTTCCATACTCTTGTTGCAGTGATCAAAGATAAAGTCATTCAGTGTCTGGGATTCGTACATGGGAGTTTCCGATTATAAGGTTTATAAAACGGAAAACTCTAAAAAAATTTTTCGTAATTGCAAGCTTTATTTTAAGTTTTTTGTTGTTTTTCATGTGCTTATCTTGCGAAAAATTTTTAGAATTGATCAAAAATATGAGAGTAGGACTAGACAATCGCATACAGCCCCTAAAATAAGGCATACTGTCTAAGTTTCTTAGCTATTGCAGCTTTCAATGGAAACACTGATGTTTCCGTTAGCTAATAAATAATGACACAATAGCGATACATATAAGCAGACCACAAGCATAACGCGATAACAACAAAGGACGACATGATAACAGGTGAACTAAGAAGCCAGGTTGATAAAATATGGGAAGCATTCTGGACAGGAGGCATCAGTAATCCACTGACTGTTATTGAGCAATTCACCTTTCTACTGTTTCTGCGTCGACTGGATGAACGCCAGTTATTAGCAGAAAAGAAAGCCAATATGATGGGCATTAGTATCGAGAAGCCTATCTATCTGGATGCACACAGGAAATTTCGCTGGCATAGCTTTAAAAATCTTGATCCAGAATCTTTATTTGCTCTATTCACTCAACCGCAAGTTGATAGCGATAACCTGACCACTTTTGAGCACATGAAACAGCTCGGTAGTGATGTGGGTGTGTTTGCGCAATTTATGAAAGGTGCGACCTTTATGATTCCGACACCTAAACTGCTGGATCAAGTGGTGCAGATGATCGATAAGATCCAGATGGATGATCGGGATACTAAAGGCGATTTGTACGAATACTTATTATCCAAAATCGCGACTGCGGGTAGAAATGGGCAATTTAGAACGCCGCGGCATATCATTAAAATGATGGTTGCGATGATGCAACCCAACAAGGAGGATACCTTATGCGATCCTGCCTGTGGTACTGCGGGTTTTTTAGTTGCAACCGGTGAATATATCCACGACCATCACCCCGACTGGTTTCATCAGCAGGACTTTAGAACGCACTACAACAATGCGATGTTTACCGGTATAGAGTTCGATAGCACTATGTTACGCATTGGCGCGATGAACTTGCAATTGCACGGTATCGACAGTCCGCAACTGATTGGACGTGATGCATTAAGTGAAGCCAATGCGGGTATGCGTGATCAATTCAGTCTTATTTTGGCGAATCCACCGTTTAAAGGTTCATTGGATTATGACAGCGTTGAGAGTTCTATTCTCAAAACCGTCAAGACTAAAAAGACCGAACTGCTGTTTTTAGGTCTGATGTTACGCATGTTAAAGACCGGCGGGCGTTGCGCAGTGATTATTCCCGATGGCGTGCTGTTTGGTTCGTCCAATGCGCATAAACAACTGCGTGAAACCCTGATTAGCCAACATAAACTGGAAGCGATAATCTCCATGCCCAGCGGTGTGTTTAAACCCTATGCCGGCGTCAGTACCGCGATTGTGGTATTTACCAAGACCAATAACGGCGGCACCGATAAGGTTTGGTTTTATGATATGCAAGCCGATGGTTATAGTCTGGATGATAAACGCAGCCCGATTAGCAATAACGATATTCCCGATATTATTCAGCGCTTTCAACAGCGCAACCAGGAACACGATAGATTACGCACCGAACAAAGCTTTTTAGTGCCATTTGATGAGATTAAAGCAAATGACTGGGATTTAAGTATTAATCGCTATAAAGAAGTGGTTTATGAAGAAGTAGAGTACGCTAAACCTGCTGAGATTATTGCGGATATTGAAGCTTTAGATGTGGAGCGGGGGCAGGCTTTGAGGTTGTTGAAGGAGTTGTTGGGGTGATGGAGTTTAGTACAATCGACAAAGCTTTTGATTTTGTTCGCAATGGTGCTTCTATTAAACAAAGTGAAAACTCCACTGGTCTGCCAATTACGAGAATTGAAACCATTTGGAATTCAACAATTGATAGCAATAGATTTGGTTATGCAAATATTGAAGATATAGGGAAATTTGAAAATTACCTTTTAAGTGAAGGGGATATATTAATGACTCATATTAATAGCCCTAAGCATTTAGGAAAATGCGCCATATATAAAGGCACACCAAATCAATTGATTCATGGAATGAATTTATTGAATTTAAGACCTAACAAAAATGTCACATACTCAAAATACGTTTTCTTTTATCTCAACTCACACTATTTCAAACGGCAAATAGTAGCAATCAGCAACCAATCAGTTAATCAGGCTAGTTTTTCAGCAGGTAATCTAAAAAAGTTAAAAATCCCCCTCCCACCCCTTGCAGAACAACAAAAGATTGCCAGCCTATTAGATGCCGCAGACAGTTTAAGACAAAAAGACCAGCAACTGATTGAACACTACAGCGCACTGAGTCAGTCTTTGTTTCTGGAGATGTTTGGTGATCCGGTTAGTAATCCGATGGGGTTTATAAAAAGCTCTGTAGGAGAGCAGTGCACAGTAAAAGGGGGGAAACGAATACCAAAGGGAGAAAAATTAATTAAAGAAGATACTGGTTACCCATATATAAAAGCTGGAAATATCAAAAAGGGAAAGGTGACTACGAAAAACTTAGAATATTTGACACCGGAGATAAGGGAAAAACTAAAGAGGTATATTGTTAATGAAGGTGATGTATGTATCACGGTAGTAGGTGTAAACATTGGTGATATTGGGATTGTACCTAAAGAACTACATCTAGCCAATTTGACTGAAAATGCTAATAAACTACTTATTAAAAACCATAAAAGTTTGAGTAATTTTTACTTATGCTTTTCTCTTCAGCTGGATTCGATTCAGCAACAAATTAAGAAAAAAACAATGGCTGTTGGTGTGCCAAAACTGGCATTATTTAGAATTCAACAACTAGAGTTACTGCTACCTCCTCTGGATTTACAAAACCAATTCGCCGAACGCATACTAGCCATAGAAGCTCAAAAACAACAAGCTCAATCCAGCCTACAAAAATCAGAAGATTTATTTAACAGCCTGCTACAACGTGCATTTAAAGGTGAGTTAACCAACTAAAACCATCGTTCCCACGCTCTGCGTGGTAACGCATACTCAGACGCTCCTGCGTCCCGAAAGGCAGGACGCAGGAGCGTCAAGGGCTGAATTCCTACGCGGAACGTGGGAACTATGTTTTGCTTTGATCGTGGGAACTATGCGAGTTCTTTATGCACTTTCATCGTTCCCACGCTCTGCGTGGTAACGCATACTCAGACGCTCCTGCGTCCCGGGAGGCAGTACGCAGGAGCGTCAAGGGCTGAATTCCCACGCGGAACGTGGGAACTATGTTTTGCTTTGATCGTGGGCGCTATACTGGTTCTTTATGAACTTCGTGGTAAAGTTAGCAATCAATGAAGGATAAGTAAAGGTAATTTATGGGTCGCAGTCGCTACATTATCACCGAAGCTGATCAGGCACATTTTATGACCTGTACGGTGATGGAGTGGCTACCGATTTTTACCCGTCCTGAGGCGGTACAAATAGTTATCGATAGCTGGAAATATCTACAAGCGAATGAAGACTTTAAACTTTATGGCTATGTCATCTTAGAAAATCACCTGCATTTCGTAGCGCAAGCGCCAAGGCTGGATAAATGTGTGGCAAATTTCAAGTCATTTACTGCACGACAAATCATAGATTATTTAAAAGAACGTCATGTCAAGCAACTATTGAATCGCCTTCATTTTGCTAAATGCGCGCACAAAACGGATCGTGATTACCAATTTTGGCAAGAAGGCGTTCATGCTGAGATGGTTTTTAGTGAAGCTATTATGTGTGAGAAACTGGCGTATATTCATCAAAACCCTGTTAAGCGCGGCTATGTTGATAAAGCTGAACATTGGCGCTACTCCAGTGCCCGACATTATGATGGGCAAGTTGGATTAATTGATATTGATGCTTGGTGACTCTAACGACGCAGAGCGTCCAAGTGCTGAATTCCCACGCAGAGCGTGGGAACTATAAAAATTAACAGGATATTAGTCCTGTTGAATGAAGTTTATGTCCTATGGGTATATTGGTGAATTAAGGTATTAAGCTTTTGTATAACAAAGACAGATAACAAGGATTGACATTGCATGAGTTCATGCTTAGTATTGAAAGAATATCAACCTATAAAAATCTAAGTTAAAAGTGAGGCAAACGCTATGAATCTTAGCTTAACACCCCAATTAGAAATCTTTGTTCGAGAATGTGCTGAGTCAGGTGACTATAACAGTGCCAGTGAAGTGGTGCGTGAAGCGATCAGACTATTAAAACGCACAACTGAAGAACGCGCTATTAAGTTACAACATTTACGTGCAGCCATCGCCGAAGCTGATGAAGCGATCAATCGCGGTGATTCACACGTATTTAATACGGCAGAAGAATTGGATCACTTCTTTGACGAACTTTAAACCCATACGTTTATCAAGTCCTGCAAAAACTGATTTACAGCGTATTGCTCTTTATACCCAACAGGAATGGGGAGCAGTACAGAAAAAAATGTATCTTGATCTGATAAGAAATCATTAAACACCTTAAGCACCGTAGGTAATATAGGCAAAAAACGCGATGATATTGAGCAGGGTTTATATACCTACAGTATTAAAAAACACACCGTTTATTTTAGAGAAACAGAACTGGAATTTGTCGTGCTGCGTATTTTACATTCACGCATGGATCCTGAACGACATTTGCCATAAGCTATTTTTATTTAAAAGTGCATTAAATGATGACTGACAACCAAGTCATTAGTATTGAACAAGCAAAACAGTTGGATAGCTATAAGCTGCAATTAATCTTTAATGACCAATCGAGTCAGGTTGTGGATTTTCAACCGTTCCTTGCTCAATCATTGAATCCGTTAATTAGAAAATAGTTACCCCTGAAGAGTTTGCTAAGTTCGAGATTGATGGCGGTGATTTGGAATGGAATGATTACGATCTATGCTTCCCCATTGCAGACCTATATGAAAATAGGATTATGGGCTAAGCTATGAGTATTCACCCTTTTATTTAAAGTAAAAAATTATGCGCCCATCAACAGCTTTAAATACTTACCGCGATCAAATCAGAGCGATTGTTAATGCGCATCATGCGGTCAATGCGCGTGTCTTTGGTTCAGTGATTCGTAATGAAGATACCGATAGCAGTGATCTTGATGTGTTGATTGACCCAACGGCGGAAACGTCTTTAATGGATATTGGCGCTATTCGTCTGGAACTTAAAGCGTTGTTGGGTGTTAATGTGGATGTCGTGACACCAAATGCTTTACCTGACGCGTTTCGGGATCAGGTGTTAAGTGAGTCTATTCCGGTATGAGCAAAGATAAACAGCGACTTTTCCATCGTTCCGATGCTCTGCGTGGGAATTATTAAAAATGAAGTAAACTGGCATTTCTATTCGAGGTTATTATGTTGCAAGAACAAATCATGCAAGAAATACAGGACATTCCTGAGGATAAATTAGCGGAAATTTATGACCTTATTCATTACTTTCGTCTAGGTTTACAAAATGAGCCGCCGCGTGAACGTCAACCAGGACTCTTAAAAGGTCAGCTAGGGAGTGGTTTTTTTGACGCTTTACTTGAAGATGAGCTTAGCGCATGGGAATGAGTTATCTTATTGAACACATGTTTTATTATGGTGGGTTTTTGACGATCCCAAGCTATGTCGTATTAGTCGAGAGATTTTAAAAAATCCGGATCATCGAATTTATGTCAGTAGTGCATCAGCATGGGAAATAGCGACAAAATATCGTATTGGGAAAATGCCAGAAGCTAAACAACTTTTAAGTGATTATGAGCCACTGCTTAATAGCATGGAATTTAAAGAATTAGTCGTAACCACTGCGCATGCTTTGCTTTACGCGCGGGTCAATTACCTATTGATCATCGTGATCCATTCGACAGAATGTTAATAGCACAAGCTGAATTAGAATCCATTCCGATCATTACATATGATATAGCTTTTCAGCATGATTTTATTAATGTAATCCCTGTCATGACTAAAAATAATTAAATCATTTCATGAGCAATTTCAACTTTATTAAAACGGATTTTCCTGCGTTATATACCGATGCAGTGGAAGCGGAGAAGTTGACCTTTATTTCCCCTACCTCAACCGCTGTCTTTTGTCGCAGTACCTTTGAAAATGCGGTGAACTGGTTATATGATCATGATGCACAGTTAACCAGGCCCTGGCGAGCTGACTTAAGTACGTTGATGCATGAGCATGCCTTTCGGTCGTTGTTTAATAGCAGCTTGTTTTTTGAACTCAATCTGATTCGTAAAACCGGCAATGCGGCGGCTCATGGTAATAAGATCAGTGAACAAGATGCCTTAGCATCATTGAAGTATCTATTCCGGTTTTTACAATTTTTGGCTATCTACTATGGTCAATCAATACCTGAGACACACAACTTTGATGAAGCACTCATTCCCACCGCAATATCATCCACTGGCGATAAACACCCCCAGCAAGACCAGCAAGCACTACAGGGTTTAATTGCTGATCTGGAACAAAAAAATCAAGCATTCCGCAAGACTGAACAGGCACTACAACAACAGGCAGAAGAAAATAGTGCATTAAAAGCACAACTGGAACAACAGCAACTTGAAATATCCACACGTAAAACAGAACGCGAAAAGACGGTTGATGAATCCACAGCAATACCCTTATTAGTCTCAGAAGCTGAAACGCGCAAACGCTATATTGACTTATCGTTAAAGGAATGTGGCTGGGATAAATTGCGTGAGGGTCGAGAGCTGGAATATGCAGTTAAAGGCATGCCACTCAGTACCAATCCTAGTGGACTTGGTTATGTTGACTATGTGTTATGGGGTGATGATGGCTTGCCGTTAGCGGTGGTTGAAGCGAAGAAAACTATGCTCAGTCCTAAAAAAGGAAAACATCAGGCGGAACTGTATGCAGATTGTTTGCAAGCAATGCATGGTCAACGTCCGATTATCTTTTATAGCAATGGCTTTGAAACCTATCTATGGGATGATTGTTTTTCACCTGAACGTGATGTGCAGGGGTTTTATACTAAAGATGAATTACAGTTATTAATTGATCGTAGAACCACTCGAACTGATTTACGCGACTTTAAGGTCAATACCAGCATTGCCGGACGGGCTTATCAATTAGAAGCGATTGCCCGAGTGGCTGAAAACAGCATCAGTTTAAATCAACAGGGTGAGTTACGCGGACGGGCAAGGCAAAGTTTGTTGGTGATGGCGACAGGCAGTGGTAAAACCAGAACTGCTTGCGCTATTGTCGATATGCTGACTAAGTGTAACTGGGCGAAACGCGTGTTGTTTTTAGCGGATCGTAATGCCCTGGTGAGTCAGGCGAAGAATGCCTTTAATGAGCATTTACCGCATTTATCTGCGATTGATTTAACCAAAGAACATGAAGACAACGGCACTCGGTTAGTCTTTTCTACCTACCCGACCATTATGAACCGGATTGATGGCATGCTGGCTACCGATTTACGCTTTTATGGTATCGGGCATTTTGATCTGATTATTATTGATGAAGCGCATCGCTCGGTTTACCAAAAGTATAAAGCGATATTTGCTTACTTTGATGCATTATTAGTTGGTTTAACGGCGACACCTAAAACAGAGGTGGATCATAATACTTATGGCTTGTTTGGCATAGAAAATGATAACCCGACTTTTGCTTATGAATTAGATAAAGCGGTAGCTGAAGGTTATCTGGTACCACCCAAAGCGATTTCAGTTCCGTTGAAGTTTTTGCGCGTAGGGATTAAGTACAAAGATTTATCAGCTGCTGAAAAAGAAGACTATGAATTAAAATTTGGCGATCCTACTTTAAACGAAGCGCCGGATGAGATTGCCAGCAGTGCGTTAAACAAATGGTTATTTAATACCGATACTGTCGATAAAGTGCTGAATCATTTAATGACCAATGGTATTAAAGTTGAAGGCGGTGATAAGTTGGGTAAAACCATTATCTTTGCCAAGAACCATGCGCATGCAATTTTTATCGAACAGCGCTTTAACAAGAATTATCCCGAGTATGCCGGTAAGTTTCTGCGCGTGATTGATAATTATGCAACTAAAGCACAAAATTTATTGGAAATCTTTGTTGATCCTTATGCAGAACAAGATCCTCAGATTGCGGTATCAGTGGATATGATGGACACCGGTGTCGATGCACCACGCGTCATCAATCTGATTTTCTTTAAACAGGTCAAGTCAGCAACCAAGTTCTGGCAAATGATAGGCCGAGGGACGCGTTTATGTCCTGATTTGTTCGGTCCGGGGCTGGATAAGAAAGAGTTTGCTATTTTTGATTACTGCCAAAACTTTGAGTTTTTTGGTGTTAATCCTGATGGGATTGAAGGTAATGCCATTAAAAGTTTAACGCAACAGGTGTTTGAGGCTAAACTGGAAGTTGCTCTATTAATCCGTGAACAAGCAGATAGCACGGATGAACAACGAGAACTGGCAGAAGCGTATATTACCGAGCTTAATCAATTAGCTGCTGGATTAGATCGAGAGCGTTTTGTAGTGAAAGCAGAAATGCGGGCTGTGGTTGAGTTTAGCAATAAAGATCGATGGGTGAATTTATCCAAAGGCGATATGCTGGAAATAAATAGCCATTTATCATCGCTGATCTTGCCCGATAAAAATGACGATGAATTAGCCAGGCGCTTTGATGTATTAATCCTGAATTACCAACTGGCGTTATTAACAGCGGCTTATAGTACAGACCGTTATATCAATAAAATCAGTGCTACTGCTAAAGCGTTATTGAAGAAACAGAATATTCCTGCTGTTGCTTTGCAAGTGCTGTTATTAAATGAACTACAAACTGAACCCTTCTGGCAATGCATTAATATTAATCGTTTAGAGAACGTCCGCGTCTCGATGCGCGATTTGATTAAATATCTGGATAAAGATAAGCAAGAAAATGTCATTAGCAATTTTGTCGATGATTTAGATTATGAAGGGGTTAAAAATCATGATTTAATCCCTGGTTATAGTAACCTGCAAAGTTACAAGGATCGTGTTGAATCTTATATTCGCAAGCATAAAGATCATCTGGTTATATATAAGCTCAAGACTAATAAGCCGGTGACTGAAACTGAAATCAATGCTCTGGAAGATATTTTGTTTGATGGCGTTACTATTGGTAGTAAGCAAGATTACATTGATACTTATGGTGATAAGCCACTTGGTGAGTTTATCCGTGCGATTGTCGGACTGGATAGTCAGGCTGCTCAAGCGGCATTTGCAGAGTTTATTCAGACTGGAAGTCTACGTGCCGACCAGATGACCTTTGTCAACACTATCATCAGCTATTTAACCACTAATGGCACGATAGATAAGCAGATGTTATTTGAAGCTCCGTTTACTAATATTCATGATCAAGGCTTGTTTGGAGTATTTGATGATGCGGGTGTGGTGCAAGTGATCAAGCTGATTGATCAGGTGAACCGGAATGCTTTGGCGGCCTAGAATGGCTGTTTATACTTCGCACGGCCACGGTTGCGATTTTCTGGCGGCCTATTTTTGCCGATAGCTGCGTTGCTGAATCAGTTGCGTAGCTTGCTATGCGCCTGTTTCAACGCCTTGCTCTCGACCAAAATCAACTCGCTATAAAATCTTTAACCGTCACCGCGCGAAGTATAACTGAATCAATGTGTTCAAACTTTAATTTTCCTTTTTGTGGTGAATAGCTTAACCTTACCTGATTACATACAACTCACAGCCAAATTAAAAAAATCCTAAAATATCAGTATGTGAAGAGTCTCGTCATTCCCGGTGCGGCAAGCGAAGCTTGTCATTTCTTGCAAGGTGAAAGTCCTTGCCTGGAGAAGCTATTGTATTAGTTTCATAAGGTTTAACCAACCACCAGTATCGAGTGTTGCGTTTTCGGCGGAGCGTTGTTAGCGGTTACGACTGCTACAAAAGTGAACAAAGAAGACGAAGCGTACACAGAGAACTGCATAGGTCACAGGGGGGATGCACATCCCTGAAGCTGTTTTAGCATCGTTAGACGATAGAAAGCAAATGGCGACGTTTTCGGGAAAACGGAAGCCAACACAAAAGAATCGTTAAGGTGAGATTCTGGAGGATTTGCCGGTGTTTGTAAAGCGTGACATGTGCAGAGAGAAATGACAGAGAACTTGCGAGACCCATACCGTTCCTGAGTGATTAATATCAGGTAAGCCTACCCAACTAAAAGAAGGATGGCTGAAGACGGTATGGGAGTCAGATTCACTCATAGTACTCGGAGCGTGGGAAAACTACGTACAGGGGGAAGGGGTGGACTGAACTGCGTAGCCTGCAAAGGCAACTTTAACCAGACGTGAAGGACTGGGCTAATGAAGCAAACCTCCCTGCAGGGGATAGCAAACAAAGCGACACAGGATAAAACTTACCGATTTCGGAATTTATTTGGCATGTTAACCGTTGGTTACTTGTTTTGGTGTTGGGACTTTATCAACCGAAAAGCAATGGCGGGCGTGGATGGAATCGATGCACAAGCCTACGAAGAAAATCTGCTACCGAATATTGAGCAACTGGTAAAACAAGTCAAAGAAAATACCTATCGGGCAAAGTTAGTTCTTAGGAAATATATTCCCAAATCAGGCGGCAAGTTGCGCCCGCTTGGAATACCAGCAATCGCGGATAAACTCCTGCAAAGGGGGGTAGCCAAGATACTGG
>Ga0208648_1002986_pt1 | contig 11074 bp, 7 predicted proteins | sample AntAceMetag02UKL_FD_184772 | JGI IMG/M metagenome (GOLD analysis project Ga0208648, IMG submission 184772) | Saline lake microbial communities from Ace Lake, Antarctica - Antarctic Ace Lake Metagenome 02UKL (SPAdes) (version 2) | ecosystem: Environmental > Aquatic > Non-marine Saline and Alkaline...
GTAAACCGGAAAGTGATATTGATGAAATAATTCGTGAGACGTATATTTCTGGGAACTACGAGCTCCAGCTCGTATCATTATGAATAACGCCTGCTAATTAAAGAAACCGGGAACTACAGTGAATAGCTTTTTGAGAGAATACTCAACGAGCTGGAGCTCGTAGTTCCCAGGTTTAAAGGATATGATTATGAAAAAAGCGATGCTGCTGGTTGGGGGATTGTTACTGGTTTATCTATTACAGGGAACAACACATATTGTGGATATAGAGGGAGCTGGAGATTATATATCAATTCAGGAAGGAATAAATTCCAGTGCGAATGGAGATACTGTGCTGGTATATCCGGGTAGGTATTTTGAGAATACGGATTTTATAGGAAAGGAAATAACTTTAGCAAGTCTTGAGATGACTACTGGAAACCGGGATTACATCAGAAATACTATTATAGATGGGAACCAGACAGGCAGTTGTGTTGTGGTAAATACAAATGATGATCGAGCCTTATTGAGAGGATTTACATTAACCAATGGCATTGGCTGCATATATGGAGGATACAGGTTAGGAGGAGGAATTTTTTTATATGAAGCAACCTTAGATATCGTTAACTGCGTAATCGAGAATAATCAAGCTTATTCAGGAGGAGGAATTGATATTCTGGATGCCTGGGCATATCTGGAAGGTGTTACAATCCGCAATAACGAAGCTGCATTCAGTGGGGGGGGGATTTATAGTGGGTGTTTACCAGGTTCAATTACTTATTCAACTCACAACCGCTGTAACATCTATGATAATTTCTCAATTTGGGGTCTGGATTTTTGTAACCGTTTAGAAAATGGGACAATTACTGATGTGATCGTTGATACATTTACAGTTTGTGATCCGTGGAGTTATGAATTTTATCAGGGTGAAGGCGGAGGTGAACAAGTATATGACGAATCTATTTTTGATATGCAGCACGCTAAATATGAGCGTGTTTATAATGACCTGTACGTTTCCCCGGATGGTGATGATGAAAATAATGGATTGTCAGCCAACGAGCCCTTGCAGACACTGAATCAGGCTTTGCATTTCATTACTGCGGATGAAGATAATCCACTCACAATACATCTGGTAGATGGGATATATTCTACTGAACTAAATAATCAGAGATTTCCGATAACCCTTAGATCTTATGTCTCAATAATTGGTGAATCAGAAGAAAACACAATTATAGAGCTTAATGGAATTGATCAGGGATTTGCTATCGATTTATTTAGTGACCTGGGATATGAAATTAAGAATCTTACAATTAGAGATGGTTATGCTAATAATACATCTACTATATATACAATGATTTTCAATATAGATAATACTTCTCAGTCAATAAATCCTGTTTTATTGGAGAATTTGCGGATTATAGATAATCAATATGATAAATTACTATTAGTAAGTTCATCTAATTTAACAATGCGAAATATACTTTTCGAAAATAATATCCATTATCCGACTTCTGTTATATTGCGTAATTATATGAATAATCATGATTTCAATTGTACAGTATTAATGGAAAACTGTCAAAGTAAGAATAATCACACTGGAGGCTTATCCTTAGATTCAGCAATGACCAATCAGCTTGAACATAATTTCAATATTGTAAATTGTGAGTTTAGTGATAATGAATATCTAAATAATTTTACAGATTATAGTGTAGGTATTTCAATATATTGTATTGATATTTATAATCTCAATGTAATTAATAGCACTTTTGCCGGTAATGTATTTGAGGGTGCCTTTGTAGAGAATGCTCCATTACATCTTGCTTATGATTTAGATGTAGGAATAATGAATAGCATAATATATGATAATGATACATCCAATTCAATAATTTTAATGGGAGATACTTATTTTGGAATACCGGTGGTAGATGTACATCACAGCATAATTGAGAATGGACTTGAGGGAGTATTAATTGGTGGAGAAGTTTTCCTGGAATGGGATGAAGAGACAATTAGTGAAGAAGACCCTTTATTTATGTATGACGGTGAATATCCCTACAAGTTGCAGGAAGGTTCACCGGCAATTGATGCAGGTTCTTTGGAATTACCTGAGGGTGTTGTTTTACCTGAATATGATCTGGCAGGCAATTTACGGATAAGAGGAAATGGAATAGATATTGGTGCTTATGAATATAATCCCTTCAGCAATCCAGTGCATGAAGATGAGTTGGAATATTCTAATTTGAAATACTATCCTAATCCTGTGAGAATAAGTGAGGGCAGGGGAGCAGTGATCATCAATTATGCTGGATTGATGCAAGTAGAGGATTATCAGATAGGAATATATAACATAAAAGGGCAAAAAGTGTGGGAATCGGAATTAAAAAGAGAATATAGCGGCATCAGATGGGATTGCTGCAATACCAGTGGCGACAAAGTGGCAGCAGGAGTATATTTCCTGCGTCTTTCAAAAGATGGAGAATTTCTGGAGCAGGGGAAATTGACGGTGATCAGGTAATTATGAATTTTGAGTTTTGAATTTTGAATTAATGTAATGTAAGAATAAAGAGGATTTGAGCAACGAATAGCTTTCATGCATTACAGCTCATCAAGACAAGTACTAACAAAACGAACTGAGGAAATAGCAGAACTTCATTTTTGCTTTTCTTATGCTGTATGGTTTTTTTAAACTGAGGCTTTAGTATTGAAATAGTTCGTCTTGTTCGTTTTGACTTGATGAGCCGTAAGCCTGCGAAGGCTATTAGTTGCTAAAAAAACAAGATTCACTCCAGAAATAAGTAGATATTATATTTTAGAGAAGTAAATACTGACCCTAAAGTATGATAATATATCATCCGATCGTATTGAATTCAATCTTATTAGTTTTTCTAACTGCATTTTCATAGAAAAAAGAAGATAACTTTATAAAAATCTACTCAAAAGTACTGAAATTAAATAAGATACAAATTATTTTACTATAGCCATAGCCCCCAGTACCCTCCCTGTGGGTTCCCTGTGGCTTAATTAGGTTAATTTGATAGTTACGGTTGCTTAGTATAACTATTGTTCCGACTTTTAATATCTAATTTATGATCTACATTTAAATGACAATGGGATTTATCCTTCCTGGTGTTAAGGTTAACGAGTGCAAGTCACCCTGTTCCAGCGTTCACCTCTTGTCTATCCTGTCCATATTGTCCATTTCGTCCATTTAAATCCGACTGGCAAGAAATTTCTGGACATATTTGGAGTATATCCTTAGAAAAACAGGAAAGAGTAATTAAAATAAATATAAGGAGTTATGATGAATTATAGAGAATTGGGGAATACCGGTGCAAAAGTATCAGTATTGGGCTTTGGGTTGATGAGACTTCCTGTGATAGATAAGGATGTAAGTAAAATAGATGTGGTTAAGAGTCTGGAGATGGTGGAATATGCAGTAGATAAAGGCGTTAATTACCTGGATACAGCATATCCCTATCATAGAGGTGAAAGCGAGAACTTTGCCGGAACTCTCTGGGAACATATAGATCGTGATAAAATGTATCTTGCCAGTAAACTGCCAAGCTGGAATATTAAGGAGTCGGCAGATCTTGATAAGTATCTGAAAGAGCAATTGGCAAAGCTGAAGACAGACCACATAGATTTTTATCTTCTGCATGCCTTAAATGGTAGGAACTGGGAAAACTTGAAGAAAAACGGTGCTTTAGAATGGCTGGCAGCGAAGAAGAAATCAGGCGAGATAAAGCATGCCGGTTTTAGTTTTCATGACAATTTTATTGTATTTGAAGATATAATAACTTCTTATGACTGGGAATTTTGTCAGATACAATATAATTATCTGGATAAGAAATTTCAAGCTGGAGAAAGAGGAGTTGAACTGGCGAAGTCACGCGGTACAGGAGTGATCGGCATGGAACCCCTGCGAGGTGGACTTCTGGCAAAGCAGTCACCTAAGGAAGTAGCCGATGTGATCAAAAGCTCTGGGTATCAAGGAAGTCAAGTAAGTCTCAGTTTGCGCTGGGTATGGCAGCAGGAAGGCATTGATATGCTATTAAGCGGGATGAGTACACTTGAACAGATAAAGGAGAATGTAGAAATTGCTTCAAATCCTGAGTTGAAATTGAGTAATGAGGAAGAAAACCTTGTAGTTCTACTGGATCAGGCTTATAAAAGTCGGATAAAGGTGCCCTGCACAGCCTGTAACTACTGCATGCCCTGCCCTCAAGGAGTAGCGATTCCGGGGATATTCCATTTTTATAATTCAGCCCATATCTTTGATGATCAAGACTGGGGTATCAGATGTTATCCCTTTGTTAATAAAGATAATCAAGCGGATAAATGCGTCAAATGCGGAATTTGTGAAACCAAATGCCCTCAGCAGATCAAGATCATGTCAGCACTGGAGACAGCGCATAATTATCTGACGGTACGCCCATGATAGAAGCAGTGATATTTGATATGGATGGTGTGATAATCAATTCTGAGAGAGATCACTATTTAGCTAACCAGAAGCTGTATAAGTATTTGGGTATTAGCCTTGATGCTGTGGAATATGACCGGTTTGTGGGCTTAAGCAGTAAAATCATGTGGACGGAGGTCCGGGAAGAATTTCAGCTTAAGCAAAGCGTAGATGAATTGATGGGCTTAGCTGAAAAGGCGATCATGGAGCATTTTTCTAACATAGAATTGACTGCCACAGTCGGGTTTATGGATTTACTGGATTATATTAATGAGCGCAGCATGAAAATAGCTGTTGCCTCATCATCTCCTCTGGCAATGGTGAATCTGGTTGTGGACAAACTGGGGATCAAAGACTATTTTGATCTGCTGGTGAGTGGAGATCAAGTAGAGCAGGGCAAACCATATCCGGATATTTTTATCCATACTGCTGCCTTGCTGCAATCTCAACCCGGTAATTGCATGGTTATAGAAGATTCTCATAATGGAGCATTAGCTGCAAAAAGAGCAAATATGAACTGCATTGGATATCAGAATCCCTCATCAGGTAATCAGGATCTATCGATCTGTGATCTGGTGGTTAATAGTTTTCTTGGGCAGGATCTGGAAAACCTGTTAGATTATTTATGGTAGATATTAAACGGAAGGTATTATGTTAAAGAAAATTACACTTATACTGTTATTAGTGATCAGCATTCAACTCATTGCCCTTACAGGCAGCGTGGATAATCTATCCCTGGAATTGAGCAGAAGCCAGGATTACAGCGTGCTGCAAAGCGGAACAGAGACCATCTATCAGCAGGAACCGGGAGCACCGGCAATTCCTCAACTGGGATTTTTTATGGAATTAGCAGCGGGAAGTGAAGTAAGATCAATTGAAGTAATCCCGCAAGGAATGGAAACTCTTGAGCTTGATAAACCTTTGCTGCCAGTCCAGCAGGCAGTGCCATATTCCCAGGAAGCAGGTGAATTTATAGAACCCAAAGCGGAATATTACAGCCGGAGCATTTATCCGGCAAGCTGGTTAAACACTTATGCTCAGGGCAATTGCGGAGAGCACACGATCCTCAGCATCACCATTAATGCCATGCAATATGAGCCCGGGAGCAGAACTGCTTATATCCCCGCATCCTTTGATATCAATATCGAGACATCATCAGGCGAAACTCCAGAATTCAGTGATAATCTGGCAGTGGCAGAAGTGCTGGAAGCCCTGGGATTAGATCGCCCACCAGTGCGTGAAAATACCGGTTATCTGGCAATCGCCCCACTGATGTTCCAGAATTCATTGATGCCGTTATTAGATTGGCGAAGAGAACAGGGATATGATGTATATTTTCGCACAACTGGAGAAATATTCGCAGAATATGAAGGTGAAGATCTGCAGGCTAAAATAAGGGCATGCATCAGCGATATGCAGCAAACTTATGGGATAACCTATGTTACGCTGGCTGCTGATCATCAGCATATTCCGGCAAGATATGCTTATGCTTTTGATTGCGCCTATGGAGCTCATGAAGGTGAAAATGATCTGGCAAGTGATATGTATTACAGTTGCCTGGATGGCAATTGGAATGCTGATGCTGATACACTGTATGGAGAGGATGAAGATGAGGTGGATTTATATCCTGAAGTATTTGTAGGTAGAATTCCAGTAAATACGTCAGGCGAGATGACAGCCTATATCAGTAAGCTTTTGCAATATGAAAAAGGATTGATAACCGATTATAATCGGGCTGGCGGGTTAAGTATGGAGCTTTGGGACGGCTCAGCCAGCGAGCAATGTCAGGAGTATATATATGATCACTTTTTCCCGGACAATTATGAGATAAATTTTTTGTATGGAGATGATAACAACGAGGAAAACGCCTTTGCCATGCTTTCTGATGGACAGAATATAGTCCAGCACACGGGTCATGCCTGGATCAATGTCCTGGCTCTAGAGAATTATGGACATATTTATGTCTATAATGTTCCAGACCTTACGAATGACTGGGGAGGTATGTTCTATTCGATCGGCTGCTGGTCAAATGCTTTTGACAGTGAATCAATTGGAGAGACATTTGTGCGGGAACAGGATCGCTGTTTTTTGGGATATATAGGTAATTCATCTTATGGCTGGGGCTCCCCTTCAGCACCTCAATTCGGTTTCTCAGAGTTTTATCAAACAGAATTTTTCCGTCTCCTGTTTCAGGGAGATGATAATACCAAAGTGCTGGGAGCAGTTCAGGCATTACAGAAACTTGCCTTTATCCCTTATTATGAGGGAACTTCTATCTATAAATGGGTAGGATATGAATTAAATCTCTGCGGAGATGCAGCTGCTATGCTATTTACTGATAATCCACCGGAGATGGATATTACTGCTAATCATACTGAGGATAATATTTATATCCAGGTGAAAGGGACTGATAATGAGTCATTAGCAGGAGCAGTGATCACATTCAGCGAACAGCAGTGGTTTACTGATGGTGACGGATTAGCTATCTTGCCATGGGTGAGTAGCACAGAAGAAAGTTATCAGATCTATGCCAGGGGATATCAGCAATATACTTTAGGTATGGAAGAAGTCCAGACTCAGCCAGTATTAGATGTGAGTGGAATACCTGCCCTGATTGAGCTGGAAACAGAATATGAACTGGGAATGCAAGTTATAAATCCTGGCGAAGACATTATCAGTTTCAGACTTGCAGCTACTTCTGAGCCAGATGATATAGAGATAATCTATGATCCTGAAACAGTTTATAATGTGGCAGGAGAAAATTCGCTAACTATTGACCCATTGGTTATCAGGCTTGACAGTGCACCAAACTATGCAAATGGCAGTACATTCGGACTTGAGCTGCAATTGATTGATTTGTATGAAAACCTGATAACTGCTACAGAAATAAACCTGGAATTGCTGACGGCTGATCTCTCCCTGGAGATGGTTGACTGGCAGGAAGATGGGCTTATTGCCGGAGCAACAATGCCAGTTAGTTTGATATTTGGCAATCAGGTAGATCTATCAGAGATAAATTCTTTCGAACTGGAAATCACTGGAGATGAGATGGCGATGTTCAATTTTTCTCCTTCAATTATTTCAGTAGAAATCGATGAACTTTCTCAAGGAGAAGATATAGAAGTTTCCAGTGATCTGGAAATTAGCTCTGACTTGCCGGATAATTATTATGGTATCGTATCTGTAGAGCTTTATATTGAGTGGGCAGGTGCTAAGTCATGGCACAAATTATATAATTTTGTCCTTGGTAATGGGAATCTACAGCTTTCAGAAGATTTTGAAAATGGAATAAGCTGGGAAGGAGATGACCAGTGGCAGGAGAATAGCACTTATGCTTATAATGGATTAAATTCGCTTTCATGTCGTCCCGCAGAAGTGGGAAATTATCTTTTAAATACGCCGGTATTAACCTGGGCACCGGGCACTGAAGTATCATTCTGGTATCGTGGTAAGATGCCGATGTATGGAGGTGATGGTTTCTTTTTGAAACTGGTGGCAGGTGAAGAGGAAGAAGTTATCATATTTCTGGGTTCAGGAGGAGCACTGAGTAATGATACCGGCAGACCTATGCCGGAAGTTTACATAGAAAATGACTGGGTACACTATCAATTTGATCTGGAAAATCAGCTGATCAATCCTCCTGAAGCTGGAGAGAATTATCACCTGGTATTTGATTTTAATTATTCAGAGGTGATAGAAGATTTTAGTGAATATGCCACTATGGATGATATTGGAGTATTTATAGATGATTTCAAAGTGGAACAGACAGAATTTGTAGCAGAAAACAGTGAAAATAACATTCCAGAGGCATCATTGCTTTCATATCCTAATCCCTATCTGTTTGATGAAAGTCGTAAGCCACTAATGATCAGCTTCAATCTAACTGATCCTGGCAATGTGAAAGTTGCCCTTTATGATATAAAAGGGAGAAAACTTGCTGAGATAATAGACAGCAGTTTTCAGGCGGGAAATCATACAATCACTTGGCAGCCGCAATCACAGCTTTCTACAGGTATATATTTTATTAAGCTGCGCAGCCCGGATAAAAGCAGTATTAGCAAAGTTCTCTTTTTACATTAGTATATATGCGAGGTTAAATATGGATAAAAAAACAGATCTGGCAGAAGCAGCAGAAAAGGCAGCTCTTAAGGCCTATTCACCCTATTCAGGGTTTAAAGTAGGGGCAGCAATAATGACAGAAAGCGGAGAGATTTTCACTGGCTGCAATGTGGAAAATTCCTCCTACGGATTAACGGTATGTGCAGAGCGAATAGCACTTTTTAATGCTATCACAGCAGGGTATCAGAAATTTTCTGAAATTGTGATATATACTGATACGGAAAAAGCATTTTATCCTTGTGGAGCCTGCCGTCAGGTACTGGCAGAATTCAATCCTCAACTTGAAGTGAGTGTGGTCTGGAAAAATGGAAAAGAAACCATGAAGCTTCAAGATTTATTACCAAAGCAATTCAGACTATAAATACGGAGAAGATTATGAAAGAAGTATTCAAATATGATATAGCCATTATTGGCTCAGGCCCAGCGGGACTAAGTGCAGCAATCTATGCAGCTCGAGGAGGTTTGAAACCAATAGTTTTTGAAAAAGGAGTCTTTGGCGGTCAAATCACAGTAACCCAGGAAGTGGAAAATTACCCGGGGTTTCATAAGACATTGACTGGCAGTGAATTAATGGAAGAGATGCGGAAGCATGCCGATAAATTTGGAGCTGAGATATGTGAAGAGGAAGTGAAAGGAATTGGTATGCAGGGACTCTGCAAGATTGTGGAAACCAATAAGAAAATATATCATGCAAAAACCCTGATCATTGCCACCGGAGCCCATCCCCGTAAGCTGAATGTGCCAGGGGAGGATAAATTTTATGGTAAGGGCGTATCCTATTGTGCTACCTGCGACGGCTTTTTTTATAGGGATAAAGTAGTAGCAGTAGTTGGTGGTGGAGATTCGGCAATAGAAGAAGCCATGTTCTTGACCAGATTCGTAAAAAAAGTGTATGTGATCCATCGTCGTGATGAATTACGCGCAGTGCAGATCATTCAGGACAGAGCATTTGCTAATCCTAAAATCGAATTCATCTGGAATTCCGAGATTCAGGAAATATTTGGCAGGGATTTTGTGGAATCAATCACAGTATTTAATAAATCAGAAGGTAAACATCGTGATATAAAAGTGGATGGGATATTTGTGTACGTGGGAATTTTGCCTAATAATGAATTGATAGAATCGCGAGTAGCTCTTGATGAGCAGGGTTTTGCCCTTGTAGATGAGAGTATGCAGACGAATATTCCAGGGATTTTTGCAGCAGGAGATATAGTGAGTAAAAAACTGCGTCAAGTGATTACGGCAGCTTCTGATGGTGCTATTGCTGCCTGGTCAGCAGAAAAATGGATCACTGTCAATCAGGAAGATGAAAATACTGACCTGAAAACCTGCGAACTACCTAAATAGCGATAGATAGAAATTATAAAAAGCCCCGTAAAAAGCGGGGCATTTTTTTATCAAACTCTGTAAGTTAGACTTTATCGTACTTTTCGATCTTCTTACCTTTCACATAAAGGTATTCAGGATTTTCCGGTGAACCTGTTTTCTTGATCTTGTCGCTGTCTTCTTCTTCCACTTCACGCCAGATCTCCCAACTCTCGCCTTCTCCATCAATACAGAATGTAACTCCCTTTTTAATGAAGTCATCAATAATGAACTGGATAGATTCCAGGGGCTCAGCTTTGGTTACAGGAACACAAAACTTCTTTTTATCATATACATATACATCAGCCATAAATAACCTCCATTTCTGTTGGATAATATAAATTTCAGCAGTGTTATCTACGTCAATGAAAAATTTTGACTTTTTTTGCTTATACTATCTAAAATAGCTGGTAATAGGCAAGACAGAATGGTAAATCCTGATATCTGAGATTAAAATACGTGAAGAGATTTAGCTGTGATAATATCTCTTCTTTGTCCGAATTTTAATGTTGAGACTGTTCAATCTAAGCTGTTATCCCCCTGTTTTAGTTTCACTCATAGCAGAAACTATAATGATAATTGACCAGGTAAGTAGGACTTGCAGCGCTGGCGGTACTCCGGAAGTGCCGTGAGAACTACGTGCAGTTATCAGTTTTAATCTATGTATTTATACGCAGCGGTTTTTCCGGCAGGGATGGTTTGATAGCGGTCGTCATCTGCGCCTCACTTGTGAGTACACCAGCGATGCACATATGACTAAGTTGCAGAAGATATTGAATTTGCTTGACTTGTAGGTGAGAGTGATAATTATGCTTTGTTGAGATAAAAAAATGAGGTATTATTATGAAAAGATATATTGTTACTCTGGTTCTACTGTCAAGCCTGGCAGTACTCTTTGCAGAGGTAATAGCCCCTGGATTAGTGGAGGAAGGGCTTTGGGATTATCTGGTGGATAATTATAAAACAACTACAACTCTGGGTTATGACGATGCCCGTGATGTCCTTTATGGAGAGATAGATTCTCAGCCGGATAACCAGCTTTCCTGTATTTATACAAATTTTACTATTACCCTTGATCCAGATTTGGATCCTTCGACCAATGCCTTTAATCAGGGAATAAACTGCGAGCATACCTGGCCCCAGAGTTATGGAGCT
>Ga0208648_1002992_pt1 | contig 11066 bp, 9 predicted proteins | sample AntAceMetag02UKL_FD_184772 | JGI IMG/M metagenome (GOLD analysis project Ga0208648, IMG submission 184772) | Saline lake microbial communities from Ace Lake, Antarctica - Antarctic Ace Lake Metagenome 02UKL (SPAdes) (version 2) | ecosystem: Environmental > Aquatic > Non-marine Saline and Alkaline...
ACAGATCGTCTCAACCATCGCCCTAGAAAAGTGCTTGGATTTAGATCCCCGTATGAAGTATTCTTCGGGGTGAAAAAACGCTACACCAAAACACCATTAGCTGTTGCACTTCGAACTTGAATCCGCGTTTCTTTATACGATTTGGTTACATTAATTACTGAATTAAGGAGGTAGTATGCAAGCAAAGAAATGGATGTGCCGGGGGTTTATTTTGCTTATGCTAACAGGTCTTATGGCCGGACAGGCATTGGCAGCTGACGAAGGAATTTATCATTTGGGTGAAGTCGTGGTTTCGGGGACCGACAAAGGTGTTGAAAAAATCGGCACGACCCACACCGTGACAGCCAAGCAGATTGAGCAACGCGGCGCGCGAACCCTGAATGAAGCCATCAGTCTGGTGCCGGGCGTGCAAATTCGAACCGCCGGCGACGGCACACCGCGAGTCGATATGCGCGGCTACCGCACCCGCCATGTTACCCTGCTTCTCAACGGTACGCCCTTCAACGGTACCTACGATGGCCAGTTCGATCCGGCCCTGATCTCTGTAGAAAATATCGCTGAAATCAAGGTCACCACCGGCGGCGGATCAACACTCTACGGGCCGGGAGGCAATGCCGGTGTTATTAATATAATTACAAAAAAAGCAAAACAAGGCACGAGCGCCTCTTTTGGAACCGAGCTCGGCGAAGCCGGCACGACCCTGGTGCGCAGTACCGCCTCCTACGGCAGCGATAACTGGGACGTCTTTGTCAGTGGCAGCAGCTATGATCAGGACCGTTATCTCATATCCCACGATTTTAAAAACACCGATGACCAGCCCGGAAACGCCCGGAGAAACAGCGACCGGGAGCGCAAAAACCTGTTTGTCAACATCGGATACGCACCAACCGATTTTACTCAAATGGGCTTGACCTTCAGCTACTTGAAGGGCGAGCGCGGCAAGCCTCCAGTCACCAATTATGATAAAAAAGATGATTACTCCAAAAATATAAAATTTGAGCGTGAAGACTATTCCGAAAACCTCTCCACACAGTTCGCGCTCAGCCATGATTTCACCGGCCCCCTGAGCTTTAAGGGCTGGGCCTATCTCAACACCCTGGAACTGCGTGAAAACAACTATGACGACTTTAACTACAATACTCAAAATGAGAATAAAGCCTACCGCACCAATTCCACGACCTATATTTTAGGGGCCAATACGCAATTGCGCTACGATGCAGAAAAGTATGGTGCTGCAACCCTGGGTCTGATGGTTGAAAATGACAAATGGCGCGCCAACGGCTTTGAAGTCGACAAGAAAGACAAACGAAACAATTTCAGGGAAAATGACGACTTCCAGCTCTATTCGATAAGCATGGAGTACGAGGTGCAGCCCATCCAGGATGTTGACATTGTGCTGGGATTCGGCCAGCACTGGCAGAACCGGGATGACGGGACAGAAAATGACTATAGCTATCTCATCGGCGTCAGCTACCAGTGGTTCGAACCCACCCGACTTAAAGCTTCACATTCCCGCAAAGTGCGCTTCCCGACCCTGCGGGATCTCTACGATCCGGAACGCGGGAATGGGGATCTTGATCCCGAGATGTCACGACATTACGAAGTCGGTATCGAGCAGCAACTGCCTGCTAAAAACCTGCTCTCAATCACCGGTTACCATGACGTTATTGAGGACTACATTGAACGCCCCGGAGATGACAAAACGGTTCAAAACTATGACAAGTATCAATTCAACGGTGTAGAGATCGCGTTAGAAAACCAATACTTTGAGCGTCTGTGGCTTCGTGCCTGCTACGAATACCTTGACACCAAGGACAGATCCCCTGACACCAACCGCGACGAGCTGCAGTATCGCCCCAAGCACCGTGTAGCCCTGGAAGCAACATACGCGCTGCCATGGTGGGGCCTGTCAGCCTATACATCGACCTCGTGGGTAAAGGATTCCTATTATGACCCCAACAAAAACCCCGATACTAATGACCAGAAACGCCTGGAAAACTACGTGGTGACGGATTGCCGTATCAACAAGAAAACCTCCTTCAGCAAAGGCGACCTGGACCTGTATGTGGGGATCAACAACCTGTTCGATGAAGACTACGAACAAAGCTACGGTTTTCCCCGGGCAGGCCAGTACTTCTATGGGGGCGCCAACTGGACGTTCTAGCCCATGCAGCATAACAGGCAGCAACCTGACAACAAAAACACATGGAGTTTACATGAGAGTTCTTATCTGCATTGACGACACGGATAACCTGGAATCACGAGGCACGGGCGAGCTCGCCGAAAATCTGGCTGCCGAGATTCAGGACCGCAAATGGGGGCACTGTGAATTTGTCACCCGCCATCAACTACTTGTGCATCCCGATATACCCTATACGTCCCATAACAGCTCCATGTGCTTTGCCGCCGACATCGATGAACAAAATCTGCCGGCCCTGGTGAAGCGTGCTAAAGCCTTTCTCGTTGAAGAAAGCGCCCCGGGATCGGATCCGGGCTTGGCCATTGCCATACTTGAACGCCTGTCCGATGAAACCGCGCTGATCGACTTCGGCCGACGGGCCAAACAGGTGGTGCTGAATAAACAGAATGCCTATGATCTGGCCGCTGCCCACAACATTCATCTCTCCGAGCACGGCGGCACCGGACACGGTGTCATTGGTGCACTGGCCGGCATTGGCCTGCGCATGAGCGGCAATGACGGCCGTCTCAAGGGATGGCTGAGAATTCCGGCAAACGACGGCGTGGCAAAGGTTTCCGACATTGTGGACCATTTCGACCTTGGCGGCGTACGCACAATCAGCGGAGAATTACTAGCCCACGACGATCTGATCGCTGTAGGCGAAAAGCCCAAGGCTGTATTTCTGAACGGCAAGCCCTACCTGCTGGTTTCTCCTTTAGCTGAAGCAGCTACAGTCCGCTGGCAGACAAGTTCAAGACGGGAACTGAAACAATTCTAAACAAAGAGACGCACATGTGGTTCTATATTGAAGAGGGTCGCAAACTGTTTCTCCATGGGCAGGAAGATTACACCGCAGCAGCTCACGCGGCAGAGGCCTGCCCTGCTTTTCGTGAAGACGTGGAGGAAGAGTGGGTCACGGACGAGAAACGATCCTGTTACAACTGCCGACTTCGGCGCTGGACCGCCGACTCATTCCAGTGCCAGAGTAGTACAGAATAAAAATCACCCCTGCCCCTATCGGGGCCAAAATATACTTTAGAACATTGCCATTTTTACTGTAACTGGTTTTTTTGAAATGTCATCCCGATAAAAACCGGGATCCAGACAGGAGTAATTACCAATGGAAAACTGGGTTTCTTTTATAGACAAAGCCGGCCCGGTCGGCCTCGTCATCATTGCCACATCCGTCATTGCACTCTGTATTGTGCTGGATCGTGTGTGGACCTATCGTCTATTGCGCATCAAGGACCCCAAATCCCTGCACCGCCTGTGCAGAAGAGCCCTTGAGGGACATTTCGGTTCGGCTGCTGACGCCGCAAAGGGCGAAACCCACCCCCTGTTTGCAGCGCTGCTTGAGGTCCTCAGACGCCTGCGTGACGCCCGCCGACCGGCAACGCGCGCTGAGCTTGAAAAAACTATCAGCCATGTCGGCGCACGCGAAGTCCGGGATTTGGAGCGTTTCTTACCAACCCTTTTCCTGATCAGCAATCTTGCACCGCTGCTGGGCATGTTCGGCACGGTTACCGGCATGATCCAGGCTTTCCAGACCATTCAAAACCTGGGCGGCAAAGTCAATGCCACGGTACTGGCCGGCGGCCTCTGGGAAGCTATGCTGACCACAGCCCTGGGCCTGAGCGTGGCCATGCCGGCCATGATCGCCCATAACTACCTGCAGGGTAAAGTCCACCGGGCAGTAGCAGACATACAGGAAAAAGCCAGCATACTGCTGGATTCCCTGGAGGATGCCGGGTCACTCGGCAGCGTACCCGTAATGAGGGTTACTCCGCAGGTTAACAACATGCAGAGCAAACAGGAGCATGAATAATGGACATCCCGGTTCGCACCCAGCATGCCTCTCTCAACCTGACCCCTCTGGTTGATATGGTCTTCCTGCTGCTGATGTTTTTTCTCCTGACCACGCAGTTTATCGAAGAGGACGGTATCGGGGTGCAACTGCCGACAGCAGCAAGTTCGATGGAAACGGAACCGGATCAAGTAACTGTTATTCTCACGGCCCCGGGGGAAATATATCTTGAAGGACAACGCCTGACAAAAATAGAACTGGCCCCGCGCCTGCGTGAATTAATGGGTCAGGATACGACCGTAATGCTGCGAGGTGATCGGGCTGTGCAATTACAACATGCGATCACCGTCATGGAACAGGCCAAACTGGCCGGTGCGGAACACATTGTAGTAGCCACCGAACAGGAAGTTCCGACCCCATGAATGCCCGACGGGGCCTGGCTACGCTCAGCCTCTCCCTCCTGCTGCACGCACTGCTGATCCTGGCATTGGGCGGTCTTCTGAGCTCACCTACCCGCGTTATTCAGCATATTGAAATAAATCTCGGGACAACTGCGGGAGCACCACAGGCCACGGGTGAGTCCCCGGCACCAGCACCAACACCCGAACCACCCCGGCCAAAACCGGTAACCAAACCGATTGCCAAACCGGTTCTACGCCCGACACCACGTCCTACAAAATCCCGGCCTATTATTAAAGAGATTGCACCGACAAAACCGAAGGTCGCAGAAACTGTCTCAAGCGCACCGAACACTCCCCGGACAGAACCAGCAACCGACAGCAAAATAACAACAGCCGACGGCCTCAGTAAGACGGGCAGCAACACCAAGAGCCCGACCGCAGAGGAAAGCGCCAGCGGCACAGGGCAGCAAACAAACCCCTCAGACCTGCAAGCCTATCTAGCAGCAATCAGGGCACGCATTGCCGCCGCCAAACACTACCCAATGATGGCTGAACGGCGTCGCATACAGGGCGATGTGGTGGTAAGTTTCCGCCTCAGCTACGATGGCCGCCTGCTGGGAGAGCCAAAGGTGGCCGGAAGTTCCGGTTCCGGTTTGCTTGACGGAGCAGCTGTGCGGGCCGTCAAACAGGCGGCCCCCTTTCCCCGTTTCCCCGGACCCATTAACGAGATGTTCACAGAGCCCCTGTCTGTTGAACTGGATTTTGTAATCCGCTGAGTGCACTTAAAATGACCCCGAATTACTTTATCATCAACCGCGATTTCCATTCGATTGCAGGGCATTATTCGAATTATGGATTGACTTTCAAGCCATAAATAACTAAACTTGCCCAAATTGAGCACTAGCTCTAAAAACTATTGCCACGTATCACTATACGCAAGGGAGACATCATGGCAGAAGCAGCAGAAACCCAAAAAAAAGTTCCAAAGTTTGCAGGCATTACCATTTTGTCAGGCCTGTCCAAAACAAATTATTTCTTCTTTTTTTTCAATACCTTTATTTTGGGCATATTTTTAAGCGTTACCGCTGTCCTGCAGCCGGCCTTCATGAAGGATATCATTAAAATCGACCAAGACTTCGCCGGCACCATCATCAGTTTTTTGCAAAACATGAGCCAGATTGCAACCCTGCTCTTTGTTGCCTATCTCGGCGCCCTGTCCGATAAAATCGGCCGTAAAATAATGATACTGGCAAGCTTTATCTCTCTATTCATTGCCTTCTATCTCTTTAAATCATCCAATGAAATTGCTATCGGGTTGGGGATTAACCCCGAAACCGCTGCTACCATCTGCGCCTGGCTGAGTTTCGCACCGGACAAAGCCGCGGCCTTCACCTCGTTTGCTCCCGGACTGCTTGTCTCCTATGTGGCACGTTTCCTGGTCGGTATCGGCCTGATTCTCGGCTACCCGCAGCTCATCATCATGGTCGGCGACTATACCTCGCAAAACGACCGCGGCAAAGGCATGGGCTTAAACGGCATGACTGCCGGAGTTGCCTCGCTTATCATGTTCGGCATGTTCGGCTATATCATGAAAAAATACGGCGTTTTAACCGGTTTTGACACCTGCCTGATACTGGCTGCCGTGGGTGCAGTGCTGACCGCTGTTTTCATGAAAGATCGCATGCCCGAAAAGGCCGCGGTGAAACAGGGCCTCCGAGATGTCTTTCCTCTGCTCAAAGAAAGCAAGGCCATGAAAGCCGCCTACTGGACGGCACTTGTAACCCGCGGCGACATTGTCGTGCTGGCCACCTACCTGGTAGTCTGGGGCGTCCTTGTGGGCCCGGAACACGGCTATGATTCCGCCAAGGCGACCCTTATGGCGACAATACCGATGATGGTCATGGGCGTAATATCAATGGTCGCGTTCCCCGTCCTCGGCGTCATGCTCGACAAAAAAGGCCGCATGCCGGTCGTCATCTTCGCCGTCATCTGTGCAGGCATCAGCATGCTGCTCATCGCAGCTGCCCCGAGCCCTTTTCACCCTTTATGTTATGTTGCCGCAATTTTTGCCGGTATCGGAATGGCAGGATCGATTGCCGGGGCCAACACCCTTGCGATGGATGCTTCTCCTATAACCCTGCTAGGAGCGGTCATGGGCGGTCTGGGCACCATGCAGCCCATCGGCATCCTTGTTTTCCTTGGGGTGGGCGGAGTGCTGTTTGACTCGGTTGCTCCCGGTGCTGCATTCGCCCTTAAGGGCATTGCCAGCCTGCTGCTGGTTATCTGGCTATTCTCGATACGCAAAGAAGTAACCCAGGAAATACAGGCGACCTTCACCATGGAATGGGAAGACGACGCCAAGAAAGCCATGATGAAGATCCCCGGCGGTGTCCGCCAGGGCGCCATTGAAGGCACCGAGGCCTATGCCCAGGATCAGGGAGTGACGGTTATCACCGCTGATTTTTGTGCGGAACTCAGAAAAATGATGGCTGAAGCCGAAGAGGCCTAAGCTTCTCAGACATACCAATAAAAAAGGCCGCCATTTTGGGCGGCCTTTTTTATTGCTTTTCAGGCTATTCAAAAATCAACACATCAGCTTTTTGGTGGGTTTAATCCCGTTGCAGCGTAGCCGAGCGAAGTGCTGAAGAGCGGATGAAAGCGGGAATTGTCTGAGCAAAGCGAGTTTTTGCCGCCGCCGCGATACAGTGCTTCACAAGGAGAGCCGAAGACCACGCTGCTGAGCGACTTTTCTTTGGTTCGTTTCTTTGTGTCGCACAAAGGGCTATAGCTGTCAGCCCGGAGGGGCTGACTCAATGAACGAAAAGTTTTTTTAATCTTCTGGATTCCGGCTTTCGCAGGAATGAAAAACGTAACGCAGCAGATGAACGTTTTGGAAATATTTTTAAAGGCTGTTCAAAAATGTTTAGATGCAAGGCGTGCGAAGTCATAAGGAATGAGGCGTACTTTTGTGTGCGCCGCAATGACGGATGACAAGCACAACGCCGCAGATGATCATTTTAGGGCAGCCTTTTTAAACAAGCAGGCCCCGCTCCCTTAACCGCTCAACACAATCCGCAAGACCAAGCCCCTCAAGCAATGCACTCGCCTGCAGACCGCTGCCTGGGTCCCAGCCGCGAATGACATAATACTCATCCATCATAACCTCAAACCTGTCGCGATCAAGCACCGCACCTTTGCGCGTAATGAGTTCACCGCCCGGGCCGGGCAGCATGAAATCGGGGTTGAATATGCCGAGGAAACCCGGTTCATCCGTCATGGGCTCGGTGAAATAAAACTCATTGACCTGATCATCTTCTCTGCCAACACGTCCCTCCAGCCCCTGAATGGCGCGCTGAAGATTAAATACACGCTCACCGATTTTGTAATAATCGTTTTCAGAAATGTCCATGCCTGTTACGGCTGACAGCAGCCTGCTTTCAATGTCAGGGTCACCGACATGATCATCAGCGCCATCAGCAGTAGTAAAAGGCAGGAGAAAGTCGCAGGCAATCAGTGTCTCTTTTGCATACTGACGATTCTGGATGATGGCCGCCACTGCTGCTTTGCCGTCATAGTTTGAGAAATCAACCGCGCGCTCATCACCCCAGAAACGTTTGGCAATCGTGCGCATCACATCGGTTCCAAAGGGCGACATGGCCCCGTCGGTTGCATGCCACATGGTCCACTTCATGATCGGAAAAGCCATTTCATGCAGCTGGTTCATCGGGCTTGTTGCCTCAGTAGCATAGTACACAGCATGCGGAATAAAGTAGCGCGGGTTATAAGCATCGGCATTGAAACCGCCGGGGGTCATGCGCCGCAACACGAGTTCTTCCGCGCCGCCTCCGATGGCATGAGCCGCCCTGATCGTGCCTTGGGCAAGCAAGGCCCCAATGCCCCTGCCCTCAAGCATCATGTCAACCAGCTGTTCAAAAAACTTCAAGCTGCCGATCTGTGCGAGCGCAATGCCTGCCGAAGCATCATCAAGCACACCGTTTTTAGCGCACATGTCAATAAGGTACAAAAGATTGCCCACTTCCTGCGTGCACAGGCCAAGCTTATCACACAGCGACGTTGCCATAAACGGATCGGCAGTCGATTCACCGCCATGATATTTCATGTCCCAGAGATAATACAGGTACACAGACTGACAGTTCTTGCGAAACTCTTCGCGACCCGACTCATGTTTGTAGAGACCCCGCGGGCAGCCTGCGGGGCAGCCCGGACAGGAGGCGCGACGAACAAGGTCAATGCCCTCAACATTGGGGTCCATCAGGTTTTTGCCTTTAAGAAGGTCCCGAATACGGCTGTTAACCGCACGCAAATCATCAGGCCGGGCAATCTCGACTGCGCGCCCGCCATCAGCCACAACAGCCTTGAGATTTTTCGATCCCATAACGGCTCCGAAGCCGCTGCCGCAGCATGAACCGATATCGCTCATAATGCCTGCTACCCGCACTTGCCTCTCACCTGCCGGCCCGATGCAAGCAATACCAGCAGAGGCACCGTGCTCCACGGCAAGGCGCTGCATAGAATCATCGGTTGCAAGCCCCCACAAGCCCGTGGCATCCCTGACTTCAGCCTTACCATCATGAATGTAGAGGTAGACAGGCCCTGCGGCTTTGCCGGTCACAATAATACCGTCGAAGCCCGCGTTTTTAAGCTTTATGCCAAAACTGCCACCGACATTGCCCAGACCGAACTGGTCCGGGAACTGCAGCGGTGACTTGCCGGCCACAATCCAGCGGCTGCAGGCGATGGCACCGCTGCCTGCAAGAGGACCGGTCATAAGAAAAAGAGGACTGTCGGGGTGCAGGGCATCAACATTCTCACTGACCTCATCCCAATAGAGCTTTGTAGTAATGCCCCTGCCGCCGATAAAGCTTTCTATATAGGGTTCAATTGATTGGGTCGATACCTCTTTATTTGTCAGGTTTACGCGCAGGAGCGTGCCTGTCCATCCGTATGTATGTCCCATTAGATCTCCTTAATGATCGGCAATAAATGGTTACAGAAATACAATGAAGATATAGCGGGTATCTGAGAATTGTCAAGCATTGGCGCGAAGGCAGCAATCGCAAATGCCTGCAAAAGGTAAATGGGACGGATGTATTTTTGGTTAGGGGGAATGACTATCGAAATCGATTTCAGATGCGGAAGAAGAACTCATTCTACAAACCACTCGAAAAAATCAATTGACCAGCGGCAACAGATTTATAGATACGATCATTAAAATAAATCTGCCCCCTTTTTTTGTTTTTTACACATGCTTATATAAGGATAATATCCTCCGGTTTAATACTTACAACAACTTGTTGCCCGGGCTGTGGCACCAGGTCTCCCATGCAGTGCGCCACGAGAGGAATGCCCGCATCAAGTTCAAGTTCAGTCATGGACACCTTGCGCCGGACGGCGATTACCTTGGCCTGCAACAGATTTACCCCGTCTGTGGCGGCACCGTTTGCGATGCCGATATGCTCGGGGCGAATGCCGGCTAAAACAGCACCGTGGATATTCCGGCTGCAAGCGAGTTCCACGCCGTTGATTGCAAGGCGTGATCCCCTGGCCTCAGCAGGAAACAAATTTGTTACCTTGAAAAAACGAGCCGCAAATTCACTGGTCGGCTTTCGCAACAGTTCCGCAAGGGTACCCGTCTGAATCAGCCGCCCCTTATGCATAAGCGCTATTCGGTCCGCCACATCCGACGCCTCTTCGAAATTATGACAGACATGAATAAACGTCGCGCCGCTGTCCTGCTGAAGTTTGCGGAGTTCGCGGGCCATAACGGACCGGAGGTTTTCATCCAGCGCCGACAGCGGTTCATCCAGCAGTACGATGGCGGGCCGCATCGCCAGCGCCCGCCCCAGGGCGACCCGCTGTTTTTCGCCGCCGCTGAGGTTCAGCGGCATGCGTTTGCGAATATAATCGATTCCCAGGCGGGCGATGAACCGCTCAACAATGGTGTTGATCTCCGGTCGGGGCAGCCGTTTGGCCTCCAGACCGTAGGCGATGTTTTTCTCAACATTGAGGTTGGGGAACAGGGCATAGTCTTGAGGCACATAGCCAATGTTGCGTTCCTCGGTATACAGGGGCGTAATGTCCTGGCCGTCGATCCGGATTTCGCCGCTGTCCTGCCGGCAAATCCCAACGATGTATTCAATCAAAACTGTTTTACCGGCCCCAGTGGGCCCCAGCAGGACCAGGTATTCGCCGTCGCCAACCGTCAGTTCAATATCCCGCAGTACAAAATCCCCCAGCCTGCCGTTCAAGTTACGAATCTCTATCATCAAACACGTCCTTTCCAGACCTACCAGATATAGCCCTTGGCGCCGATACGGTGCATCAAAAACACGGCCGCCCCACCGATCAGAACCAGCACAAAAGCCAGGGCAAAGCCGTATTCAACATTGCCGTACTCAACCTGGGCCCAGACCGCCACCGACAGAAAATCGGCCCGGTCAATACCCAACGCATGTTCCATAGGACTGAACCGGGCTGCAGGCAATTCCCGGAATGTACCGCAAAAAAATAGCACGGCCCCAAATTCAGCCATGGCCCTGGTCCAGGCCAGAATAACCCCGGCTGCCAGACCGCTCTTGGCCAGGGGCAGGGTAACAGTCCTGAAAGCCCGCCAACCACTGCTGCCCAGCGACCGGGCCACATGCTCAAACCGCGGATTAAT
>Ga0208648_1002993_pt1 | contig 11066 bp, 7 predicted proteins | sample AntAceMetag02UKL_FD_184772 | JGI IMG/M metagenome (GOLD analysis project Ga0208648, IMG submission 184772) | Saline lake microbial communities from Ace Lake, Antarctica - Antarctic Ace Lake Metagenome 02UKL (SPAdes) (version 2) | ecosystem: Environmental > Aquatic > Non-marine Saline and Alkaline...
AACAGGTTCAACGGCCATTGATCCAATAAAACCTATTGGAGAAATCTGCAAAAAATACAATCTTTGGTTACATGTAGATGCAGCCTGGGCCGGAACTGCCTTACTCCTGCCAGAAATGCGCTGGATGATTGAAGGCATCGAACAAGTGGATTCCTTTGTTTTCAATCCACACAAATGGATGTTTACTAACTTCGATGCCAGTGCCTATTTTGTGAAAGACAAGGGTGCACTAATTCAGACTTTTGAAATCCTGCCCGAATATCTCAAGACAAAAGAAGGCAGCACTGTTAATAATTACCGCGACTGGGGAATTCAATTAGGGCGACGTTTCAGGGCTTTGAAGTTGTGGTTTGTAATCAGATCTTTTGGAGTAAATGGATTACAGGAAAAAGTGGGTAATCACATCAAATGGGCCAATGAATTCGCCAGATGGGTTGACGAAGATGATAACTTCGAAATCCTCGCCCCTCACCCGTTGGCAACGGTTTGCTTCAGGTTGCATCCTTCCAACATAAATGACGAAGAAAAACTGAACGATTTGAATGCAGCATTTTTGGAAGAGATCAATAAATCTGAAAAGATATTCCTCACGCATACCAAACTCAATGGAAAATTCACCATCCGCTTTGTTGTTGGGCAAACCCGAACAGAGTTTTATCATATCGATAAGGCGTGGAAGATAATTAAGGAAGCAGCAGAAAAGTTTGCATTTTGATTGATTACTCACTTTTTATCGAAAAAATCCCGCCTTTCATCGAAATAATTTTAAATTTGAACGCAGCGCATGTTTCTTTGCCAGACAAATTTAAAAACATATCGCTATGAAAAACAAACATGCATTTATCGTTGCCGGATTATTCCTCATCTTCCTTTCGGGATGTATCCCGTCCATTCACCCTTTGTACACTGAGGAAGATATTGTATTTATACCCGAACTGCTTGGTTCCTGGAGCGAAGGAGATTCCAAATGGGTATTCGAGCAAAGGGGAGAGAATGGCTACTCTTTGAAGTATTACGAAAAAGAGAACTTCTTCATTAAAAAAGCATCATTTTCTGATTTTGAAATCACAATGGTAAAATTGGGAGATAATTATTACCTCGACTTTTACCCGGGCGAAAATGACCAGTTGGATTTTTCGTCATTGCTCATCTCAACTTTATTGCCTGTACATATTTTTGCAAAGGTTGATTTTGTTGAAGAAGGAGTTGAAATCAGCTTTTTCGACCTGGACTGGCTGGAGGAATTGTTGGAGGAAAACCGCATAAGGATTGCACATGAAAAAACATCCGAATATTTTGTACTTACAGCATCAACTAATGAATTGCAAAAATTTGTGATTAAATATTCGGATGTGGAAGATGCCTTTTATGAACCATCACTTTTGGAGCGAATTATTGAATAATATGCCTTACAGAAAAAATAAAACCTTGAAGCGGTTCAAAACCATTTTGGAACACCTGTCTTTCTGGGTGTTTTCTTTCTTCATTCTGTTGCTCATTTTCAAACAACCAGGCGGTATCAATACCATCGACCTGATTTATACCTCCATATTTTTCATGAGCCTGGTTCCGATGGTCTATGCAAATATTGGTTTTGCTGTTCCCCGATTTTTGCAGAAAAAGAAGAACCTGTTATTTGTGCTTTTTTCAGCGATACTCATAATTGCTGCCTCGGCATTCAATCATTTTCTTTTCAACCATCTGGCTGATTTCATTTTCCCCGGTTATTATTTTGTATCCTATTTCAGCTTCATCGAAATCATTATTATTCACCTGATTTTTCTTATCCTAAGCACCCTGCTCGCCATGTCGAAGGACTGGTTTACATTGCTTGAATCTCAGCGTCGAATTGCTGTTTTGGAAAAAGATAAAAAAGAAGCCGAACTGGATGCGCTCAAAGGACAGGTAAACCCGCATTTCCTTTTCAATACCCTCAACAACCTTTATTCGCTTGCGCAGAAAAAGTCGGAATTGACTGCTGAAATGATTTTAAAACTATCCGATTTAATGCGATACATGCTCTATGATACCAGCTCCGATTTTGTGGAATTGAAGGACGAAATCGCCTTTATCGAAAACTATGTTAATTTGCAAAAACTCAGGACAAACGATCCAAACGCAGTTCAGTTTAATTATCCGGCTCAACTTGATCAATTGAAAATTGCACCATTAATACTGATCCATTTTGTCGAAAATTGTTTTAAGCATGGGTTGAAGGGCGATACTGAAAACGTATTTGTTGAAATTGATTTGAAAGTGAAAAACGGGAATTTGGATTTTATTTCAAAAAATAATGTAGGTGTTGTTGATAATGTGGAAATAATCAAATTAGGAGGAAAGGGCCTGAACAATGCCAGAAAACGTTTGGATTTGATATATGGTGATAGATATTCGCTTGAAACAAAAACCAATAATGGTGTGTATTTGGTTAACCTTAAGATAGACCTGAAATGAAGATACCGTGTATAATTGTTGATGACGAACCTTTATCGCAAGACGTGCTACTGACGTATATTGCTGACACACCACAATTGGAGATTAAGGCTGTGATGGATAATGCCATCCATGCAATGAACTATCTGAACCAAAACCAGATCGATCTCGTTTTTCTTGACATCAACATGCCTAAATTGTCGGGGATAAACCTTGTGAAATCCTTGGTGAACCCACCCTTGATAATTTTTACCACTGCCTATCCGCAGTTTGCTATTGATGGATTTGAGCTGGATGCAATTGATTATTTACTCAAACCTTTTTCGTTTGAACGATTTTTAAAGTCGGTAAACAAAGTTTCAGAAAAGCTTTCAAAAACAGAAATGCCAGAGCAAAAATATCTGGTGATAAAAGCCGATAAAAAATTGCACAGGATCAGGCAGGATGAAATCCTTTATTTCGAATCAGCGGGGGATTACGTGAAAATATTTTTTAAGGATCAGATAATAATGGCTCACGAAACCATGAAAAACCTGGAGCAAACCCTACCGCCAGAAATGTTTTTCCGCACACACCGATCTTACATCGTTGCCCTCGATAAAATCACTTTCATCGAAGGGAATCAACTGAAGATTGCTGATGTGATGGTTCCGGTTTCGCTGGATAAAAAGGAAGAGCTGCTGGTGATGATTAAGGAGGGATGACTTTCAAGTGGCTTACATGCTTTGATTTCCGGGGAGATTGCTTCGTCGCTTTGCTCCTCGCAAAGTCCTTTTTTCAATCAAAGATTTTGCGAGCGAAGCGAAGCAACCTGATCCAACCCTAACACAGGCTTTTCTACCTCCCCCTACTTCAAATTCTCCAACAAAAAATTCGTCATCTTTTTGTAAAGATGAAACCTTGTGTTTTTCCCTGTATAAATTCCATGATTTGAATTGGGATAAACCATAAATTCAAAGTCTTTGTCGGCAGCAACCAGGGCAGTGGCAAAATCATAGGTGTTCTGTGGGTGTACGTTGTCGTCGGTCATGCCATGGATGAGCAGGAATTTTCCTTCCATTTTGTCCGCATGGTTGATAGGTGAATTGTCATCGTAACCATCAGGGTTTTCCTGTGGTGTGCGCATGAATCGCTCGGTGTAGATATTGTCGTAATAACGCCATGTTGTAACCGGTGCAACGGCAATGCCCACATCAAACACTTCGGCACCTTTGGTCATGCACAAAGCCGACATATAGCCGCCATAACTCCAGCCAAAAATTCCGATATGATCGCCATCAACATAAGGAAGTGTTTCAAGATATTTCCCGGCCTCAACCAGGTCGATGGTCTCGTATTTTCCCAGTTGCTGGTAGGTCATTTTTTTAAATTCCTCACCACGGGAGCCGGAACCACGGGTATCAACTGAAACGATCATGATGCCTTCCTGTGCAAGATATTGCTGCCACATGCTTCCGCGGCCAAAACTATTGCGAACAGTTTGTGAGCCTGGGCCACCATAAATATCAAAAAGCACAGGATATTTTTTATTGGGATCAAAATTGAAGGGCATGATTTTCCAGCCATTCAGCTCGATGCCTTCGGAGGTGGTGAAAGTGAAAAACTCCTTTTGCGACAATGGGTATTCAGCAAGTGTTTCCCTCAACTTTTGATTGTCTTGCAAAACACGGATGAGTTTACCGTTTTTTCCACTATTAACCGAATAAACCGGAGGTGTATTTGCATCCGACCAGGTCTTGATAAAATACTTAAAATTACTGCTAAACCTCGCACTGTTTGAACCAGCTTCGGGTGTCAGGTCTTTTTTGCCTTTGCCGTTAAAGCCAATCGAATATACATTTCTGTCCATCGGAGAAACTTCCGCCGATTGGTAATAAACTTTTTCTTTGACCTCATCTACACCAATCAAATCGGTAACATCCCAATCGCCGGTAGTAATTTGTTGCAATTCCTGGTCTTCAATATCAAAAAGGTAAATGTGGTTAAAGCCACTTCGTTCACTGTTCAGGATCATCCGGTTTCCGTCTTCAAGAAAAGTAATATTGTCGTAATTCCCATCTTCAATGTAATATTTGTTTTCCTCGGTGTAAACCACTTTGGACTTACCAGAATTTGCATCATTAAAAAGTATTTCGAGTTTATTCTGTAAACGGTTCAGCCTGTAGATGGCCAATTGATTTTCCACAGGTGTCCATTTGATGCGGGGAATATATTGATCGCTTTCTTTACCTACATCCATCGTTGTAGTTTTACCCGATTTCAGATCATAAACATGGACAGTTACTACCGAATTATCTTCACCTGCCTTGGGATATTTGTAGCTATGCTCTTCGGGATACAATTCTCCGTAATAAGTCAATGTCCATTCCTTAACTTCTGATTCATCAAAACGCATAAAGGCAATTTTACCTCCTTCTGGCGACCAGTGAAACCCTTTAACCAGGGATAACTCCTCTTCATATACCCAATCAGTAGTTCCATTGATAATGTGGCGATCTTTGCCATCAAATGTGATTTGCTTTTCATCTCCGGTTTGAAGGTTTGTTATGAAAATATTGTTCTCCCTTACAAATGCAACTTTAGAATTATCGGGTGAAAAGTCAGCCAGCCTTTGTTTCCCATTTTCTGAAAGGGTAGTTAATTTCCGGGTTTCACGATCAAAAATAAAGTAGTTCGATTTTGACGATCTGCGATAAATAGACTCCGTTTCGGTAGGGAATAAGATTTTCGATTCGTCGGCACTAAAACGATAGCCGCTTAATGAAATTGGCATAGTATCAACCTCGGGAATCATTTCTTTGGAAGTAACAACCACCTCAACAAAATCACCGGTTTTGTAACTATATACGTTGAGTGAATCTGATTGAACTTTAGAAAAATGTTCCCCATTTTTCAATGGCGAAATTCCCCGCACACCACGTGGATAGAACTTCCGTGATTTCATCACCAGGTCGAGGGTAAGTTCATTGCTTTCTTCGGTTTGTGCATGTAAAGTATTAGTTAAATTGAACAGCAGTAAGGCTGTGATCAGGAAGGAAAATAGTTTCTTCATTTTAGCCGTGATTTTGTAGTATTTTAAATTTTGTTTTAGTGAAGCCGCCAAAAGTAAAAAATTCTTTGCGATTGTATTTTGTCGAATTTGAAATTTATTACTTTTGCACCACTAAACAGGAGCTGATTGCTCAGTTGGTTTAGAGCGTCCCGCTGACAAGCGGGAAGGTCACTGGTTCTTTTTTATTTATCATATTTGGGACGTTAGCTCAGTTGGTTTAGAGCGCTTGCTTGACAGGCAAGAGGTCACTGGTTCGATTCCAGTACGCCCCACGAAAGAAAAAGCCATGATTTGATCATGGCTTTTTCTTTTCTAATAGGTAGATTATTAATCCCTTTCCCTTTAAAAAATAATTCAAAGGGTTTAAAGCCCTAACCAACCTTCATTTCGGCTGGCAGGGAGAAAAGGGATGCCAGCCTTGCTCGCCTCGCTGTAGCTCCGGTGAAGCGGGCCGGCGAGGCAGGGAAACCCAGGAGATACCACGGTTTAGTACCAGGGCCGCCATCCCCTCGTGCCTCGGGGCTTGCATCCCTTTTTTAATGAATCCTATAAATCTAATCCCTGTAAAAAATAAACCTGGTAATAAAAATTCCGGTACCATCGCCTTTGCCGGCATCGCTTTCTACACCGCTCAAAACAAATTTCAACTCCCAGCCTTCGCTGATGAGATTATTGATTTTTGAAGAAATCAGTGCGTCGTTGGAGGCAATGTTTTGGAAATTGATACCTACGGCACTATAAAAGTTGAGGAGCTTGGTTTCGTTAAATTTATCAACCTTGGCATCCTTCCGGTTTACAGTTTTTTGGTTGCTTTTTTTGCCGTCAGTCCGGCTGGTGGTAAAATTTTTTACATCCAGGCTGTCGGTGGTTTCGATAATTCTGGAACGCCCTATTCCCATAGGAACAACAGATTCAACAGTTGTAACAACTTTGTACTCCTGTGCAAAAGAGTCGAGCGTTGCGATTAAAACTATCGCAACGAATAACACTACTTTTTTCATAAATGATAGGTTTTAAAATGAGTGAATAATAAATGCAAGTTTATTAAATATTTTTGAAAACCAGATGTGAATCATTATAATATATTTTGTCGATCATTAGTGCCCAGTTAGAATTACCTTATCAGGCAACATGAATATTTAAAGTAAAATTGACCTAAGTCATTGAATAACTACTATCGGTTCAGGTATTTTGAATTTATCATCGAATTGAAGAAAAATTTGTGATGAGGATAAATCCTTATCTAAATACCATAAATAGTGTCCGTCCATAAAGTCGTTACTTTTACGTAAACCCGGCATAAATACCGGAGAATAATAAATTTGATACTACCTCCCCCGTAAAGGGGCTATGGATATCTAAATGAAATTTACTTTAAAGACAGGCTAAATCGTGATCCCCATCTTCTTCATCAAAAAGGTAGCATTGAGGTTTCTGGAAATGCCGTCTTTCAGCTTATAGTCAAACTCTAATTCGTCGTTGATTATCTCCACTTCGAATCGCATGTTGCGGATATTTTCGGGGTATTCTTTTATCAGGTCGCCAAGGGCAAGGTCGTGGGTGGCAATAAGGCCGGAGGAGCCAAACCTGATCAATTGTTTCAACAAGGCCTTTGAGCCGGATTGTTTGTCTTTGGAATTGGTTCCTTTCAATATCTCATCCAAAATAATAAACAATCGGTTGCCCTTTTCCAGTTCATCAATGATGGCCTTGAGACGTTTGAGTTCGGCATAGAAATAGGATTCGTTTTGCAGCAGGTTGTCTTTGGTGCGGATGCTCGTGAAAATTGATGCCGGGCTGAAATTAAATTTTGTTGCACACACAGGCGCTCCTACCATGGCCAAGACAAAATTAACAGCTACCGTACGCAGGTAAGTACTTTTGCCGGCCATATTTGCCCCGGTAATTATTACAAACTGGTCCCATGAAGTGAAACTTATCGGATTATCAACCCTGACCTTCGGGTTAATTAAAGGATGTCCGCAATCCATAGCTTCTAAATCGAAAGCATGTTCAACAGGCTTTGGCAATATAAAACCAGGGTGGTTGTATGCAAAACACCCCAGGCTGTTGAGTGCATCAATTTCGCTGAGCACATCAAACCATTCAGGGACATGATCGCGGTTGGCTTCGCGCCATTGCTCAAGACGTCTTGTTTGATAAATATCCCAAAGGATAAAATAATTCAGGAACAGCCAGCCAAAAATATTTAAGCGGGCATCAAGGGCATTTACAATTTTTGAAAGTTTTCGGATGGAATCGCTGGCATCATGCGCTGTTTTAAGCTTGTCCTGTTGATCAATCAATGCTGAAGATTCGAAATCTTCTTTTTCTATCAATCCAATCAACTTGCTGTATTTGTGCAGCAATTCAGACTTCCGGCTCACAAGTTCGTGTTTGGCCTGAATTTTCCGTACCTGACTAAAAGCAATGCCCAGCGGAACAAGGAAATAAATGGTAAAGAGTTGAAAATTGATATAGCCCATGATAAGCATCACCAACATAAAAGTTGAAATAAATGGCATGGCATAAATCAGGAAAGTAAAAATCCCTTTTTGGTAATCAGTTGGCATTTTTAACCAATCCAAAATCCCCTGCTTGTCCTCTTTGCTCTCGCTCATCCACATGCCCACCGACTGAAAATTCTGTCGCCAATCAATCTTTACATTGAGATCTTCTACAGCCTTTTGCCTGGTTTTAATTACTTCGATATCTTTTTCAGGATTCAAAAACCAAGCGGCAAGCCTTGATTTACCAATGATTGTTGACGTACGGTTGAGAAATTGAAAGATGGAACCCACACCAAAAATATCGAGGTCACCGGCAAAATGATGGTCATCATCGTGGAATTCATTTCCACTATCGAACTGATCATATTTTCGATCCAGAGCATCCAGTTCATTTTTATTGATGTTTTGCAGACGTTTCAATTCATCCCTATGCTTGTGGGCTTTTACGTGCCATACAACCGAGCCAATAAATGCAGGGAGAAAAATGGCCAAAACAATAAATACATGCATTGCCGAATATCCGGCCGCAACATAAACCAGGACAACCCCCACAAGGAAAGTGGCTACCCTGAGAATGGAAATATTCCGAATCTTCTTGTTAGCTTTTTCGTATTCCAGACTAAATTGTTCAAATCGTGCCTGATAGGATTCTTTAACGGATTGTTGGTTATTATTCAATGGTATAGTTTTATATATTAAGAATTCTTCTTCCCGATAACAACCCTCAGGGTCCTGGGCAAAATTGAAAATTCGTATGGCCCCTGCCCTAACCCTTCACCATCCACTTCGAGTTGGAAGTTTGGGATATTGGAACTTACCCTGACCTTTTCTCCTCTTGCAGTAAAAATTTTGGGATGATTGATAAATGAACCATCGTACAAGTTCTTCAGTTGCATGGCAATGGTAAAAAAACCAATTTTTTTGATCACGGTGAGATCGAACAAGCCGTCATCCGGGATGGCCAAAGGCGACTGTTTCATTCCGCCTCCATTATACCTACAAATTCCCACAGTCAGGCTAAAAGTATTTAAGTCCCAGGCTTCATCATCTACTTCAATATGAACCTGACCCGGTTTAAATTCAAGCAAACTTGTCAACAGATTGATGAAATATGAAATTGTACCCGATTGGCCTTCCTTCTTTTTCCTGTTGGTTTTATGGGCAACCAGCGCATCAAAACCCATCCCGGCGATGTTTACGAAAAACCTTTGCATTCTTTGATCTCCATCCTGGTATTCGGCAATGCCAACATCTTGAACAAAGGTGTTCCCCTTCTTTATGATATCGATGGCTTTTGCGTACTCTGCCGGGATGCTAAACATGCGACCCCAATCGTTACCTGTGCCAACAGGAATTGCTGCCAGGGTAAATTCATCCTGCTTTACTTCGTTTTGAGAAAAGAGACCATTTGCCACCTCGTTAAAAGTACCATCGCCACCCACGGCAATAAAATTCCTTTCACCAGCTTCGATAGCTATTTTTACCAATTCGATGGCATGAAGAGGCCCGGTTGTAAAAGCATGGGTAAAATCAAATCCGGCTTCATTGAGCAGCTTCTCAATTAAAGGCCAGTCGCGTTTGATTGTGCGGCTACCCGCGTTGGGATTAACTATAGCGAACCATTTATTTTTCATTGGTGAAGTATAATTATGATTGTCTGTATCTACTTGGTCATTAAGCTGAGCTGAAACTTGTGATCCAAACTTATAAAAAAGAAGCCTCAACGCAAATGATAATTAAAATAGATTTCTGCTATTAATTCATTCCTATATTTAATAATTACTATTCCCTAATATAGAGTTGCAAATAAAGACCTTCCAGGTTTTTGCTAATTAGGCTTCCTTGTTATTAAAATTTACAATGTTCCTAAACGGGAAACCTGGAAGGTCTATTTCTTCATTTCCATACTTAACAATTAATCACTTCCCCGGCTTTTGGTGTTCGAACAATGGTTCTGCTTCCTTACGGGAAAAAAGGAAAAAGCTTGTCAGAAATGCATAAAAAGTAACACCGGCCTGCGATTCGAGGGTATCTTCGGTAAGCATCGAAAGCAGGAGCACAATCATAAATACTGCAAAGAAATAATCGCGGTACATTCCGGTGAAATATCCCGGAGCCAATAAAACAAACAGGAAAGCGATAAAGCCAAAAAAACCAAGGGCCACAAAAACAGACAGGTATTGATTGTGAGACCGCCACCTCACATTTTGGCTGAGCGAAGATTTCATCTCATCGTATTCAACTTTAAAGGCATCCCCAATATCTCCGGTTCCGGTGCCAATCCAAAAATGCTTTCCAATAATCCGAACCGAAGCGTGCCAGAATTCGATGCGCTGAGTTACTGAATGTCCTGATAAATGACCCTGTTTAAAATAAACCTGGAACTCCCAGAAAATTGTTTTTATCCTGGTCCTAACACTCGATTCGGCCATTTGATCAATGTTGGCAATCCCTCTTTCCACAGCCCTTACCTCATTGTCGTTTAGCTGCTGCACGCCATTAAAATCCTTGCGCAAGCCTTTGGTTGTAAGAAAACGATACAAGGTATAACGCAACACCTGGCCCAGGCTATCGTGCCCATCAAAATCATAGCTACTTCTCTCATTCCAGGCTTCCCTAAGCTCTTCGTTCTGGATGTAAATACCCACATAATATCCATTCTCGACAATCAAGTTTGTAGTATCGTGGTAATACACATTGCCCCTGGAACTTGTTTTATCCAAACCTGATATGTTCAATTCTTCCTTTGGTAATGTTTCGAGGTAGATGCCCTGCACATAAAAGAAAAGTGCCAATGGGACACCAATCAGTACAACCATCAGCGCAAGCCTGGCTGTCAGGTTATTTAACCTGAATATCCACAAGGTTACCAATATCGTTGAAACAACAAATACAATTATTAAACCGGTCATTGCTTCAAGAATTATCAAGAACACTATCAGCCATATCACCGCCATCAGTAACAAAGCTTTGATGTAGTAATTATACGAACTCTTTGCTACAAGAAAAACCCCGGCAAAAATGGCAATACAAATATTGAGGCTAAAGCGGATATGTGAAATGAAAATAGA
>Ga0208648_1002996_pt1 | contig 11063 bp, 13 predicted proteins | sample AntAceMetag02UKL_FD_184772 | JGI IMG/M metagenome (GOLD analysis project Ga0208648, IMG submission 184772) | Saline lake microbial communities from Ace Lake, Antarctica - Antarctic Ace Lake Metagenome 02UKL (SPAdes) (version 2) | ecosystem: Environmental > Aquatic > Non-marine Saline and...
TAGAATTCGAGATATTCAGCACTTTAAGAAGAATAATTAAAACCATAGATATTTATTCTGCAAAATTAAAAACGGAACATAAAATAAATTCTTCGCAACTATCTTGTTTATTAGTTCTTGGAGATTCAAGCCCAATTTCACTTAGCCAATTAAGTAAGAAGGTTTCTTTGTCTCCAAGTATGATTACTGGTGTTATAGATCAACTTGAAAGCAAAGAACTGGTCTCAAGAGCAAGGAATTCCACTGATAGAAGAGTGATACTTATTGAACTAACAGAGAAGGGAAAAGAGACTCTAAAAAACGCTCCGCTTTCACTCCAAAAAAAATTGATAAATGCTTTATCTGTTATAAAAAAAGAAGAGAAAATAGAAATCAATAAAGGCTTGCTAAAATTATTGTCAATAATGGTATCAGAAGTGTTAATTGATTCTTCTATCTTTGGAGCAGAAGATAAGATGGTAGATGTCGAACCTTCTATTATTCAATCAGAAGAAGATGTTAAAAGTTTAAAAGAATAATGAAATTCGATAATAAACAACAAAAAAACATAGTTAGTCTTATTTCTGCTGAGCAGGAGCCAATTTTTTCAAATTGGAGAGATTATAAATGGCAGTTAAAACACTCTATTAAAGATATTGAGACATTTGAGAAACTAACCGACATCAAATTAAGTAAAAAGGAAAAGTCTGGACTTAGAAGAACAATTGATAAATTTCCCCTATCTATAACCCCATATTATCTGTCTCTTATTGATAAAGATGATTATATAAACGATCCTGTCTTTAAGCAGTCATTCCCCGATTCTCGCGAACTAATTTTAGAAAAATATGATATGAGCGATCCTTTGCATGAAGACAAAGATAGTCCGGTTGTTGGTATAACACATAGATATCCAGACAGGGTTCTATTTATAGTAAGCAATACATGTTCCATGTACTGCAGACACTGCACAAGAAAAAGGAAAGTGGGTGACTCAGATTATATTCCATCAAAGAAAGAAATCATGAAAGGCATTAACTATATAAAAAACACTCCTGTTGTTAGAGATGTTCTGCTTTCTGGAGGCGATCCTTTTATGTTGTCAGATAGCTATCTTGACTGGATACTGACCGAATTACAGAAAATTCCGCATATTGAGGTAATAAGAATAGGAACAAGAATGCCTGCCGTTTTGCCTTATCGTATAACTGACGATTTAGTTGAGATGTTGAAAAAACATCATCCGCTATGGATTAATACACATTTTAATCACCCTAGGGAAATAACAGGATCAGCAAAAGAATCGTTAAGAAAATTGGCTGATGCGGGAATTCCATTAGGTAATCAGAGTGTATTATTGGCAGGAGTAAACGACTGTCCTCGGATAATTAAAAAATTATCACAAGACCTTGTTCAAAGTAGAGTGAGACCTTATTATTTATATCAATGCGATTTAACAGAAGGCTTATCCCATTTTAGAACCCCAGTCGGAAAGGGCATAGAAATTATTGAGAATTTAATAGGGCACACAAGCGGTTTCGCTATTCCTACTTACATTATTGACACGCCAGGTGGTGCTGGAAAAATTCCTGTTATGCCAAATTATATAATCTCATGGTCAACCAACAAGATTGTTCTACGAAATTATGAAGGCGTAATTTCTACTTATAAGGAACCAGATTCTTACAAACCTGTTTTTTGCGATAGAAACTGCGCTGATTGTAAACTGACGTTAAAGCTTGATGCAGCAAAGGAAGTTAATGCCACAGGGATTGGAAAACTTTTATCTAACTTTGACAAGACAATTACTCTTACTCCGGAACATACTGGCAGAGCTAAAAGAAGGAACAAAAATCAAAAAAATATTAGTGATAAATTATCTCTCTTAAATCTAAATAATATAAAAAGTGTTCTCATAGTTGGAAGCTGGGCAAAAGAGCAAATTACTATTGAGAATATAAAAAGCGATAAGAGGATAAAAGTGTTTTCATATTTGGATACAAAAAATCAAGGGATATTATCCTTAGTTGATGGTTATAAAATAGGCAGTTTATATAAAATAGAAGATATTGTGAAATACGCTAAAACAGTTAAAGCAGATCTAGTAATTATAACAACGGCATTTCCGCTTTCTTTTGGTATCGTAGATGTTTTAGAGGCAGAAAAAATACCTGTATTTGGGCCGAATAGCATAGCTGCAAAATTGGAATCAGATAAAGAGTTTGCAAGAAAACTTATGCGTAAATATAGAATTGACGCGCTGCCCGAATTTAATGTATTTAGCGAAACTAAACCAGCTATTCAATATGCAAAAGATCTTCAATGGAACGTCGCTGTTAAACCGATTTCTCTTACTGAAGGATTAGGAGTGAAGGTTTCTGGGGACCAATTAAGAAATAAAAAGGAGGTTATAGACTACATAACAAATATCTTAAATGATAACTCAAAAGTTTTGATAGAGGAAAAGCTTGAAGGCGAAGAGTTTACTCTGCAATGTTTGGTTAATGGAACTTGCATAATCCCAACTCCTGCTGTGCAGGATTTTAAGAAAAAATTACCAGGGGACAAAGGTCTTAATACCGCAAGTATGGGCTCTTACTCAGATATAGGGCGTATATTGCCTTTTATGAAGGAGAAAGATTATGATTCAGGAATTGATATCATAAGGAAAACCGTGAAAGCTTTTCAAGCTGAAACAGGTCAGATATGCCGTGGTTTTTTATATGGGCAGTTTATGATTACAGAGAAAGGGATAAAACTTATAGAATACAATTTTCGTCCTGGAGATCCTGAATGGATGAATACTTTGATAATACTGAAGGATAATGTATTGGATATAATTAAAGATTTACTGAGAGGCAAAGAGAGGAAACTCAGACTTGAGAATAAAGCGTCAGTATGTAAATACATAGTTCCTAATAATTATCCCGAGAAATTAAATGAGGTATTGGATATTGCTTTTATAGAATCAGATATAAAAAAAGAAGATGTTAATATCTATTACAGTTGTGGAGTTAATGACAACGGGAAATTGAATACAGGTTCTGAGAGAGGTATTGCTCTTATTGGGAAAGCTGATACTGTTTCTGAAGCGAATAAAAAGGTGGAGAAAGCAGTCTCATTAATTAATGGCAATTTTCACTATAGGTTTGATATTGGCACTGAGGAAATGATCAAGTCTAAAATTGCTTTTCGTGAAAGTAGACGATGAAAGAAACTATAACTATACGTAAAGCGAATGGAAGTGATTTTCTTAAAGTTTATCAATTTGTTTCTAATTGCAAGCCGTTAGAAAATTATTCTGAACATTTTTACAAAATAATCCTAAGATATTTTGGGAACAGCTGCTTTGTTGCTGAATATAATAACAGCATAATTGGATTTATAATGGGCTTTATCTCGCAAACTCACAATAAGACATATTTCTTATGGCAAATAGGTGTAACGCCTAAAATGCACGGCAAGGGAATAGGAATGAAACTTTTGAAATCGGTTGAAATGGAATTGATGAAAATTGGTTGTGAGCGGATTGAGCTTACAATAGATCCTAAAAATACACCTTCTCTGAAACTGTTTGAAAAAGCCGGATATAAAAACATTAGTGAAAAAGAAGGTAGCACTTTAATTATTAGTGGGAATATTGCTGTAAAGGATTATTACAAGCCCGGAAGACATTTTATGCTTTATGAAAAAGACATTTTATAAACGTATTGTATGAGGAGATAAATGGGAATATTAAATTTGCAATCAAGATTTTTTCATAAAAAACAATTTTTAATGATATTTGTTTTAGCATTTCTAATCATTAATAATATTAATTTGTTTGCAAAAGAGAAAGAAACATTTACAGTAGCCCTAACAGGTAAATACCCTCCTTTTAACTTCTATTCGGAGAAAGGAAAGTTAGTAGGTTTTGATGTTGATACAGCAAAAAAAATATCAAAACATTTGAATAGAAAACTTGTTATTATTCCCACGGAATGGGATTCTATAGTAGCTGGTCTGCTGTTCAAAAAATACGATGCCATAATAGGCTCAATGGCAATAACACCTGAGCGTGCGAAGAAAGTAAACTTTTCTATCCCTTACTACATATCTGGTGCTCAACTGTTCATACACAAAAAGAATAGAGGGAAAATAAAGAAAATAACAGATCTTTACGGGAAAAGGGTCGGCGTAGGATTAGGTGAAACTTATGAACACTACCTAAGAAAAAATCATCCGAGCATAGAAATTGCTACTTATAAAAGCACAGTAGATATTTTTATGGATATGCGCAATAACAGGCTTGATGGATTTTTAACAGACAGACTTGTCGGCTTATATCAGATTAAAAAAGGGAATATGCCTTTTATCCAGGCAGGACAACTCTTATATGAGGAAAAAATGGCTATTCCGGTAACTCTTAATAACACTGAGTTACTGACCAATATAAATAAGGCATTAATGAGAATGAAAAAAGATGGGACTTTTACAAAACTCAACAAGAAATGGTTTGGAAGTGCTTCAGTTAGCGATTCAGAAGCCGAAAGAGACATGAGAACAGAGGTAATTATAAAAAAACTCGCACAGGGTTTTGCTATTACACTGTTCGTTGCGTTTTTTTCTATCTTGTTCGGGTTTATTCTATCAGTCCCTTCAGGCATTATTCTTAACAGTAAAAAAACTTTCTTATATTATGTCTTAAGGTCGTCTAATGATATTATAAGAGGAACGCCGCTTCTTATACAGCTCTTTTTTGTCTATTTTGGCACTCCACAGATAGGGATAACTCTTACTCCCATTCAAGCAGCAATAATAACTTTAACAATCAATTCATCTGCCTATATGTCTGAAGTGATAAGATCCGGACTTATGGCTGTTGACCATGGTCAGAATCTTGCGGGAAAAGCGCTTGGGTTGACAAAACTACAGGTCTTTAGATATGTAATTTGGCCTCAATCCTTTAGAGTGGCTCTTCCTCCTCTTGTAAATTCAGTAGTGGCATTAATGAAAGACACAGCGCTAATTGCTATGATATCCGTAGGGGAAGTTATCAGGGAAACTCAATCAATAATCAGCGTAACATATAACCCGATAAAATATTACTTTATTGTTGGAGCTATGTTTTTTGTTTTTACATTCCCATTAATGAAAATGGCTAACAAATTAGAAAATAATATTAAAAAAAGAGGTTTTACGCATGCTTAAGATCAAAAATTTAACCTACACATATCCTAACGGAACTACTGCTTTGGAAAATATAAATGTAGAAATTCAAAGAACACATATTTTTGCAATAATGGGATCAAGCGGTTCGGGGAAAACAACTATGCTAAACTGCATAGGTAAATTTCTAAAACCGGATACAGGCACTATACTAATCAGCGGCAAAAACATATACGACATAGAGGAGAGAGTATTGAGAGAAAAAATCGGCATCGTTTTTCAACAGCTCTATCTTTTCCCCCATCTTACTGTTTTAGAAAATATGATATTAGCGCCTATGAAGGTACAAAGACAGGATAGAAAAAAGGCAAAAAAAGAAGCCCTAAAAACACTTGAAAAGTTAGGAATTAATGAACTAAAAAACAGTTATCCCTCCCAAATAAGCGGAGGACAGGCTCAGCGCGTTGCGATTGCACGCGCATTATTACTAAAACCCGCTTATCTGTTACTTGACGAACCTACCTCTGCTCTTGATATAAACACAACAGATGAATTTGGAAAGTGGCTGGTAGATTTAAAAGAGAAAACAACATTCATCATTGTTACTCATGATGTACCGTTCGCAAGTAAAATCGCAACATCGGGAGTTTTAGTGACAAATGGGAAAATAGAGTGCGCTGGAAGTATTAAGTATATTTTAAAAAATCTAAATATTAAGATATAACCTTTTTGAAAATAACAATATAAAAAGAGGCTTACATGGAAAACTCAATATTTCTCGCTAAAATTCTTGGTCCGTATTGTATTATTATTGCTGCAGGGATTCTCTTCAACCTGGAAAGCTATCAAAAGCTTATAGAAGATTTCTGCAAACACTCTGCTTTGCTTTATCTTGGCGGAATACTTGCGTTTCTGTTTGGTTTTCTTATAGTACTGTTCCACAATGTATGGGTGGCTGACTGGCCTATTTTTATTACAATTTTTGGCTGGGGAGGGCTCATTAAAGGCGCATGGTTGATTATTTTCCCGAGTAGGCTAATAAAATTGACAAAGGCATGTGATGAAGACACGATACTATTATTGACTCTTTTATTTGTAATCACATCTACAGTATTCGGCATCTTTCTGACTTTCATGGGATATTTTGCCGCGTAGGAGACCAAACGCGATTTATTTAAGAATAATAAAATAAAAGTTCTTCAATTTGGGCTAAAAAGCAATACATGGGGGGGTAAAATGATAAAGTTTTGTTGTAGGTGTAATCAGAAGTTTCCAGTGGCTCGGGAACCTGCAGAGTGGCGAACAGGAGAATTAAGAAGATTTTCAAAAGTGTCTTTAAGAATTAGACGACGACTTTTACATTGTTCTGGTGATTATCTTTGTGGAGCTTGTTATCTTGGTTTAACGCTAACAGATAATTGTTACCCAAAAGGACATTCAGTGAGCGAATAAGGATGAATTATTAAAATAAAATGTCTAATAAGAATCTGCTAAAATTGCTTCTCAGAATGTGCGAAGCCTATGATGTATCCCAGAAGGATATCCAGGGGCATTCCAAGAGAGAAATCTTAGTTGAAGTTCGGAAAGTTTTTTCGTATTCAGCATGGATACGCGAAGCTTCCATGCGTAAAATCGGCGCAGTTCTTGGTAATAGAGATAGCAGCGTTATTGCCTCATATATTCGCAGAGTTAAAAACATTAATGATATTTTAGATCCGCGGGATTAAGTTCACACGAATTCTTTACGAAGATCGTATAAAAATTTGCAAGTATGTTACAGAGGAACATATGAAGAATTATAAAGTGTGAGTTTAGAGCAGATGTCATGGTGCTAGCAGATTGTAATGAGGAGAATAAACGGAAGGGATGAGATGAAAGATAAGCACAAAACAAAAGATCAGCTTGTAAATGAATTGAAATCACTGCGTGAAAAAATTGCTAAATTGGATACATCAGGCGTTAAGCACAAGGAGACAGAGGGAGCCCCACAAACTAGCAAGGATGACATGATTCGTTCTGACAGACTTGCCTTTACTGGGCGAATAGCTGCCAATATTGCCCACGAGATAAGAAATCCTTTGACCAATGTAGCTCTGTCTGTCCAACAACTGGGGAAAAGCATTAAGTCAAAAGACCCCATCATAACTGAATATATTGGCATGATTAGAAGAAACACAGAAAGGGCCAACTATTTAATTACCGAACTCTTAAACAGTGCTCGCCCACCAAAACTTAATATGCAATCTTATGATATTCACAATGTCTTAGAAGATATTTTGGAGTCCACTAAGGCTAAAATTAACTCACAAAGGATAAAAGTATTAAAAAGATTCGAATTTAGACCACTCAAAATAAACATTGATAGAGAACAGATTGGGTGTGCATTCTCAAATATAATCATTAATGCTATTGATGCTATGCCTAAGGGAGGCAAACTGAGTATTATCACAGAAACTAGTGGAAATTCTTTTGTGATGAAGATTCAAGATACAGGGAAGGGCATTTTTGAGGAAGATATTATCAAGATATTTGACCCCTTCTTTAGTTCAAAGTCAAAGGGTGTAGGTTTAGGGTTAACTATATGTTATGGGATTGTTGTCAGCCATAGAGGAACTATAGAGGTTAAAAGTAAACCAAAGAAAGGAACTGTTTTTACAATTTCTTTGCCAGTAAAATAGAAAGGACAGTATTTCATAGATCGTATACCGTACACGGAATACGGAATACAGCCAACGGAGTGTAATGGTGGAAATAAAATACGATATTAAAAGAGGAGCAGATACATATCAAGCAATTTTTGGTGCCCGATTAAAGAGCTGGATTTTAAAGGGTGTGATAAAGCGAGGAGAGGCAGTTGTATGGCGAAGCGGCCTTTCCGGTTGGCGTAAACCTGAAGAACTTGAGGAACTTGTGCCATTTTTTAAGCAGTGGGGGAAACAGCAATTAGAGAGAACAAAAAGTCAGAAAGAGCAAATATTATTGCAGAAGAAAAAGAAGATAAAAAATATTTTAATAATAGATGATGAGAGTGATTTGTGTAAGATTTTGAGTCGTATTTTAAGCTCCAAAGGGTATAGAACAGGCTTTGCGAATACAAAAAAAGAAGGTATAGCCTCTATAAAGAAAGAAAAACCTGACTTGGTGGTTTTAGATTTAAAACTCCCTGATGGCGATGGAATGGAGCTTCTTCCTAAAATCAAAAAGGTGAGCCCAGAGATAGCGGTAATTATAATTTCCGCCCATGGTAATGAAGAAAGCAGAAAAGAAGCACAGAAGTACGGAGTTTATAGTTTTATTGACAAGCCATTATTTGTTGGAGAAAACATATTAAAGGCTATAAAAGCAATTTCGTAAAAATGGGATGATCAGTAATGGGTAAAATTAAACATTTAGGGTAAATCCTCCACAGGATTCAGGATTTTGTCCCTAATTTCCTTGATTTAATAAATTCGTAGAGTGTTGTTCTAGATATTCCCATAATTTTGGCAATAGAAGACTTTGAGACAGTTTTTAATAACAGAGTTTTGATTTCCCTAACGAGCCTTTTGGCCTACCAAGCAACTTCCCTTTAGCCTTTGCTACTGCCAATCCTTGTTTGGTCCTTTCGGAAATTAGGTCCCGCTCAATCTCAGCAAAGAGACCAAACATTGCAATCATTACCTTAGTTTGCATGTCCTGTCTACCATTACCATTTAGGGGTTCTAGGCAAAGAACCGCCATAATGTTGAGCTTAACATTAATGCACGAATCTCCCACTTACCCCTATATACACGTAAAGGATGCAATTATGCTTCCTGATGGGAAAACTCAGACCACCTATTGTGGAGAAGGACATGCTTATGTTCCTGAAATTCTTCAGGATTTAAAAAACAACGACTATGAAGGCGGTATCTCTATTGAGCCTCACCTTGCAGCCGCAGTTCACCTTGGTAAAGAGGCAACTAGCGAGGAAGCTTATAAAACCTATGTTGTATACGGCAGGAAACTTATAGAAATAGTGAATAGTTTGAAGTAAATGATTAAGAGAAGACAGGGGAAGCAGTGAATAGACTTGATGAAAGTGCTTGAGAAATAGAAATAAATTTGTTAAACTCTCTAGATAGTGAGAGAAAAATGGAGAAAAAGACATGACAAAAAAACCAAATCAAATTAGATTTTTGTTTTTTATAAGAGCAGTAATGTCATATCTTATTATGATATTATTAACATCTTCTGCTTTTGCAGGCAGTAAGGCTGATACAGGCAGTAAACTGGAAAAACCATCTACCAAGCAATTACTATTAGAATACTCTACGGATGACCATTTTAAAGATGGATTAAAAGAAGGAGGAGTTAAGGGAATTCTTAAAGGAACAGGCAAGGCATTGGCTTTCGCTGCCCCTTACACAGCAAGAGATATTGTAAAAGGTGCTGTAATGTTGCCTGTGAAAATACCTATGGGTTTATACAAAAATATAGGAGAGACATCTGAACTTACATCTGAAATTTTAAACATGGAAAATAAAGATGCACATCTTCTACTAAAAATAGTGAAATATGTAGCTTCTGTTCCAACCTATGCTGTTGGTTATCCTTGTAATTATGTCTATAAAACTGGAAAAGGGTTTGTAAAGAAAGTAAGAGAAGATCCATTCCAGACTACTTTAAATCTAGTAGGAACTTATTTAGGTGTAGGCAAGATATTAGCAGAGAATAAGGCTTTCAGGGAGAACTACTTCGGAAAGTTCTATCCAAAAAGGCAAAAGGATAGTCAGCAGGAGACTCCTGCCCCTGTAAAGAAGGTTATAGTAATATGAAAGGGGACAGACACATTTTATCTATTGTTCAATATCTCTACTGCTTTCTCTAACTGAGGATCAAGTAGTTCAATTCGTTCTTTTATTGATTTTTCGTACCATGAGTCGGGAATTTTGATTTCTATATCAGGTTGGATGCCTTTCCCCTCAATTAAACTGCCATCAGGAATATAATATCTTCACAATTTTTCTTCATTAGGGGTTCTAGACAAAGAACCGCCAAACCCGGAATTTCAAGGCTAATTTGGGAATAAATGATGTAAAGATTTCTTAATATATTATTGGTTTCAAGGCTAAAACATATCAAAAAAACCATAATTTCTATTCACTTTTGGGTAAAATTAAACATTTAGGGAAAAAGTTTTATAGGATTCAGGATTTTGCCTCTAATTTCCTTGATTTAATAAATTCGTAGAGTGCTGTTCTAGATATTTCCATAATTTTGGCAATAGAAGACTTTGAAACAGTTTTTAATAGCAGAGTTTTGATTTCTTCTTCTCTACCATCCAGTTTTGATTTTCCCAATGAGCCTTTTGGTCTACCAAGCAATTTCCCTTTAGCCCTTGCTACTGCCAATCCTTGTTTGGTCCTTTCGGAAATTAGGTCCCGCTCAATCTCAGCAAAGAGACCAAACATTGCAATCATTACCTTAGTTTGCATGTCCTGTTTACCATTACCATTTAGAATAATGTTTTCTTTCACAGCAATAAATTTGTTTTTTCTCTTAATCAATTCATCAACGATTTGGATAATCTGTCCCAAGCTTCTGCCCAAGCGGGAAAGCTCACTAACGATTAACATATCGCCATGATTCATTTGCTCTAAAAGCTCACTGATCCTGCGTTTTCCCACAGACTTCTGAGATGAGACTTGAAGCTTAATAAAATCGTCAATTTTTATTCCCTGTTTATGTGCATAGTCAAGGATAGACAACCTTTGGCTATCTAAACTCTGCTTATCTGTGGACACTCGTAGATATGCTATTGTTTTCATCCTTTTCTCCGTACATGTCTAGGAAAACATAAAAATGAGTTTTTCTTTACAATTATTGTCTGCTATAATCAGACGTTTTGCAAGATATATTTTATCTATTTAGACGAACGATAAAGTAGGATTAAGAACTGGACAATGGACAATCCA
>Ga0208648_1002998_pt1 | contig 11051 bp, 11 predicted proteins | sample AntAceMetag02UKL_FD_184772 | JGI IMG/M metagenome (GOLD analysis project Ga0208648, IMG submission 184772) | Saline lake microbial communities from Ace Lake, Antarctica - Antarctic Ace Lake Metagenome 02UKL (SPAdes) (version 2) | ecosystem: Environmental > Aquatic > Non-marine Saline and...
CAACTTTAATAAGGGGCGTTCCCCGGGACCTGAGAGGTTGATGGAAGGTATTTCGGCGACGCAAATGGTATACCATACAGCCCGCTTCCCATCGAAGGTCGTCCTTCCAATAACAGACGCATAGCTACAAAATTTTGTGGGCTTGTCTCACATGTCGGCGCACACCAAAGAGGCTATGATCCGAATGATCTCGTTGGGACGGGGTCGGTCGTTGGGGCGGCGGGGTCGCCCATTAAAGGGCGTGGTCACGGTAGGAATGCCGGTTACCCGGCACCCCCGCACAGATCCCAAGCATGCGCTGCTATAGCACTGGGCTCCTGCCTCGGGTAGTAACTCGCAGACGCCGTGATGGGTAATTATGAAAAATTCGGGGATCTGGTAGCCACGGTTTTGACAAGCGGTACATCCGTTTCCAGTTAATTCGGCGTTTCTGATTTGCTTTTTCTCTTGACGAACCCTTAAATGGGTGACCCTTATCTCAAGTTTATAGTTTGCCCGCGCCTACCTCAAGTTTTTTATATCAAATAAATACTCCGCCCTTTCGCAAATTATGGCTCTTTTTTTTTTAAGGGGAAGGTGATTTTTTTTATTGACAAACGGAAAAAAACAAAATAACGTAATATTTGATTATTGATAAGTGAGAATAGCATTCTTATATTGCAAGAATGGTTATTGGATGATTTTAAATTAAATTGCTGAAATGCCTTTTGGGACGGACCTATGTTAGCAGAGATTTTGCAGCAAATTGCGAATGGCTTGATTATCGGGGCTACGTACGGCCTGATGGCCGTGGGGCTCACCATGATCTTCGGAATGATGGATGTCATCAACTTAGCCCATGGCGAACTGTATATGCTCGGAGGGGTTTTTACCTATTATCTCGTGACTCTTGCCGGGTTCAATTACTTCCTGGCTGTTTTTATAGCTATTTTGTTGGTCATGGCGGTGGGTGCCATTTTTGATCAGGTCGTTTTAAGAAAACTGCGAGGGGAGCCCACGGTAATAACTATTGTGGTCACTATTGGGCTGTCTATTTTTCTCCAAAGCATCGTGGTGTTGATCTGGGGTGCGACCCCTCAAAGCATTGCTTTGCCGTTTTCAAATAACGTTATTCAAATCGGGCAGGTCTTTTTTACACCCTTTAAGATTTTTATGGGGGTTGTGGCCGTTGGGGTTATTTTTGGCCTGCAGTTTTTGCTTCAAAACACAACGCTTGGGAAAACCATGCGGGCAGCCTTTCAGGATAAAGAGGCTGCCGCCATTGTGGGAATAAATATCAACCGGGTTTATGTGATTAATTTTGCCCTCGGTTCGGGTCTTGCTGGTCTGGCAGGGGCTCTGTTGGGAACCCTGTTCGTGGTTTATCCGAATATGGGACTCATTGCCATTGTCAAGGCCTTTTTGATCGTGATCATGGGTGGAATGGGCAATTTTTTGGGGGCCATTGTCGGAGGACTCATTCTGGGCGTTGTGGAATGCCTCGCAGCAGGATTTATTTCCTCCGCATACAAAGACATTTTTGGTTTGTTGATCGTTATGGTTATGCTGGCATTCCGGCCTTACGGGCTCTTTGGGAGAAAGATATAGGTGTTTCATGAATAAAACAGGTAAAAAAGTCGGATACTTAGTCTTGGGGGTAGCGCTTGTCTTGGCACCGTTCATCATCCAAGACAAATACTTCATCCATTTGTTGATTGAAGCGGGTCTCTTTTATATGCTTGTGGCGGGATTGAATCTTATTACGGGCTACTGGGGCCAACTGACTTTGGGGCATACGGCATTCGTGGGTTTGGGTGCCTACACCACGGCGATCCTGAATGCAAAGTTTAATGCGACACTGCCCATGACCTTGGGGGCATCCATTATTATATGTCTAATTGTCAGCATCCTGTTCGGCCTACTCGTGTTACGCCTCCGGGGGCCATACTTTGTCATTGTCTCTTTGTGTTTTGCCGAGATGCTGGCGATTGTAGCCACAAACTGGGTTGATCTAACCAATGGTCCAATGGGTATTCCGGGAATCGAAACCTCAGTGATATCCTTGCCTGGTCTTGGAGAGCTGGCCATAGAAAGCAAAATGGGTTTCTACTACTTCATGCTCATCATTGTGGCAGCCATGAGTTATATCATTTATCGGCTGCTTCATTCCGTAATTGGCCGTGCGTCAGTGGCCCTCCGGGAAAATGAAATACTATCGGAAAGTGTAGGGATAAGTGCTTTTACTTACGGTATGATCATCTTTGTCACAGCTTCGATTTTCGCAGGTGTGGGGGGATGCTTTTACGCTCATTATTACACCTATGTAAACCCGGAGTTATTCGGGTTTACATATACCATCACCATGCTAATCATGCTGGTCATCGGAGGGAAGGGAACTTTTATTGGTCCTATGCTGGGTTGTGTCGTCTTCACCATTTTACCGGAGATGCTCAGGGGTGCCGAATACCTGCGCGATCCGGTTTTAGGCGTTATTCTGATCATGGTGGCTATGTTTTTCCCGCATGGCATGGGAGGGGCAATTAAAAGCATCGGCATTAAATTTCAAAACAGGGAAGGTCGTTAGCACATGTACTTTTCAGTCGAAAATCTATCTATTTCATTCGGGGGTTTGAACGCGGTCAGCAACCTCACCTTTCACGTCGATGAGAATGAAATTGTCAGTCTTATTGGTCCAAACGGGGCGGGAAAGACCACGACCTTTAATGCCATTTGCGGTTTTTTGAAGCAGATGACCGGGAATGTCAGTATGAAAGGGGAAAGCATCGTCGGTCTTGCCCCGAATGCTATCGCAAAAAGGGGGATCACCCGGACCTTTCAGAAAACCAATATCTTTCCCAATGTCACTGTCATGGATTGCATTCTGATGGGCGGGCACAGAAAGGTCAAGGAATCTTTTATTGATATCATTTTCAGGACAAAATCCTTTCAGAATAGTGAAAAGGAGCTGTGGGAGAAGAGCGAAGCCCTTCTGGAATTTTTGGGGCTGGAGGCTCGTAGGGATGTCCTGGCCAAAAATTTGTCTTACGGGGAGCGGAGACTACTTGAAATTGCCATCGGACTGGCGGTGGAGCCTGATTTCATCCTTTTGGATGAGCCTGTGGCTGGCATGAATCAGAGCGAATCAGACGAGGTCATGTCCCTTATTTCCGAAGTTAGGCGCAGGGGGCTTACCGTATTGCTGGTAGAACACAACATGGACGTAGTTATGAATATCTCGGATCGGATTGTGGTTCTGGACCATGGCAAGAAAATTTTCGAAGGGTGTCCAGCCCAGGTTCAGGAAGACGAGAATGTCTTAGAAGCCTATCTGGGAAAGGGGTTTATCGATGCTCAAGGTTGATAACATTCAAGTATCCTATGGAAATGTGAAGGCTCTGTTCGGGATTTCTCTGTCTATCAGGCAAGGGGAAATGGTGGCCCTGATCGGAGCCAACGGGGCTGGGAAAAGTACCACCTTGAAAGCCATTCTGGGCCTGGTGCCAACGTCTTCAGGTCGAATTGAATTTATGGGGAAGAGGATCGATAACCTGCCCACCAGTGAGATCGTGAAAAGAGGTATTGCCCTGTCTCCAGAAGGCAGAAGGCTCTGGCCGGAGATGACCGTCCGGGAAAATCTGGAACTGGGGGCATTTGTACGGCGCGGTCAGTCGGGAATCAAAAAGGATATAGATCGGATTTTTGACTATTTTCCCATTCTGAAGGAGCGACAGGATCAAATGGGAGGGAGCCTGAGTGGTGGCGAACAGCAGATGGTCTCCATTGGAAGAGCCCTGATGGGCAGACCGAAGGTACTCATGCTGGATGAACCCTCCCTGGGACTGTCTCCCATCTTCGTGGAAAAGGTGAAGGATATTATTTTGAGTATACATGAGTCGGGACGAACGGTACTGCTGGTGGAGCAAAACGCTTTTTTGGCGCTTAAAATGTCAAATCGGGCCTATGCCCTGGAAGTGGGCAAAATTGCTACGGAAGGGTATTCAAAAGATCTGATTCAGGATGAGCATATCAAAACGGTCTACCTCGGGAAAAAGGTAAAAAAACAGGTTGGCTAAAGAACACAGTCATCCACGGTGAAGGTGGTATCACAATGGCACAAAAAAGCATTCAATCTCTGGAAAAGGCGATCAATATACTCTTCGTGTTCAATCGAAAAAAACCATATCTGAGCATGGATGAAATTTCATCTATGACCGGTTTGCCGAGAAGCACCTGCTACCGGTTCGTAGGCACCCTGAGAAAGGCAGGAATGATTGAACTTGATCCGGTCATGGGGAAGTACAAATTGGGGGTCAGGATTCTGAAACTGGAATCCGTACTTCGGTCCTCGTTGGATATCAACAGAATTGCCTTACCCTTCATGGAGAAATTGGCGGCCATATCCGGCGAAACAGTCCAGCTCATTGTGTTAAGCGGCGATGAGGCAATCTGTGCGGAGAAATTGGAAGGCCAAGGGATCCTGCAAGTGATGCCCAACCGGGGTGAATTGTTCGGTCTTCATTCGGGTGCGGCGGGCAAGGTCATTATGGCCTACATGGGCGAGGCGGATCAGGACAGGATCATTCGGGAAAAGGGGCTGACGCGATATACCGAAAGCACCCTGATTGACCCTGAAGCCCTGAAAAAGGATCTGAAAAAAATCAGAGATAGAGGTTACGCTCTGAGCGACCAGGAACTACACTTTGGCGTGAGTGCATTATCCGCACCCATATTTGACAGTAGGAAAGGAATTAGAGCAAGTGTCTCCATCGCTGGACCAAGGGAGCGCATGCCGGCGGAAAAAATCGAATCGCTCGTGGAAGATGTGATCAGCGCGGGTCGTGAGATTACAAAAATATTTGGCGCTACCGTTGAAAAATCTGGTGACGAATAATAACGACTTCAAAATAAAATAGAAAGGAAAGTATTATGAAAACGCTTCAAGAAATGAAATGGAGGGAGGCAGAAAAGGCATTCCAAGAAACGGGAGTCGCACTGATTCCCATCGGTGCCCATGAACAACATGGCCTTCATATGCCTCTCGGATCCGATACATACTGCGCCTTGGAAGTGGCAAAAAGGACTGCTAAAAAGGAAGCGGCCATTGTGGTTCCCGTGATTCCATATGGCATCTCCGGATGCCATATGTCATTTCCCGGAACAATCACGCTGGCTGCGGACACCATGATCAAAGTAATTCATGACATCTGCGAATCGTTGTATACTCATGGAATCCGGAAATTTATTCTTATAAACGGCCACGGTCACAATAACCCGGTGCTTCGGACATTTATGAATGAATTTAAATTCAAGGAGGCCAGAGATATCCATATTTTTTTGACTGAATGGTGGAATCCCGGCCAAAAATTGACAGCGGAGCTCTGGAGCACGGACAAGACCGACCTGCCCGACGGCCATGCAGCAGAGGTGGAATGCTCCGCTATGCTTTCTATTAATGATGAGTTGGTTGACATGGAAAAGGCTGAAAAGAGCGTTTTGGGTACCCTGGGAGACAGCAATATTAAATTTAGCAAGTCAACCAGTGTGCGCCTTAAGGATTACCCCATTGACCTCCTGACCATATCCGATTTCAAGGATTTCACCGAAACAGGAATTATAGGCAGTGCTCTCAATTCAAGCAAAGATAAGGGAGAAAAGGTTCTTGATAAAGCGGCGGAGTTTTTTGCCGAACTAGTAAAAGAACTGAAATCCATATAGGGATATACCCTGAAACATGGGGAAAAGGGATTAAAGATGAAAAAAACATTTGTTCGAACGGATAAGGCCTTTATGTCCAAATCACCGCTGTCTCAGGCTGTAAGAATGGGGAACATGCTTTTTGTCTCGGGTCAGGTGCCGGTAGATTCCGGCTCCATGACGGTGGTGTCTGAAGAATTTAAGTCCCAAGTGCATCATGTCCTTCAGAGCTTGAATGGGATTATGGAAGCGGCGGGGGGAACCCTCCAGGACATAGGCAAGGTCACTGTGTTCCTGACGGATATGAGCCGTTTCCATGACATGAACGACATCTACAAGCAATACTTTGCCGACAATCCTCCATCTCGGACATGCGTGGGGGTTAAGGAATTGCCGAGAAAATCCCAGGTGGAGATGGAGGCCATCGCTATCATGGATTAGTCGGCTTTCATCCGGGGGGCATTGAAAGAGGCTGACTCCGGGTTTTTCGGACTGAGAAATCGGTTCATTTTAAAAAAAAGGAGACGTGTATGAAGGTTCAAAAGCTTGGCCCCATGAGGGTCCTGGTACTGTTGATGGGGGTATGTGGATTGATGTTTATTTTCCCATTTCATGCGATAGCGGAAAAAGCCATTACCATAGGCGCAGTTCAACCGTTGACAGGATGGGCCGCTCTGGGAGGGAAAAACGTTGAATCCGGCATGAAGATCGCAGTTGACAAGATCAACGCCGCAGGGGGAATCCTCGGCCGGCCCCTCGATCTTATTGTGGAGGACGGTAAGGCGGATCCGGTAGAATCGGTCAAGGCCGTGGAAAAACTGATCCATCGGGACAGGGTTCGGGGAATCGTCGGTTGTTGGGCTTCATCCGCTACACTGGCGGCCATGCCCATTGTAAAGAGAAACGAAATTCCCATGGTCGTTTCAACCTCAACAGCCCCGATGATTACCGATAAGAAGAATAAATGGACATTCAGGTTTACTTCAAGCAACGACGTTGACGGCGCATTGATGGCTAAGTATCTGGTTCCAAAGTTGGGCTTTAAAAAGGCCGCCTATCTGGCGGTGAACAACGACTGGGGCAGGTCCATGGCCAAGTCGGTGACTAAGATTATGAAAGAAACCGGCGGCGAGGTGACCATGGTCGAGTATTGCAGTGGGGCCGAGGCCAATTTTACGCCCATGCTGACCAGAATCAAGAATACTGATGTGGATACCCTTTTCATCACCACCAGCCTCAGCGGTATTATGCTGATCATGAAACAATACCATGAGCTTGGTATGAATATGAATGTCTTCATAACCAGCGGCATGTCGGCTGAAAGGTTAATACAGATGGTTGGCAAGGAAAATACCGAGGGTACCTACTTTTTCGCCCGTTATGTGCCCACCGCGCCTCCTCCAGGCAAGGAGGTGGAGAATGAAGAGATGATTAAGGCATACAACAAGATATATCCCAAAGATATAGCAGATACCGGCGTGGCCCTGGGCTATGACGCGATTCATATCCTCGCGGGAGCCATCCAAAGGGCCGGGGCTCCAGACCCAGACAAGATAAGGGCCGCGCTTGAGAAGACGGACTACTTTGGCATCACCGGAAAGGTTCATTTCGATAAAAACGGTCATTCCCAACCAAGGTGCTCTATTACGCAAATTCGAAATGGAGTGAATACCGTGGTCTACGTCTTGAACGAATAAGTTGGTTGGGGGCATCTGCGACCTATGTCGGCAAATTGCAACCTTAACAGACTGCCCATAGCAGGGTTGCAGGTAAAAAGAACGATTCGGAGCTGCCCCCTCAATCCGTTCTGCTCAGGGCACGGAGTGATAAAACCGGAAGCCTAATTTCTCGTCAATGACGTCAAGTTATAGCTTATATAGATGAAAGGAGTCCACACCATTGATTAGTTCCCATGAGTTTTCTCAAGGCATAACCTGTGAACGGTTCTTACAAAACTGTTTTTACTATTTTTTGTGGTTCTCAAGAAGCAATTGACATTCGGAAAAATTGCGAACGGTCTTTCAATTTAATGAAAAGAAGAGAAGGACATGAGCAAACAAGGGTGAGAAGTCAGCATGGGGTTGTTGTCCGTTCGACGTTAACTACCATTGTGACATTGTTAATTGAAATGGCAGGAACGAGGCATAAACCTAAGAAAAAAAATAATTGACAAAAGGAACTATTTTCTGCCACAGGATAAGATTCAAAATTAAATGCTGGATTTTTCCCAAACCGATTGATCGGAGTGTACCGGTATCATCATGAATTAATATGGAACCCTATCTGACATAAGATATAAGCGGTTAAAAATAAGATCAGATCATATGGCGGACAGACTGAGCAATAGGACTTTGGAAAAAAGAGGTCTGAAAAATGTAGGCCTTTATAACACCACGGCAGATTGAATGGTTTCAACACCCTTTAAGAGCGTATTAAATTAAAAGGAAAGACTGATGGCAGATAAAAAAGTGTGTCGAATAGGGTTTGATGAATTAAAATTTTTTTGTAAGGAAGCATATGTGCAGGTCGGTGTGCCGGATGATGAAGCGGAGATTGTTTCTGATTTACTGGTTAGATCTGATCTTCGGGGCATTGCAACCCACGGTGTAATGCGATTGCCAATATATATAGAACGGCTCGAAAAAAATTATGTTCGCAAAAAATGTGAATTCAACCTGATCAAGCAAAAAGGAGCGACTGCCTATGCGGAGGCAAATGGATCCATGGGGCATATTGTTTCCCATAAGGCCATGAACCTTGCCATTAATTTGGCTCAAGATCATGGCGTGAGCTGGGTTTCTGTTAAAAACAGCGGACATTTTGGCGTAACCGGTTTGTTCCCGATGATGGCCGCAGCAAAAGATATGATCGGTTATATTTGCTCAAATTCAGCACCGATGATGGCGCCTTATGGTGGCAGAGAACGAATGATCGGTAACAATCCGCTTTCATATGCATTCCCGACGGAAAAACGGTTACCCGTCGTTCTTGATTTTTCATGTTCGGTGGTGGCATCGGGACGTCTGGTTCTCATGCACAAAAAAGGAGAAAAAATTCCATTGGGCTGGGCCGTCGATAAGAATGGTCTGCCAACAGAGGATCCTTATGAGGGATATGCAGGTGGTGGCTCACTCTTGCCAATTGCAAACCATAAGGGTTCCGGGTTGGCATTGGCTCACGAGATGTTAAGTGCGCTTTTAGTCGGCGGTAAATTGACTCGAAATATCAAAAGCCTTTATGAAGAAGATAAATCCGGTATCCAGGGGACGTGTCATTCATTTATGGTGATTGATCCTGAGTGCTTTTGTGGTCGCAAAGAATTTAAAAAAAGTATGGATGATTATATTACGGCTGTAAAAAATAGCGCCAAGGCAAAAGGGGTAGAAGAGATTTTTATGCCAGGTGAAGTAGAGGCAAATACAGAAGCAGCATATAAGAAAGATGGTATCATTATTTCAGAAGTAACTGTAAATGGTCTTATGGATTTAGCAAACCGTCTGGGAATAGTTTCCCCTGAGTTTAAATAGCATTGCAAAAGATATTTTCATTGGAATTATTATAATTTAATTAATAGGAAAAAGAGCTGTTATGTCAAAAATCACGATATCAAGCAATATCTGCAAAGGGACTGAAGACTGCGGAATTTGCATATTCGTATGCCCCAAAGAATTGTTTGAACCTTCTGATCAAATGAACGAACGGGGTTATTTAGTGCCACGTATTACAGATGCAAAACAGTGCACTGTATGCCTGAACTGCATGGTCTCTTGCCCCGACATGGCAATTGTAGTGGAAGATAAAGAAAAGAAAGCTATGGAGGAAAAATGAAAAAAGGACAAAAATTACCTCCGGGGACTCATTTTATTATGGGCAATATGGCTCTGGCTGAAGGCATCATCGCGGCAGGGTGCAATTTTGTATCAGGCTATCCAATTACCCCTTCCAGCGAAATTGTTAACAGACTTGCCATTACCCTGCCAACTGTCGGCGGTGGTTTTTTGCAAACAGAGGATGAGATCAGTGCTGTTTGTTCAGCCATTGGGGCCTCATGGGCTGGATGCAAGGCAATGACCGCCACATCTGGCCCTGGAATCAGTTTAATGCAGGAAAATATCGGATATGCGGTGGCCACGGAAACACCGCTTGTTATTGTCGATGTACAGCGCTTAGGTCCTTCTACCGGCGCTCCTTCTGTGGGGGTTTGCGGTGATATTATCCAGGTCGCTCACGGCTCTCATGGTGATTATCAAATTATTGCGATTTGTCCCGAGAGCCCACAAGAAATGTTTGATATGAGCATACGGGCCTTTAACCTTGCTGAAACATACCGGTGTCCGGTTTTTATTTTATCGGACGGTTTCATCGGTCATATGCGCGAGCAAGTGGTCATTCCTGAAACGGATAAAATCTCTTTGGTTTCACGCAAAATATCTGCTGCGGGAACCGACCAGATGTCTCGAACGGATTTTCTCGATGCGAACGTTGCACGGATGCCTGTTTTAGGCCATGGCTTCAAAGCACACGTGACGGGTTCTTCCCATGACAAAAACGGCATGCGGAATCTGGTTGACCCGCAGGTTATGCACGATTTTGTCAGCAACCCGATCAAAAAGATTTTAAACCATCGGGACGAAATTATTGAGATTGAAAGTGACTTTCAAACCGGTGATACGCTGCTGGTTACCTATGGCACTGTTTCGCGTTCGGCCAAGGCCGCTATTGCTTTAGGCAGATCGCAAGGATTGTCCATCGGTCTTTTGCGGCTCAAAACGATTTGGCCCTTTGCCTCAACGGAGATCGAAGCGATATCTCGACGCGTCAACAGAATGATTGTTCTTGAAAACAATACGGGACAGCTTTTTCCATATATCAAAGCCGATGCGGCCGCCGCTTGTCAGGTCGATTTTCTGGGGCCTCAGCTTTTGGGTCAGATCCATGACCCTGAATATATTTTAAATTTTATCAAGGAGACGAATTGATGGGCATAACCGAACACCCACTCCGCAAGTACATACGGCCGCACATCCAGCGCACGACCATGTGTCCGGGCTGTGGTAATGGCATTATTGCACAGGCTATCCTTCGTGCCATTGATGAGCTTGCACTTAACATTGATGATTTTGTTTTTGTGTCCGGTATCGGCTGTTCCGCTTGGATTCCAAGCCCTTCTTTTGCCGCCGATACGCTTCATACCACCCATGGACGGCCCATAGCTTTTGCAACGGGCGTAAAACTCGGCCGGCCGGATTTAAATGTGATGGTTGTCAGTGGAGACGGGGACTTATCTGCCATCGGTGGCAATCATTTGATCCATGCCGCTCGTAAAAATATCAATCTTACGGTTGTGTTGGTCAATAATGGCATTTACGGTATGACGG
>Ga0208648_1003000_pt1 | contig 11045 bp, 6 predicted proteins | sample AntAceMetag02UKL_FD_184772 | JGI IMG/M metagenome (GOLD analysis project Ga0208648, IMG submission 184772) | Saline lake microbial communities from Ace Lake, Antarctica - Antarctic Ace Lake Metagenome 02UKL (SPAdes) (version 2) | ecosystem: Environmental > Aquatic > Non-marine Saline and Alkaline...
AGTCTTTTCATCCATACCTGATTTGCGTGCCGCCAAAGACAACGCTGCCTCACTCTGAATTAGCTTCATCAAATACCTCACCTGTTTGTCGGTGACCATCCAAGTCCTCCTATGTTGAGTCCGTGGACAGTCTAATAATTCCACATTATAAACGGGAATTATAATTGTCGTTAAACAGGAATTCTAAATGTCGCTAATCAGTTGTCATTCCCGCGAAGGCGGGTATTCAGAGGTTAAAAAGATTGTATTGGTTAAGTAAAGTTTGTTCAACTGGAAGAAAAAAAAACGGCACTTCTTTTGAAGTACCGAATCTGTGACCCCAGGGGGAATCGAACCCCCGTTACCAGGATGAAAACCTGAGGTCCTGACCACTGGACGATGGGGTCATCATTATAATTAAGAATTAGGAATTATGAATTATTCTTATTTGAAATCTGTTGTATAAACTTCCTTCACTTATATTTACCTGAATTTTCGCACTTATGCATCTATACATGAGAACAAAGAAACTGAAAGTAACAAAAAAGGGTCCGTGACGGGATTCGAACCCGTGACCTCCTGAGCCACAGTCAGGCGTTCTAACCTACTGAACTACACGGACCATATTATAACAATCAGAAAAAAGAATCTAATGATGAAAGTGCAGTTTCTAAATCAATATAATATAAAAGAACTCCTTGAGAACCGGGCTTGATACATATCTTTTATCGAATCCAACTTGGACGGCAGAGTTTACTGTTCGTAAGTCGATATGGCAAGTAGAAAAGAAAAGTCGCCGAGCAACAAAACTCCATAAGAGAGTCACTTTTCATTTGATCATCCCAAGGTTCAACCAATGACAACCCGAATCCACAGAGTTCAGGAATAAACAAATTAAACAGAATTTTTGTTAAGCCGATTTTCAGAACGGAAATGGTAAACTTTCCACAACAACGTGATTGGTCATTAAAATCCGTATGATTCAATAACTACATTACTCACAGGGTTTTGAAAGGAAAACCAATTAGCGAAATCCAACAATTGATTACCAGAAAGCGCACCTTAAAAATTCGTGCACTTGAACAAATTTGGTGAGAAAAGAATTTCTGGAGTTGGAATATTGGAACAAAGCTCCTGGAGTCTTTGATGAATTTCAGCGCAAATCATATTAATAAAAGAGTGGGCGATACTGGATTCGAACCAGTGACTTCTGCCTTGTAAGGGCAGCGCTCTAACCAAAACTGAGCTAATCGCCCGAGTTGTACTATATTGGAATTTGCTGCTGTTCTATAAATATAAAACGATATATATGAAGAACCTCGCTTTTTAGAAAATGTGTATTTAGTACCTCCGTACTCAGAAAACAACTCACTTTCATCGAAAGTGAGCCACTTAATCATAGGTAAGCTAAAAGATCGAAATGGAGTTGCTTCATCGAAAATATAGCTGTCTGATTAATAGTTAAATACCTGTAAAATTAATTTTTATCTTCTGACGGATCGCGAATTATTATTGCCAGCGGTACAAGAAATAGGTAGCCTATTATCAAAATTACCGGCGCGATTGTACGTGACGATATGCTGTCATGCGGACCATGCCCAAGAAAAAGATACCCGACAATAATAACCGCTAGCGCTATTATCAGCATGTAGAGATTTCTCTTCCCGAGAGACCATGTGAATTTCGACTCGGGGTATTTTCCCTTGCCGGTACGCTTTTTCACAGCCTTTGTATCGATTTTAACCTTTGTGCCTGTTTTCTTTTCTGCCATATATTACTCCATCAATTGGCGATAAAGTAGGTGACCAAAAGACTTAAGTCAACTATCTTTCAGCCTTGCGTAACCATGAGCTTCATCACAATCTTTAGAATTGTTTCAAATCGGAGGAAATGATGATGGCTGTGCGCCACATTTTAACAGCAATTCTTATCGTACTATTACTTGGTTCCTGTTCAACTTTTGCAAAGGTGAAATATCCTCCTGTGAAAACTGACAGAGCTATGAGCTACATTGAATCCCTCTCTGACCCATGGAAATACTACGGCAGGAAAAGCAGTACAGTAAGCGGCGCATGGGCTATGGCGATTATTGCTGAGCAATTTGAGGAGTGGGGACTGGAACCGTTAATAGGTGATGATTTCCTCATTCCGTTCAATATGCTCGCCTGTGATGAAGAAAAAGCAAACCTTGCCCTGGTGGATTCGCCCTGGGGTAGAATAGATTTCCTCCTCGGTGACGATTTCACCCTGTGTACCAACAGCGGAAGCGGAATAGTCAAAGCCCCGGTCACGATTGTCGGTCATGGTTTCGATAAACCTGAAAAGGGATGGAATGATTATGAAGGAGTTGACGTTCGGGGAAAAATTGTCGTGATAGTCAGGGGCAGGCCAGATAACGGAGAAATCTGGCTTGACGAATTCCCTCGAACCTATACTTTCCCTGAAGCTGTTAGTCATGGCGCGGCAGCGGTTCTTTATTATGACAGGGATTTTCCTGTCAATGGTGCAACCATAGTTGAGGAAGCATATAATCCATACGTTCCAGCCGGTTACATTGGCAGCCGTGCGATGAAACACCTCCTCAGTGGATCGGGTTATTCCATCAAATCCTATAAAGAAAAGTTGAAAGAAGGACCTCTTCCACTGGAACTGGACAAAGTCCTTCAATTCCAGGCTAAAACCAGGTTTATCGATAATGCCATCGGATGGAATGTCGTCGGCGTTGTGCCAGGCAAAGATCCGAAATTGTCAAATGAAGCAGTAATTATCGGGGCGCATGGCGATCATACAGGACAAAATGCGTTAGGCTATGTATATCCAGGCGCGGATGATAACGCTTCCGGAACTGGGGTGGTTATGGAACAGGCGCGTGTTTTCGCCAAGTATCCGCGTAAACGCACACTGATTTTTTGTATATTCGGCGCCGAAGAGCAGGGATTGCTTGGAAGTAAAGCGCTGGTGCCTGAGCTGCCTGATGAATATACCTACGTTGCCATGATCAACCTTGATATGGTCGGACGTGGTGAAGGCGTTTTTGGTCTTGGTGGTGGAGATATGCTGCCTGAGATTTGGAATCCATGGTGGGAAAAACTGGACGAAGAACAGCGCGAGGGCTATGCAGTATATCGAACCTGGGGCGGAGAATCGTCTGATCATGCCCCCTTCAGAGATGCAAACATTCCTGCTTTCACCGGTTGGAGCAAAGGTTCACACGACTTTTATCATTCAACAGAAGATTTATTCAGCACGATTGACCGGGTGGCAATCGACGGAGCGCTTAAGGGAGCCGCGCTTTGGACCGGTGCTGTGGGATCGTACTCCAAATCGATGAAGGATGCGCGGCTCGGCGAACGCACAATATGGCACCGTGGTTTACCTTTATCCTGGCATAAAAGTACGGGCGAACCGTCATTAGACCTTGATCTGGCGGTGAGGAGAATGAATGACGGGTACATGGGACTGGTTTTCACTTTACCTAAACCGGTAATTGCCAAAACAAGCAGCGAAGAGGAAAAGGTACAGGTTCTCGTAGATTCAAGTGCAACAAGACTAAAACATCAATTTGCGGTGCTTGACCGATGGAAAGATGCCCTTTCTAACTCTACCAAAGCAGTTTTCGCAAAAAACCTGAAAGATTTGCCGGGAAACAGTTATAATAGAAAAGCTACAATTTTCCTTGCTATCGAAGCGGATTCTCTTGTCCAGTCAGATACTATCATGATCCAGGCTTCTCATACCCTGGGATCAAACTGGGCTGTACTTCGTTCTCACAGACTCTGGACATTGGAAGGTTCTGTTCGTGCTGGCAAAACGCGGGTATTGAATGAACTCGCTAAAGACGGTGCCGTCATCCAGGTTCCGCTTAGAAACGTTCAGGAGTGGATTCCTGTTGCGGAAAAAGCGAAGGGGAGTATCGTAGCGATAGGAAATTTTAAAGATTTCATGTCAAATAAACCATCAGCGCTGGACAAACTAATCGCTGCAGACGGAGGAATCGTTGTAATCCTCGGCATGAAAGATATCGCGAATGCCGTAAAAGCTAAGGAGCGAATCGCAAAATACAAAGTCCACATCCAGCCTTTCGAACAGGAGTATATGGAAACACTTGCATGGGTAAATAAACTTACAGTGTCAGGTGTGGATAAAGAGACTATAGTGCAATGGATTGGCGGAAACATGAAATTGTGGAAATGATAGCACCAGAACAGGGTGGGCAATGACACAATGCATCATTGATTTGATCTGGTAAATACAATGAACCATGTGATTTGAGCCAGTGGATGCAATGTATTATGTGATTTGAGCCATTAGATAAAAAGAGAAAGGTCTGTAAAAGACCCGAAGGATCGAAAGCATGTAGCCCTCGGCGTAAGCCGGGGGAGTTGAGTGATCGAATATTTCTCAAGCCCTGTAAGGGCGAAAGCAATTTATAATACCGGACTACATTTCATAAACATAAACTCAGACTGAAATTCTTTATTTGAAGATTATTATCTCATGATTCGATACTATTTCTTCCGCCCCGCCGGGGCTGATCAGATTTTGACTTCCCCTCCCGGCGCTAACGCACCGCGCTACATGATTTCGCTCCGCTGGAGCTTTTAGATTTCTTACTGCTATAGCTTTAAGATTTCGCTTTCCAGGAGCTTTTCAGATTTCGTACTGCTTGAGCTATTAGATTTCGCTTTGCTGGAGCTTTTCAGATTTCGTACTGCTTGAGCTTTAAGATTTCACGCTGCTGGAGCTTTTAAATTTAGTACTGCTTGAGCTATTAGATTTCGCTTCGCTGGAGCTTTTGCCTTTCACTCCGCATTCAACCATCAGGGCCATTTGCTTTCTTCGAATCGTTTAATTGATCAGGAAGGGCTTTCAATTTAATTCCCCTCTGCTCCACTGCACTTTCGATAGCTTTTAACATATCTTTGTTATTAAAAGGTTTCGAGACTATCCTGTCAACATTGCCACTGTTAACAGCCCGAAGAGCCAGACCAAGACTGCAATGCACAGTCATTATCACCGTGCAAAGCCACGGATTTTCAGCCCTGAATCTCTTAAAAAGGTTTATGCCATCGTAAACAGGAAGCATATAATCAGATACTACTATATCGAAAGGTTGATCTTCACTGAAAATTTTCATTGCCTCCCGGGCATCGGAAGTTCGAACCACTTCAAATTCCTGGGACAGGAAGTCGCTCAATGCAAGAAGCAGGTCCTCATTGTCATCAATGAGTAGTAATCTCATTTTTGTTTTTTCGGTCATATTTATTGAATCCAGTAACTCTTAATAATTAAAGATATCAATATTTTAACCACTGGTTGATGTTCCGTATCACAATATAGAGGTATCCTCAATAAGCACTTGCATTCAATCCGGCTCAATCTCGATTTCCAATTAAAACAATGCGCTTACTTCCATCCTGGCTATGTGTACCGGTTCACGTCCCTGGTCAAGCCTGACAGTATAGGATGCGCGCCCGGTGAGGTGTGTACCCAACTGAACATCTGCGATCAGGTTTCCGCGACCATTCCGTCCCTTTGGTCTTCCATCAGCTAATTCAAACGGTACTCGATCCATTCCCGTTTCAATCCAGAGTGCTTCAAAATCCATGTTTATTCTTCCCTTATCCCGCATCCTGAAGGAAACACCCGGCTGTACTCCAAAACCGGAAACCGGCGATGGATCAGCAAGCTGTGAGTCCCTGAGACCACGTGTTGTTATTGACAATATCCATTTCTTCGAAGGTCTGTATGATAATTTCAAATTCCCCCGCCGCAAGCGAAAACGGTCCGGGGTATCCCGTCGCGCCAAGCTTTTCAGCGTTCTCGTATATTTTCCTTCACTTTCAATATCTGTTTGTTCATCCAGCGATTTACGTACTCGCAATTCCCACGAATCGTTTGCATGACGTTCCGCTCCCGTTAGAAACAGGTTAACCAGCCTTTTTTCTGTATTATATCTCAGGCGGGAGGAGAAATCGCGTGAACTCCGAAACAAGTGAAAATCCTGCCGCCATGCCAATCGCCCATCCACAGTGAAATCAGTTTGATACTTAGCAATATTAATGAGATAAATATCCGATGGTTTCTCCCATCGGGTTCTCTCTGCAGCCTCGAGGTTGGTAACCAATGAAATGTCCTCCCAACCGAAACCGTCGATCTTTCCTTTTCCATCCGGGAGCCGATGCGGTGACCAGTCAATGTTCATGGCGCTTTTCAGGTCAGTAGTTGGCAGTGCAGTTGAGTCGCCCGGTTCCGAACGCAGTATATAATCGCCTATCTCGGGATCATAAAAATACTCGTCCCCTACTCGAATATAATCGCCTTCGCCGGTTGGAACCTTGTAGGCGATCAATGCGGATTGACGGGTTACCGTGCGGTTTAAACGGTATTGAAAATCTACCGCCAATGCACCATTGTAGGGATTAAATGAAGTCAGCAGCGATGCCAGATCGGTTGTTACATCGGCGCTGTCTGCTAACGTATATCGTTTTTCACGATGATTGATCTCAACTTCGCTGCGCCAGGGATAGGATAACGGATGGTAAGCCCATTTTATTCCAGCAGCATCTTCGTTATAGACACGTCCATAATGATCTTTGGATTGCTGTCCGTCACGGTGACGTTGTTCATAATTTACCTTTCCTGCATGTCCTTGCCAGTCTGTCAAACTCCATGACGCATTCCACCTGAGATAACGATGTCCTGTGAAAAGAGTGTCTGAGCTATTTTCGTCCTTGTTTTCCCATTCTGTTTCAAATCCTGGCATCCATATACCAAGCATATACCTTGCCATGCCATTTGTTCGCAGCCAATCTGAGTGTCGATCATATTTTTTGTCGTCACTTTCGATATTCTCGATATTGGCTTCAGTCCTCAGGTTTGCGATATTCAGATTAGCACCACCGGTCCTGCGTTCACTTTTAAACAATCCCCCTCTGTCCAATTTGCTGTAACCACTTAACAGGGTCACCCCTTTGACAGGTCTCCCGGTGAGCTTCAAGCCTCGCTCCCTTTCCGAAACACCCTCCTCCAGGTTGTCAACTCCCCAGCGCCGTTCATATTCCACCTCACGACTCCTGGCGAAGGGGCGAAAATCTTTGCCTTCATCCCGAGCATGAAAGTTCGCTTCCAATGGGGATATTTTTTGATTTGTAGGCAAGCTGAAAGTCAGGGACGAATTTCTTGCGAAACCTGTATTATTTTCATCGCCTGTCTGTGACAGGGTATTCATATCATGCCCGCTTGCTGCAAGATCAACTGATGCCTTGAACCAGCTTGTGGGCGATGCCTGCAGCGATAATGTTCCTTGTCTTCTTCTTTCAGGTAACGGCACCAACCTGACCGGGGCATAATCACCATTAGCCGGACCAACCCATTTGAAAGAATATCCTCCAACAATAGGAACTCGTTCATAGGCACCATTTCCACTGCCAACAAAGCTGAACAAAACACTCCAAGAACCCCGGGGATTTCCATTCACGTCAGGTTGGACGTACTGAAATATAATGTAAGTACTATCTGTCCATGTCGTATCGACTCGGATATAGTCACCGCTATTCACTCCCAATGAATCCGCCACGGGAAACAAGGCTGCATCTGTACTGTTTCCCTGTTTCGACAAAAATCGTCTTAACTCAGGCGTCATCTCAAATCCGATAGGACGATCTGAATCATCACCTTCTTCGATGTAATTAGCTATGGCTCGGAATGAACGGGACGGATTGGAAGTTTCTACCTGACCGGCATAAAGGTTCCGTGGAAATACCTCCGTAGAATATTCAAAATCGACCTCTATCCTGGATTCGGAAGTAATAGGCAAACCCGGCGTAAAAATTATTTCACCGCGGGTATAATCAATTATATAATCCGCTGTCTCGCCACGCTGCCGTAAAACACCATCAACCCAGACCTTTTCAGTGCCGCCTTCTATCAAGACCGGATGCTCGCCATTCTGTCCTGTAAGTTCATAAGGCCCTTGAATACCGTCAATACCCTGGAAACGGTTTGAATGAAATTGTGCCTTGGTCACTGCCCCAGCCGCTTTGACTTTGATGTCGGGATGCCTGTACTCCACCTGTCCGCCCTCGAGTCGCCGGCTGAATGTTCCATATCTGCCTCCCTGGAACTCCAGGTTGTAATCCCCGAACCTTCCATTTGCTCTCCGGGTTCGGATATCAACATAAACCTGGTCGATTTCCTCGAGGCGGCGACTGCTTCCTTCAGGATGTATCGGCAGGTTACGATCATCCAGCAGGGCACTGACTTCGATATCGCGTGTTATCTTTCCATCAAGTGCAAGACGAAGCCCCGACTCAAGACTTAAATCCCGACCCGACCCCACCTGTACTCCACGCATTATATGTCCGTTTCGCCTCAGGTTAGAACGACTGAAAATGTCGTCTTTTTGCCTTTGTCGTAGATCCTGCAGAAGATTTATAGTTTCCCCTTCTACCAGGCTGTCTGCCTGACGCGCTTCAGTTTCAGTGTAATGAATCAGCGTATCGGTTACTGAAATGGGAAGGAAACGAAATTGGACTTTCATTATTGGAGGCGGCGTAATTTTCCATGTCAATAATCCCAGGGTGGCATCGAAATCGAAATCTCGATCAATATGCAGCGTATCGCTGTTGGAATCATTAATAATTAGTAGTGTCGAAGGATCGATATATTTATGTGGTAATATAGTTTTGTTGGATGTAGTGTCATTTTCGATGGTGCCGGAAAAAGAGCCAGGTAATGAAGATAGGTTTTCCGCCTGGACACTCTTCAACAAAATTAGAGATATTATTGTCAGAATTATATTGAATAAAAGGTCCTGATTCCTTAACCGGATTGATCGCCCATAATAAGGATTCCGAACTGGAGAATCAGTGATCATTCGTTACGACTCTATATATTTTCACACTGTTGCCAATAGCTACTGCGAGGCGATCTCCCTGGGCTGCAATATCCAAAACCGGTGCGGGAAAGGTCTCTTTTGACCATACTTTGGATTTATTATCGGGCGTGAAAACAGCAACACCTTCCACTCCGCACATCCATAAATTGTTATCCTGCCATGTGATTCCGAGAGGTCCTTTATCGGGAAGCGGGTAAGGACGAATTCCTCTTGGTGAACCGAAACGGTCAAAAAGCAATACAGCGCCTCTGCCTTCATCAGCAATAGCTATTATTCCGCTGGACGAAATCTCGGCTCGGCTCGGCGAGATCAATCCAAATTCCGATTCGCCATATTCTGCAAAACGATCTATCAGCCGTCCCTCATCATCAATTAATAGCGCCTCATTGCGATCCGATTCAATGACAATAATATCACCACTCAATGAATGTGCTACTGAAACTGGTCGATCAAAAGGGAGATAATCATCTTCGTTCAATGTCTTGCCGAATATACCTAATGGCGCGAAATAACGGTCGAACCTCACTATTCGTCCGCCCAGGACATCGGAAACCCAGATTTCAAAACCAACCATAGTGATATCAGCCGGTTTGTGAAATGCTCCTTCCCCAAATCCGAATCCGCCCGCCTGTGCCAGGTAACGTCCATCATTACTGACATGAATGATCCGCCTGCCGGTTTCCTCGAGGGCATACAACGATCCATCCGGATCGAAAACCAATGCGGTCACAGGTCCAAATTGACCTAAATCAGATGGAAGACCGTGAAGAGTATCTACAAGAACTAATTCGATCTTCTCTTCAGCAAAGCAGTTGTTCAAGGAGATTGCGTGAAAAAAGAGAATGATCGTCAAAAACGACAAAACGATTTTTGATGCAGTCTTGTATTCAGGGAAAAATATATTTCTCGCGCAAAGGCGCAAAGACGCAAAATATAGTCGCATGGTATTTTTAAGGTAAGCACAAAATTACGGCAGATGAATGCTAATGGACTCAGAATTCTTTTCTAATATATACTCTTAATGAAGAATATTGTGCCAGAAAGCGATATTCACTATTGTTTCGATTTATATATAGTATCTCTCAAAAGTAATGTTCGTTTTATTTTAGGGTGCCCCTGACAGCTTGATGTCAGGGAGATGATAAATCGATTTTAAATCGAACATTCTTTTCAAGATATACTATAATTCAACGAGTTATCATTCTCGGGCTTGTCCGCCAGTGGCGGGCTTGACCCGGGAATCCATTTTAACGCAACAATACTACCCGCTTGGTCCCATTCCAATCGCCAGCCTGGATGCTAACAAGGTAGCTACCTGAAGCGATGTTTTCGGTATTAATCCAAAAATCATTAGTGAAACTATCGGTCCTTACGAGTATGGGTTTGGTAATTTCTCTTCCCAGGAGATCAAACATCTGAATTCCAATGAGCCCTGCATTATTTGCTTCAACACGGATTCGCAATGAAGCATTAAACGGGTTGGGCCAGACTGATACCAGGCGATATTCTATTGGGATTGATGATACAGGAGGAGATCCCGGCGGTGCAGAATTATTTACTAATATCCTGCCATCTGAAAATAAAAAGTCCGCATCACCATCAGCCTCCCAGTCGATCACTGCAAAACCATCCTCGAACACCATCACAGAATCTATTTCGCCGAAGGGATAAACACGCTGCCAGACTGGAAATTGTGGGGGCTTCACCAGGTTCTTCCAGACTTCACCATTGGTAGTAAGGAGATCATTTACCCGATCACCATCCATATCAACTATATACAACACTCCACCAGCACTTTCGACACCAGCTCCTTCAGCGCCAAAATCCCATTCATTGATAAGGTTCCAGCCTTCAACTGTTAACTGGCTTGCTGTGAGAGAATTCTGGAAAATTTCAACTTTATCTGCAGTTTGATCACCGGTTAATTCACCGAAGTCAATTGAATGATAATTCCATATTCCATAAAAATTGCGTGAAAAGTTTGAATCTTTCCATGCCAATCCGGAAGCACCATCTATCACAAAAAAATGAATCTTATTTGTTGTGTAACACCAATTATCATCGTTTTCTCCTATCCTTTCTTCGTTGATCACAAGCACATCATAGCTCCTGGAATTATATAAATTCATCATCGGTTTTATATGGTGTCGATCAAGATGAGAATGAT
>Ga0208648_1003001_pt1 | contig 11038 bp, 8 predicted proteins | sample AntAceMetag02UKL_FD_184772 | JGI IMG/M metagenome (GOLD analysis project Ga0208648, IMG submission 184772) | Saline lake microbial communities from Ace Lake, Antarctica - Antarctic Ace Lake Metagenome 02UKL (SPAdes) (version 2) | ecosystem: Environmental > Aquatic > Non-marine Saline and Alkaline...
TCAGGTTGATAATATCATGTTCCATATCGAGCGCTTCAGGATGTACCTCGGGATAGCCCGCGACACCTATGGAGAAATCACCGTTCAGTTTGATAAATTCCACCAGTTCGCTGGCATATTCAAAACCGCCTTCTGTCTTGACAAAAGTCTCACTACCCTTTGGCGGGTCTCCCCTCAGGGCAAGAATATTTTCTATCCCTGCCTTTTTCAGCTTGCCAATATCCTGTAATATATCAGTTCCGGTTGCCTGAACGCATGTCAGATGTGCCAGTGTCTCTCTCCCAAAATCATTCCTGATTTTAGAGGCGATCTCCACGGTCTTTTCCCGTGTGCTGCCTCCCGCTCCATAGGTGACGGAGAAGAAATTGGGTTCCAATTCCACAAGTTCACCGATTACGCGGTACAGTTCTTCCATATTACCATCCCTTGATGGCGGGAAGACTTCGAATGAGAGGGTGGGTTTGTTTTTTTCGAATATATTTTTTATCTTCATAGATCATTCCAGCAATTTCTTGCGCTATAAATGTCATTTGAGTGTACTGTTGTCAACCCTTTTTCTGAATGAAAATCCGGACAGGGTTGTAAACCCAGGGTAAAACTGTTAGACTTCCGCCCTGAAAACAGGAGAGGTGTCCGGAACGTAATGAAAAAAATATTCCACGTTGTTTTTCTTTTGATTCTACTTTTGGTGACTGTGGTCTGTCCTGAGGCATTCGGTTCGGTAGACATACTCAGTGTCAGGCACTGGACAGCTCCGGATCACACGAGAGTTGTTTTAGATGTGAGTGGTAAGACGTCTTATACTGTTGCACGGGAGGATCACAGAATATATGTCAACATGAAAGACGCGGTTCTACCCGATAGGATTCCCCATACGTACGACATTGATAAACCTGCTGTCAAGGGGATCATTCTGACTTCTCTGCCCAAGGGAGGGGTCAGGATGGAATTGCAGGTAGCGGACAATGTCGAAATCAACGCATTTAAGCTTAAGAAAATACCCAGCAAACCATATCGTATCGTTATTGACGTAGTGCTTCCGGACGTGGAGAAAAAGCAAAGTGATGAGCGGAAGAAGGTCAAGGTACTGGAAAAGAAAATAGTGGTTATTGACCCCGGGCATGGCGGAGAAGATCCCGGCGCCGTGGGCCGCAGGGGAACGTTCGAGAAAGATGTGGTTCTTAGTATAGCGAAGAAATTGCAAAGAATCTTGAAAAAGAGGGGTTACGAGGCCTTTCTTACGAGAAAGGGAGATTATTATATATCTTTAAAAAACAGGGGAAAGATAGCCAGAGAATACGGTGCTGATATTTTTATCAGCATTCACGCCGATGCCTGCAGGAGCCGGGGCGTTCGTGGGACGTCTGTATACTGTCTGTCAACCAGAGGGGCGAGCAGCGAGGCCGCGAAGCTTCTCGCGAAGAGTGAGAATCTGTCGGATATAGTGGGTGGTTCACATAACGGGCATAACAATGGAGAGTCTAATCCGATAACCCTCAATATGTTGCAGACAGAGACCATAAACCGCTCCAGGGCCTTCGGTGCTGTCGCTCTGGAAAAGATGGGGCAGGTAAATCATTTAAAATTTTCAAAGGTACAGAGAGCTCCTTTTAAGGTTCTTAAGCTCCCCGATATCACGTCCCTGCTGGTAGAAACCGCCTTTATAAGCAACTCGAGAGAAGAACTCATGCTCCGGAGTTCTTCCTATCAGACCGACATCGCCTGGGCGATAGCCTACGCTGTTGATGAATTCGTTCCGCTTCCCTACGTGGCGGACAGGAGCTGGTGTAAAAAGGTCTTCAGCTCGAAGGTGTCTTCTTCCTCCGTACCGGCAACCTATGTCACGTACAAGGTAAAGAAGGGGGATATACTGGAGCGGATTGCCGGCAGGCACGGCACGACGTTAAATACTATGATAAGGCTCAACAATCTCAAGTCCAAAAACCGTATATATGTTGGCCAGAAACTGAAAGTTCCCTCAGGATCTCTGGCATCGGTGCCATCGGTGTATGTCGTGAAGCGGGGGGATATACTGGAACGGATTGCCGGCAGGAACGGTACAACGGTGAATGATCTCCTGAAGATCAACAACCTCAAGTCCAGGAACCGGATATATGTCGGCCAGAAATTAAAGATTCCCTCCCGGCGTTCGGCGCCACTGGTATATGTTGTGAAGAGAGGAGATAACCTGGAAAATATAGCAGTAAAACATGGCACTACTATAAGAGTTCTGATGAATGCCAACAACCTCAGATCCAGGAACCGGATATATGTCGGCCAGAAATTAAAGATTCCCTCCCGGCATTTTGCGCCACTGGTATATGTTGTGAAGAGAGGAGATAACCTGGAAAATATAGCCGTGAAGCACGGCACTACTATAAGAGCTCTGATGAAGGTCAACAGAATCAGATCCAGAAACCGGATATATGTTGGTCAGAAGCTGAAGATTCCCTATGCGTAAATAATGGTGACTACTCGAGACGTTTGCATAATACCCACATTGTCGCGAGTCCTGATATAATCGCGGACGAAGCAATCTCTAACTCCCTATAATCATAATAGATTGCCACGTCGTTCTGCTCCTCGCAATGACCGGGGGATTGCCACGTCGCCTTCCGCCACGTTTCGCTCGCGGCCATTTTGTAGTTTTGGTTTCTCGCGTGTTCCATGCGGGGCTGTCCCCGGATGCTTTCATCCGAGCCTATGACCCCGCAGACGCATCCCCCGAAAAAATTGAGCGGGCATCCGGTTGGTCTAAAACCCGGCAGCCGGGCTGGTATGTTCTGCGTACCATCAAAACCATTAAAAGGGTCTGGATTGCCGACAGGATGATGAAATAGACTGCCCAGCCTGGAAGACCACAAAACATGGGATGTACCTTTCCCCAGGCCCAGAAATCCATGGCCAGGATAAAAACACACGATATCAGGTAGAAATAGGGATCCAGCAGCCATGCCGGCGTTTGGAATACCAGGGCCTTCTGTTTCCAGAGCAGTGCTAGATGGGTGATAAGATAGACTGTAAAAGTAACCAGCATCACCCATATCACCGGCAGGAACGGACCGGCAGGCACCAGCTTAAAATAAAAGACCAGCAGCGCACCTTCACCGATAAAAATCGAAAAAATGGCTGCCAGAGGAAACACTTTTTTTAAATAGAGTCCGAAAACAACGGTGGGGAAAAGTACCGCCAGCCCGGTAAAGGTCTGGGTGGCAATCTGCAGAATCGTTGCAGGCGGCTTCCAGGCCAGGGCGAGGCCTGCCAGGCTGAGAAAAATGACAAAAATCCGACCGGCGGCACCGCCTTTGCTTTTGTTTTTGCTCTTACCTGCCAAGGGAAGAATATCCCGGGTAAAAATCGAACTTAAAGTCAAAAGCTGAGAGTCCATGGTGGACATGAGGGCTGCCAGACCGGCCGCTATAACAAGGGCCGCCATGAAGTCTCCGGAAATCAGGGTCAGAACCATGGGCAGAATTCGATCGGCCTGTTTGCCGACAAGTTCCGGAAAAGTTAGCCGGCCCAGGACCCCCACTGAAATGGGCAGGATAAAAACAGCCGTGCAGACCAGGGGATACAAAAACATGATTCGCGAAAGGATTTTTTGGCTTTTGGCTGAAAAAAAACGCTGGAACAGCTGGGGGAACATGGGGTCGCACAAAAACCAGAGCAGAATATAGCTGAACCAGATACCGCAGGTAAATTTCTCCTGGCCCCCTGGTCTTGAAAAAAGTTCGGGAAAAGATGCCAGCACTTTTTGATTGGCCGCTATAAATCCGCCATGAAAACGGGCCACCATAATCAATGCCGCCAGCAGCAGAAAAAACATAAGCAATCCCTGGAACAGATCAGTCCAGGCCACGGCCCGCAACCCGCCACGCAGCGTATACAGCAGAATAATGGCAGTCACCAGTACGCACCCGTACAGGTAGGGCAATCCCACCAGTTCCTCCAGAGCGTAGCCCGCAGCCATAGGTTGCAGTGCCAGGTAAGGGATCGTAAAAATAATCATGATAAGGGCAAACAGAACGGATAAAAAAGGACTTTGATACAATTTCCGCACCAGTTCGGGTGGCGTAACGATACCTTGATCCTGGCCCACCTGCCATATTTTACGGCCCAGAATCCAAAAAGTCAGGGCCATAAAGCCGGTACCGAATGCCATAATGGGGAAAAAGGCATATCCGTCCCGGTATCCGGCCCCGGAGGTGCCGAAAACCGTGAAAGCAGAAAAATTGGTGGCCGCCATTGTTCCCAGCAGGACGACGGTTCCCAATTTGCGATTGGCCAGGAAATACGTTTCCGGCGATGATTTCCAACGGGTCCGGGCAATCAGCCCGATACACAGAACAATCAGAAAATAAACAACCAGTACGGTAATTTTGGTAATCAAGGGATACTCCCTGGTATCTTAGTTGTAAAGGTTCCTTGCCATGAAGGCCCTACCCCAAAGAAAGATTGAAAAATTCCTTGGTGACTTGGTGGCAGGTTCTAATCTCAGCTCCGGTTTATTCAGGTCAGGTTTTGGAATCGCCTCAATAGCACTTTTAAGGTATACAAAAATAAAAAACGCCACCCCGTAAAGGTCGGGATGGCGTTTGCCTGGCATAACCTTATTTGTCTGCGGCAGTCTGGTTTCGACCGCCGCAGACATTTTCTGCTTTTCAGTCCTGATACCCCATTCCGCCCTTTCTGTCAACTAGGGCGGCGATATTTTGTCACCTAAATACCTTCAGCCCACAGTCTAAACAACCTGAGTAGTCACGTTAATTCAACATCAAACATTCACAATTAAACATTAACGGCTTCGTAAAAAGTCATAAGCCGGGTCATTGCGAGAAGCGTAACGACGAAGCAATCTAATAAATACAGGTAGTTATAATGTGCGATATTGCTTCGCTCCGCTCGCAATGACATCTTTTTCGACTTTTTACGAGTTTGTCAACATTGATATGCCCGTAAAAAGTCAGCCGGCAGATTTACACGAAAAACAGGTTGAAAACGTAGATTCGGAAAATATCTTATCCAAATTGCTCAAAAGAGCGCAATATTGTTCTTTCACATAAAACCATAGCCGAGAAACACACCAGCGTACCCATCCCCGGATGGGTTTTGGAGAGATCTTCGCATTTCTGACCGCAGTTGCCCTGAAGAGATTGATGCCGACTGCCTTCAATGTGGCGCAGAGCCGCACAGCTTTCATACCCCGAACACGAAGGTTTTTAACGCCTGTTCTTCTTGTGTTTTGTGCTTACAGGGGCATGACCCTTCGTACAGGAAATCACCTTGCCCTTTTCCGAAAAGGTAAAATCGGAAAGAGGTATGACATCCTCCTTCTGTGAGCCCATTGTGGGAGCAATAACCTCTGTACCAAGTCCCTTTGCGATCTCGCAGTTATCATCGCTGCCATAGAGTGAATCAGCAAGAAGTTCTTCAGGTAACAGGCCTCGCTCATCTGCATGATTCAATGGCGGGAATCAGGGCATTGGCATCGCTTTCACAGGCAGTTTGAACTTCAACATGGGTTATCAGATTGAGTGTTGGAACAGAATCCGAATCATTCTCCGGTTCACCCACTGCTTTCTCTTTCTCGGTGTATGTCACCATTAACTGTATCTGATACCCTTGCCCCTTGTGACCATCATATGTGGCATCGGGATCAGAGGGATTTTGAAGGGAATCGGAGGGGATGTCTTTGGGCTTTTTCAATGTTACCGCTTTGCCGTTATCGGTCTGGGTTACTATACACTGTTCTTTAAGAACCCGTTCCATCAGCTTGTAACTGTTCATGGATACAATATCGGTGTTATTCTTGAAAACCTGGACAAGTTCAAAAAGATCAGAGCTTACCGTCTCCAGGGTCTTTGCTAATTCGGAAGGCTTTACCATGGAAAAACAGCCTGAGGCATCCTTTGTGAGATACCGGTCGATAAATCTCTCATTGATTGTCTTGAAAAACTCTTTGTGGTGCCTCTTCAGATTGACAAGAAATTTACGAATCGTAATGGCAAAGATACAGATGCGGCCGAGGCTGCGCATGTTGGATCTTATATGTACCGAATCAAGTCTCTGCTTTGATATGTCTACATTGAACACACGCGCCAGTGTCTCTGTTGTCTGGTTGAAGATTATTGAATCCAGTTCATTGTCTGTCACGACCTTCCGCATGTTCCAGAGTGTCTTGGGACTCATATATGTGGCATCATCAGACACACTTGTGATATCCAGAGCGTAGTGCCATTGCTCGCTGAAAGCCAATTGACAGAGGGTTTCATCGTCGGTAAGATCAAGAGATTGCTGGAGGATAATAACACCAAGTGCCATGTAGAGTTCTTTGGTGGGTCTTCCGAATCCCTCGGTAAAATATGGGGCTATCTTATTAACGGGCAGCTCTGGAAGTATATGTTCTCTGAATAATCCTGCCCATGACTGTTCCATGAGTTTCCGTCTTTTGGACCCCAGATGGTCCCATGGTCGAAAAGGTAACCTGTTTTGTGGTCTTTTGTATGAATCATGCAATTCTCCTGCAATGCATTGATATTGCAAATGAAATCTACTATATTGCAGGATGTATTGCAAGAAGAAACTAACATAATTATAAATTATTTTAGTTAGTTAGTCACTTTTGACTTTTTACAGGTGCATCACCATTGCCTTTCAATATTCGCTATTTTCTCTTTCAGTTTCTTTGGAGATACAGAGCACCGGGCTTTTATTTCTGGTGCGAAGACCGATATCCTGTATTCTTTCACCATCCATGCGTACTCTTCCACGGCCCGTTTTTTCTCTTCGGAGGGAAAGGTAACTTCTTCCAGCATCTCTTTCAGTTTGTCGTCAAAGGGTTTGAGCCTGCCGGCCTTGACCTTGTCTTTTTCCAGGTGTGCTATGCCTCTTTCAGCCCGGATTATGATGGCGCGAAGATGCCTCGGTATGTCATACAACCTTTCCCCTGCATAAATTTCCACAAAATCTTCCGGCATCAACCGGTCGACATCTTTCCTGAGCCCGGCTATGAAATCATTCGCGGACCTGTTAGTGATATTTGCGATCTCCAGCCTGTAAAGAGCCTCTCTGACTTCTGAGTACATTTTTACCACCGGTATGACATCTTGTAACAATTTCTGTCCTTCCGGAAGGATGCTGTGACCCTCGGACGTAGCGTATTCGAGAAATTCCTCTCGGGTTCTTACGTCTCGTTCAAAAAGGGTGCATATGGTCTTCCGATATAGAGCATCTTCTATCCGCCTGATTCCTCCGCAGTAATTTGCCCCCTTTTTTATTTCCTGCGGCAGGGCGAGACACTTTTTCAGGAATTTCATATCCTTCCTGAAATGTATTTCGTAGAGTGCGGCTATGCCTTCTCTATGCGTCGCCTCCGCCTTTTTCATATCTCTGAAAAGGCGTATATTTACGTTGCCATCCTTCCCCTTTTCCAGTGCCGGGTACACCTGACCATCATCCCCGCCTTTACCCTTCAGGGCAATGCTTTCAGGAAGGTCCGCAAAATTCCATGAGGTTAGCCCTTCTTTTTCCCATTGTTTCTTTGCCGTCTTGAATGCCGGGGATGATCCGTCATCGGAGATGTTTTCCTGCAGCGAGCGGATATCACGGCCGGAGCGTATTTTTTCTCCCTTTTCGTTCACGATGGAAAAGCGCATCTTCAGATAATCAGGGATGCTTTCTATCGGCCATGCCGTGGCAGGTATATTGATATTGAATCTTTCATGTATGAACTGTGCCATCGATGTAATGAGTGCACCGTCACTGCTTTCGATATTGTGTATAATGGTATCCACTGTCTGTGGAATAGGTACGAGTCTTTTTCTGTACTCTTTGGGCAGGCCTTTTATGAGGGCGGTTATTTTTTCTCTGAGGAGGGCTGGAATCTGCCAGTCCGCTGATTCCAGGGGGATAGTTGAAACGACACCGGAGGGAACCTGTATCGTTACCCCATCATCCTGCTTTCCGGGGTCAAAATTGTATGAACAGGACAAAACCCTGTTCCCTAATGTGATTTCATCCGGGTACATGGAGAGCTCTTCTTCTGGATGGTGTTCCATGATATCCTCTCTGCTCATCCGGAGAAAATCATCTGTGGCCCTGTCCTTTATAAGTTTTTTCAGTGTCCTGATATTGCAGACAATACCTATGCGCTCTTCGTAGAATGCGGTGAGGACATCCTCGTCCACCAGGATATTTCTTTTCCTTACCTTGTCTTCCATACCAGCCACTTCTTCAATCAGATCCCGGTTATGTATCAGGAAGGGAAGCGGCTCTCTGATATCACCTTCTACGAGCGCGCTTCGGATAAATATCTTCGTGGCCTCCACAGGATCTATACGACCGTATGAGACGGGCCTTCCCTGTACTATGATCAGACCGTGGAGTTTTACCTGCTCGTTCGCTACAACTTCGCCCCGATTCTTTTCCCAGTGCGGTTCCAGATAGTTTCGGCGGCAGAGATCACCCCCGATCTCTTCCAGCCATTCTGGTTTTATGACGGCATTGATCCTGGCGAATATTCTTGATGTCTCCACTATTTCCGCCGAGACTATCCAGTCCCCGCCGTGGTTGAAGAGCCCCGAACCGGGAAAGATCATAACCTCTCTCCCCTTTGCCATCAGATATATATTCTTTTCCTTTTTTATGCCTATGCTTGAAATATAGCCGCCGAGAATGGCCTTGTGTATTTCTTCGTACAGGGGCTCTCCCTGCAGAGCTTTCTTTGTTTTTCTGTGCCCGGCCTCCTTAAGGATGTTTGATATTTGCTCATATACGTCCCGCCACTCTCTCATCCTCCTGTATGACAGAAAATGTTCCCTGCAGAATCTGCGCATACGGTTTTGTGTCTTCAACTCTCTGCGGGCACTATGATACCTGTTCCAGATATTCAGGAGCGTTATAAAGTCGGAGGCGGGATTTATAAAGGGTTTGTGCATCCTGTCGGCTTCCTGTTCTTTTTCAAGGGGCCGTTCTCTCGGGTCCTGGATGGACAGAGCGGAGGCTATAATAGTCACTTCTTCCATGCACCCATGTTTTTCGGCATCTATGATCATACGCGAAATCCTGGGATCCAGGGGCAGGCGCGACATGGCAGTTCCTTTGCCTGTCAGGAAGACTTTCCTGCCCTCTGATTTTGTGGCGCCCAGTTCCTTGAGCAGAGCGAACCCATCCCTGATATTTCCGGGAGACGGCGAATCTATAAAGGGGAATGAAGAGATATTACCCATTCCGAGGGCGATCATTCTCAGTATAACCTCTGCCAGATTGGAACGGAGTATTTCAGGAGGCGTGAAAAGGGGACGTTTCTCGTAATCTTCTTCGGTGTAAAGACGGACGCACACTCCGTCTTGCACCCGACCACACCGCCCCTTTCTCTGGATGGCATTGCTTCTTGATATGGCCTTCACAGGGAGTCTTCTGGTCCTTGTGCTGGGGTTGTATTCGGATATTCTTGCGAGACCGGTATCAATCACATAGCGGATGCCGGGGATGGTAATGGAGGTCTCGGCCACGTTGGTAGCCACAACGATCTTTCTTTTCCTTGTTCGTGTAAATACGCGCTGTTGCTGCGAAAACGACAGACGTCCGAAGAGGGGAAGCACGGTTGAATTGCCGTCTTTGCCTCCGGCGAGGATGCTGCATGTCTCCATGATGTCCTGCTGGGTAGGCATAAAGATAAGGATATCTCCGGGACCTTCTCTGATCAGTTCATTCACTGCCCTGACGGCCGCGCTCACATGAGATGTTTCACCCTCTTCTCCCATCTTTGGATCAATCGGCCGGTAGCGAACCTCCACGGGATACATACGTCCCGATATCTCTATTATGGGTGCATTATCAAACGCCTTTGAGAATTTTTCCGGGTCAATCGTCGCGGATGTTATTATAAGTTTAAGATCCCTTCTCCTGCTTAGAAGTCTTTTGAGAATACCCAGAATAAAATCTATGTTCGTACTTCTCTCATGTGCTTCGTCAATAATCAGGGTATCGTATCTGTTTAAATAGGGATCTGACTGTGTTTCCATGAGAAGGACGCCATCGGTCATCAGCTTGATGTGGATATCTCTGTTTGTTCTGTCTTTGAAACGTATCTTGTAGCCGATAGACTCGCCCACTTCTTCCTTCAACTCATCGGCGATCCTGCTGGCAACTGTTACAGCTGCAATCCTCCGGGGCTGGGTGCATCCTATAATCCCGTCTATTCCACGTCCCGCCTCTATGCACATTTTCGGGATCTGCGTGGTCTTCCCGGAACCGGTCTCGCCGGTAATGACGACAACCTGATGATTTTTTATGGCATCTATGATCTCATCTTTTTTCTTTGTTATGGGGAGTATCCCGGGATAGGTGATTTCCGGCAGGTGGTTCCGGCGGACAGCCCTCTTTTTGATAGAGGTGTTCAGTCTTTTTTCCAGTTTGCGGAGCTTCGCCAGTGTCCCTTCGCCATCTTTACTTTTCTCGATGGTGTTGCTTATTGCACGCAGCTCTCCGGTGATAAGGCGTCTATCCGGATAGAGCCCCTTTCTCACGCCGGAGCGTATTCTTTTTTGCAGTGATTTTATATCAGACAATGCCATCTTCGAGTTTAGGGTTACGGGTTACGTGCTGCGTGTTGCGTGTTGCGTGTTGGGAATCCTTGATCAGTCATATTCTTTGACGGGAATTTATGCATTTTTTTACAATAATAGCAAATCCAATATAGTTATATTTTTTACTATCAGCCATCAGTTATCAGCCATGTGCTATGTGCTTTGCGTCTTTTGAGGCCTTTCTCTGTCTCAACCATCTGATTTGGTTTGATTTTGAAAGACTCATTGTGTTATAAGTCCTAAAGATAATTCAGGCACGAAGGGAGAAGGCTAACATGACAGATGAAAAGGCTTTAGAAAAACATACAGTGGCAGAGCTGAAAGAGATTGCGCAAGGTACCGGTAAGATCGAGGGTCTCAGCACCATGAAAAAGGCTGATCTGATAAGCGCTATCAGGGCTGTACAGGATGAGATGGTGGAAACAATGGAAGATGTTTCTCCCGAAACG
>Ga0208648_1003002_pt1 | contig 11036 bp, 10 predicted proteins | sample AntAceMetag02UKL_FD_184772 | JGI IMG/M metagenome (GOLD analysis project Ga0208648, IMG submission 184772) | Saline lake microbial communities from Ace Lake, Antarctica - Antarctic Ace Lake Metagenome 02UKL (SPAdes) (version 2) | ecosystem: Environmental > Aquatic > Non-marine Saline and...
AAAATAAAATAAAAAATTGTAAAAAATAAAATACTCATTAAATTATTTTTAAATCAGCATATATAAACCTAGCCCGACAAACAAGATGCCAATTATTTTTTGCAGTATCACGCCTCCGCCAATCTCTTCTTTCAAAACTCTCGGAAATTTGGTTGAAATAACTAGGATAATCAAAAACAAAAATAAATATTGAACGCCCTGTAGAGCATTAACCATGGCTACACTACCAAGACTAATTGCCCAATTAAGCATAATGAAAGCTAAGGCTGCCAATAATCTAACTGACAAAAAGAAAAACATGTTCTTCGGCGTCTTGACGCCTTTTTGATGATGGACAATGCGCTCACGCCAAACTGGGATAAACAAAAATAATAATACGCCTAAAAAAGAACCGACTCGCGACCAAACAAAACTACCGATAAACGGCTGGTTTAAATAAATATATTTAATCAAAACATAATAAGCAGCAAAGAAAAAAGCAGAAATAAGGGAGTTGGTAATCAATCGCCAAGTTGGACGAGACTTAGCATGTACCTCGCCAAGAATCAAACCAGAAATATAACGCATTTTGGCAATAACTCTTTTAGCTGAATAAAATCTAGTATATTTTATAGAAATCAAAACTCCGCCACAAATCAAAACCGCAAAAGCCAGCAATTGTCGTTGACTCAAATTTTCTCCCAAAAAAAAGAAAGACAAAGTCAAACTGAAGATCGGCACCAATGCCCCAACAATCGGTACTACCCTGGTCGCTTCGCTTTGATGAAGTGCTTTATACCAAAAAACCAAAGTAGCAACAAATAAAGCGCCGGCCGACAAATCCAAAATTAGCTCTTGCCAAATCGGTAACCAAAAATCAAAAACTAACAAGCATAAATTAAAAATACTCCAGATACCGACATAAAAAGCATAAGTAATTGATGAATGGATTTTTTTGGAAAGTAAAAACTTGTCGGCGACATAAACGCCGGCATTAATTAAATAAGCACCAATAGCAATTGTTAACCACATAGAAACCTTGTCATTCCCGCGCAAGCGGGAATCTATTTAAAAATTAATTTGTAATTTTTATCCTGTTGTTTTTGCAAATATCTTTATAAACTTTTACGCTCGGACGAGGAGTGCGTTTAAAACTTTTTCTATCAACTTCGTATAAACCAAATTTTGGTGCCCAACCTTCTGCCCATTCAAAATTATCCAAAAGTGACCAATAAAAATAACTTTTTACATCAACACCCTCTTTAATGGCTTGGTGAATGTATTTTAAATGATTGGCTATAAAATCAAGTCTTTCTTTGTCTTCAGCGTCGGCCAATCCGTTCTCCATGACATAAATTGGTTTATTGTATTTATTTAAATTTTTTAAAATTTGGTAGATTCCTTCCGGATAAATCTCCCAACCGATATCTGTTACTTTTTTATTTATATTTTTTTTAAATGGTGGGTACCAAATTACCCGACTATGAAAATAATAATCAAAACCAATAAAATCTATTTTACTTTTAATTCTTTGTAAGAACAAATCGTTAGCGCAATAATTAGCCAGCCAAGAAAAAAACGTCTCGACTAAAAACCATTTTCTAGCTGGCTCAAAAGAATTTATTATTTTAGTAATACTAACCTGTGCCTTTGGTAAAGTCTTGTGTATTGAATCATAAACTTTTTTATGTGCTTGGATTAAATTAGTAAATGTTTTTATGGCTTGAAAAATATTTAATTTTTTATTTGGCGGAAATTTGCCAGTCAGATAACCATTGGCTAATGGCACCATCGGCTCATTCAAAGTAATCCAAAAATCAACATATTCGCCCAATTCTTGAACGATTAATTCTGCATAACGCAAATAGTAATCAATAGTTTTTTTATTGGCCCAGCCACCTTGATTGACTAACCAGGTTGGATTTGTCCAGTGCCATAATGTCAAAACTATTTTTAAATCTCTCCTTTTTGCTTCTTGTAAAACTTGCCGATAATGCTCAATTTCTTCCATATTAAATTTTCCTTCTTCAGGTTCAATCCGCGCCCACTCAATACCCATGCGATAAGCACCACAACCTAAATCTTTTACCAAATCCAAATCTTCTTCATAACGATTATATGAATCGCAAGCTCGTCCACAAATAAAATCATTTGGATTCTTTCCTTTTACTTTTAATTTTTTGCTTCTAATCTCTGATTTTTCCCATTCACTCCAATCATTTCTAATCCCACCCTCAATTTGATAGGCCGAAGTTGAAACTCCCCACAAAAAATCCTTAGGAAATTTTAAAATTTTTTCTTGTTTCATAATATGTTAATTATAACATTTTAAAAAAAAATAAGCATTAAAAATAACAATAATATTTGACATAATCAACAGAATAAGGCAATATAATTTATTCTGCCAAAAAAACCAAAAAGGAGGAAAAGTCGTGAAGAAAATATTATTGATAGTGACAATGGAAGCGGAAATACCGGACGGCTTCAAGTCCGAACGGGATATAAGCGTTCTTGTCACTGGTTCTGGTATGATCAATGTCGAAAAAAAACTAAAATCATTTCTGGAAAGAAACGACGTTGACTTCATTGTTTGTACTGGCTTTTGCGGAGGAACCACTGATAATTTTGGAATTGGCCAGCTTATAGTTGCCAATCAAGCCATATACGGCCAAAAAGAAATCAAGTTGGCTATTCCAAAAAAGATGGTAAAAAGATTAGGGAAAATGATTAATTTAAAAATTGAAAAAATCCAATCTTTTGACCATTTAGTTACCAGTAGAGATAAGATTAAAAAAGGAGTTATGGCGGTAGATATGGAGGTATATAAAATTGCTCAAATAGCTAAAGAGCAAAAAATTCCTCTGATCATTGCCAAAGTAATTTCGGATATTATCCCCATCACGCCAGTAATTCGCGCGGAACAAATATCTGAAATCAAAAAAAATATGGTTTCGGCAAAAACAACAATAAATCTCTTCTGGGAGATTGCCAAAAACATATTAAAGACAAGCTAAGGCCCAACGATCACATCAACGGGCCTTTTCTTTATACTAAAAATATTTTATTTTCAAAAATTTTAAAATTACCATGGGGTTTGGGGTGTGTTCCCGCAATACTGCGGGACAGGCCTGAGCTTAGTAGCGTTTACCCCGCCGACTGGCGGGGAATAAAGCACCCCAAGACTTTTTGGTTACTTTTTAGTCATAAAAAGTAACGCCCAAGCGGCAGCGACTAATAATAAAATTTTAAATTACTATAAAAAAATTAATAAATTTAATTGACGTAAAGCAAAAATTATTGTAATATTACCTAACGGTTTTTGATTTGAAAAAAATCTTTTTTATTTTTAACCCATTATTCTTATGAATGTAACTGAATTAGCCAGAATTCTAAAAATAAGTCCAAACGAACTGCGTGAATATTTGCCACAGATGGGTTTTGATATTGGTAAAAAAGCAATTAAAGTAGATAATCAAACCGCTCACAAAATAATAAATCAGTGGCCATCTTTTCAAAGACAATTAGAAGCAGAAAAATCTAAAGCTGAATCAGGTAACGAAAATGAGCAATCGGAAGAAGAAATAATAAAAAAAGAAGTAAAAATACCGTCTTTTATAACTGTTAGAAATTTTTCCACTTTAGCCGAAATACCAGTTAATAAGATTTTAGCTGAACTAATGAAAAATGGGATTTTCACTTCCCTGAATGAAAAAATTGATTTTGAAACAGCTGCGATTATTGGTGCTGATTTAAATCTTGAAATCAAACTTGATGAAAAAGATAAAAAAGATGAACAAAATAATAACGATGCCAACAGTTTAAAAAATATTTTAAAGGCAACTGCAACTGACAAATTAAAAGAACGTCCGCCAGTTATTGTTGTAATGGGTCATGTTGATCATGGTAAGACTAAATTACTAGATGCTATTCGTCAAACCAATGTAGTTGATGGTGAAGCTGGCGGTATTACTCAACACATCGGTGCTTATCAAGTAAACCGCAATGATAAATTGATTACTTTTATTGACACACCAGGCCACGAAGCTTTTACTGCGATGAGAAAACGTGGTGCCAGAATTGCTGACATAGCCATTCTGATAGTTGCCGCTGATGATGGTGTCAAACCACAAACCGTTGAAGCTTATCGTATTATTGAAGAAACAAAAATTCCATTTGTCGTTGCTATTAACAAAGTAGATAAACCAGACGCTAATATTGAAAAAACTAAACAAGAATTATCAACTCAACTAAAAATAACTTCTGAAGATTGGGGTGGCAAAATTGTCTGTGCACCAATTTCTGCCAAAACTGGTGACGGTATATCTGAACTTTTAGACATGCTACTTTTAACAGCTGACATGGAAGAAGAAAAAATTAAAGCTAATCCTGATGACATAGCAACTGGCACAATTATCGAATCGCATGTTAATAAAGGCGAGGGTCCAGTTGCAACAGTTTTGGTTCAAAATGGTACTTTAAGAATTGGGGACTCTCTTTCTTTTACTGGGATGTCTTACGGAAAGGTTCGCGCTCTCAAAGACTATCGTGGAGAAAATGTTTCAGAGGCAACACCTTCTACTCCAGTAAAGATAATTGGTTTAAAAATTGCGCCAGAAGTCGGCGATATTTTAACAGTCGGGCAGGGTGAGAAAATGAAAGCCAGAAAAGTAAAATCTGCTTTAACTGATGCTATTATTAAACCAATAGAAGAAAAAAATGATTCTATTGAAAAAATAAATTTAATTATCAAAAGTGATGTTTTAGGAAGTGGTGAAGCTATTGAAGAATCTTTGGCTAAAATAGATTGCCCAGAAGTCAAAATAAATGTTGTTAGTAAGGGCTTAGGTAATATTACTGAAGGCGACATAAATAATGCCGAATCCAATAATGCCCGAATTATCGGTTTTAATGTAAAAGCCTCGCCACAAGCTGAAGAAATCGCTAGAGATAAAAATATTCAAATCAAACTTTATTCTATTATTTATGAATTATTAAACGAAATAAAAGCTGAGATTGAAACAATGATTAAACCTGAGGTTAGACGAGTCGATATTGGCAAGATGAAAGTTTTAGCTATTTTCAAAACTGAAAAAAATAGTCAAATTGTTGGTGGGAAAATCACTGAAGGTCAAATCGAAAATAATACTTCAGTTGAAGTAATAAAAGATGGTCAAATAGCAGGTCAAGGTACGATATCAAAATTACAAGCTGGCAAACAAGATGTTGAATCAGTTGAATCTGGTCAAGAATGTGGTATCCAATTTGAAGGTCAACCAATCATTAAAGAAGGTGATATTTTACAAATACACAAAGAAGAAAAAATTAAAAAATAAATCTAAATGTTTTTTATATGTCTCATCGAATTGAACAAATTAATGAACTACTCAAACAAGAACTATCTAATATTTTAAGCCGAGAGGCTTTTTTTGATAATTGCTTAATAACGATAACCAGCGTGAACTGTTCACCAGATTTAAATCGAGCTAAAGTAGGCATATCAGTTTTACCAGATAAATTTTTTGGTTCCGCCCTAAAAAAATTAAGACATCAATCAGGTTACTTTTCAAAAATTCTAAGAACAAAAATAAAAATAAGAAAAATTCCAAAATTAAACTGGACTGCTGATGTCACTGAAAAAGAAGCAGCTAAAATTGACAAGATTCTTAATGATATAAAAAACGAAAAAACACCCCCTATTAAATAACTGCTTATGGATAATCATCTTTTTACTAAAGCCTATAATAAAATTAAACAATCCGAGAATATATTAATTGTTGCTCACGAAAAACCCGACGGCGATGCCGTCTCCTCTGCTTGCGCTATGGCAGAACTTTTAACATTAATAAATAAAAAATTTACTATATTTACGGCTGATACACCTGCCTCTCAATTCGATTATTTACCTCACGTTGAAAAATTTATCAATCATCTTGACCGTTTTGATTATGACTTAATAATAGCTCTAGATTGTGCTAACAAAAAAAGAACGTCTCTCTCAAATTTTATTGAAAATAAAAAAAGTAATCAATATATTATTGAAATTGATCATCATATACAAGAAGATGATTATGCCGATTTAACAATCAGGGAAGACGATGCTGCCTCTACTACTCAAGTGTTATATAAATTTATCAAAGCTAACAAAATTAAAATAAACAAAAATATTGCTAATTGTATTTTGACTGGTATCATAACAGACACGGCTAATTTCTTTTATCCAAACACTTCACCGGAAACAATTAATATTGCTTCGAAATTAATGGCTCGTGGTGCTAAACTACCACAAATTGTTGAAAAAACATGGCGCAACAAAAGCCTCGCTGCTATGAAAATATGGGGCAAAGCTATGTCTCGCCTAACAATTAATCCAAAATATAATTTCGCTACAACTCTTTTGACTGAAGAAGATCTTGGCAAGGATATAAACGATGATGATTTAGAAGGAATTGCTGGTTTCTTGAGTAATTTGCATGACGTTAAAGGACTAATGCTTTTACGAGAAGACAAAAATGGCTGGCTTAGAGGCAGTTTACGAACAGCCGATCCAAAGATAAATATTTCCAAAGTAGCTCAAACACTTGGTGGTGGTGGACACATTAAAGCAGCTGGATTTAAACTAAAGGGTAAAATACAAGAAACTACCAATGGTTGGAAAATCATATAAATTGACAAAACAAAATACAAAAACTAAAATTAATTCGTAATTCTTAATTCATAATTCTAAATTTAAACATATGCCATTAATACCAACTGTTGTAGAAAAATCAGGTCAAGTTGAACGAGCTTATGATATATATTCTCGTTTATTAAAAGATCGAATAATTTTTCTTGGAGAACCAATTACCGACCATGTCGCCAATATTGTTATCGCCCAATTTCTGTTTCTAGATGCGGAAAATAAAGACAAGGATATAAAATTTTATATCAATACACCAGGCGGTTCAGTAACTTCTGGTATGGCAATTTATGACACGATGCAATATGTTAAAAGTGATGTTTCAACTATCTGTGTCGGAATGGCCGCTTCTATGGGCGCCACGCTTTTAGCCGCTGGAGCCAAAAATAAAAGATTTGTCCTGCCCAATTCAGAAATTATGATTCATCAGGTTATGGGTGGTGCCGAGGGTCAAGCAACTGATATAAAAATTCGCGCTGAACACATTTTGAAAGTTAAAGATAAATTAAACAAAATTCTTGCCAAACACACTGGTCAAAAGGTTTCTACTATTGAAAAAGATACTGACCGTGATCGTTTCATGAGTGCTGAGGAATCTGTAAAATATGGGATTGTTGACAAAATCATCACTAAATAAAATCAATTTTTCACTATAAAAATCCGTTCTAAACACGAACGGATTTTTTTATTAATTTTAAATTGTAAATAAATTTTCAAATTACCAAGGGGTTTGGGGTGCGTTCCCGCCATACTGCGGGACAGGCCTGAGTTTAATAGCATTTACCCCTCCGACTGGCGGGGAATAAAGCACCCCAAAACTTCCTGTCTGCCACTTGCCCGCCGAATTGGAAGGGCAGGCAGGTTTGATTACTTGGCGCCTGTCCGCCTATGTTGGCGGAGTTACCTGCCTCGCCGTTCCGACAGGCAAGACGGGCAAAAAGTAACGCCCAAATGGCAACTTCGTTAAAAAAAATAATTAAACACATTCTCTTGCCAAAAACGCATCTCCGTGTTAGTCTAAAACCAGTAATAAATTAATGAACATTTCTGTTGTAGGAAAAATCTGGTTGATTCTTTAGAAGAAGTTAAATTTACCTTTATTTTAGTAAAAAATTCGTGAAAATACTAAACTTATCTTCTATAAATAAAAATGAACAAAAATAGAGCTGGAAACATAAAACCCAGTTATTATTGTTGTTGTCTTTTTACAAGAATTTAACCAAGCCTCCTGCAAACAGAATAAATAATCTTATGGAATATTTATTTTTCGGTATCCTGGCTGTAGGTGGTTTTTTTGTTGGTTATTGGGTTCGTAAAAAACGTGCTTTAAGTCAAATTACTAGCGCTGAAGCTAAGGCAGAAAAAATTATTTCTGACACAAAAACTAAACAAAAAGAACTTTTATTAGAATCTCAAGATAAAGCTTTAAAAATTATTGAAGAAGCGAAAAAAGACGAAGAAAAAAGAAGGCAAGAAATTAGCAATTCACAATCTCGTTTAGAAAAAAGAGAAAATACTTTTTCTCAAAAATTATTAGAGCTTCAGGATAAGCAACAACAGCTCTATGATAAAGTTAATCGAGTTGAAGAAGTCAAAGAAAAAATTAATCAAATAAAAGAAGAACAACTAGCCAAGCTAGAAAAAATTGCCGCCATGAATAAGGAAGAGGCAAAAGAGATACTCTTAAAAAATGTTGAAAATCAAAACAAAGAAGATTTAGTAATAAGAATAAATAAATTAGAAAAACAAAGTAGTGAAGATTTGGAAGAAAAAGCAAGAGACATGATGGCTGGTGCTATGCAAAGATTAGTATCAAGCTACACCACTGAGGTTACTACTACTACTGTTGATTTACCTAATGACGAAATGAAGGGCAGGGTCATCGGGCGTGAAGGTAGAAATATTAAAGTAATTGAACAATTAACTGGCGTGGAAATAATCGTCGACGACACACCTAATGCTATAACTGTTTCTGGATTCTCTCCAATTAGAAGACATATTGCTAAAAGGGCGCTTGATCATCTAATCAAAGATGGACGAATTCATCCAACCAAAATTGAAGATGCTATCAAAGAGGCCAAAGAAGAATTGGCAATTGATATCAAAAAGGCTGGTGAGGAAGCTTTGTATGAAGTTGGTGTCGCTGGACTTGATCCAAAATTAGTTCAAATTATTGGACGTTTGAAATACCGTACCAGCTATGGACAAAATGCTCTCAAACATTCAGTTGAAGTTGCTCACTTATCTGCCTTAATAGCCGAAGAAATGGGCGTAGATGTTACAATTGCTAAAAAGGCTGGACTTCTTCATGACATCGGTAAAGCGGTTGATCATGAAGTCCAGGGTACTCATCCAGAAATTGGTGGTAACATTGCTAAGAAATTTAATTTACCAAAAGAAATAATCGGGCCGATAGAAACTCATCATGACGACCGACCAGCTGGTTTAATATCCGTAATCGTTAAAGTCGCTGATGCTATCTCTGCTGCTAGACCTGGTGCTAGACGGGACACATTTGAACAATATATCCAGAGGCTAGAAGAACTAGAAAAAATCGCCAATACTTTTGATGGGGTTGAAAAAACTTATGCTATTCAAGCTGGTAGAGAAATAAGAGTTTTCGTTATGCCTGACGAATTAGATGATTTAGCTGCTCATAATCTTGCCAAAAATATCGCTAAAAAAATTGAAGAAGAATTGAAATACCCTGGTGAAATAAAAATCAATGTTATTAGAGAAATGCGTGTTACTGAATACGCCAGATAAAAAATCAAAAATATAACTTTATGTTAAAAATAATATTCATCGGTGATATTAGTGGCAAACTAGGTCGTGAAGCTATTAAAAAAATCGTGCCAAAGCTAAAGAAACAAAGCAAGGCAGATTTAATTATCGCCAATGGCGAAAATATGGCTCATGGTGTTGGTGTAACTAAATCAACTCTTGAGGAAATTTTAGAAGCTGGAGTTGATTACATTACTACTGGCGATCATTCTTTTGATGCTAATGCGATTGAAGATATCTACAACGGCCAATTTCCTATAATTAGACCCGCCAATTTTCCACCCTCCAACCCGGGTAGTGGGTTTATTTTAATAGAAAAAAATAAAAAGAAAATTTTACTTGTTAATCTAATTGGCCGAGTATTTATGCGATCTGATTATGACTGTCCTTTTAGAGAAATTGACAAAATTTTGGCTATGTTTACAAAAAAAAATCTATCTGCTATAATTGTTGATATACATGCAGAGGCAACTTCTGAAAAAATTGCTTTCAAGCATTATCTAGACGGACGAGTATCAGCAGTTCTAGGTACGCACACTCATGTTATGACAGCCGACAGTCAGATTACTGACCGAAAAACAGCTTTCATTTCTGACGTTGGTATGACTGGTTCAGCTGATGGAATAATCGGAGTAGATAAAGAAAATATTCTTAAAAATTTTCTTGACCAAAGAAAATACAAACATACAATATCAAAAAAAGGACGAGCAATATTTAATGCTGTTGAGATAACAATCAATGAAAAGAATAAAAAAGCGATAAAAATAAAACCCATCATTAAATTTATAGACATAAAATAAAACATATGAATAAAGCAGGTCTAATTGAAAAAATTGCCGCTGATTCAGCGGTCACAAAAAAACAAGCGGAAGACATGTTAGAAACATTAGTACATGCTATTATTGATGAGTTGAAGGCTGGTCATGAGGTAACCATTACTGGTTTTGGTACTTTTATGGCAAAAACTCGCCATGCTCGTGGCGGTGTTAATCCACAAAAGCCATCAGAAAGAATTCAAATTCCAGAAGTAATAGTTGCTAAATTTAAAACTGGTAAAACACTGAAGGACGCTTTGAAAGGTAAGTAATTTTTGTTATAACACAAACAATAAAAAACACCCCTTTTTGGGGTTGTTTTTTTATTCGTGTGCGCCCAGGGGGATTTGAACCCTCGACCGTTTGCTTAAGAGGCAACTGCTCTACCAACTGAGCTATGGGCGCATAGTTTTTATTTGTAGCTGGGGTGGGGATTGAACCCACGACCTTAGCGTTATGAGTGCTACGCTCTAACCAACTGAGCTACCCAGCCATAATTAACTTTATAAACTTTTTACTTTTTAACTTTCAACTAATTTGTACACCCGGTAGGACTTGAACCCACAACCTCCTGGTCCGAAGCCAGGCGCTCTATCCAGTTGAGCTACGGATGCATATATTGTTAGAATTATCTCACTGGTCCGATCCCGAGTGCTCGGGACTATCCAGTTGCCTGCCCGACCATTTGCAAAGCAAGGTGGGCGGGAGCTACGGATGCATATATTGTTAGAATTATCTCACTGGTCCGATCCCGAGTGTTCGGGACTATCCAGTTGCCTGCC
>Ga0208648_1003006_pt1 | contig 11031 bp, 6 predicted proteins | sample AntAceMetag02UKL_FD_184772 | JGI IMG/M metagenome (GOLD analysis project Ga0208648, IMG submission 184772) | Saline lake microbial communities from Ace Lake, Antarctica - Antarctic Ace Lake Metagenome 02UKL (SPAdes) (version 2) | ecosystem: Environmental > Aquatic > Non-marine Saline and Alkaline...
GGCAGCCAGTAGCTGATCCCCGAGCCATAGAAACCGGTTGGGGCGGGATCGTCAAGCTGAAATAAAAATTTCCCGTGTCTTTCAATCTCGGTCCAGACCTCTGACCCCGGCAAAGGTAAAAGGTAATTAAAAGTAGCCGCGTCCGGGTCCATCTTGATAGCGAAATTAATGGTCTGGAGCATCGTTTCGGCTGAATCATGGGGGAGCCCCAGTATAAAATTGCCATAAACAACTATCCCCCGCTTCCGCGCCCAACCTGTCGTCTGGAGGACTCTCTCTAGAATCAATTTTTTCTTTATCCGGAGTTGGATCTCGGGGGAGCCGCTCTCCACCCCCAGTGAGATCTTGAAGACCCCCGCTGCTTTCATTAGATCTAATAGTTCTTCGTCGCAATGATCGGCGCGGATCCCGTTCTGGAGGTTGATGGCCAGGCCGAAAGGAATCATACCCCGGAAAAACTCCTTGGCCCAATCCAGGTTCAAGGTCAGGTTATCGTCTAAAATATCGAGCTGGCGAATTTTGAAACCATCAACCAGCATACGAACTTCTTTAAGTGCCCGCTCAACGGAGTAGAAACGGTAACGACTGCCAAAAACACTCTTATTGCAATAGGTGCATTGGTAGGGGCATCCTCGACTGCAGATGAGCGCTCCGATCGGGCGTCGGCGTGCCCGGGACTTGTAATATGAGAATGGAGGGAGGAGATCCCAGGCGGGGGTAGGCAATGAATCCAGGTCTTCGATCAGGGGCCGGGGCGCCTCGCGGACGTTACCAGCCTCCCGGCTTCGCCAGAGGCATCCCCGCACGTTTCGGAAAGGTTCCCGACTGCCAGCATTGACGTTGGCCAGAATCTCTATTAGGGTTTCTTCCCCCTCTCCCATCACGACCGCGTCGGCCGCCGTCGAGTTAAGACAATATTCCGCCAGAGCTGAAGGTAGGGGGCCGCCCAGTATTACTAAACCGCCAAACCCGGCTGTCCTAAGAATGGCAACCAACTCTATGCCGGCCACGTGGGTAACGATATTGGTGGAGATACCCACCAGGGTGGGGTTGACCGACATGATATGATCACAGAGGTCGACCGCCTTGATCTTCAAGGCGTTAGCATCTATCAGATCAGTACTGTAGCCGCTCGCGCGGGCAACCGCTGCCAGGTAAGTCAGGCCGAGGGGGGGCTCGATTGTGCCTTCGTTTATGCCCTTGGCCGCTTCGGGATAAGGATTTATCAGGATCAGTTTCATAAGGGTTCAATTCTATCCAGCTGCCGGTAAATATTCTAGGATTGGCGGGGTTTCTATATAGACTTGAATAACGATCGCAAAGATGAGAAGAAATCTCTTTTTAGGTAATATTGACGTTGTCCATTGATATTGTATTGTTTAGATGGGTCTTTATTTTAAAGATGATCATATTACGGGATGAGGGAGAAAAGTTCAAGCGGAAAGGAGTGTATCATTGCGGGTTGGATTCCTATGAACTCAGGGATACTACCGACATTCCATGGAGGATTTGCTTTGTTAAGAAAGAAAAAACTCTACTCTATATAATAACTATTCCGCACCGTATTTTTGTTTACTTTCGGGTGGTAATTACAGGATAATGCTGGAAGATCAGAGGCGGACCAATATCCATACCTAGGACATGCTGGACGATTACGTGAATTCGTCCCTTAATAATGTGAAAGATTGATTGGCAATAGAAGATAATGAGGAAGATAGAATTTAGTTGTTTTGCGCTAATAATCCTTCAACTGTCAATTTGTAGCTTGAGAGCGGAAGGCATAGATGAATCAGGCAAAAAAAGGAGTGATTCCCTTGCCCGGTTGGCAGCTCTTCCATATTTACAGGTTAAAAGCCCCCCTTCGAAGAATGTCGGAGTGACGCACTACGATGAAGAATCAGCATATCCCGGTGTAAATCTATGTGTCAGCCTCTGCCCTCTCCGGGCATTTATTATGGATATGGAGGGAACAATTATCCATAAATGGGAGATTGAGGTTCCGGAAGCGTGGCCTGAACTGAAAGAGAGGTGGGATGACTATAACTGGAGAAATGTACATCTATTTAAAAATGGAGATTTATTAGCGGTCTGTCCGGAGATGGGGCTGATGAAGGTGGATCGGGACTCTCGGTTATTATGGACTTATACGGGAAATTATATTGCTCATCATGACCTGGATGTAGATGAGAACGGTACTATTTATCTGTTAACGCATAAAGAAGTTCATAGTTACCCCGGCCTTGAACTAACCGGGCCGATTCTATCGGACTATATCACTATTTTGACCTCCCGAGGAGAGGAGAAAGAACAGATATCGATAATAGATTGTTTCCGTAATTCCGATTACGCTCCTATGCTAGACACTATGAAGATGGAAGGAGATATCCTTCATACCAATACTCTGGAAATTATTGATGGAGATCTGGCGGATCAGTTCCCATTTTTTAAAGCAGGTTTTCTGCTGATAGCTGTTCGTGAACTTAATATCATAGCCATCATAGACCCGAAGGATAAAAAAATTGTCTGGGCGCTGACCGGTTTGTGGAGAGCGCAGCATCATCCTACGGTTCTGCCTGATGGTAACATCCTGTTATTTGACAATTGTGGCTCCGCCAACCGAAAATCGAAAGTAATGGAATTCAACCCCCTTACTCAGGAGATTGTATGGGTTTATCAGGGTGATGCGGAGAATAGATTCTACTCTCGGTACAGTGGATCCTGCCATCGGTTACCAAACGGGAATACGCTGATTGTTGAGTCGGATAGCGGGAGAGCATTCGAAGTCACCCCGGATAAAAATATTGTCTGGCAGTTCAATAATCCTTACCGGGGCGCGCCTGGTGAGGGTGGAGGATCGATATATGAAGTAATACGAATTAATCCCGCTCAATATGCATTTCTGTCTGAATTGCCCGATAATTCTCTGCCCCGACTATCTACTACCCCTTCCAAATGACCGAGAACCACATAAATGAGGTAGGCCATACTGAGCTGAGCCATTTCTCAAGTCGCGTTCCTCCCGCTCAAGTATTGTGGGTAGTTACATTGATAGGACTGTTTGTAGCCTTTTCTATTATAGCTGACCTCTGGCCGGTCAAGAACACCTACTTCTATGTTTATTCCCGGGTTGACGGCCTGTTGACCATGGATCTGCCGATCAATCCAGCGATGCGCTATGCGTCAGGCAATGGGATTCACTCAACCGAATCGCTGGTATATGTTTTGGCAGTTAAGCTCTTTTATATTTTGATTCCTTACCGCTTTGCCTGCCTGCGAACGGTATCGGTCGTTTCAACAGCGATTGCTCTCTTCTTTCTCTTCCGTATCGCAGTATTATTATTTTGCCGCCAGATTGCCGTCCTCTTTCTGTTTCTTCTGGTTACCTCCCCGATTTATCTGGAAAGCATGCGGGCGATCGGTTTTATCCCTCTGACAAATATGATTGTGATAATCGCCGCCTATTTTTTCATCTCAAGCTTAAATAGTAAAAAATGGGCTATTAAAGTTGCTATTTCAGCATTATTCGGCCTATTAACTCTCTCTCTTTATCTCCCCGGCAAGTTGATCATAGTGATCATTACCATATATGGTTTTCTGTTCCTGAAAAGATACTGGAGCAAGCTGATCCTGTATCTAATTCTCATTATAGCTCCTATCCTGATCCTGGATCAGGTGCTGGATGATATATCTTTTGATGCCAAGTACGCATTTCAAGCGGATGGAGAGTTCCTCATGTACTCCCCATCATTATCCCATCTGGCTGAACGGTTGACGGATAATGCTGAAATGGTCGTGGGCTACCTTTTTCATCTGGGCCGAAGACCGTTCACGGAGCCGCTCTCTGGACTTGCTGAAGATTGCCGGAGCCGGATCTTTAATATTGCCTATACCCCGTTTTTATTTCTTGGCCTGGCAATATGTCTATGGAGAAGAGGACCGGGGAATGTTTTTCTTCTCCTCTGGTTTGGAGTATTTTTTCTGGGGCCGATTCTCTCTACTGAACTATCCCCCCGGAGATTTATTCTGGCTCTGAACCCGATATATCTTCTGGTCGCGGTTGGTATCTGGTTCAGTTATCGCCAGATTACCCGGAGGATAGTAAATCCCCGCGCCATGAAATTATTTGCGTGCTGTTCTCTTGTATTTTTAGCTGGAATCGGGGGAGTTGATATCTTTGAATTCTTCTTTCAGGTGGCAAAGCCAGAGTATGCCTATTCCAGCAATCAATTAAAAGAAATCGCGAAGCTTATCGATAGCGAAGGCCAAAAGGCGGATTCGATTCTTATTGATGAGATACCAATGAGGAATTTAATCTGGGGGAATCCATACTTTGATAAGGGATTTATCGATCCTGATATTGCCGAAAAGTTTATCTATCCCAATCAGCTGCAAAATTATGTAACTAAATTGCCTCAGGGGGAAGGGGGGCTGTTATTTCTGTATCCGCTTCCTACTTCGGAAGAAAAATATTCCGAACAGGACATTCAAGTCCTTACCGATTTGAAAAGTGAGGACGGAGTATTAAAAAAAATCGCTGAAGTTAAGGCGATTTCCGGCGCTAATTTCCTTACCTTTTTGATTAATGATAAGTCCAAATTATCACCGGATATAAAAAAACTACTCATCAGTGAGTGGCAACAGGGGTCTTCATTAGAAATCCCCTTAAGGGTGTCTTCTGAATATTCCACCGTTGCCGGCGGACAGCGGCTGACTGATTCTCGCCCGGAGACATTCTGGAGAATATCCAACGTTGAACTGGGTCAACCGGCGTGGATAATCAGGGATTATGGAAAAGGTGAAAGCCGGATTATCAGAACTATGAAAGCTCTTCCCCGCCGTGGGCATCCGGAGGAGTTCTTCCGTAAGGCGGAGATATTTGGAAGCGATGATGGACAAAACTGGGATGGCATCAGCTTGATAGTACAGGATCACCTCCCACCACCAGACACCTGGCAGAAGTGGAGGTTGGATAACAATAAGCCGTATCGATTTTACAAACTGATGATATATGACGGCTATACCGGCAAGGGGGAGAATTTCTTTTCCCTGGCCGAGTTGAAACTGGAGAAATAATCCTTACTTATTCAGACTCTTCTTATCTCCGGTGATCGTATCTAAATCTTCCTGAGAAATATCATATATCAGGAAAGAATAGGCCACATGGTCAACCGGCTCAAAATTTTCCCGTAACCAGCGGTACTCTTCCGGGTGGAATATCCCAACTAATCTGCCCGCTCCGACAACCAATCTTCCGGCCCGGGGTCCTCTCGGAAATAGTATAGCCTCGGGGTGACTATCCAGGTATTTCTCTAAGTACCATCTATTCTGCCCCCATCTCAGGTTTGAATCAGATAGGATTTTATAAGCCTGCCTTCGGTCCCCTACCAATTCATTGAAATAGCAGAGATAGTGAGGATAGTAAGAAAGTACGGAGCCAACCAGATAGAGAAGAAGGGTGTAAACACCGATTTTAGTGAGCACTCTGAATTGCGACCAGTTTTTCAGCAGACTGCCGGCAAAGATAAGCAGGAGTGGAAATATGGGGAGAGAATAACGTAAGCCCGACTGAATGCTGGGAAAGAAGTTTATATATATTGAGAATAGAATTATGGGAATCCAGAGGAAGGCTTCATTTTTCGAGAATTTAAAATTTCGAATATTAATAATATAAACGAAGATTGAGAATAGAATAAACAACTGAATGGCAATCGGTACTTTGTATATATATGCCCAGAAATAGTATCCGGTAAAACAGTCCGGGTTACGGGTCTCCCCGAAGAGGTAGGCATTGCCGTGCTCGCCGGTCTCCGACTCCCACTGCCGGGAGTCGGGTCCCTCCAGGTAAGGGACCGGTAGTGGAAGAGGAATCCGGCCCAATACTCCGGAACTTGATTGGATATTCTGCCAGAGGTTGCTTTCAAATGTATAATCCTCTAGGGGAGTGAAGGTGCGGTGGAAGAGAAAGCCCGCGTTGATGATTAGAAGGCTTATCGCCGCGAAGAAAAGCGCGTATTTTGTAAATACGCCGGCCATCCTGAGTAAGATCGTTATTTCTTTTTTCCTGAGTTTCGTGACCAGCTCGGGAGCATATCTCACTATGATTATGCCAAGCATGATCGGGTAGAGACCCACGCAGCTATATTTAACCACCTGGCTTATCCCTACCAGAGTTGCCGCCGCCGCCGCCCTCTTCCAACTTCCCAGGGAAATGAATCGCCAGAAATAGTAGAGTGAGATAGTCATAAGGCCGGTCGCGAATATATCGTTGGTAATCAGGCGGGAGTGGGCGATGATATTGGGGGAGAAGGTAAAAAGGAATAGGCTGAAGAAGCCGGCCGGTATCCCATATAATTCTCTCGACCACCTGAAAACAAAGAAGGCCAGCAATAGAGAGAAGGCCATCGTCACCAGCTGCCCGGTTTTTTTCTCGACCAGAAAATCATGAAGACTACCCGCCGGGAATTGCTGACCGACCAGTCGGGGGATCGCGTTCATGCAGTTAAATGGCATCAGAGTGCCGTTCCCGACGATCCGGCTGTCGGCCTTGAGCATCAGTATGTTCCAGCCATACCCATAATGATCCTCTTCGTCGGCTGTAAAAGTTTTATTCCGGCTGCTTTCGAGTTCGAGGAGCAATATGCTGCTTAATAAAATAATTAGCCATATCCAGTTAATCCGCTTCATATTAATTTTCACCCGATTTATGAATAAATCGGATTAGTTTCGATCCGGGGCCGAAATAAATATTGATAGAGGTTTTACAATCTAGTGATTGTATTATTCTCTTGTCCAGTCATTTTCTAAAAGGAAAGATAGTAATTAATATATTGCTTGGGTAGTATAATATGAAAAATATAAAAGGATAAATTAATTATCAAACAAATCAGTATAACATATCAGGTGGGAGAAAACGATGAAAGTACCATATTCTTATCTCAAAGAGCAGTTTAAAGACCCGGAACCGATATTGCAGGCATTCCGCGACCAGCTTGCTCGCTGCGAGTTTACCTTCGGTCCGGAGCTGGAAACTTTTGAAAATAATATGGCGCGATATACCGGTGCCCGGTATTGCCTGGGAACATCTTCCGGGACTATAGCTTTATCCATGCTCTTGAAGGCGGTGGGGGTAGGGGAGGGGGATGAAGTGATCACTGTCTCTCAGACCTTTGTCGCAACTATCGGATCGATAGTGGGGATCGGAGCCCGGCCGTATTTCGTGGATGTCCTGGATGATTTTACCATGGATCCCGGGCTGATTGCGCAAGCCATAACTGATAAAACCCGGGCTATTATGCCGGTCCATTACTCGGGAAGTCCCGCCCATATGGAAGAGATCCTGGCTATAGCTAAAAAGCACGACCTCCCGGTGATCGAGGATTCCTGTTGCGCGATCAGTGCTAAGATTGACGGGAAGCATGCCGGCACTTTCGGGGCCGGGGGAGCTTTCAGTGTTCATCCCCTAAAAAATCTCAATGTCTGGGGTGATGGAGGATTCATTGTCACCGATTCCAAAGAGATTTATGGGAAAATAGAGCTCCTCAGGAACCATGGGTTGAAGACCCGAGATGAAGTGGAGATATTCGGCTATAACGGCCGCCTCGATACCATCCAGGCAATCGTGGGGAATTTCCTATATCCCAGGATCGACGAGATTACAGATCAGCGAATAGCCAACGCGGAAAGATACGACCGGGCTTTTCAGAACCCGAAACTATCCCGATATATAACAGTTCCGCCCCGCCGTCCGGCGGCTCGCCACGTCTATCATATGTACATGGTACTGGCCGATCATCGTGATGAACTGCTTGAATATTTGATTGACCGGGAGATTGAAGCGAAGATTCATTACCCGATTCCCATGCATCTCCAGCAGGCCGTGTTGGAACAGGATCAGCCCTTCGGCAGGACCGATCTCTCCCAAACCGAAACTCAATGCGGATCTCTGATTTCCCTTCCGGTTCACCAGCATCTCTCCGGAAATCAGCTTGATTACGTGATTGAATGCGTGCAATCCTATTACAACCAAAGATGAAACCGGCCCAGTTCTTCCCGGCCGACCTGATTCGGGGATTTCGATCTACGGGGTCATGAAATATACAAAATTCCTCATATTCTTATGGCTCATTCCATTGGTTATTTTTATCAGCCGGGGGGGCGGGCCGGACTGCGGGGTTTATCGGAAAGTAGCGGAAAAGATTATTGAAGAGGGACACCTGAATATCCTGGGTTCTTTCGTAGGCGGCCATCCCAGGGAAGTTTCTCCCACCTTCCATCATCCGATTTTTCAGGCGATCGGCGGTTCGGTCTTTTTTATTCCCCCGAGGATTATGGCGCCGGTCTCCCTATACCTGTCATCTTTTTTCCCGCCCGCCCCCCCTCGGTGTCAGTCTTTGTTCTATCATCAAAGCGTGTGGGAGGGATTTATTGCCTGGCTATTAGGTTTCTGGGCCTGTCTGCTGGTGTACAGGGTGGCAAGAATTCATTACTCCGCGCGCGCCTCCGCCACCGCTATAGTTTTATGCGCGCTGGGCGGTCCAATTCTGATATTCGTGGCGCGATGGCCTGCCCAGGCCAATCTTCCCACCGCCCTCCTGGCGGCTCTTCTCCTGTATATATATCATTTTACTGATAGGCGAAAGTACCTGGCATGGTTTCTGATGGGAGCTGTATGGGGTTTTGGTGTATTTATCCGCAATGAATTTGTGGTTTGGTTTTTATTGCCTGCCTATGGAATCATTATGCAAATCCGCTCCGGGGAACGATGGCGAGTGACAGGGGTGCAGTGCCTGTTATTTACACTGCCGTCCGGATGTTTCTTAGTTTCGATTTTTCTGATTCAAATCATCTTGTTTGGAAGCTGGGGAAACACCTATAGCATCCTGATTGATCCCAGGCTTTTAGCCGAAATGCCCCGGATGCTGTTCGGTCCCAGAAATGGATTGTTTGCCTTCTGGCCGGTACTTTTTTTAGCCTTGATCGGTTATATAATAAAGTTCCGGGCTAATCCGGGGGTTAATCATCTTATGTTCTGCATTATTCTTTCAGCCATTGCCGTTTGTACGGTTTTTCCCTTCTGGCTTGCTGTAGGCGGCCAACGACCCATGCTGATAGCCATGCCCTGTTTTATGCTTTTTCTGGCCCGGTTGCTGGATGAGAAGAGGCGGTTTTACTGGATATTTCTGATTATCGGAATTGGATCTGTTTTATGGGCGATGTTGATATTTTTTACATATGGCAAGGGATGGAAGCAGCCCGATGGTTCGATCGGATTTCTCAAGCCCGATACTTTACCGGAAATGTTTATCTTCGTAGCCGGCCGGGCGAAGGCATTTTTCCCCGGAGTGACCAGGTTCTTATTTTTCCCCAAGCTGAGAATTATCGGCCGGTTCCTCCCGTTTATTATCCCGATTTTCCTTCTTATTGTATTTCTCCAAAAAATAATTCCCCGGAGACGAGCCCTCCTTCTGCTTGCGGTGCTCCTCAGTATTTTATGCATGGTTATTTTAATATTTTTAATCGGAGCGGAAGGAAGAGGGAGGGAGTTTTATCAAAGTATCGCGCAATCACAACCGGAAGGCTGGTTTGTTTATAATTCCAGATATCATATCGGCGAATATTTTATTAATTCTCTGGATTTCGTGGCATATTATCTGGAAAACAATCAGCCCGATACCGCGATGTTCTTTGAAGAAAGAGCCGTTATATTCCTCCGGAAGGCAGCCCCTCGTTTTATTCGGGAATTCCGGCTGATCTGTGAAGTTTTCAGGATCAGGAAGTATCTGGGCTGGAAACGGTTGTTTCCCGTAGGCCTTGCCGAGGACCCTGTTCTGTGGTTACAATGGTATTACAGTAAAAATGAAAATTCCCCGGAACTAAAAATGTTTCCATCTTTCTTCTCCGAGATACGTTATTCTGAAAATGACGAAAATGTTCCATCCCTGGAAAGCTATAACTTTCGAAGTGATTTTAAAGATATTATAAACAACTACCGGACACCGGGTGAACTATTACAGAGATAAATTTGCTTCCTTCGGGTGAAAATATAGTTTTGAAAAATGCCAGAGGTTTTATTGTAGGCAACACTATAAGACAATACTTATATTATATTCTCAGGCAACCACGTGTCAAAAAGTGTTTATTCTTGATCGCACTGTCGAAAGCGAGAACAATAAGTTTTCCTCTCGGTTGGGCAAAAAACAGTATGCTGTAGACACATAGTAAGCTTTCAGTGAGCCCCATCGCCCCGTGCTCGTAGTGCAGGACTTCAGTCCTGCCTTCGTTGGGCCCCGCCTACGGCGGGGCACTACGAACTCATTGAAATTCCGAAGCCGGGATGGGATTCACTGAAAGTTTACGACACATAATCGTAATGATTATATATAACATATTGAAAGAAAGATGCTAATCAACAAACTTGTAAGCAAGGAATTATATTCTCAATGAAAAGAGCCGTGAAAAAATTGGGTAAAATATCTGCGATCATTTTAATCGTAATAGCCATGTTCGGTTTATTAGAGTTAATGGTAAGAGGCTATATCCATATTAATCCCCACTCTAGTGTGGAAATTCAAAAAGAATTCATCCCCCTCCATCCTTATTTTGGTCACCATGACGAATCTCCCCGCATGCTCGATCGGGTGGAGAAGAAAGATGAATCCGAGTATATTGTACTGCTTCTGGGAGGATCCACCGCGCTTACTCTTCCCTGGGTCATCCAGAAATATTTAAATCAGGAAAATCCGTTCCCGGAGATTTCCCGGTTCAGGATTATCCTCGCGGCTCATCACGGCTATCATACTACCCAGGATAAGAATGTCCTGGTCGATTATCTCAGCAACGGTTCCGATATTGACATGGTGGTCTGCGTTGAGGGATTCAACAACCTGGTCCGCCCCCTGGAAAATTACGCGTACAATCTGCCGCTTAACTACCCCGGATGGTATTGGGTGGCGGGGAATCTGATGGAATACGGTTCGCCCGAAGCTTATTATTTGGCGGTATTTTTAGATGGAGTAAGCAAGAAGCAGCCGG
>Ga0208648_1003008_pt1 | contig 11027 bp, 8 predicted proteins | sample AntAceMetag02UKL_FD_184772 | JGI IMG/M metagenome (GOLD analysis project Ga0208648, IMG submission 184772) | Saline lake microbial communities from Ace Lake, Antarctica - Antarctic Ace Lake Metagenome 02UKL (SPAdes) (version 2) | ecosystem: Environmental > Aquatic > Non-marine Saline and Alkaline...
TTTTATCGTCTTTCTCAATTAAATTAAAATACAAAATCAGGTTATTGATTTTATCTTTGAGAGTTACTCCTTTTGATGGTAATAAAAGTTTCAGATTTTTTTCAATTAGTGTATTTATAAATTCTTTTTTCTCTGTTAAATTGACTTGCTCTTTAAAAATGCCATTAGTTAGCGTATTTCTAATACTTAATCCTTTTTCAATGATTGCTTTAATTTTTTCGAATCTTAAAAGACTTCTATCAATATTGTGCTTTCTGCAAATTAGTGATATTTGACTATCTTTTAACTCTTTTAAAACTCGTCTAAAATGTTTATTTGCTACTTCGTAGCCTTTCATTTTTCTTAAAATTCTTACAATTTCTTCTGGGATATAAACTTCAAGATTCTTTTTTGAATAAAAGAGTAACCCCAAATCTTTTAGGTTTTTTATTATGTTTTCAATATCCATTTTTGTTAATGGTAAAACAGAATAATAAATACTTCTTGTCTCATCTTGCGATAGATCTAAATTATCTGATAAAGTATTCAATATTGATAACTCATCGTGTGTTATTATGCATTCTCGATTCTGCAATTGGTCATTTGTATAAGCTGTTTTTACACAATTGCGATAAATGAGATAATCTCTTTTTCTATTTTCATCAATGTTGCCTTTATTTTCTTCATCAAACTCATTCTTAAGTTTTTCAACTTCATTCTTTATATTTGTAATTTCTTTTGAATAAAGTTCGTAGAGCCAATTGCGAGACATAATACAATTACCATCACGAATAATTATATCAATTAAAATATCGAGATTAAAGTTAAAAGCAATTGCATCTTTTATGTGCTTTTTGAATTCCTCTTGAACATAATCCAAGTTGAAAATTTGAACCATATTTTCGTTACCTGCATTTTTAATATGCTCAATTTGAGTATCCTCATTATCGTTTTTACTCATTATATTAATAAGCAATTTAATAAACGAATTTTTCTCTACTTGGTTCGTTAAATCTAAAATCTTTAATAGCTTCATTTTACCTCCTCAAGTTTTTATTCATAATTACGCATAATGTCTGTATCCCCGACAATTTTGTCGTGAACATCCCCAATTCTGGGGTTATATACGACACATGTCGTGGATATGTCATATAGATCGGTTGTCATTTTTTTTATTTCTCAATTATCCAATAGTCTCCCGATTGTATTTTTTGCAGCATGAATGTTTTTGTCAGTTGTGTTTGAGCTTTTATGGCCTGAAAAATGTGTTGCAAAACTTTGCCGTAAGGTATAAATAATTGCCTTATTTCTTTTTTTCATTTTTATAATCATCCTGAATGTTTTTTTTTAACAGGTAAGCTCTTTTTCTGTCAAGAAGAATAAAATCTCCGCTTTTTTATAATCGAGTAATATGGTGTAAAAAAAAGAGAGAGCATGAACTATGCCATGCTCCCCGCAATATTGTATATGATGTATTTTGATTAATTGATGGTCAACTCCGCATAAAAGCTGTCCTCAACCTTTGTCAGCTTGAAGCCACGCGATCTGAACATGTGCAGCATGATATGATTATCAACTAATATGTTTGCATAGATCTTCTGGATTCCTCTCGATTGCGCCAAATCAATAATATAATCGGTGAATTTATTACCAAGTCCCATATTTTGCCATGGGTCAGCAATTACGATAGCGAACTCAGCGGTTTCGTTGTATTGATCAGCGATCAATCTGACCACTCCAGCCATCTTTTTCTGCCCGTCCTCTGTAACTTCAGCTATGATGGCTATTTCGCGGTCATAATCTATTTGAGTATATCGGACAAGTTGGTCATGAGAAATATCTTTAATAAGCTGGAAAAATCTAAACCTTTGTGTTCTCTCTGAGAGATTGGAAAACATCTCTTTTTCCATATGCTCATCTTCCGGTTTGACAGGTCTCAATATTACGTTCTCTCCGTTGCTCATTGTGAACTCAGTGATATATTCTGAGGGATAAGGTGATATCACGAGATGCATGTGTGGATATTTTTCCGTAACCTGTATTGAATCATCCAGCAAAACTTTAGCATCGAGCACAACTCCGCCACGCTCATCCACCCCAAAGGGATTGATGTCCACTTCAGTAATTTGGGGGAAGTCCATGATCATGTAGGCAAATTTATACAGAAGGAACTGGATGGATGTGATGTCCGCTCCCGGCATGCCCCTGTAGCCCTTGATCAACTTGTATATCTTCGTGTCCTCTATGATCCTCATGGCAAGCGCCATGTTCAGCGGAGGTAAGCCAATGGTGGTATCTTTAAATATTTCTACTGCAACACCACCCATACCAAAGACAATAGTGGGACCGAAAATCGGATCTTTCTTACAGCCGATGATCAACTCATATTTTCTTTTAAGCATCTGCTCGACGAAAACTCCACGGATATCTGCATTGGGAACCTTAGCTTTCGAAGATTTCAATATCTTGTTATATGCCTTCCTAGCTTCTTCCTTATTCACAATGTTTAGTATAACTCCACCGACATCAGTCTTATGTAGAATATCGGGTGATGCGATCTTCATAACAACGGGGTAGCCGATCTTTTCAGCTAATTCTACTGCTTCTTCCTCTGTTTGTGCAAGCCCATTCTTTATTACGGGAATATAATAATAATCCAGTAACTGCTTTGCTTCAAATTCCGTCATAACAGTTCTGTTGTCGGCAAGGACTTCGTCGATAAGTTTTTGACCTTGAGCTTTTTTCGGTTTGAACTCATGGGGTATTTGTGATGGTGTTTCATTAAGTATCTCCAGATTTCGGGAGTAGTCATACATATACATAAAGCATTTTACTGCATCTTCCGGAGTCGGATATACTGGAATTTGGTTTCTTTCCAGAATTTGCTGACCTTTTTCAATATCATCTGCGCCCATCCAGGATGCCAGCACAGTTTTTCTACATTTTCTGGCAACTGTAGCGACTTTCTTTGCCACGCCTGCCGGATCAGTCATTTCCTGTGGAGTAAGAATTACCAGTACACCATCGACATTTTTGTCTTTTGCGCACAACTCAACGGCTTTTTCATATTGCTCGGGACCTGCATCTCCAATTACGTCAACAGGGTTTCTCCTGCTCCAATTTGGTGAAAGGCATTGGTTCAGTTCATTTATAGTATCTTCAGATAGTTGAGCTATCTTACCGCCTTTTTCGATAAGAGTATCTGTTGCAATAACGCCGGGACCGCCCGCATTTGTAATGATGGCAAGTCTATTACCTGCAGGTTTTTCCTGCATTGCAAGCGATTGAGCAATATTGAACAATTCATCAATTGTATTCACTCTGATAATACCAGCTCTCTTGAAGGCGGCATCAAATACAAAATCATTACCAGCCAGACTTCCTGTGTGTGACATTGCTGCCTTTGCACCTTCCGAACTTTTTCCTGCCTTTAGGACAATGATCGGTTTGTTACTTGCGAATGCTCTTGCTGCACTCATAAAACTTCTGGCATCTGTGAGTGTTTCCATATAAATGACAATACTTGTCGTGAGCGGATCGGTTCCAAAATAGTCGATCAAGTCATTAAAGCTGACATCGATCATCGAGCCGATAGAAACAAAATGGCTAAACCCCACATTCTGCTTTACAGACCAGTCTAAGATTGCTGTACAGAGCGCACCGCTTTGCGAGATGAGTGCGATCTTTCCAGGCAAAGCCATCTTGTTTGCAAAACTTGCGTTTAAATGAATAGAGGGTTTGATGAATCCAAGGCAATTCGGACCGATCAACCTCATGCCATACTTTCTAACGCTATCTGTGATCTGTTTTGTAAGCAGCTTACCTTGCTCGCCTATTTCAGTGAAACCTGCAGAGATCAGAACGATGCCGGAAACCCCTGCTTTCCCGCATGCTTCGACAATTGCAGGAACTGTCTTTGCGGGTGTTGCAATAATGGCAAGGTCAACTTTGTCTGGAACCTCATCGATGTTTGCATATGCTTTTACCCCTATAACATTCGTACGTTTGGGGTTTATTGGATAAACGATGCCGTCAAATCCAGATCCTATAATGTTATTCATCAGAGAATATCCGACGGTTCGCTCACGAGCAGTTGCTCCTATGACAGCGATCACTTTGGGATTAAAAAGTTTGGTTAATTTCTTAGTACCCATTTCTATTTCCTTTATTTATTATATTGATTTCCAATGTTTTGAGAGTGCCTGCAGCGCCATTGCTTTCCTGCCTTCATATTCATAATGAGTTTGTATCATTGAGTCTGTTTCCCTTTCCTCAAACTGCATTTCATCATGGTTGATACCATCCAGAAAACTATATAGACACTTGGGGAATACCTCTATATTATAGCCACCCTCAAGTGTGGCAAATACATTATCGAAGTTTTCAGAAAGTAATCTGCCAATTTTATAATACGCATTCAATGAAAGGCGCAGGTCCAGAAGAAGGTCGTACTGATGTGAGTCAAACCCTGCTGAAACAGCTACGATATCAGGATTAAATTCCTTAGCGATCGGCATGAATGTCTCAACTGCGTCCATATAAATTTCATCTCCACTGCCCGGAGGTAAGGGAACATTTATTGTGTATCCCTCACCTTTCCCAGCACCTATTTCATGTGCATCTCCACCACCCGGGAATGCAGGATATTGATGGAGTGACCAGTACAATACTCGATCCGAAGTATTAAAAAATTTCACGGTACCATCTCCAAGGTGTCCGTCAAAGTCAAAAATCAGCACACGCTTGCCTTTGTTTGCATGATACTGTGCAGCGATTGCGATATTATTAAAAATACAGAATCCGCTGGATCTATCTATGTGTGCATGGTGACCGGGGGGTCGGGTCAATGCAAAATCGCCGGTTTCGGATGCCATGATCGTCGCTCCTACTGCATATATGGCAGCTTCAAAACTGCCCGGTGATACGATTGTGTCATTATCAATATGACCACCGATCATGCATGCTTTCTCAACGCTCTGAATATATTCGGGAGTATGTACCAATGTAAGGTATTTTTCACCATTCTCGACTTCTGTCACTGGTAGATCGCCAAGTGAGGTCAGCCGCTTTTTATTTTCCGGATGCATGCCTGTATCGTGTTCCAAAAATACAGGATTATAGATTAATTGCATTCTGATCCTTTCCTACAGCGAGATGAATATGTATTTTAATATTATTTTCATAATAAACCGACTTAAATGTGCTTCTTTGGTTTGGGGTAAAAGCTGTCAAGTAGTTTGCGCTAATAATATAGTCTGTATAGTTGTTGATTTTAATATATCTATGCAGGATGAATCTGCTTCTACTCAAAGGAAGGTTAAATAATAAATTTGGAATCCTAAGGAACGAGGATTCCATGTTTAGTTCGCACCTCGACTCCTCGTCATTGCAATCCTTAGAAGTCGAAAAGTGAGTAGTAGTAGTGGTTACAATAATTTTTATGATATCCTATTTATCTAATAAATAAACATTAAATAAATCTTGCCAGAAAATTGTAGGATATCCTTCGTGAGTTCATCAAAAAAAAATTGTGATGGTTTATAATATGGAATACACATTTCTCACATTATGGCTGAATGAAAATAGGGCAAACCTTATTGGTTGTTCGGTGAGGGATGTGTTTTACAACGATTCAAATTATATACTTGATCTTACTTCGACTCAGTTTGTTGTTTCTATTAATGGACAAAACCCGCTCTGTTTTATGGCAGAAGATATAACATTCATCGAGAATAATAGTAGTCCTCTTGCACTTCTACTCAAACAGCATCTTACTAAAAGTGTGGTTAAAACTGTAGAGATAAGAGAAAATGATAAAGTGCTCATTCTCACTTTTGAAAAAGAGTCATTTTATGGAGAGACATCAACCTACAAACTTATCATTGAGCTGATCCCGAGATATGAGAATCTGATCCTCACCCGGGTGGAAAAAGAGAAGAATATCATTTTGGATTGCCATCGAAGAATACATGTTTCCGATAGTAAGTTTCGGCAATTGTATCCGGGAATTCCATATAATTTTCCACCGGCAGTTGAAAAACCCTATATTTTTTCTGTGAGTAGATCACAGTTCGAAAGTTTATTCCCCGGGATACTTCCAGACTCATGGAAGGAATTTGTCACAAACTTCAGCAACTCTCCAAAATTCTTAAAAGATATTTTCAAACCCGGAATGAAAACCAATGAAATGTGGGAATTCATAAGTATAGTCCGCACCACCTGCGAACAGTGGTCGGACAAGAATTATGTATTCTACAATGCAAAGAAAAAACGCCTTAACCTTTTCAATGTGGCTGACTGCCTTGAAATTAAGACTGTGAATGATGCCTTTGCATATATGTATGAGCATGAGATCGTGCAGAACAGATTCAAACAGATAAAGGGAACCACTATAAGCTCCCTTACACACCAAAAGAAGAAATTGCTTCAGACCCTTACCCGGCAGAGAAAAGACCTTGATGAACTGAAGGATGCCGAACACTGGCAGAAAATGGGTGAGCTCTTGAAAATAAATCTTCATAAGATCGAACATGGGATGACAGAAATAGTGGTTACTGATTATTTTATTGATGGGAATCCGGAAATTGTGATCCCCATAAAAACTAACTGGACTCCGCAGCAAAACATGGCGCACTATTTCAAGAAGTATAAAAAAACACGCTCCGGTAAAGAAAAGCTCATTAAGAATATTGCAACCCACAAAAAGAGGTTGGAGAAACTTGAAAAACAGATCGCTGAAATCAATGAGTGCAAGGGCATAGAAATTTTTGAGCATATGGTGAAGATTCAGAAATCAAGTTCGGGACCTCGGAAGAATGCCACCCCTTTCAGGAAATTTACACTTTCTGTTGAGAGCAGGCAATGGGATATTTTTGTAGGACGATCCGGCAAAGAGAATGATGAACTGACACTTCATTTTGCCAAACCGAATGACTGGTTCTTTCATACAAGAATATATCATGGTTCGCATATAATTGTAAAGAACCCAACAAAGCTCGAGCATCTTCCTGAACAGCTCAGAGTAGTTGCCGCAGGTATTGCAGCTTATTACAGTAAGGCAAAGCATTCCACAAAAGTGCCGGTTGATTTTACGTTAGTGCGATATGTAACAAAACCCAGGAAAAGTGCACCCGGGTTTGTCGTATATAAAAATCACAAAACTGTGTTCGTGGACCCGATCAATCCAAGAACTTTGCAGCTTTGATCTAATCCCCTATTTCGTTATCATCAACAATGTCATGAAATGTAAGGAGTGGTAATTCCATATGGTAAAATACTTTCTTAGTGACATTCGGATGGAATAATTTGGAGAGCAATCCCCGCTTATGGTGAAGCAGTGCAACCAGGCTGATCTTTTTGTCTTTGACATATTCCTCAACTGCTTTGAGCACATCCTTATCCTGAACGATTTCAAAGAACATTGTGCCATTTTTGAATTCATTTTCAAAATGCTCCTTCATATAGTTCATGAGCATGTCATCAATAAGATCTTTGTTAGAATGCTCTACATGCAGGCAGTGAATTTTCACTTTGAAAGGATCGAGTATGCTCACAAGATTTTCAACTGCCGATATATCAGACTCGTCAAAATCGGTCATGTAAAGTACATTTCGAACAACATGATATTCCGTGTTTTCGGGTATTGTAAGCACTGGTATCGCTGCATGTTCAAGAATTTTGAGAGCAATGCTTCCCAATAATCTGCCTGATTTATGTCCCTGTCCTGAGGAACTCATGATGATCATGTCGGGGTGATAGGAATCACAGATATCGAGAATCTCATATTCCGCCATACCATTTGTGACTTTTGTTTTGATGTGTATGGTTTTTATTTCCTCATTCTTGAGCTTTTTATCAAGCTTATCTTTCAGGCGCTTCATACCGGCTTTTGCCGCACGCTCAATGCTATCCATAATTTCAGGAGTGATAAGAGTTGAGCTGTCCACCACGTCATCGGTCATATCTGCAGTTGCGATAGGATACATATAGGCGTGGAACAGCATAATCTCTGTCTCTTCTTTTTCGGCAAAATGAATCGCATAATTACATGCGCATTCTGTATTTTCTGAAAAATCAACAGGTGCAATTATTTTTTTCATCAGAACCTCTTAGATTATTTATTTCTTTAGGTTTTTAAAAGGCAAATATGTCATAAAATCAGCATGATGAACGATGAGCCCCTCGGTTGTACGCGTGAAGGAATCACCTTCTTTCGAATGAACTGCGATCACATGGCATACTTCATCCTGCACACCACACGCATGCGCAAGAGAAACCCCCGTAAAAGCATGGCGAAGGAGCTGACCGGATTTGCTGAACTTTATCGTATCACCATCTTTTTCATATTCAAGGAGTTTGCCAACATCAGCAAGTATCGCACCGGCAACAACGACATCGAGATCAATAGGAAGTTCGTTGCCAAAGAATTTCTGCATTATTTTCGCGGATTCATATGCTACATGCACCACTGCGCGCTTATGCGCCATAAAACTCACTTTGCAGTCTTCAACCAGAAGTGTAAAAGGAATTCTTTGAAGATCTTCAGGTGTGAGAACACTTTTTCTAAATGCCAATTCCCATGTTGCGGCAGTTTTCTCACGCAAATCTTCATTTTTTATCCAGTCGAGTTCAGGCCAGAGTTCTTTAACTTCTTTATTCATTTTTTCTTAACCTTTAGTTTCGTTTCTATTAATGTTTTATGGGGTAAGTGGAGAAGGTTTGCAATCTTATGAGCAAGATAATCCTCATAGGTGTCTAGTATCTCGTCAGTATAGATGATCCTCCAGAGATTTTCGAGGATCTTCGTCTTGTCTTCATCGGAGAAATTTTGGTTTATCAGATTTGTGAACTGCCATAGATCGATGCTTTCGTCGAGACTATGTTCTGTTTTTTCTATGAGTGCGTTGACTTCATCTTCGGCAAGGGAAAACTCATTTTTAAGAATTTCTATAATCGCGCTGCGTTCATCCTCCGAAAAATGTTCATCACTGTTTGCAATTTCCAAAAAGAGCGCACAGGTAGCGATCTGGATCATTTTTTTCGGAGATTCTGTATCACCGGACTTATCGGTATCGGGAGTCTGAAAAAAATTCTTCAAATTAAACATATCACTTCTTTAAAGACGCCATTCGTTCTGTAAAGATTTTGTTTGTCGGATCGATCTTACCGGCATTTTCATACGCATCTCGTGCTCGTTCTAAATTGCCCTGTCCTTTATAAATATCACCAAGAAGAATATACTGATCAAAGTCAAATCCATTCAGATTGATTGCCTGATTCAACGCATCACCGGCTTCTGTATATCTTTCAAGATGAAAGAGCGCATTTGCTTTGAGATAATAAAAGAACCAAATAGGATTTGATTCAAGGGCTATATTAACTTGTTCAAGAGCTTGTTCATAATTTTCATCTTCAATAAGAAAATCAATTGTATATTTCATTGGAGAGATATAGGAGGGGGAAATTGTTGATGCTCTGTCAAAATAGATTTCTGCTGTATATTTTTCATCTTTTTGATGATAGATACGCCCCAGGTAGAATTGTGGCGGTGCGTAATTGCTTGCAAGCATAGATGCTTTTTTATATTGTTGCTCCGCTTCTACAAGGTTTCCTTCTTTTTCATACATTAGTCCCTTGTTGATGGCTCCTATAACAGTGCTGGAAATTCCATTTTTTGTGGCAAGATATGAAAGATATTGTATCTCAAGAAGTTCAAGTAACTGCTCGTCAGTGCATTTTAGAAATGAGTCTGAGATTTTTTGTTCAAATCCATCTATATCATTTAAACCAAGTGCGTTGAAGGCACCGATTATCTCATAATAGGGCTGTTTCTCGGTCGTGAGCTGGCTTTCAAGATTGATCATTGCACTGTCGTTCAGCACGTAATGACCCCTTTCTATAATGATATTGAGAAGGTTGATTCCAGCGAGGAAATCATCAAGCCATTCGAGAAGCGCAAGTCGGTCTCTCTGCACCGGGAAGAAGTCAATGGAATTTGTATTTATCTGGTAAAGACTATCAATAGTGTGTATGCTATCGGTATAGCAGAGCATTCTGCTGAGCAGATCGATGTAAAAAGCAAAACGATTGTCAGAGTAGTGTCCATTTTCAAAAACAGAGAGTTTCTGAAGCTTGAATTCACCGGTATATTTTTGCAGCAGAGCACCGGATTCGGTTACGAGTTGAAACAGTTTATCTTTCAGGGTGTTACTTTCGTTAGTCTGCACGTGATTAAAATATATCAGAAAACTATCCTGTGCCGTCGCGGTTTCCTTGAGTATCGCACTGAGTTTGTCGAGATTTTCTTTGGAAAGAGATCTCATGAGTTCCAATTTCAGTATATTAAATTCAGATTGCTTGGTATTGATCGTTATCTTCACATCATTTTTAAGTAATTGCATAACCAGCCGATAAAAAGAGAGTCCTTCCACTTCAGGTTTATTACTCAAGAAATACTTGAGCACGGCAAAGGACTCAATATACTTTTTTTCATCTGCAAGTTCAGCGCCCAGAGTATAACATTGGCTGTAAACATTATAATCAGGCCAGAACTTTTCGGGAAGTGTGAGAGGTTGAGAGTTTCCGAGTTCATTTGAGAACGAAAATGGCATCGCAAGTACAAATTCATTTCTTGGAAATGCAGTAATTACTTTAAAAATCTTGTTCCTCGTATTGTATTTCGGTATGATGTTCTGTGGCTGGATAGTCTTATCATCCTGTATGATATGGATAGCGGCAATATCATCATCGAGTTCTTTCTCTTTAAAATTCCATGTGCCCATCGGCTGATAGTAGAAGTAGAGTGTATCGACCTTTTGAAATTCCTCCACGGTGAGTGATTCCAAGCCATCAATATCACAGAGATGAATTGATATGATCTTTTCTTTGGAAGGCGGAAAAGTTTTTTTCTCTTTGTACAGAAGATTCGTCTCCTGTGCAAAAAGAGCACATACGCAAAAAAGGAAAATGAAAACCATTACTAATATTTTTTTCATAGAACCCCCATGGTTGGATGAATATAAAAGCTTCATGTTGTTCAATTATATGTC
>Ga0208648_1003009_pt1 | contig 11023 bp, 11 predicted proteins | sample AntAceMetag02UKL_FD_184772 | JGI IMG/M metagenome (GOLD analysis project Ga0208648, IMG submission 184772) | Saline lake microbial communities from Ace Lake, Antarctica - Antarctic Ace Lake Metagenome 02UKL (SPAdes) (version 2) | ecosystem: Environmental > Aquatic > Non-marine Saline and...
CTGCGCGGGCGGCGCGAGGAATCTCTCCTCGTCTGGACGACAACGCCCTGGACGCTGACTTCGAACATCGCCGCCGCTGTGGGCCCCGATTTGGACTACGTCAAAGTGCGGCAGGGCGAGGAGGTCTTCTACCTGTCCAAGGGCACGGTAGGGATGCTGCGGGGCGATGTCGAAGTCCTGGCGGAGATGAAGGGCAGCGAGATGGAAGGCTGGACGTATGATGGCCCCTTCGATGATCTGCCAGCGCAGCAGCAGCCCGGTGGGCACACAGTGCTGCAATCGCTCATCGAAGGCATCGAGGTATCAGCGGCCCAGGCGCACCGCATCATCCTATGGGATGAGGTGAGCGAGGAGGAAGGCACGGGCATCGTGCATATCGCCACTGGCTGTGGCGCCGAGGACTTCCGACTGGGCCAGGAGCATGGGCTGCCTGTCGTCGCGCCGCTGAACGACGAGGGGGTCTTTGTCAATGGTTTCGGCTGGCTAACTGGGAAGAGCTCCACTGAGGCTGCGCAGCCCATCTTCGCAGACCTGGAGGAGAAAGGGCTGCTCTACAGCGTGGACGACTACACGCACCGCTATCCGGTCTGCTGGCGCTGCCGGACGGAGCTTGTCTTCCGGCTGGTGGACGAGTGGTTCATCTCCATGGATGAGCTGCGCTACGACATGATGGACATCACGCGGCAGATCCGCTGGATCCCTGCCTTCGGGTTGGAACGGGAGCTGGACTGGCTGCGCAACATGCACGACTGGATGATCTCCAAGAAGCGCTACTGGGGCTTGGCGTTGCCTATCTGGGAATGCGATGAATGCGGCCACTTCGAGGTCATCGGCGACGAGCACGAACTGCACGAGCGGGCCGTGGAGGGCTGGCAGGAATTCGAGGGACACGCCCCCCACCGCCCGTGGATTGACGCCGTCAAGGTCAAGTGCTCGAAGTGCGGTGCGGTCATCTCGCGCATCGCTGACGTGGGCAATCCCTGGCTGGATGCAGGCATCGTCTCTTTCAGCACACTGCGCTACCGCAGCGATCCAGATTACTGGCGCGCCTGGTATCCGGCCGACTGGATCAGCGAATCGTTCCCCGGCCAGTTCCGCAACTGGTTCTACAGCCTGCTGGCCATGGCCACGGTCGTGGAGAACACGCCGCCCTTCCTCTCCTGCTTCGGCTACGCCACGCTGCTGGCCGAAGATGGTCGGGAGATGCACAAGAGCTGGGGCAATGCCATCGAGTTCAACGAGGCCGCCGACCGCATGGGCGTGGACGTGGTGCGCTGGCTGTATTGCTCCCACAAACCGGAGACGAACCTGATCTTCGGCTACGGCCGCGCCGACGAAGTGCGACGCCAGTTCATGATCCCGCTGTGGAATGTGTACAGCTTCTTCGTGACCTACGCGAACATTGATGGATGGGAGCCTGGTGAGTCGGTAGATTGGGAAATTGGTGAATTGGCAAACGGGGAGACTGGCCATCACATGGAGCCTGGGGGAGAAGAGGAAGGCACCAGTCTACTGGACAGGTGGATCATCGCCCGGCTCAACCAGGTGATCGGCGTGGTCACTGATCGCCTCGACAACTACGACTCCTACCGGGCCACGATGGTCGTGGAAGCGTTCCTGGCCGATCTCTCCAACTGGTACGTGCGGCGCAGCCGTCGCCGCTTCTGGAAATCGGAGGCAGACGAGGACAAGGCCGCAGCCTACCGCACGCTGTACCAGGTGCTGGTCACGCTGTGCAAGTTGCTGGCGCCCATCGTCCCCTTTGTCACCGAGGTGATGTACCAGAATCTGGTCCGTTCGGTGGACGCAGAGTCGCCGGAGAGCGTGCATCACTGCGACTGGCCGGTGGTGGATGAGACGGCGCTGGACGACGCTCTGGTGGCGGACATGGCTCTGGCCAAGCAGGCGGCAAGCCTGGGGCGAGCGGCACGCGCCAGCGCCAACCTCAAACTGCGCCAGCCCCTGGCGCGAGCCACGGTGTTGATTCCGGGAGGAGAACGGGCTGGCCTGAAGAGACTGGCCTATCTGGTGGCCGAGGAGCTGAACGTGAAGGAGTTGGCCTTCGCCGAGCTGGAGGCGGAGTTGGTGGACTACCGGTTGCTGCCAGACAACAAGCTGCTGGGGCCTCGCTTCGGCAAGCGCTTCCCGCAGGTGCGGCAGGCTCTGGCGGAGGTGGATTCTGCAGCCACGGTCGGCGAATTGCGAACCGGGCGACCGCTGCAACTCACCCTGGATGGCGAGACGGTGGAGCTGAGCAGTGAGGAGGTGCTGATCCTCACAGAGCCGAAGGAGGGACTGGCTGTGGCGGCCGAGGGCGGCGTCACCGTGGCTGTGGATACGCGGCTCGATGACGCGCTGCGGGCCGAAGGGTTGTCGCGGGATCTCGTGCGCCAGTTGCAGAACCTGCGCAAGGAGGCCGGCTTCCAACTGGAGTATCGCATCACCACCTACGCCATGGGCGGACCCGTGCTGCAGGACGTTCTGGATCGCTTCGGCGACTACGTGGCGGAGGAGACCTTGTCTGTCGAGTTGGTGGCGGGCAAACCGCCAGCCGGCGGCGCCCAGGCCGCGTTCAAGCTGGGCGACGAAGAGGTCACTGTCGGTGTGGTCCGACAGGCCTAGCCGCCACTTGCCAGTTTTGCCGATTTGGATACAATACGCCTGGCGTGAGGTTTGGCCGGGGAACGGAAGAGTATGGGCAGGCCTATTTGCGCAAGCACTTAGGCGAGGAAGGCTACCTGCGTGTAACCGGCCAACTCAGATGACGGGTGAGCCGATCAAGCTCTTGCTCGATGAACATATCTGAAGGGGATGGTGATCGTGCTATCCTCAAGCAATGCCGTTGGAAGGGAAAACGATGAAGATGTCACGCAAGGACGCGCGACTCCTAGCTCAACTGGAAGCAGAGAGAGACGAACTGAGAGAAGCGCTATCGCATTACGAGAAGAACGGTCGCCCCAATCTTGGCCTGGGCAATCACATGGCCGACGACGGCACCGCAGCGTTCGAGCAGGCCGCCAGTCTGGCGTTGCAGCGCAACCAGGAAAGGCTGCTGGAGCAAGTGGACAAGGCTCTAGAGCGCATGGACGCCGGCACTTACGGCCTGTGCGAGCGTTGCAGCGAGAAGATCGACTACGCCCGGCTGAAGGCCATTCCGTTTGCTACGCTGTGCATCGAATGCCAACCACGCGCTGAACGGTAGAGGTGCATCTTGACCAATTGCAGAAGAAAGTGGTTTATGTTGTTGCCCGTGGCGGCGCTGGTACTGGTCCTGGATCAGTTCAGCAAAGCGTGGGTGCTGCGCAACATCCCGCCGAACGACGTGTGGGTGCCGATTCCCGCGCTGGCCAATATCTTTGTCTTCAGGCACGTCACCAACACCGGCGCGGCCTTCGGCCTCTTCCGCAACGGGGGGACGGTTCTGCTGGCCATCGCTGTCGTCGTCATCGTGGCCATCATAGTGTACACGCGCTACCTTTCCACAGAGCGGTGGCTTGTGCTTCTGAGTCTGGGAATGCAACTGGGCGGTGCGCTGGGCAATCTTACTGACCGGTTGCGTTTCGGCCACGTGGTGGATTTTCTCGACTTCCCCTACTGGCCCACCTTCAATGTGGCCGACAGCTCCATCGTCGTCGGCGTAGCACTGCTGGCCCTTCTGGTGCTGACGGAAAAGGAAATGAGCGAACAAGCAGACGAGTAGACAAAGGGACAGCCAGATGCACCTTGTGTGCTTGTCTACTTGGTTGCTGGCATCCTGTGGAACTTGGAACCTGCAACCTTCGAACCTGGAACAGGGCTTGCTGCAGCCGAGGTGGAGACGCCTCGGCTTTGCTGTCTGATCGCCATGCTTAACGACACCGACTTCGACTCGCTCTCCGAAACTGAAGAGGTCATCACGCTGACCGTGGAACAGCCGGGGTCTCGTCTGGACAGGCACCTGGCCACCGAACTGCCCGACCGCTCCCGCGCCGAAATCCAGCGCTGGATCAAGGAAGGCCGCGTCACCGTTAACGCCGCTGTCCTTCGAGCCAGCCACAAGGTCGGCGTGGGAGAGCAGATCGTCGTGCGGGTACCGGAGCCCGAGACGCACGATTTGCTCCCTGAACCCATCCCCCTTGATGTGGTGTATGAAGACGGTGACCTGCTGGTGATCAACAAACCGGCGGGGATGGTCGTGCATCCAGCACACGGCAACTGGAGCGGCACGCTGGTCAACGCTCTGCTGTTTCACTGCCCCGATCTGACGGATGCTGGCAACGAGCAGCGGCCTGGCATCGTGCATCGTCTGGATAAGGACACCTCCGGCCTGATCGTCGCAGCCAAGAACGGAGCGGTTCGCCAGCACCTGCAAGCGCAGTTCAAGGTGCGGACGGTTTCCAAGGGCTATTTGGCGTTGCTTGAGGGTCATCTGGAATCCCTGGAGGGGCGTATCGAAGCCCCCATCGGGCGAGACCCCCGGCAGCGCAAGCGGATGGCCGCGCTGTCGCTGGCCCGCGGCGCACGGGAGGCGATCACCAACTACCGCGTGCTGGGCTACTACGACGGCTACACCCTCACAGAGGCGGAGCCCAAGACCGGCCGCACGCACCAGATTCGCGTCCACTTCGCCTACATCAAGCATCCCCTGGTGGGCGACACGGTCTACGGCCGACGCAAGCAGCGTCTGCGCTGCCCGCGCCAGTTCCTGCACGCTCACCGCCTCGGCTTCCGCTTGCCATCGAGCGGCGAGTTCGTGGAGTTCACAGCCGAATTGCCAACCGACTTGCAGCAGGTGCTGGATACCCTCCTCCTCAGATGAGAACAGACACCAGAGGAGGTGCTCTAGATGGGATTTGACAAAGCACCTTATTGAGGTAGATAATCCTCGCCGAGGAGGTATTGACCGTGAACTATCGGGATCGAGTGCAATACTGGGTGGACAAAGGAAGTGAGATCGTCTGGGTTGAATACGCGGGTCCCCACCCATAGTGCCCTGTCTTGAGGAAACCATGAGCGTCATCGAAGTTCGTGATCTGCGCCGCGTGTTCCGCACCACTGTTGGCGTGATACGACGCAAGACCAAAGAAATCGTAGCCGTGGACGGCATCTCCTTCGACATTGAGGAAGGCGGGCTGTTCGGCCTGCTGGGCCCCAACGGTGCGGGCAAGACGACGACGGTCAAAATGCTCACCACGCTGCTCATCCCCACCTCGGGCACGGCCCGCATTCTGGATCACGATGTCGTGAAGGAAGCGGCAGCTATTCGCCCGCACATCGGCTTCATCTTCGGGGGCGAGCGAGGGCTCTACTGGCGGTTGTCGGCTATTGACAACCTGCGTTACTTCGCCAATCTCTACATGGTCGACCCCGGCGTGACCAGACAGCGCATCCCCTACCTGCTGGAGCTGGTTGGGCTGGCGGATCGTGGCGACGAAAAGGTAGAAGGCTACTCCCGCGGCATGAAGCAGCGGCTGCACATCGCCCGCGCGCTGCTGCACGATCCCCAGGTGCTCTTCCTCGACGAGCCAACCATGGGCCTCGACCCCGTGGGCGCTCGCGAGCTGCGTGGCGTGATCCGCGACCTGCTGGCCGAGCGCAAGACCATTCTACTCACCACCCACTACATGTTCGAGGCCGACGAACTGTGCCAGCGCGTTGCCGTTATCAACCGCGGCAAGATCGTGGCCCTGGATACACCCGATGGGCTCAAACAGCATGTGCAAGACCTGTCGGTTGTCGAGCTGGAAGTCATTGGCATTACCGGCGATCGCGTGGAGCAGTTGCGCCGCCTGCCGTTTGTTGACACTGTCTCCGTGGAGCCCTACGAGCAGAAGCAGAAGCTCTCCATTCACTCCAACTCCGGTTCCACCTCCGTGCCGCAGATACTGAATATCCTGGAAGGACTACGGGTGGACAAGGTGACCTCACGCGAGCCGACGCTGGAGGATGCCTACGTGCGGCTGGTAGGAGGCGAGGTGTGATGGCCTCCAAGCGTTTGCGAAGCTATCTGCGAACCATTGGCCAGGTGTTCGTGCTGCAATTCAAGCAATTGGCCATTGACGGCTTCATCATCTTCATCGTGCTGGTGCAGCCGCTGCTCATCGCCATCATGGGACTGTGGATGATGCGCGAGCGGCAGGGCAACTATGCCATCTTCATCGTGGTGGGCAGTGGCATGACAGGGCTGTGGTCCAGCTTGCTCTACATTACCGGATCCAACATCAACGTCGAGCGCTGGCTGGGCACGCTGGAGATGCTGGTGGGCACGCCGACGCCGCTGGCGGTGACCGTCATCGGCAAGACGCTGTCCAACGTGGTCATGTCCCTCAGTTCGATGATCTTGGGCTACGTTCTGGCGGCGCTCATCTTCCGCTTCCCGCTGACCCTTGCCCACCCACTGCTCTTCGTTGTCTCGCTGATCTGCAGTGTTGCTGCCTTCGCCACCTTTGGCCTGGTCATCGCGCCCTTCTTTGCCATCAATCGGCAATTGCAGGGCTGGGTCAACGCACTGGAGTTCCCTATGTACATCCTGGCCGGTTTCATGTTTCCCATTGCCCTGCTGCCCGGCTGGACGACGCCCATCAGCTACGCTCTGGCGCCCTACTGGGCTGCCCGCGCCCTGCACGCCACCTCCAGCGGCAACGTTCCCCTCAGCGACGTATTCCTGAGCTGGGGCATGATGCTGCTCTTCAGCGTCATCTACCTGCTGCTCTCCGGCTGGCTATTTCGGGTCATGGTGCACAAGGCACGCGTGGATGCTACACTGAGCTTGCAGTAACAGGGGGCAGGGGATAGGGTTGGTGTGATGATGAAACGACTACAGGCAGCTTTGCGCATTTTCTTCACCAGTGCCTACTACTCCTATATCGCTCTCTTCCGCTGGTTCCGGCCAGCCCCGTACATCGCCTCCAAGATCATCATGCCTTTGGCCCAGATTCTCTTCTTTGCCTTTCTGGGCATGTATGCCAGCGGGCGTGATCAGGCTTCTTTCTATGTCATCGGCAACGCGGTGCAACTGGCAGCCATCAGCGGCATCTACGGCGTGACCATGAGTGTGGGAGGCGAGCGTTGGGCGGGTACGCTGGGCTACCTGTTCGGCGCGCCGGCCAACCGCATGCTCATCTTCGTCGGACGGGCATTCATGCACATCATTGACGGCATGCTGGGGGTGATGCTAGGGCTGATGTGGGGAGTGTTGTTGCTGGGGGTGGATCTGTCGCACACTGATCTGGGGGCGCTGGCGTTGACCATCCTCATCACCGCGGCTAGCACCTCCGGTATGGGTCTGCTGCTGGGTTGTCTGAGCCTCATCATGCGCAATGTGATGTTCATCAACAACACCGTCTATTTCCTGATGTTGGCGTTGTGCGGGGCCAACGTGCCCGTGAGCAGCCTGCCTGGCTGGGTGCAGCGCATCTCCTACGTCCTGCCGCTCACGCGGGGCATCGCCTCGGCGCGCGAGATTGTGGATGGTGCCAGCCTGCGAAGCGTGGGACCGATGCTGGGAGGTGAGGTGCTGGTCGGTGCGGTCTACATCCTGCTCGGCTACGTGCTCTTCCGCCAGTTCGAAATCCAGGCCAAGAAGAGAGGCACGTTGGATGTCATGTAACCACGTGGTCAAATGGCCGCGTAGCCAGGTAGCCGCATAGTCGAATCGTTGCGTGGCAGAAGGAGGCACGAAAAACAAAGCCCCGCTTCCAAGAGGTCAAGAGACACCTATCGGAAGCGGGACTGTTTCATTTCCGCAGAAGCGAGCTGCTCAGGTTGCTGCCCAAAGGACTGAGAATTGGACGCGGATTCCCACGGATTAGATGGATTCTCGCGGATTTCTCGGCCCGTATCTGTGCATATGCGTCGAATCTGTGTTCATCTGTGTGCAATGCTCACCTGGCTGAGCAGTTACGACAAAACGATCGCGATCAATCCGTTGCTTTCTCCATCCCCTGGTTTCTCAATCCGTTGATTTCCCCATCCGTCTATTTCCCCATCCGTTGCTTTCCCTATCCGTTGCTTTCCCCATCCGTCTATTTCCCTATCCGTTGTTTTCCCCATTCGTTGTTTCTTCCCCGGCACCTGGTGGCAATGCCGGCAGCGCGCCTCGTATACCTCGCTAGCTCCAATGAGGACAACGGGATCGTCGTAGTTGGCCGGTTGGCCATTGATGAGCCGTTGCGTGCGGCAGGCGGGCGCCCCGCAGACCTGGCAAATGGCGTTCAGCTTGTCCACGCGCTCTGCCTGAGCCAAGAGATGAGGGATGGGACCAAAGGGCTCCCCTCGAAAGTCCAGGTCCAGCCCGGCGACAATGACCCGCAGCCCACGATCAGCCAACTCGCTGCAAACATCGGCTATTGCGGGATCGAAGAACTGTGCTTCATCAATGGCTACCACGCGCGTCTCGGTCCGCAGAAACTCTAGTATCTCCCTGGGCTCTCGGACGATGAACGCCTCTCGGCGTATGCCATTGTGAGAGGCGATGACGTCCACGCCGTAGCGATCATCCAGGGCTGGCTTGAACACCTGCACCGGCTGGCGGGCGATCTCCGCCCGCCTGATTCGCCGCAGCAGTTCCTCCGATTTACCGGCGAACATGCCACCGCAAATGAGTTCAATCCAGCCCCCCTTGGCTTGTTGGTAGGGCATCTTCGTTCTCCCTGAGCTCTGGCAGAGGCACAAAGAAAAGGGGCAGAATTCGTTCTGCCCCTCTGAACGATTCTACCTCTGTCGGCCTCAGTCCTCGGTCGCCTCTTCCACTCCTTCGACCTCGGCCTGCGCGGTGCTCTCTGCCGACTCCAGTGCCTCGCGGAGTGCTTCATCGGCTACACGTTCCGCTGTCTCCGCATCCTCGCCGCGGGCAACCGCCTTGCGGCGCGCGGCTTCGCTGGCCGCTCGCGCATCAGATTCCAGTTGGTCCTGTGCGGCGATGACATCTTTACGCTCCAGTCGTCGGATAAAGCGCTCCACCTGCCCTGCCGTGTCGACGATGCGCTGCTCACCGGTAAAGAAGGGATGGCAGGCCGAGCAGACATCGGTCTGAATCTGCTCCTGTGTCGAACCGGTAGTCCAGGTGTTGCCACAGACACAGACAACCGTGGCATTAGGATAATACTTGGGATGGATACCTTTCTTCATGAACCACACTCCCACACTGCTGCTTAGGCGAACTGGACAGCCACAACTCGCGTCGGATACACGCTAACGCGCTTCCTGGCCCGCGAGACATGCTCGAATTTCACGTAGCCTTCCGTCATGGCGAACAAGGTATAGTCCTTGCCCATGCCTACGTTGTGGCCTGGTTTGATGCGGCTACCTCGCTGACGCACGATGATAGTGCCCGAGTTCACCACCTGACCGTCGTAGCGCTTCACGCCGAGGCGCTTGGACTGGCTATCTCGTCCGTTCCTGGTGCTGCCACCACCCTTTTTGTGAGCCATCTTACTACCTCCGCCCTAAAGCTCAATACTGTCAACCTTCAGTCGAGTGAAAAGCTGCCGGTGTCCTTTCTTTAGGCGATAGCGATGGCGGGGAAGGTACTTGTAGATGATCACTTTGCGCGCCTTGCCCTCGCCCACGACCGTCGTCTGGACTTTGGCTCCTTCCACCGTTGGTTGGCCAACGGTGATCTGCTCGCCGTCCGCGATCAACAGAACCCGATCCAGGGTCACGCTATCGCCAACCGTCGCCGGAAGTTTCTCCACCTCGATGGTCTGACCGGGCTGCACTCTGTATTGCTTGCCACCAGTTTTCACGATTGCATACATGCTTTGTCTTTCCTCTCGCTTGCTTCGCGCCAGGCCAAGGCGCTCATCGGAGCGCGGTCACTGGCGACACATCATTATACTCACTCTGCTTCTTTTGTCAAAATCAGACAATCTCCGCGTGCAGCCAAGAACTACCACAGCCTCCCCTTCAACCACAACACTGACCAGCTTCGAACTCGGCGTGCGACTGGCCTGGTCGGCTCCGAGCGCTAGTCGGGCGGCAGACATGACCTGCCAGTGTGCAATCCGCTACACCAGAACGACTCTGGTCCCCGCAATACGGTCACCGAAGCGCTCTCTCTCTGCCGAACGAAGTATGAGAACAACACCGATGATGTTCAGCGCAGGCAACCCATCAACCAATCGCAGAACGTTCCTCAATGCACTTCTTGCCAGACCTGACTTGCTTTCCCCATCCTTACACACTACCCGGAGACCAAGAGCCCACTTGCCAAGAGTAGCGCCCACTAGCCCTTCAAGCAGGACGAAGTAGAGAAAGATGAAGATCAAGAACACAATGCACAACGGGTCTGTGACGAACAAGCCTTTGACCCAGCGGTGATCGCCAGGGGCCATAATCCAGACCCCTTTGACGGCTCTTGTGATGGGGAAGAAGAGCACACAGAAGAGCAAGAGATCAACGAGGAGTGCTAGAAAGCGGCGCCAGAGGCCAGCATAGCGGGTCTCAGTCTCTATTGGCATGTTGCTCCGTTTGTCTCATAGAACCATGGCTCGTTGCCGTGCCCAACGGTACGCGCTTCACAAGCCAGCGCCGAACCAGGCAAGGTGACAGCCCTGGCTGCATGGGAACTTCCCAGATACTGCCCCAATCGCGGCCTCGTGCTCCAAAGACAGAATGTGACTCACTTCACGCTGCGCCGAATCTGCTTGCTGAACAATCGTTGACAGTAAACGAATAGCCCTCATCAACGCAGTGCTGCATCACCTCGTATGTCATTCTTCTACTTCCGTAGAGGAAGAACTTTCTGACAAACAGCAAGCCCGATTGATATCCTTCTCCCTCAAGACGATGCACGTTAGCGTCTGTCACCAACAGTTCCTGCAGATTCAACTGATCTATGCCTATACTGTCCAGCTCTCCGAGGCACGCCATCAGCCTATCCTTCTGCTTCGGATACGACGGTACTTCCACAACAACGTACTCGAACATCCCTCTGGCCCGTTCGAGGTTTTCCAGTATCTTCTCTTGATAATTCGCCGCCGCGAGGTTGAACCGAATCTCTCCGATTCCGAGATCCCGAAGAATGCCGAGATGGTCATCATCG
>Ga0208648_1003010_pt1 | contig 11020 bp, 15 predicted proteins | sample AntAceMetag02UKL_FD_184772 | JGI IMG/M metagenome (GOLD analysis project Ga0208648, IMG submission 184772) | Saline lake microbial communities from Ace Lake, Antarctica - Antarctic Ace Lake Metagenome 02UKL (SPAdes) (version 2) | ecosystem: Environmental > Aquatic > Non-marine Saline and...
GGGCCTGGTGAGGCGGTACCGGTCCCGGCGCTGGACCGGGTTGCGCAGTTGAGATGAAGGGATTGACCGCCGGCAACTTCTGGCTGCTGAGACCTTCCACTATAGTTACGCCAATTACGACGACCATCTCGGTATTGGCAACATCCGCTTCGACGAGTTGATGCTGGACGACGTGGACACACTTGAGAGAGCCGAACAAGAGGGTTGGGACGATGTCCGTCTGGCCGAGGCCCTTGAGATCGAAGAAGAGCACGTGGTGCATTGGCGACGCTCCTATCAACGGGCCAAGGCCACCGTTGACGCCCCCACCCCCGCCGAGTCCTTTCGGCGCGGCGCGCGCTTCTCGATTCAGGATGCCGTCGAGGAAGGGCTGTCGGATGAGCGGCAGATTGAAGACCTGGTCGTGCAAATCTGCTACCGCGCCGCCGACCTGGCCTATCTGCTCAATATGGGACAGGAGAGACTCTCCGACTACTCAGCGGCGCTTCGCGCAACATCGGGCATTGATGACTCTGACTGAAAGAGAATTGCAGAGTCAGCGACGTAGACGCTCAGGATTTCAGCAGTCGCTCAATCTCCTGGATCAGGAATGGTAGGTTGGGTTCGGTGAACGAGAGTCCCGGCGCAGGTATACGGTGGCGCTTGATGTCGGGGGGAACATGCTTGTGATGAGGATGCGTGGCTACCAACGAGGGGTCATTCGGGTGAGGATGGGAGTCGTACCAGTACAACTTTTCGCCGCCACGCCAGACCTCGTAGCCGTAACGGGAAAGCCGGGGCGGGATCAGATCAAAACGTACAACTTCCAGTACGCGCAAGCGAAGATCGTGATGGAAGAACACGTCACCCTCAACCGTGGCTACATCACTGGCCTGACGGATGACGGTAAGCGTGGACACCTGAATGCTGGGATAATCGTCTTGCAACGCGTAGATGAACAACTCATAGTCCAGCAGTGTGCGGCCTAACATTGCTCACACCGTCACGGGCTGGATGATCTTGGAGAGAGAAGGCTGTTCTACGCGCAGCCGTTGCATCGCCTGGCGATAAGCCTCTTGCCGGTCACACCAGACCTCGTATAATCCGGCCCACTTTTCAAAGTCGAGCACCCAGGCATCATCTTCCGGCTCCTCGCCAGCGATGTACGATTCATAAAAAGTCTCGGACATCACACCGTACTTACGCTCAAAGCGTTCCAGTTGATGGTTGAGCCGGTGAATGTCTTGCACAAGGGTAGCGAGTTCCATTGCGCCATCTCCTTATCTGCTCTCTGCTCTGAGCACCATTGTACCCGAATCCGGCTTCCTGGTCAACCCAACAGCGGCGGCACTCGCGCCGTCAGCCCGCGCAACTTAGCCTGGAGCAGCGTGAAGGCGGAGACGAGCGGGTTGAGCGGCACCATCATCACTGGTGTCACGCCCATCAGACGGGCCTGGTAGCGGGTGTTCGTCATCAGGTCGTTGTGCGCCTCCACTCTGTAGATGCGCCGGTCGGGGTAGCGCTGCGCTAGCAGGTTCCCCACCTCCTCGCACGCGCACGGCACCACGATCAGGATGTCGCCCGGCAGTTCGTCCAGGTCATCTTCCTCGAAGCCGGAACCGCAAACCAGCATCCATCCCCTCCCTCTCCCCTCCCGGCTGCCGGGGGGGGCTGGGGGGGGATAGTCGTTGTAGAGCATCTCCAACATATGAGGAAAACGTTCAGTGGAGTGACTTGCCCAAATTGACATATCTTCTTCTGATGGTTAGTGATCTGCGTCGTGCTTGAGCATCTGAATGAACTCCCCGTGCCAGGTGTGGTACCAGACCTGCCCGGTGGTGCCGTGTACGCTGAGCATCCCCTCGATCTGGCCGTCCTCGTCCTTCAGCGTGTGGATGGTGTAGTAGCCGTAGAAGGGGTCGGCGTGCTCCTCCACGGCGACGCCAGGCCGGTAGACGTCCAGCCAGCGTTGGGCGATATCCAACGCCTGCTCCGGGGTGATCGTGTTGCTCTCGCTGGTCCCGCCCATCATCCGCCCGCTGCGCCCATGCATCCCGTTCGGCAGGCTCAGGGCAGGCCCATAACGACCGTTCCACATCATGTTCGGCCCCATCTCCGGGCCGACGGCGCCGGTCCACTTGTCCACCAAGAGTTCCATGGCCCCGATGCCGGTGTCGGACTCTCGCACGATGGCGTAGAAGTTGCGCTCGAACTCCATCACCTCGGCCACTTCCAGGCTTCGCCGTGAGCGCTCAGCCGAACTGTTGGAATATCCCAGAGCGGCAATGTATCGCTCCACGGCCTCGTGGGCCTCCTCAATAGTCAACGCGTCGGAGGGTCCAGTCCCGTAGCCCCGGCCCGCGCACGGCGCCGCCGATGCGGCCCCTCCGCCCATCATCCCGGGGCCCATACCACCTCCCCACCCACTGCAATCTTCCAGTACCCCAGTCCCAGTAGCCACCCTGGGCACAGCGAACGGGCCGGCGGCCCACAGTGAGCGGCCCCACAGGCTCCATCCAACCCCCAGGCCAGCGACCACCAGCGCAACGGCTATCACAATGCCTAAACTGATCCATAGTATCGTTTTCATTTGCCACCTCCCAAAGTTCCGTAAGATACAGACAGTGTACCACGGGTGGGACGCGGCAGGTAGAGCCATTTGGCGGGGGAAGACGAGGGGAAAACGGCCTATGCGCTAAGGGGCCGGCCGGGCAGGCGGACGGTTACCTGGGTGCCCTCTCCTGGAGCGGTGCGAACGTGGAAAGTGCCGCCCAACCGGGTGGCCCGCTCCTGCATCCCCACCAGCCCAAAGTGGTCCGCCTGGGTCAAAATGTCTGGCCTTGGAGGGAGAGTGAAGCCCACGCCGTCGTCGGTGATGGAGAGGACCAGTCCCTCCCGGTCACAGCGGACGCGGACAACGATGTTCTGCGCCTGGGCATGCTGCAGAGCGTTGTTCAGCGCCTCCTGGGCGATGCGGTAGGCGGCCAGTTCCACCTCAGGGGTGCACCGGTGCGCCGTGTCCTCCCTTTCCAATCGGACGCGGGCGGGAGCCCGGCCGGCCGTCTGCTGCACCAGCATCTCCAGCGCGGGGAGGAAGCCCAGGTCCTCCAGATAAATGGGCCGCAGCGCACCGATGAGGCGGCGGAGTTCAGCCACGGTCTCCAATTCAGCACTGCGCAATTCCTCCAGTAGCGTCTGTGTCCGCTCCGTCTCGCCGCGCTCCACCAGCCGCTGGGCCATCTCCGCCCGTTGCCCCAGGGCGATCAGTTCCTGCACCGGGCCGTCGTGCAGTTCCCGCGCCAGCCTGGCCCGCTCCGCCTCCTGCCCCCGCGTCACCGCACCCAGGTAGTCTCGCATCCCGGCCTGGTAGCCCCGGATACGCTCCACCATCTCCGCCAGTGCCCGGTGCAGGTCGCGCACCTCCTGCACCCCACCGACAGGCTCGAAGATGGCGGAGTAGTCCCCCCAGGAAACCTGTTCCGTGGCCTGACTCAATCGTTGCAGGGGACGAACGATAGTGCGCCAGCCGAAGGTGAGGATCAACAAGGAGAGAATGCCCGCGCCAACGGCGACGATAGGCGCCAGGCTGGAGAGACGCAAGATGGGACCGATGAGTCCTGCGACAGATTCCTGTACCAGTATCACCCAGTCGGTCCCGCCGACAGGTGCAAAAGCGACCAGCACTGGTTCATCGTCCTGGCCGGTCACAATCATGGCCCCTTCACGCCGTTCCAGTGCCGCTACGACACCGGGAGCGGTTCCCAGGTTGACGCCGACTTGCCGGGAGTCGGGGTGAGCTAACGCCCACCCATCCCCATCCACCACGATGACCGCTCCCGGCTGGCTGCCGACGACGGGCGACATCCACGTCGCCAGGCCACTCCCGTCGGCGCCGACCGTCCCGTGGGCCAGCCCATCCTCCACGACCCAGGCAGCGAGGCGAGCCAGGGCCAGGTCCCGCTCGGCCACAAAGTCCCGCATCTCTCGCTGGTGGGCGTAGACTCCCGTAAAGGCCAGGCCGATGATGACGAACGTGACCGGCAGTACCGCCCACAGAAAGAGTTGGGTATGCAGGCTACGGAGCCAGCGGCGCACAGTCAGCCTCCTTATTACTCCCTACTCCTTACTTCCTACTCCCCACTTCCTACTCAATGACGATCCAGCCGCGCCGCAACGCCTCGGTGACCGCCTCGGTGCGGCTGTTCGCCCCCAGTTTGCCGTAGATATTCGCCATGTGTCCCTGGACGGTACGGTGACTGATCCCCAACTCGTGCCCGATAGCCCGGTTGGTTAACCCCTGCGCGGCCAGGCGCAAGACATCCAGCTCCCTATCGGTGAGGGACTCCACCTGATCGGCTGCCCCCTCTGGACGACCACTCACTGCCTGTCGTACCACCTTGGCAGCAATTTCCGGGCTGAGAGCAGTACCTCCCTGGTGGACGGTGCGCACGGCGCGCACCAGTTCGTCGCCGCTGGCGGTCTTGAGCACGTAACCGTCGGCTCCGGCCTGGAGCAGGGCAAAGACATAGGGGTCATCATCGTAGGCGGTGAGAACGAGCACCCGTACCTGGGGAAAGCGTTCCTTGATCCGCCGCGTCGCCTCCACCCCGGTCACCTCCGGCATACGGATGTCCAGCACCGCCACGTCGGGTTGATGGGCCTCGACCAGGCGCACCGCCTCGGCGCCGTCCTCCGCCTCGGCGATTACCTCAATGTCACCGGCCTCTTCCATGAACTGGCGGATGCCCTGGCGGACGACGGCGTGGTCGTCGGCCAAGACGACACGAATCTGTCGGGTCATAGCATTGCCTCCGATCGGGTGTGCCTCACACCAGCCGGGCGATGGCTTCGGCCAACAGCCCAGCGATGGGCGGCACCACGAAGGTGATGGCGTAACGGACGAGGGCTGGCTTGGGGTCAATCAGGGCCATTTCCACGGGCAGGCGCGAAACCGACCACAGCGCCCAGGCGGAGACAAAGCCTACCACTGCGCCCAGGCTGGCCCCGCCCCGGTAGAGCGCGGCCACTAGGGGAAAAGTGGCGTACGGCGCACCGGGCACCAGCCCACCGACCACGCAACCGGCGAGGACGCCCTTGACCCCAGCTTCGGCGCCCATCCAGCGGGTGATCAGGTCCCTGGGGATGAGCACCTGTGCCAGCCCAGCCACGACAAAGCCCAGCAACAGCAAGGGCAGGTTGCGCCACAGCGTGCGCCCAGCGGCCAGCAACCCGGCCAGTGGCAGGTCTCGTCCTCGCCAGAAGGCGATAGCCAGCAGTATGGCCGCAACAGCGGCCAGAATCAGGGTCGTGGTATCCATCGACTTGCTCCCTTCGCGCTTGGGCTTCATTATGATTGCTCCTGTTCAGGACACGGAATTCTCCCTACCCACCCAGGTCCACCCGCCGCAGCAGCAGCAGCGCGTTGAAGGCGACGATGACGGTGCTGGCGGACATGATCAGCGCCCGGCTGCCCACGGCCAGCCTCATCCCACTCCTGGATGGTCGGCGAGAGCAGCAGCACCGGCAGCGTCAGGGCCAGGACGACCCAGAAGCGGCGGTGGAAGTCCGTCTCCATCATGGCGTGGTGGTCGTGGCCCTCCGCCTTCTGGTGCTCGTGCTGCACATGTGCGTGGGCCGGATGTTCCGGCTCTCCCTCGCGGCGGCAGCCCAGTTGAGCCAGCATATGTTTCAGGTGCTCCAGGCTCGCCTCGTCGGCATCGTAAACCGCTTCGCTCGTCCATTCGTTCACCCACTTGTGCTATATGAGTGTACCATATCTCCACCCAGAACACCAGTGCCGCTTCTCAGAAACTGCCCTCATGCCAGGAAAGGTATCTGCGTAAAGAAAAACTGGCGACCGGCTTCAGCGTTGAAGCCGGTCGCGCATATCCTCGAACTCGGCGACGGTGATCTCCCCTGCCGCCAGCCGCCTCCGGGTGATCCCCAGGGGATCTACACCCGCCGCCGGATCCAGTGGCCGGCGACCGAGTCGCCGGACCAGCCAGATGGTCCCTACCCCCAGCACAGCCAGCACACCCACGAAAAACACCAGGTTCAGGATCAGACCGCCCCAGGTCCCTCCCCAGGGCATCAGGCCTCCCCAGCCAAAACCGTTGTAACAGAATCCCATCTCGCTTTCTCCTATCGTTCAATCTGTGCGCGAATCGTGTCGTACTCCTCCCGGTCGATCTCACCCCGGGCGAACCGCTCGTCCAGCACCTGGTGTGCGGTGGATCGCGCTCCATGGCGCTCCGCATCACTATTGCGCTGCGACGCAAACAACAGGCCGCCAATCGTTGCGGCGGCCAGTCCGCCTACCAGCAACAGCAATATGAGACTGAATCCCATCATCATCTTTCACCTCCTGTCTCGTTTATCGTGCTTCCATTGTACAGCAGCAATCGCCCGGCGACCAGAGAGATTTGGCCTGTTTCTGGCCCCGCCGTTTGGCGGGTATGGAAAAAAGGCTCCCCACCGACGAGTGACCGGCGGGGAGCCCTTCCTGGCAGAAGAGAAGGCTGCTCAGTGCCCGTGGTGGTGCCCCTCGTCACCAGGGGCCCCCTCTTGCTCACCCCCTTCCTCTCCAAGTTCATCAAGTTCATCAAGAAAACGTTTGACTGGATGGACGCCCAGCTCTTTCACGAGCTATACCGGTGGGCTCGGTTTCGACACCCACGCAAAACAGGTGGGTGGTGCGTCAGTCGCTACTGGAAACAACGAGGCAATCGCAAGAACTTTGGTGACGGGACAGCGTGGCTGGCCAAGTACGCCGACACGCCGATCGAGCGACACATCAAAGTCAAGGGCGACAAGAGTCCTGGAGCCTGCCCTGAAGCCTGTCCTGAGCTTGTCGAAGGACTTGCCGAAGGGATGGAGACTGGCCGTACTGGATTCAGCGCCGAGGACGCGACCCGACGAAACCGACACGGGGGCTCAACCTGCTGAAAAGACAGAAATGCCGTTGTGGGCTATGTGGGCTGTACTTCAAGGCAGAAGACGTGATAGAAATGCACCACTGGAGCCTGCCCTGCCACCGCGAGTACTCGTGGCGGTGAGCCTGCCGAAGGAGCCTGCCCTGAGCGTAGCCGAAGGGACGGCAACCGGTCAAACAATCGGTACGCCAACCTGGTCTTGCTCCACGGACACTGCCACGACGAAATTCACGGCAGAAAGTGCCAATGACAATGGCCCTCGTGCTGAAAAGCCGGATGAGGTGAAAGTCTCACGTCCGGTTTGGTAGTGGCGCTGGGACGGGCGACCGTCCCAGCGACCATAACTTAGTGCGCCCTTCCATCTATGTATCCCCTAACCGCACACACCATTAGCCAGGATGTGTCTTCTCAAGACAAAACAGATACTCAACAACATCATCCCTCTTATACTTGCGGTTCTCTCTATCTACGTCTGCACGAAATCGGCGATACTCTTGTCTCTCTACCTTAACTAATCCATATCGCTGCATTGCAGTGACAACTTTGTCTTCGGGCATTAGCCCCTCGCTGTTGTAGCTCAAAAAGATGTAACGTGCTTGTGTGCGCCGTATCAAGTCTTCAAAAGCACCAAGCACCTTTGCTTTGTAACAGAAATCTGACTTTTGATCATCGTACTCGCGTAATCCAGTCACGCCATAGAGTTCTGGGCTATCATAGCGTGCAATAGTCTCTAAAACGTGATAATTGGTACAATACTGACGCTGATTGTAGGGAGGATCTATGTACAATATATCGCAACACACCTTGTCTACCAGCGAACTTCCATCACAGTTATAGACTTCGTGCTGCTTGCAGCTGGGTACTATCTCAAACCGTTCAAGCTCAAGTGGCTTGCGAGCACTCCGCTTAATGTGTTTGAGAAAAGCACCATACACGGAAGCAGTATTCGCAACTTTGTCAATGGCTTCAATTAGGGTTGCAAGAAGAAAGAAATACTCATCGTGCGAGATCAGATCATCCGCACGCCACTGTCCCAGTTGTAGGCGAATAGCATCACAACGCCGTCCATTTTCATCCGTGAAATACTGGCGGGGGTACTTTGTTCCTGCCGTGCCACCCGGACAATAGTTCCCATAGACCAAACCCTCGACTTCTTCAAGTCCATTAAGATAGCCAAGGACAGTATCAATGTTGTCGTATAATAAGAGACCAGCAGGTTGTGGTAAGTTATCTACTATGCCTGCGAACTCTGGTTGGCTGTTTATGCCCACGTACGCCCGGTTCAGACAGTAGCTATAGTACTGGATATCATTCGCAACAACGTGGAACCCCAGTCTTTTGAAGTGTTGTCCTACAACCCCGGTCCCGGCGAATATGTCAAACAGTGTCCGTTCAGTTCCTGAACCGGCAAATTCCAGGATACCCTTTTCAAGAGAAGGAAGCAGAGAGTACTTACTACCGATATAATTCACTTATTCGACTCCATAATCCACTTCATAGAAACGCACTCCGTCAGAATCTTCACGTCTTGTGCATTCGATGTACTTGACAGGTAAAGCAAGACCAGTTGCATTGAATTCTCGAAACGAGTTAGCGACTTTCCTCGAAAGCGAAAGTCTCTTGAGATTACGACAAAGGAGAATTGGCTGAATGTTAGACGAATCCGCTCCAAGCACAAATCGTTTTGTCCAATCAATGTAACGTTCAAGTTGCCAAACCGACTGCGTATTAGGAGGAGCCTTTTTGAGTTCTATGATTCTGAATGTTGAGCCATTTTGCTCTTCATTAATCGCGAGCAAATCTATCTTCTGCATCCCTAGCCCACACGCGACTTCATTACCCACCCAACACAAGGTGCTTGTTGGACCGAACACGATTTCGCTCTCTGGAAAGCGCCCGTAGTTTTGGGTAAGAAATGCTTGGAGGTGGGTTTCAGAACCAGAAGCCAAGCGTACTTTGGTCACCGGACCCTCTGGAGAACTGATATGCTCTGGATTAGGAGAATCATACTCAGGGAATGACCCAGGGAGAACCTCGATTTCACCTGTGCCTGGATTCCAAGTTAGGTGTTCATCATCTTCACACCGAAGAGGCGCTTTGCCCTGTCGCTCATTTCTTCCCCGTATCAGTTTCAGCAGGAAATCATCCTCCCAAGGGAAAATCATTGTACAACCACGTTCGCCTTTGAGTTTTCGATAAACCAATGACCACAAGCAGTGTTCAGGATCACGGAGGTATCTGTCTAATGCATCCCATTCACTAATTCCCAAAGGATAAACATCGTCGGCCACGACCCTCACTCGGTATATTAGTCTTAAGGTTAGCCTATCTTGCAAAAATGTGGGGTCGAGCCTGTCCCACCACACGCCTTGACCGTCAGAAGCGATCCTAAATGGACCATAAAAACCTTGCCTCAGTAAGTAAAAGTACGCTCGATCACCCGGGCGTACTCGTGCAATGTCTGCATAGAGAGAAACATAGCGTGCCCGCTTGATCCCCGCTGTGGTGCCAGCGAATTGATACCTCAAGTGTAGCGGGAAAGTGTTGTTGTCAACAATGAAAACGTGAGCCATTGGTTGTGACATAGTCTCTCGCCTACCTGAATGCTACTACAGCAACTTAGCTGTGTGGAAAGCCACTGGGGGCGCACTAACGTTGGCGTAAGCTGCCGGGCGGGTGACCTCAGAATGGCTCAATAACCAGAGCCCTCGTGCTCTGCGCGAAACTTCAAAAACCGCGCCGATTAGCCCGGTCAACTGCACGCATTGTTAGGCGGCGCAGTCACATTCGTGGCCGCTTGGATGCTCTTACAGTAATTTCTGCTGTTGGGAAGTCGGGGCAAGTTCCCCATAACGAACGCGTTGGTACATTTCATCAAATATCCGAATTATTTCGGGGGCGTCGCCGATTTCAGAGAGATAGCGATCCACGTCGGCGTATTTGGTTTGAAGGAACCGATCAAACAGTTGTGGGCCGCGCATGATATTTCTAGATGGTGTATGGATAGGGCCATAGCGTTTAGTCGGGTTGAAATAGTAGATCAAAGGCATCAATTCGTTAGGGCTAGATATGCGTAGTCGCACCGCTAACCCAGCCCATGTTTTGATAAACTTGCGATTAATATCCGCAAACTTCCCGGTATCATGATCGTCGTTGTACTTGATTTCGGTGAAAACCACTAAACCGTCCCTTGTACGAAATAGAGCGTCGATATCCTTGACAATCCCCTGTCGTTGGTCATCGGGTGCAGATTGTTCTATGTTTACAATCTGCTGTAATAGAGCGTCGAACATTGGTGTACAGTCATCAGGGCTGTTTGGCAATTGACGTTCGGTTATGTAATTGTCGATAAGGGTGTCGGTCTGAGACGTAAAGTACAGCCGAATTCTCTTTCCAGAGTCTGGCATTATCTGCACGCCAGAATCGATCTCTACCACATTTCCTACAAGTGTTTCAATAAAGTTGCCAAACTTAATGTTGAGCCCCTGGAGGATTCCGCCAATAATACGATATTGGATTGGCACAAAATGAACCTTGTTCTCATGCTTGCGAGCGATACTTCGAATATTGGCGGTTGATGTACTGCTCTCCAACATTCCCATTACAGTTTGGCGAATGATATTTTGAATCTGATTATCCATTGGGCATCGCGTTTTCAAGGCGGTAACGTTGCCGGAAGTTATCTAGACAGACCATCTCTCCGTCTTCCTCTAGGTACCAATGATCCCATCCATTACAAGGTGAACCGTTCATGAAGTGAGTACCGGCCTTGTGGATGCTACCTTCGAAACCGTCTTCAGTCCGGAGACGAGCATCTGGCTTGATGGTAGCTGCACGAAGTTTGTCCTTTCGAAAGTACAGCTTCTGACCGGGTTTAAGATAGCCGTTTTCAAGCAAGGAGGAGAACGGTACTCGCGGTGCGATTTTTTTCTTGCTGCGTACGTCGAATGTAGCCAGGTCGAAAAGTTCAGGTTGAACAGCATCGATCCGTTTTTGGGCTAGTTTTACATATCTCTCCTCGCGTTCGATGCCAATCCAGTTGCGGTGCAAGCGTTTCGCAACGACGCCTGTCGTTCCACTACCAAAGAACGGGTCCAAGACGAGATCGC
>Ga0208648_1003014_pt1 | contig 11009 bp, 9 predicted proteins | sample AntAceMetag02UKL_FD_184772 | JGI IMG/M metagenome (GOLD analysis project Ga0208648, IMG submission 184772) | Saline lake microbial communities from Ace Lake, Antarctica - Antarctic Ace Lake Metagenome 02UKL (SPAdes) (version 2) | ecosystem: Environmental > Aquatic > Non-marine Saline and Alkaline...
TTGCTCGAATAGCGTGCAAATATGTTCAGTTTGATCTTCCAGCGGACTATCTGCAATTAGCGCAAACGATGTTGAAAGGATATTTTGAGAAGCTGGAGGCGGTCTAAATTCGTGGGGATACCTCAGGTTCTGATCCCTTTCCATTTTCACTGCGTTTCGGGCCACTTGCTTTATTATTTTAAGTGTTATAAATCAGTATCTACCCAGATCATCAATTGCATCCAGCACCATACCGGTACCTACAGCAATCAACAAGATATCCGATGCTACGCGTACGTACCGATGCATTGGAGGCGGTGGGCCGAGATAAATCTGGATCTGCGGTTCAAGGTTATAGAAAATTACATCGCGCGGTAGCCTATGACCGATCTGCCACTTTTTTGCATGTCCGGGCGGCTGGCAGCGATTTTTTTTCTTGCGTAGACCTGGAGGGCAGTGCCCTTTACGAATGCGCTGCGCATAATAATCATAGATTTCATTTCGACGGTGTTTATCAAAATACTGAGTGCTATACGACTTATCGCGTTCGTTATGATTTCTGTTGCCTGCGTCGTTTCTGTCGGAACTTTGTCCGTAATCATCATGATCCCTGTTGTCGCTGTTGTTTTTGTCGGAATGTTTTGAGTAACTGTCTTGCCTTCCTTCGTCGTGACCGGTATCGCCGTACTTCCCTCCATTGTTACTACTCTTTCCGGCTTTCCCACCATCATTTTTTCCATGTTTGTCTTTTTTACCACCACCAGAACCGTTAGGTTTGTCGGCGAATACCGCACCGCTGGCTAATAATCCGACACATAGAAACGTCAGTATTCGGCCCTTGTGTAAAACTGTTCGATTCATAATAGATCTCCAATAGTTAAATTAGAATAATTAGGGTCAAATACAAATTAAATGTCCTCTATTTTCTTACGCGACCCGATAGGTCGACCTACTTTTTTTAGGCTTCAGCCTTCTACCAGTCAATTTCTCAATTTCCTCTTTGAAATGGTCATGACCAATAGCCATACCCTTGTTTAGACTGAAGCTGATTTCACCCAATAAATCACCTTCCTCATGATGAGCAAACAATGCACGGTAATTTTCCATGCACTTACTCTTTGTGCTTCCAAACCTCAAATATTCAGGATGAGGTGTACATAAATCATATTCCTTACCTAGTGCGTTAACCTGGTAGCTTGACCAAACATACTCACTTGGATCTTCCACCATCTTTGCTCTTACCGGATTCATTTCTATATATCGACATACCTCTAACAAGTACATCTCCGTCTCAAGCAAACACGATTTATAGCGTCCCTCCCAGAATGTACCACTTCGCTAATACTGATAATTGAAATACTGCACATACCGACGACCAACTGATTGCATTATTGAGCATACCGCCTCATCATGTTGTGGTGTACAAAGCAGATGGACATGAATTGTCATCAATACCCAGGCGTGTGTGTGAATGTCCACTGAATACTTTATTGAATATTCCTTTAGCCAACTTACCTAAGCACTACAATCTTCCAATGCGGCAAAACAGGTTTGTCTATTATTACCTCTCTGAATTAAGTGAACCGGAACTCCAGATGGTGATATTCTTGGGAAACGCGCCATAATACGATACCGATAATAAGCTATTTAAAGGCCAGCATAGCATTGAATTTGTATCTTACCCCAGTTTTTACATAAAGGGCTCCATAAAGGGCTCTGTCCACTTTTCAGATTATCCACTTCCATATAGAAAAATTATCAATGGGCAAATAAAAGGCCAGTGAAGTGGATACCCCCCTTTAATTTAATTTGTAGCCATCGCTTTTAAAAATGCGCATTTATTCCTACCTGTAGCAAATCACTGTGGTGCGCAGATAGTTTATGTTTGTAGCGGGATCAAAGGCAGAGTGGATATAGTTAGAGATTCCAACTGCATTGCCTGTTCGGATACAAAGGCACTTATCTGTGTTATCCTGAACATACACAATGAGTAGCCAGAATATTCAGTTTAAGTTCCCCGCCGATGGTTTGGTGCAATAAACAAATCGGAGCAAATAGCCTGATGAGTTTTGGTTCAAAAAAAGAGTTTTGCTATGGCGACAACTGGTGACAACATCGAAAAGCTTAAAATACGTGAAGCCCGCAAAGCCGACTTTCCGATTCTGGTCGACTTCCTTAACAAGTTGGCGCTTCACGTTGCGGGCAGCCCTCCACAGGCCCTAAAGAAAGAAGAGCGAAAGCTTCTGCAGGATAATCTTGCCGACGCACTGGTTGATGACGATAAGTTAGTGATAGTGGCGGACCTTCCCGAATCGGGCGTAGTCGGCATGGGTTATATTTACATCTTGCGCAGCCAGGGGATCTGGGAACAAGCCGATGAACAGGAACTCAACTCCGCTGTAATCGACGATATTTGGGTAGAACCGGACTTCAGGAAGCTGGGTATTTTTAGCGCATTACTTAGTGAGTTAATCGCTTTTGCTGAGAACCGAGGCGTGCAGGAGCTGGAGCTCGAATACGCAGCAACCAATAAAGAGGCGAAAGCGACGTGGACGCGGTTGGGTTTTAAAACCACCGGTGTGCATGCTGCGGCATCCACCACCACCGTGAAAGAGAAATTGGCAAAACGTCGCAGATTAAGCGGCGGTCAGCAGGAATATTGAGGAGGTCGCAAATGGCAGAGTCTCGCAGTGTAACAGTGTTTTATGACGAGGTAATGCTCGGCCATAATCCCCAGGTGGATTTGCCATTTCTCCCCAGCCGGGTGGAAAAACGTGTGAGAAGCATTCTGGAGGGACTGAACTTTAAATGGAGTTACCCTGAACACCCTGGTCGGCTTTCCGCCATCATGGAATGGCTCAAGGAGAACCCCATCCCCGGCGTACAAATCAAGGCGGGAGCACATGCCACCTACGAACAACTGAGCCGTGTTCACACCACGACCTACCTGGATCACATCTTCTCCCTCGAGGGCAAAAGCGCCTGGCTGGACAGAGATACCACCGCCGTCTCGCCCGGGAGTGTTCAGGCAGCGACCTCCGCCGCGGGTAATGCAATCGCCGCGGTCGAGTGCGTGTTTAAGGGTGAGACACAAAGTGCTTTCGCGTTGGTCCGGCCACCCGGACACCATGCCGAACCAGTTCGGGCGCGCGGCTTTTGCCTGTTTAACAATGTTGCTGTGGCCGCTGCCCACGCCCAGGCAAAGCTCGGTTGCGAGCGTATCCTAATCGTTGACTGGGATGCCCACCATGGTAACGGCACACAGGATATATTTTGGGCAGACCCGGATGTGCTGTTTTTTGACACGCACTGTGCCGCGCCGTTTTACCCGGGCTCGGGCCATTTGGACGAGATCGGTGCCGGTCTGGGCGAGGGCTATACGGTTAACGTCCCCCTCCCGGAAACCGCCGGCGATATCGCCCTTGAGAAAGCATTTCGCGAAATACTGATCCCCGCCGCTGACAATTTTAAGCCGGACCTGGTGTTAGTCTCCGCCGGTTGCGATCCACACCACAACGACATGGCTTTGAATGTGAGCTACGACGGTTTTGCCGCGCTCACCGGCATCGTGCAGGGCATTGCCGACAAACATTGCAACGGCCGTCTGGTTCTGGTGCTGGAAGGCGGCTATAACCTCACCTCCATCTCCCGAGGTGTTCATACCATGTTGACAGTGCTAGCCGGCGGCGAAGTACCGGAATTAATGGAGTGCGGATTACGCGAGGTCATGCAAGCGGCGGAATTTCATCGCGATGCATTTAAAGACGAGTAACCACTTGGAAACAGCATCACTTAAAAAGGCCTCTTTACGTCTGAACTCAGTTGACGGGCAATACCGAGTATAGCGAACCGAAACGGCGTATTGACTGGTCAACCTGCTATCGCGGAGAAAAACAACCTCCCCCCCTATATTAAAAGTGTAAGCTCATATCCGTTACCGTAAATAAAAGTAACGTATAAATTCCAATCACACATGAGCTTACCTATCTATGACACCCTCTATCGAATCCAGATTCAACCACTATTATGCTCAACACTGCAAACATCTTGCTCTCCAAGGTCTACAACCCAAAACCATTGCAGGGAGTCGCTATTTTTGCGAAACCTTGTTCGTTATGTTTTTTAATAGCGCTTGGTAATAAGCATAGTAGGCAACAAAGCTAACAAAAATAATACGATTACATTGCTGATTATTCCTAATACTCCAGTGGCATTTATAATGCTGTTTATTTCTGTAGCACCAAAACCAACAAAAATGATAGTTACAACAAATTGATAAATATATAAAACAGGGGGAGACTCAGTCCGTCCCCTATTAATTTGATTCGGTAGATGCACTAAACAGCTGTCGGCTGCCGTTGTGCCGCCCAGCTTTTCAGCGCCATGTCTCGTACCTGATCGAGCTCTTCCCAGGGCAGTTCGATGACGTCTGTCTGAATTTGGATTGGGTCATCATGGAAAATATACAGGCGCGAGGCCAGCTCGGGGAATGGCAAGGAAGCTTCGCCGAAGCGCTCACCGTATCCGTGGGTAGATACCACCACGTCGTCACCCCAGTCCTGGCCACTGTCGTTATTGGGGTTATAGAAATACACGCGTATGACCCCGCTCTGGTCGAGGGCGACGCGCAACAGAGTGATGGCGTGCCAGCCCACGAACTGTGCATTGCTGTCGGTCACCGCAATGCCCGCCGGCTGTGGATGTATCACTGGCTGATTGCCGTTGTAATAGGGGTGATAGCTGCGATAGAACTGTTCGAGATAGCTGGCATAATCGCTTTTAAGGTTTCCGCTGGCCACATCCACAGCGATGAGGAATTCGCGGCCCACCCACCAGCCATGAAATTCCGGGTTGATCCAGCGGTGCGGATCTTCTGCACGATCCGCACAAGCCAGGCCCATGGCGTGATAAACCCGGTCCAGATGAGGCACCAGCACAATGGAAACCGGATCGGTGTCCAGTGGAATATTGCTTGCCAGGCCAGCGGGTAAATCCGCCGAGTCGATGGGCTGGCCTTCGAAGCTCATCTGTATATTATCGAAGCGGGCGGCCTGTGCAATTAGGTGCAGCAAATAGTCCGGATCGTTGTATGACCACATAGAAATGGCGCGCGCCGACTGGCAGGTGGGGTTGTTACCCTGGCCGACACCCAGTGGCTGACCCAGCAGGTCAATCACCCCGGCCAATAGGCGTACCCTGGGAGTCGTCGCATCGCCGTAGGCGGCAAGCAGAGCGGCCTCGGTCCGTGCCGAGAGCGGCAAATTGAGCTGTCGCCACAATCCCGGTGCGATGGGCGGCGCGTAGAGGATGCCGCGTTCCAGCAACATCGTCAGTCCATATACCGTCTGTGCGGTTTGCGGGTAGATGGCGTCCTCGATGAGCTGGTGAATCAGACCCTGATAAGTGCGCAGGGCATCCAGTCCGGTGCTGCTCAGGCCCAGGGCATCTGGTATCAGCTGGCTCTGGTCGTGTTGCAGTAGCCAGCGCAGGTAAATGGCGTGGTAATCAGATACCAGGCCCACGTCGTGCATGGCGCGGGAAAAGCCATAGGCTTCATGCTGCAGGGAGGGAAAGTCCATGGCCTCCAGCCGCAAGTGGTAGGTATCCAGGCCCGGATCGTCGAGGCAACCTTGGGTGGGGCTGAACAAGGCGCTGATCAGCCGGTCCGACCCCAGCCGGGCCTCGCCAATATCGCCCACTCCCTGTGCCAGCGTTAGGGCAATCTGGGTTACCATAGTTTTCACTCCATCGACCTGGATGGGGCGCTGGGCCAGGATGCGCCAGATTTCCTCGATCAGGCTGCCGAGAATATTTTCGAAACCGATATGGTCCAGCAGATAGCGAAACAGTGCCTGTATCCCATTCCCCAGTTTACCGAGCCGGGTGCGCATGATCTCGTTCGCGGTGCCGAACAGGTGATTGAGGTTCAGCGCTAGCACCTGGGTGAGGAAGTGGCGCGCCTGCTCGACGGAAACACCCTCATGGCTGTGTGCACCGTTGACAATTGCCAGCAGGCGCAGCTCGCTCACGCACTCCAGCATGACTAGGGGTTTGGTGCCCTGTTCAAAGGTGTTATTCACCAGGCGGGGCAGCAGGGCACCGGCTTCCGCCCAGTCGGTGCCATAGAACAGTCCAGCGTTTTCCATTCTAGGCGCCAGGGCATAGAGCTCCTGCACGCCTCCGGGGAGTGCCAGCATACGGCCGGCCAGTTCCAGCACCGGCATCTGGAATTTAGGCCTGGCGAAGGAGCTGGCAAGTTCCAGACGGCCTATGGCTGTCTCCAGCTTTTCTTGCAGCAGCCGGGTTTGTTCATCGGCAGCGGCCGATTCCAGGTTAGAGTTCATCGATTATTCCGTCAGATATAATAATCCAGGTCTTCCTGAGCTTTAAGCAGATCACGCATACGATACGGGTCATCTCCGAAAAAGTATACTAGACCCCAGTGCGTGCCGAAGGCGGTGCGCTTGGGCACTTTGTTTTCCATGGGTGACTGCAGTTCATGGAATTCAAAATAGGGGTCGTTTTCCGTGGCTTCCGGTATTTTAAGTTCGCTGATTACACGTCGGCGCGGATACACACCGAAGCAGCCAGCATGCCCCTTGGCATCCACCACTTCCCGTGGGAAAAAGGCCTTGATTTCCTCGTTAGTGGTTTTCGGGTCGAACATCATAACCATGGCCTGGTAGGCGTTGAAGCCATAGGCGCGTTCGATCAGCTCGAAGGCGTTGAAACCCGGCGGCCTATAGGCCACCTCGCCGAAGTACATTTTGCCATCGCTGGTGACGAAGTATTCGGGGTGAATGAAACCGAAGTCGATATCAAAGCTTTCGATCAGTTTTTCGATTTCCGCAACCACCTGGGGACGCCATTTTTCTAGGTCCGGGGTGGCCGGCACGAACACCGAGTAACCCAGAGTGACATATTCAGATATATTCAGAAAGTGGACTTTTCGATCCTTGATAAAAGCCTCGACGGCGAATTCCCATCCGTCCAGGTGGCTTTCCATCAAGGCAGGAAATTCATCATCGGGTATGTTATTCACATCGTCCGGGGTACGGATCACGCGATGCCCTAGGCAGCCGGCCTTGTCGAAGGCTTTCAAGTGAATGGGATCATTGGGATCACCATCCAGTTTCAACAGAGCCTGATTGACCCGTTTTAGAAAACGGATAACGTCGCCCTTGTCGCTCGCCTCTTCGAATATGCCGACACGAATGCCGCCAAGCTGCGCACGCCGTTTCATCAGCGCCTTGTCACGGAACAGCATAGACTGGCCCATGAGGCGTGGATTTTTGAGCAATACCGCATTGATCGCGCCGGCCCATTCCACCGTTTCTTCAAACAGCGGAATGGCCACATCGACGCCCAGCTCTTTTAATTGCTCGGCGATTTGCATGGAGCAGTCATTCAATCGCTCAAAATTCCAGGCAATAAAAGGTATACCGTTTGCTCTGGCATATTCTTCAGCCCATTGCGGGGCGACAATGACATAACGACGGTCAAAGCTTTCAATGGCGTTAATGGCGTTCAGACTCCAGCCAAGAATGGCTACATAACCTTTATCAGGATTTTTTTCCATCATATAAAATACCTCATTGGGGATTGGAGAGGGACATGTATAACGCTGAATGTGAAGCCGTGGACAATTCTAACGGCAAACAACAACACGCGTTACATGATTAAAATAACATTTGAAAAGAGTGAAAAATATTTCAAGTATGTTTGCATGCTAACACTAAAATATAGAGCTGGCCATTTTGGCCTGCTATCGATAAGCATCGCGTGAAGCGTGTTTCATGTTTTGCGAATTACGACTGAAGCATAATAAAACAAATTCTTATGACATTTGGTCAAGTTACTCTCTTAATGGTTTGCGATTTTCTTTTATGGGAGTAGCCATTGATAAAAAGCCGAAAGGGTCATTAACATTTCGAAAGCTGCGTGATTGATACGTTTAACGTGTTATTTTTTACTGTTATCTTTATTCATCATGCTATCTTCGGATGATAAATACTTGTTTGTAGTTTCGTGAAACCAGAAAGTAAAAAGCTATGTTGCAAGCTTTATAGCTCGACCATGGTCATGCGCTTCTACCAGGTGCCGATGCAAGCTCTGTATGGCGCAAGCAAAGTCCTGCTCACCCACGATGAACTGCATATCTACCTGTCGCATAGACTGATGCATGGCCAGCACACTGATATTTTGTTCGGCCAGTGCATTTACCGCTTTTGCCAGTAAGCCCGGCACCTGCATATCACTACCGATAGCAGAAACGATAGCAACTTTTTGCTGGTCAATTTCTGCTCCCGGAAATTTTTCTTCCAATGATTCTCGGATGCGCTTTATGGTTTTTAGGTTGGTGCATAAATAATGGGTAATCGTGTTGGCATTGACGTCTTTTGAGATGATGTATGCTTTGAAACGAGAGGTTAATGACAGGAATGCACTATCGTATTCTTCAATATTCCCGGTCATATCCTGGTCAAAGAGTGACAGTGCAAAGACACCCTTACAACCAGCAATAATTTCAACGCAGGGCGTCTCACTGATATAATCACCGGTTATCAATGTACCTGCATGTTCCGGTTCAAAGGTGTTTTTCACCCGCAGAGGAATGTTATCGTAGCGAAGTCCTTTTGCAGCCTTGGGATGAATTGCTTCCATTCCCAGGTTAGCAAGCTGATCAGCAACATCATAGTTAGTGCGGCCAATCGGTACTGCATTGTTTGCCCCAACCAACCTGGGATCAGCACTGCTTAGATGAAACTCCTTGTGTATCACCGTCTCTTTTGCCTTTGTCAGTACAGCAATACGGCTAAAGGTCATTTCACTATAGCCACGATCGAAAGATGACATCAGTCCCATTTTACTATGCGCGTAACCAGTGACAATGGGCAGCTGGCTATTCAGATCAAGGCCATTGAATGACGTTTCGATACGTTGATCCAGTGGTATATGTTCGATATCCTGCCAACCTGTCAAATCGACAAAACAGGCATTAACACCATCACGTTTCAAAAGCGTCGCCGTGTTCCATGCGCTATGCGCTTCACCAATGCTGGATAACATCTCACGTATAGTCGCCAGTTGGGTCCCCAGAGAAAAGTGCCCATGCTGGCATAGGTTCTGTATGTTGACCAAGACACGCCGGGCTTCCTCGATACGTTCATTCAGAAACTGATTGGCCCTGTCTAACAGTTCATCCGCTCCGGGTTTACCATTTGCAAACAGGGCGTCATTAATTTTAAACATCTCGGCTTTTACTACATCAAGAGCCTGTTGCCAGCTATCATTATCGACACTATCTGCAAACAGCGCGTATACACCGGATTCGCCTGTTTTTTTGTGTTCCAGCAGGCCATCGGTAATACCGCCATAAGCAGAGACGACAAATATACGCTGGTATAGCGTGTCAATACGAACTGGCTTTTTAATGATATTGTCACGTATCGCAACATAATCACTCATCGACGTGCCACCGATTTTTTCTACGCTATGTTCTCTCATATTATTAATCATCTTTGTCTATCATTATCTTTTCTTGGAATTATTTGTTCAGTATTACCAGTGCGTGATAGGTAGAAATCTTTATTAAGCATATTTATCCGTGTTACCTTATCTTTAAATTGACTCTGGTTTATTTTTATCTGTTTCCAGCTCATAAGAGCCTTCTGCATTAGGTGTTTATTAATTAATATTAATGTCAGGTTTGAGCGATATTGAACGGACCGATGCGGGCAAGAAACTCAGTATCATGCTCACCTGCCAGATGTGCCTCTCGGTCAAACATGACTGATTTCTCCAGCCCGGCTTCTAACCTGGTAGCGAGACTTTTGAACAGTGCCCATGAAGCCTTATTCGATTCAGTAAAGTTGTTTCCAGGTATGCGAAGCGACGGGGTCACGAAGCGACGGGGTCACACAAGCGACGGGGTCACACAAGCGACGGGGTCACACACAAGCGACGGGGTCAGGTCCCGAATTACGAATTACTTGCACGTCTTACAATAACACCCACTGTGCTAGGGTGTAAATTAAAAAACTCGCCAATTTCACGTTGGCTATAGACGCCTGTGGCATAGGCTGTCTTTATTGCTGAATTTCTATCCACAGCATTCTGCTCAATCTCTGGTAATGATTTGGCAACAGCGTGCTTCTGCTTTTTAGGGATATTCCAATTATTTTGGTTTTTTCCAACCTTACCCTGCATATCCGATACAAAGTCTTCATCCCCCAAATATATCTGGCCCTTCAATTTAGACCATATTTCAATATTCTGACCAACACCTTCGAGAACGAATTGCTGATATCTACGCATAGCTTGCTCTCTGCTTCCTCCAAATTGGGATAAAACCCAATCGGTTGTCAACCAGTCGAATGTCTTTGCTTTGCCAATCATGGATAGGTAATTACTCCAGGGCCAATCCTCAATATTATGTACCATGCCTTTTGCCCGAAGTGGATTTAGCACAACATAACGCGCGAGTTCAAGAAGATAACTTTCCTTATCAACGAGAATGGCTTTGTATCGACCTTGAAATAGATGACCTGTCCGATTATATCGGCGGTTTGTTGCCTGTGTATAGACACCGTTTAACTGCCGCATACCTTTTGAAAGATTGCTATCCAGTGTTTCGATAATGAGATGATAATGGTTACTCATCAAACAATAACCGTGACAGAGCCAATTGTAATCGGTAACAACCTTACCCAGTATATTCAAAAAAATTATTCGATCTTCGTCGTCGTCATAGATATCTTCACGCCGATCACCTCGCGAGGTAACGTGATATAAAGCATTGGGAAATTCAAGTCTGAGTGGTCTAGTCATATTTCAACTATACCTTAATCAGAACTAATTCGCAATTCGGGACCTGACCCCTTTTTTTTGACCCCTTTTTTTCCTCAAAAATGGATTACCACGGGCATACATTGAACTGGTTAGAATGCAAAGAAACCATGACCCGAAAAAATGGGAAAAAGGAGACGATAGAAACACAATGCACCTTTACCCACATCACCGATTTACCC
>Ga0208648_1003022_pt1 | contig 10988 bp, 5 predicted proteins | sample AntAceMetag02UKL_FD_184772 | JGI IMG/M metagenome (GOLD analysis project Ga0208648, IMG submission 184772) | Saline lake microbial communities from Ace Lake, Antarctica - Antarctic Ace Lake Metagenome 02UKL (SPAdes) (version 2) | ecosystem: Environmental > Aquatic > Non-marine Saline and Alkaline...
GTGAAAACAGGGTTTTCTGTCTGAAGTATCAAGGGAAAGTAAACAGGAGCCGTATACGTGAACCGTACGTACGGTTCTGTGAGAGGGATGAGGCGAAGTAGATCACTCCGCCTCACCCTACTCGATTTTGCCAAAACGACTTTCTTTACGTCATTCATTTTTCCAGCCACGCTTGCATTAATGAAATAAATGCCGCTGTAAAGATTATCTGCATTAAATGTGAGGTTGTGGTATCCGGTATCGAAATTTCTGTCTGCAATTGATGCTACTTCCTGACCGGTAACATTAAAAACCGACACATTCAAATGAGACAGTTCAGGCAGTGAAATTTTGATCGACAATACCGGGTTGAAAGGATTTGGAAAAATTGAAGTAATTTCAAATTCCGTTGGCGAATTATCGAATTCCATGTTTTCAACTTTTGTGTATGGCTCAATGGTAAAATGAAACTCGTGATCTGAAAATACAGCATCACCTCCGGCAACGGCTTTGACACGCCACGTGGTTACAAGATTAGTCCACTCCTCGATTTCCAATTCTACAGGCAAATTGATCGCGTAGAACGTATCCGTAATTCCCTCGTAAAACAGTTCCTGATTTTCATCATTCCCGTCACCCGTTCTGAAACTACTGTTTATTTCAATGTTATAATTGATTTCTCCCAGTGGGTCCGGATCAACCGATTCCTCCCGTGAGGTAGTTCAAGAAGTTTTAGCTGAAGAGACAGAATTGAATCCGGATTTCGCCTCTGAAATTGAAGCCCGAATCGTCTCGGATGATTATATCTCCCATGAAGAGGTCTGGACAATGAAGTGAGCTACCGGCTTTTATATGAGCGTAGATTCGTTGGTGATTTGGAGATTGTTCCCGTTTCTGAGCAGGCTGGCATTGAGCGCCGTTTGAAGTGGCTGTCTGAGAATGTTCTGATCATCAGTCATTCACCACTGAAAGGGAAACGTTTTGAAGGTGTCTTTAAGATACGTATAAGCCGTTGGCGAATATTCTGTCGTCTTGACCACAAGCAGGAAACCATATACGTTCTAAGTATTAAAGACCGAAAAGATGCTTATAGGTAAAGCTTTATTATCGCGAGAGGGGTTCAATACCCCGAAGCTTGCTTCGTTACGATTAGACAGTCGGAATATGGGTCCGAAGGATATTCCGGCAAATCTGCTTTGATGCCCCGTAGCTTGCTGCGGGGTCTTTCACTTCTATACAGTCTTGTCCAGTCGTGATAAGTCGCTATGCGCCGATGGATTATTTTAATAACAAAACCCGACATATCACATGCCGGGTTTTTGTTATTAAATAATATTACTCTAACTTGCCGGTCAATTGTCCTTATTTTAGAAGCACGATCTTCTTTACTTTTTTATAGCTTTTTGCTTCCATAGAAACGAAATACATTCCTGAAGAGACTTCCAAACCGGAATCTGAACTACCATCCCAACGTGCTACATGATACCCAGCTTGCATGGGTCCGTCGAGAAGCTGAATAACTCGCTGTCCAAGAATGTTGTAAATTGATAATTTAACATTTGCCTTTTCCGGAAGTCCAAAGTTAATACTAATGGTCGGATTGAACGGATTGGGATATGCACTGCCCAACTCGAAATTATCCGGGATTTCGATTCTTTCCGGGTATTGCCGTTGATTATCGTATGTCGCAAGGCTGTTGATCAGAGCGAGTGATCGGTCGATATATTGAGATTGATGCCGTTGTGCAAGCGCCAGACGGTCTAGACTTTCTCCCATGCTTCCACGTGCAATTTTAAACATCTCCAGCTCAGCATCCAGGGCAACACGATGTGAGTCAATGACAGCAAAAACTGAATCAAGTTCGGATACAGGATTTTCAATATTCTCTGCATATTCTGAAAGCGGAACGACATAATTCCCCATGTAGGCAAGACACCGCACTGCAAGATTTGCTGCATCAAACAGCATCAAATCACTGAAATCATCTTCATCAAGGTCGAGCAATTCCGAACGAATTTCTGACAGACCGTCTTCCCACTGGAGCCCAATGCCGACTATTCGTCTGAGTGATCTGAAAGCAGCCGCTGAATCTGAATATGTCTCAATTATCTCAAGGTATGCTTCAAACGCTTCCTCGAAGTCACCGTCTTTCTCTAATTCCAAAGCTGATTCGAATGCAAGATCAGCCTGATTTTCGGTCATTACTTCAGGATTATTCCGGCTTGAATCAATTGGTGAAAATTGGAAATCCGCAATCTGCTGAAACCATGTTCCTGGCCCGTTTTCCAATGGTGAGTCGTAGTAATTATCATCAACGTACAACATTGGATCACCTTGTTGGGTAACTCTGTGCATTAACAATCCTGCATCATCATCGTAAATATCATTATGACCATCATAGATCAGAGGCAGGGAACCACCTATTATCTGTATCTCAGCATGCTGAAGTGGATCGCCGCCTTCGGTTCGAGGACCATTGTTGCGTATAACATTAGTTTGACCATAACCAGAAGGATATGTATTCATTATGGGATCTGAATATTCGATGATAAGAATTCCATTATCGGGATTGTCTTCAATTATACATGCTTCAATATCCGGAGAAGATCTAAAGAGAACTAATCCCGGAGCCATTCCGCTTTGTCCGTTATCATGTATATGGCATTCATAAAGTCCGCCAACATAGATATTATCTAAATACGCGCCATGTCCATAATTTCTCGTAAGTTCGACATTGAAAAGCTCTGGCTTGCCCAAGTAAGCATAAACACCCTCATTACAATATTCTATCATACTATTATAGAGATCATAATCCACGTTTTCGGACGAAAAGCCGACACCGCAATTCTGAATAGTAAGGTAGTTCAATGAATCAAATTCACTCTTGAATGCGTAAATACCATAGTCGCCACCATCAATAGTGAGGTTAATCAGGCTATTGTTTTCAGAAACTTCTGAAAATAATAATCCTTCCCATGCACCCGCACCAGGAACGGTTCCGAAAAATATTTGTGAGTCAACTGTACCCTCTGCTATCAAAGTTCCTTCAACCTGAAATTGAAAATCACCTAATGATAAAACTGTAACTCCGGGATTTATATTAAGTGTTGAATCAATAGGAATTTCAACATCATCAGTCAAGACATACGGATTATTTTCCGCTGTCCATGAACCGTGAATATCCCCAAATACTACAGTACCTCCTTGAATTCCGCGTGCTTCAATCAACCAATCACCGAACTCCTCACGTAATGTATCGTTTTCTATCCTGAAATGGTTCCTGTCAAGCGAACCGAGCTTATGTTGACAAAGGGACGCACCGAACATTGGTGATTCAACAATAACCCAAAAATCTGTTAATCCAACAAGAACAGAATCGAATTGGATAGAAGTCGATAGTTTTTTCGGAAACAAATCATCATTTGTAACGGCAATTTGTATAGGATTGACTATATTTGTATCAGGTTGATTATTATCATTGCTTTGGATTTTCAAGGTTGCAGGTCCGTCTTTCAGCCAACAGGATAATACTTCCAATAACGTGATCCCAATAGTATCTTGTGCCTGGAAATGAACTGCGCTTGTCAATGAACTGTCTGATTCATTATACCATATTGTACTTTGATCAATGTTTGGTGAACCATAAGCTAAGATTCCTGAGGGATCTACATCGAAAATAAAAGTAGCTAAGCTATCATCATGTCTATAGTAATTAGATTCAGGTGTAAGCAAAACATATCCTCGATATTTTCCTGGATTTTCAGGTATCCATTTCTGGTCTGCATATATCAAATGATGTGCTTCGTTTCCCAATAATGTGGGGAGTTCATTGTTCTGGGTAATATTAATTGTATCCGTAATTGATTCATCATTTATGTTTTCAAACCAAACTTTAAATCCTACATCGTTCTTATCATTACTTGATAGAAATCCAGCCGAAATAAGCAAGTCAATTGGCATTCCGACAGTTCTGGGGGTAGATAGCTTTAACGATCTTGGTGCAATATTGATCTTAACAGGTAAGTGAATTGAATCTGAAACTATCTTCACTTGATCGAATACAACATAATCACCTTCCACAATTTCCATTGAAACCGTGTAAGCATCATTTAAAGGGGTAATTTTTCCAAAATAAACAAATTTTGGTATCCATGGTTTTTCAGGATCTATTTCGACCTGATATGTTCCGGATGAATCAGCTTCATCACATGCAATATTCAAAATAACCTTGTCATCTTCGCCTGCATCAGCGAGTAGTGGACTTATTAAAAATGTCGCATAGGCTAAAGAGTCAATCCATTCTTCGTTCGTTGTGCATGTTATTTCAACCTCTTTCGGCGCCAGATTATCACTTGATAACATCTTGGGGAAAAGATCCGTTGTATAATCCTTATCAAATGTGAGCTGCCTTATCTGCATACCGGGATAATTGCCATATTCCAGGCATGATTCATCTTCCATGCCGGTAAATAGGGCAGGCAATTTATTATGAAATATATCGCCAACTATCTCGTTCTCGTTCAACTCGCCTCCTCCGCCTTCAACAGGACCACAATCTGATGCGTAGCAGTAGAGTGTCACATCCCAACCAGATAAACCGTGAATACGAATATGTATTTTATTGATGCTGCCATCTTCTTCCCAGAAGAATGTACAGTAAACATCACGTTCATACTGCCATTCTCCCGGTCCGTGAACAGTATGAGGTTTAGTAATAAATCCCATATTGCGATAGGGATATAAATCTGCAAGATCATATAAGGAAATTTGATTAAAGAATCCCCAATTCCCACAAGGCAGATCAAACAAAGCTACTATTCTAAGGTTTCTACCGAATAAAGAATCAGGATCAATACAGAAGTAGATCGAACCACTGGCATTTAACCATGGATCGATACGGAAAATCCACATAAGTTCGTCATTGTCGGTGCAGGGAAGGCAACACCCAACATCCAAAGCTCCACCACCTCCGCCTACATCCGGTTGATCTAATTCATCACCGAAAATACTTTCGACATTTTCCTCAAATAGAATTGTACACTCATATTCGTTCTTTGCACTGGGAACTACGCTTGAAGCCATTGAGACAATAAGATTTGCCACATCACGCGTTTTCTCAGCGCTATATAGTAAGTTTCCTGATATGGTCGCTTCAATCCAGGTACCATCGGAATCGGTATCAGGGATTTCGTTTACTTCTATCTGGAAGTTAGAAATATTTTTTGTGTGGGATGCAATATTGAAACAGAGTTTATCGCCATAACTTGAATTAAAGAGCCATTGCCCATCGTTTTCACCGGATTTTTTATTGATCATCTGCTCGAATTCTGGCGATACTTTTGCCGCATTGTAGGTTTGATCAAAGTAAAAATATTTGGATAATTCTGCGGTACTCTTCAAATAAACTTCCAATGGAGGATTGATCGGATGATGCATCCTTACGGTTATGGAAAACTCGTTAGAAATTCTTGCCGGGACAAGAGTTTTTCCAATAATATCTGCGTATCCTGTTTGCTGAATGAATACTAATAATGCTAATACCCTGAAAGATTTCAGATACATTTTTCATCCCTCCTTAAGGTGTTAAAGTAATTGTAGTATCGCAGGATTCGCCACGTTTATTTGTCGCAATTATCCATAAAGTCGCTTCTTGAACTCCGGAAAGATCACCTTGCAGCGTACCATATTGGTATCCATAATCTCCCAGCCGAAAGGTATCATTTTCAGCATGCCTTACACGCCTGGATTCCTCAAACGTATCGCATGTTAATCTTATGATTGTTGATAAAATCTCATCCTGATTCTGAAATAATACCTTAACCTCAAATCCCCGTGGGAGCACCCAATTTCTGAATAAAGTGTCCGGTAGTATTACTTCCTCAACAATTGGCCTGGTTAAGCTGGCGTTGAGATTATCAAGCGTTGGATTGTTATCAACTGCTGATTCAATATCATCCATAATTTGATCCACTGTTACGCTATCAAGTTCAGTTAGTAAATTATAACCATGATTATTTTTCACCATAACAATTCGTATTCGATCTCCATAATTGTAGTACTCACATACATCGCCGTATAAACTATCATTAGTTGTTGAATAAAAATGGGCCATATTGAATGCTTTGTGACAGAAAAACATTCTTTGTGCATCATAACAATTATTATAAAGATTTACACTTATAAAAATGCTATCTGTCGTAATTGAACAATTAGCATCACCAGCATTTATTTTAACTGTATCTGAAGAATAACTCTGAATAATATTATGTAATAGTATTGGACCTTTAATTGTTCCATATTTATTGGGCCATTCATCAAAATCTGATTCTTCCAATCTTTCTTGCACCCATGGATCTGCCCACATAGAATCTACTACAGATGCTGAAGAATATGATGCAATGGAAAAAAGAACAAATGAAAAACATAAGATATTACACTTTAAGTTAATTATAATTCCATTCGTCACTTTGTAAACAATAAATAAATATCTGCCAACCATAATGACTTCCTCCTTATTTTAACGTACAAATAGATTACGGAAAGTTCTCTCGTATGTGCTTTGACTTAATTCACTTTTTGGGTATGGAAAAGTTACATCCCTAACAGATTCGTCATAATATTCTCCTGTAACATTAATCAAAGAATCTGGTTGCCACGTTCCGGGTATTGTATCGGATGGCGGATTTATGGATACTATAGTTGCATCATAAAGATGATCAAAATCATATAATCTGTGTGCAGAATTTTGTATGAAGATATTATCTGTGTACAATATACAATGCATCCCAAATCCTGATCGACCATTTTCAATAGTCCAGTCTGGATTGAGTATACGCTCAGGTTCGTACGGATATGGCCAATTTTTTATTATAGATTCATTTGAGCTTAAATAAAATGGATTGTTGTTTAATAAATTTTCAAGTATTGGATAGTGAAGATTTAGATAAATTGCAGGTATACAGTATTGAGTATTTGGAGGTACAATTCTTAAAGCCTGAATATTATCCACTCCGAGTATTTTTCCATACCATCCATAAATCTTTGCCATATCAACACAGTTTACTTCCAAAGGGTTGAGGCTATTATTATTATAATTCTTTATTATCATATCCATTACATCAGAAATAGGAACTTCCCAAAATAGAGTTTCGCCTCTATATCGCTTATCTAATCTTGATATCTCAAACAATAGGTACATTATCTCTTCATCTGTATCATGATAATATTCCGGATTATTGTACGCCACATCACTTAGCATATCTATTACAAATTTTAACATTTGCGGGCCGGTTCTACCAAGGGTATCTAAATCATCTTCAGTAGGTTGTTTATGACCCATATAAATAGCAGTAGATTCATTTGTATTATAATCTGAATCAAAATTATTCCAACCCTCTGGAGGAACGTACTGATTTTGGTGGGAAACGGGTCTCTCTACCTTATATTTCCAACGAACATGAAAATTAAATTTTTGAATCTTTTCATCATTCGTATTGGGCAGAAATGTTGATGTGACGCTCTTTGCGATATAAGTTGATTCAGATTCAAGTGGATCACTGATCTCAATATCATTATTTGTAAGACTGGATGTTCGTATATGAAGTTTTCTACCATTTGTTGAAGAATTAGATTTCACTCCTGATAAATTATCAGTTAATGATGTTTTTACTTCTGCCATGATCCTTAAATCATCTATGTATGGAACTCCTGTAAAAATAGGTCTAACAAGAAATAAATTTGCGTATGGGTAGTTTTGTTGACCAGATTGTTTAGGCCTTTTAAAGATCTCAGAATGATAATCTCCACCTGTAGTCGAAATTAACGGCGAATCAAATGTGGACGGCCACTCCAAATGACTTTCGAAATCAGGTATATAAGTTTCGTCCTCAGGTAATGCAGTCATGAGGGAAATGGACTCTATGTCAGGTTCGATGGAATAATAATTAAACAGGGTTGGACAAGTAAACCATCTATGGGGCCATTCGACAGCCCATGTCCCTGTGTCAACAGTATATTGATACATTCCTGTATCTGGTAGAGCGATATACCACCTTGCATGCCATTTGTTCCCGTACCATACAATTTCCGGATTAATAATACTACCACCTGGATAACCAGTTCTATCACCATAGAAGACCGGATTTGGAGAAATAGCATAAAACATTGTATCTACATTATCAGGGTAGGGTTGATTCCCTGCTGCATCCTCAAATAGGATCTCAATCATTACTTCTTCACCTTTAATGTTTCTTTGGTAATTTCCAACAGAATCATGAAAGGCTGGGGCAGAGTAACCAATAGGTTGGAGAAAATTGGTTCCATCCATTGCAATTATGACTCTTCTTGCCGGTGTAGCGAAAGAACAAAATGCAACAACAGTATCCACACAAGGATCAAACCACTCAAATTCTGCACTCGATCCCATCCTGCTCATCGGAACTCCTCGCTGCGAAATCCATGCGATATTCTCATCTGGATTTACATTTGGATCTTCGCAAGCGTCTGCTGCACCCAGAAATGTAATTGATCCGTCCTGAATCACATGTCTTATTACTAATGGTTCAGGATAAGTGATCTCTACAGTCTGAGAGAAAGAAAGTGCAGCAACTGCGAAATAAAAAATTGCAATCAAATAGTTAGCAAGAATACGATGTCTCAAAACGAAGAGCATAGTGAACTCCCATGGAAACAGGCAATAACAATTGTTATATCGTTAATCTTAAAAACAGCATATGTGGTTAAGGAATGAATTGGATAGAAAATTGTAAGAATGAATTGGAAAGAAAGCGATTTATTGAACGATTGTTGATAATGCATCAAAACCCTCGTCACGCATGTTAAATACAGTCGCTGAACCTGAACCGGGAACTCTGACCATAAACTGCTTTTCAAGACTTTAGGATGGCTGCATATATAATAAGAAAAAAAGAGCGTTTTGTCAAGTGCCAGGAGAGCCTAATAATTACGAAAGTAATTACTTGATATTAATAGCTTTATTAGATTGATGCTAATCAATTGGAGCAGTAATGTAAAACCCTCCAGCACCGATCAGTCGATTGACTGACTGACTGAATGGGAGACCTTGTGGGAGAGTAGAGCCTGTTCGGTTACTGATGGATCGTCACCGATTGATCTTTAGAAAGTCCGATGCTTTGCATTAGGCTTTTTTTTGAATAACTTGTAGTGGAATAAATAAGATAATGCTGATTCGTGGAGGACGAGGAAGATGGATGAAGAAAATGAATTTGAGGATTCCAAAGACTATTATGAGGATTTTTACCAAAAACTCAACAGAATTATTGAAAAGCAGCTAAAGAAACATCGGCTGGACAATGACGAGCAAGGTAAAACCAAATATGATATTCTTGTCAGCTATCTTACACTTCTACCGAATTTATTTCACCTTGCAGTAAGAATGCTGTTAGACAAATCAATCCCACCAGACAATAAAGGGGCATTGATTGCAGGGATAATATATGTCATATCTCCTATTGATATAATTCCGGATGCTATCCCAATAGCCGGATGGATTGATGATCTAATTGTGATCGCCATGGCATTAAATAAGTTCCTCGACTCCGATGATGTTGCTATACAAGCAAGAGTAAGAAAACACTGGGCTGGTGACACAGATGTCTTCAACGACATCAAGCATATCCTTGAAGTAGCCAACAGCGCCGCCGAGTTCTTGCCGAAAAATCTGATGAGAATAGTAAAATCCATGTTCAAGTAAATTTGTGGTCAATTATGAGTAAAATCGCTGAGATCTGGAAAGAGACATATAAAATTCGTGATTATGAAGTCCGCCCGGATGCACGTGTTTCTATTGCGGTTATTGCGGATTTCCTCCAGGATGCTGCCGGACATCATGCCGAAGGGATGAACCTCTCCGGATACCGTCTGTACGAAGACGGTTATGCCTGGGTGCTTACCCGCCTGAAGATTTCGATGACACGATATCCAAGGATGGGTGAAACACTGTTGATTGAGACCTGGCCTACCGGTTTAGAGAAATATATCGCGTCACGTGATTTCCTCCTGAAAACAGATAAGGGTGAAGCCTGCGGAGTGGCGACAAGCGCTTGGGTTGCACTAAATATCGAATCGCGGAAGATGGATCCACTTCCTGATTACGTCAACCTGGAACATGAACCGAGGAAAGAACGAGCACTGGAATTTTCCAGTCGTTCCCTGCCGCGTCTTAAAAATCATGAGTATGCTCTTACATTTAAGGTGCGGGAAAGCGATCTGGACTTCAACAATCATGTTAACAATGCCCATTACTTAAGCTGGGCTCTTGAAAGTATTCCCCTGGAAAAACGTGAAGGATTATCACCGGCAGATGTGGATATCCTGTTCCGTGCTGAAGCTCGTTATGGTGATGAGGCAGAAGCACGCTGCATCAACAATACGGATATCGAAAAGAATAGGCTCAGCCGTCATAGTATCGTCCGTGTAGAAGACGGAACTGAATTAGCACGAATACAAGTATCCTGGACTGATCAGCATAATGTTTGAGATAATCCTTTTATCTAACTCTTTATTTCCAAAGCGATTTTTTGAATAAGAGATCAATGCTTTGCTATGGACTTTTTTAATGGATAAATTGATAAGGAATATTAACAGTCAATAAAGGCAGATTCATGCAATCCAAACATTTCACAGCAATTATAGCAACGCTCGGAAATAAGTTCGCATGTTGCAGGGGCAGGATTTATCCGCCCTATCCTATTGACTCAATCACGGGCGGATAAATCCTGCCCCTACATTCCCATGTATCAAATGAAATTCCTTATAGTCATGCGAATTCATTTGTTAGCACTGCTATATCAATAAAGAAGATAATTTATACGTTTCATATTGTCCGGAAGTTGGTACAGCCAGTCAGGGTGAGAGTATTGAGGAAACCTAGCCCGGATATTTCACGAGTACCTTTCTCGTCCAGTTTTTCAATGCGAATAGTCCATATTTTTTGGACAATTCGCATTCCTGCGGCAATAGCTCCAATT
>Ga0208648_1003023_pt1 | contig 10986 bp, 13 predicted proteins | sample AntAceMetag02UKL_FD_184772 | JGI IMG/M metagenome (GOLD analysis project Ga0208648, IMG submission 184772) | Saline lake microbial communities from Ace Lake, Antarctica - Antarctic Ace Lake Metagenome 02UKL (SPAdes) (version 2) | ecosystem: Environmental > Aquatic > Non-marine Saline and...
CTGTAGAAGCCGTTAGAGGCGGACGATCTATGCCGAGGAATTTAAAGAACATCAAGAATAATATTCATTTTACAGCGTATAAAAGTTCTTTGTAATCAGCTTATTAGGCTTAACTTACTGGCATTGGGGTCATACCAGTCATTAGTTTTGATCAAGTTTTACAGTGTCTGTTTGATCAAATGGTGACTAATACAATTCAGTGGTTCCATATGCTCCTGCCCTTACCTTTTTTGCTACGATGTTTTTTAGTGAAAATTATCGCTCCAATTAATAAGATAGGCCATGTTAAGAAAAAAAGCGTTTTGAAAATAAGTAACCATTCCATATTCGCTGCTCCAAAATTTGTTATTACTAATAATATGGTTCCTGTTTTGCCCGCTAAAACTACGGTTAGCTTTTTTGATAGTCCAGCCATCCTGGTTTGTCTGGTTCCATTAATTTAAAAGCATTTTTTGTGACGCCACACTCTGGACAAACCCAGTCCTCAGGAACATCTTCCCAGCGTGTACCTGGCGCAATACCCGTCTCAGGATCGCCTTTAGCTTCATCATAAATATGTGTGCATACACCACACCTGTATTTCCTGAATTCAGACATAACTATTCTCCTATACTCGTACTAACGAGGGTTTAATAACTATATATTGGGGGACTATATTATGATTTAAATATCTAAATCAGTTTATAGGCAATAAACTTATAGTTTATTTAAGTGCAAGCCTAGAACAAGCCTAGCAAGTCTAGCGTCAGGTCCCGAATTGCGAATTAATGTACTTTTTAAAGCAGCACGTATTTATGCATTCTAGATTCCATATTGCTTTCGATATTCTTTAATTACGGCAATATTAATATAACGGCATTCATGTCAGCGTTTTGGATATTTTTAAATTAATTACCCCGAGCCATTTGTGTGTATTACTTTTTAGAAAGGATTGAAATTTACGCACCCACGCACGATAACTAAGCAATGATTTAGGCGAATATTTGCGTAATTTAATTTCCGCCACCAATCCATCATAAATAACCTCCTAAGTTGCCCCCGTTTATTTCAGAGGGCCATCATCTGGCATGAGTGGTTCAGCAATAGTATCGCTCGGCACATTATTAATCATTTTTCTCGGGTTATGAAAAAGTTGATTATTAGAATAATGCTGAACTGGTTTAAGGTTATCTTGTTCCTCATTTGTAGGTGAATAATAAGACTCAGTTATTGCGTCAGGTAATTGAATATTATGGCCAGAGGAAATGACAACAGAAGTTACTTGAGCCTTTGTGCTTTGTGACAGAATAGTCCCAGCTTTTAATGTACAGTAAAGTAAAACAGCCTGCCTTGCCTGTTCTCAGAGCATATCAGATTGACGTTTACTGTGTAACTTATCAATAAAGGCGGGAAGGCTAGTCGGTTGATCTGTGGCAAAGTGATACTTATGACAAAAATCCCAATAATACCTGAACCACTTTTTATAGAAGGGGGGCTGATGCAATGCTACATTTTGTTATAGCAAAAATGCGTCATAGGTAGCCTGAATTTGTTGAGAATGCTAATCATAAAAAATCACTGATTTTCGTATAACATGATGAAAATCGTCTTATACAGTTAGAATAATCGTAAATTATACTAAAATATTGTAAATGGATATTGGTTGGCATAAGCTATAAGAAAATGAGTGAGTTACTTGTTACATTCCAGGGCCGGTCTAAGCTAATTTCTCAAGGGGAGCAATGAGCGAAGGATGTTAATGATGCATTTAAAGGCAAAGCCAAATGATTGAATTCGTTTCTCAGCAAGATAAAAAGAATCTAATCCTGTTTGTTCATGGATTTTGCGGTGGAGAGGCGACTTGGCGGAATGGGGAGGCACGCTCCTTCCCTGAATTATTTTCCGATGACTTAGAGATATCAGAGAATTATGACATAGCCCACTTTTCTTACTTCACCAAGTTGTTAAATCTTTTCGCCAAGGCCGGTAAGGTTTCAACTTTGGTTAAACGTATGTTCGGAACATCACATGGAAAACTGGCCAATAATATAAGCATTGAGGAAATCGGAAACTTACTTAGAACTGAAATCCGATTCAAACTACAAACATACGACAATATTATCGTTGTTGCTCATAGTATGGGCGGATTGGTAACCAAAAGTGCTATAACAAAAGATATTGAAGAAAATACACCATCAAAGATCAAGCTCTTTATCTCTTTGGCTGTACCCCATCAAGGAGCAGAGGCAGCAACTTTTGGAAAATTGATAAGTGACAACCTTCAAATAGAAGGACTTTCACCACTCAACGATTTTATTCACAAGATAAATGATGAATGGCTAAAAACCAGCTTAAGACCAACAACAAAGTATTTCTATGGCGTGCACGATTCAGTTGTCAAAAAAACAAGCGCCGTACCGATAGATAAAGAAAAATCGGATGCAATATCAGTAGACGAAGATCACACCAGCATTACGAAACCCGAGAATCCGGCCAGAACGACCGTTATCGCTGTCAAACAAATGATATTAGATTTTGAAAAGAACGATCCTGGAATATCTACTCTCGAACTCAAACAACTTGAAGACGAAGCGGACTTTGATGATGAACTGTTTGTCTTAAAATTAATCTCTGCTGACATACACAACACGACAATAAGAGAAGCCAAGGAGGCTTTTTTAAATGCAGAGTATATAAGGAAAATATTTAGTAGTTCCTCGGATCAAAAACGACTAGCTGAACTATACACAAAAATACGCAAGGTTTATCAGAATAGTTATACGAAATATATTCACGATGGCATTCCAAATTCTGGATTGTTGCTGGCAAATGTACATGAAACGATCATCAAAGAAGATAAAATATTTTTAGCCACGTTTATTCTGTTTATAAACGCCATCCATAAACAAGGAATGCTCCACCAACTCGCCAACTCGAAAGATGAAAATATTTGGTGGGTAAAAGACGGCTCAATAGACTCATTAAGAGACCTCTTAACGGAGGGTAAAAGTGAATAAACTTCCATATATTCAACCAGAGCGGGAGCTGCACTATAACTTAGGCATACTTCTCCTGATACTCGGTAACCTTGCACAAACTTCTCGAAAAAAGAAAGTGCTGACAATTGACAAGATACAATCGTTCTACTTCCTAGTTACCAGGCCAGCCTTCTTAAACAAAGTTCTAATGTTAGCAAACAAGCGTCAAATCGTTATTGATGACGTCGACTATTACACAGTGGAGACACTTTCTGTAAACGTCGACGAGCTCTTTGATCGAGAGCGGCTTCTGGCCATGATAAAAATACTTTCATCTAAAAAATATTTATCGTCTGAATATTCTAACTCGGAAGGATTTTTGTTTGACCTGACAGACACCGGAAAATACATCGCAAGCAAATTAGAGGATGGGTACTTCCGAAAGATAAAACTGTTTATCGAACAACTTTCGTCGCTTCAATCGCAGAGCCCTAACAAACTTAATGGGCATATAAATACAGTATTAAAACAGGGAATATAATGGATCTCTCTCAAGGTTTACTTTTAAAGAATTTAATACTGCACGGGCATCGAAAAGATTATCGAGTTACATTTCATCCCGGAATAAACATAATTTATGGGGATGCTGATACAGGAAAGTCAAGCATACTCAGGCTTGTTTACTATCTTCTTGGTGGAAAGCAGATCAAGATCGACGAAGAAATTTCTTCATCAGTAAAGTATGCCGTCCTTGAAATAGCGGTAAATGGAACACCCTACTGCATCAGCAGAGATATTTTCAATCCCGCCAGAGATATTGACGTATATTCTTGTGAGTACTCTAAAATATCAAACTCCTTTCCCGAAAAGTACAAGTCCAGTGTTACCAAAGGAGATGATCAAAATAAAAGTCTTTCCGAATTTCTTCTTGAGGCGTTAGAACTTCCCGCTGTTCGATTAAAGCAGGCTCCAACAAAAGATTCATCAGAAACTGCCAGGCTTAGTTTTCTAGACTTATTCAAGTTTATTTACTTGGATCAAGACGATGTTGGAAGCGCTCACATGCTAAACATTGGGAACCATGTACTCGAAACAAAAAACAGGGAAGTCTTTAAATACATATTTAATGTTCTCGACTCTGGAATTTCCGAGATAGAAGTAGATATAGCGAGCAAAACGCAAGAGAAGACACAGCTTTCAAACCAGTACTCCGCTATAAGTCATTTTTTGTCTCAGACTGAATTTAAAAGCTCTGAGGATCTAGATGAAGAAATAAGCAATATAGACGATGTTAAAGTTGTAGTGAAAGCTCGGTTTTCAGATTTAAATAAGCGAATGACGAGCGACAATGAATTATATGTAGGTCTTAAAGATGCTCTAAATACAATTAATCTGAATATTGAGCAGCAAGAAGCAGCAAAGAGCAAAGCTTTGCGAAGTATTGAAAGATTTAGCCGACTCCTCAACGATTATCAGAATGATATTGATAAAATTGAATCAAGCCTATCTGCCAAAGAGTTTATCGGTAGAGATATACAGGAAAAAACAAGCTGCCCTATTTGCGAAACCATTATCGACATTGGTGACATATCCGATAAATTTGATATTCCAAGTGATACACGATTAAAGAGCGAGTTAACGTCGATCAAAAGAAGGTCGAAAGATCTTAAGCAGCTGATATCTGATAATAGATCAGATTTAGATTCCGCCAACTCTCTCCTTACAGAGCTATATCTGGAGAAAAATAAAGCCAGAGAAATTATGGATGAAGAGCTTGCACATTCAATATCACCGTATTTAGCCGAGCGGGACGCAATAGTCAAAGAATTAGCACAACTTGACGAACGTCGAGAAAAGGCAGTTCACTCTCTGCGAGTAAGGAATAAGCAAGCCGCACTCGCCGACCAAATAGGCCGCCTAGAAGGTACGATCGAGAAACTAAAGATTAAATTGGATGAACTTAAAAAAGACGCCCCGTCACTTGATAATGTGCTGAAGGATCTAGGGGTAGATATCAACAATTTTATTCAGCAGGTAAAGATTAAAAACCACCATGGCGTAGGAATAGACGAAAAAACATTTTTCCCAAAAGTCAGGAATATTGAATACAGAAAAATTAATTCAGGTGGACTTAGAACAATTGTTTCTATCGGATACCTGGCGTCTATTTTGTTGCAGAAGTTGCGTAAAGAGACAAATATTCCAGGATTATTAATGATCGACACAGTAGGAAAATTTCTAGGAAAAACTCCTGAAGATTCTGATGACAATCAAATTGACAGCGAAAATGATGTTGACGGTGTGGCAGACCCAGAGAAATACAGGAATCTATTCAATGCATTGGTAGCGGTTTCCGAAGAGTTCGATGACAAAGGCAAACTCTGTCAGATTATATTAGTAGATAATGACATTCCCCGGGATGTTGCGTACGAAAACAAAGGTTTTGAAATAGCCCACTATAGATCTAACGGCATCAATGGGCTTCCGATAGGTCTAATCGATGACTGGGACTCGATCCGAAAGAAATGAGAATGGAAAAATGACGGGAAACATTGGGGTCAAAACATTGGGGTCAGGTCCCGAACCACGAATTTAATATAAATTCGTTCTCAATTCGCAATTCGGGACCTGAACATCCCTATGGCTGGCTAGCTAAAGCTATTCAAAATCGTTCCTGACGATTTTGTGCACTTAGGCTTCTTTCAGGCGGTCGGTCGCCCTTCCGCCCTTGCCCTCGGCTAGTACTTTTTAAAGTTGTCAAATATGACAACTTCCCAGATAATGTACAGGGGACTTACACCACATAAAATCATGCCCATGCCGGGCACACACAATTAGCTCCAACGGATGCTACGCAAAAAACGCTACGCACCCCTGAGCATGGGCGTTGGGCATTCAGATCGCCCAGTGGCTAACTTTGTATTTTTATTTAAAATGGACTCTGTAGAGAAAAATGAAGAAACTGAATGTTTTAGCTGCTATTAATTTTATTTTTTGTGCAAATGCTGTTTGGGCTCAGAACACTTCTTATAACCCTCAAACTGATACGGTCACTATACCAGCGGTAGAGATTAACGGTGTAATTGAATATGTTGATGTTGTGCTGCAATTTAATTCTGAAGGCCTGTTAAGAATAGTTGAGGCTCGCTTACCTGAAGATGCTGCCCCTAACCCGCCGGGGGGACCTAAAAATTATCCATTCGATTCAAGCGCAAATTTTACGGGGCAATATGTAGGTGGCGTGTTTTTTCTAAACGATGGTTCTATGTGGGCAATTACGGGGGTATCTAATAACATCAGTGTAGGTAATGGTTCTAAGGATTTAACTATCTACCGTAGTTCAGATGCAATTCCGGGGGCATGGCACGGAGTAAGAGCAGATTATTTTATGCTTGTAAATGGAAATCCGACTACGTATTTTGTGCAGGAATTACCAGTACATAAACATGTGCAAGATAGAATTGAATTTTCTGAGCAATATGTAGGTGGCGTGTTTTTTTTAAACGATGGTTCTATGTGGGCAATTACGGGGGTATCTGATAACATCAGTGTAGGTAATGGCTCTAAGGATTTAACTATCTACCGTAGTTCAGATGCAATTCCGGGGGCATGGCACGGTGTAAGAGCAGATTATTTTATGCTTGTAAATGGAAATCCAACTACGTATTTTGTAAATAAATTATAAATAACTGGAAGAATCAACTCGTAAGGCGGATTCGCGATAGCAATCCACCATCTTGGAATAAACACACCTAACATGGCGATCAAGCGGGACGCGCCAAAAGCGGCGCGCCCCTTACCTTTACGTTAAGTCTCAAACACTACTGGAGTAGATATGAAATATCTAAGCATTATTTTAAGCATTATTTTTGCAACAGGTTGCTCCACTCATATGACAAAAGTGGTCTACGAAGGTGACGGCATCCAACAGCAAGTAATTGTTAAGGTAATTAAGGGTGTATCTGTATCTGACAATAGGGGCACTGATGGTAATTGGTTGGGTGCTATACGTGGTGGGTATGGGAATCGCCTGAAAACCCTGAGAACTGATCAATCTACCGACGTTGTAGTTCAAAAAATGTACTTAGACGCCTTAGAGAAAAGCAGTTTGTTATCAGATGTTTCGGGAGCGCCGTTTACATTAAAAGTGGTGATTACAAAGTTTGATTGTAGCTATTATTTCAATCGAGAAGCTCATGCGTATCTAGATGTATCTTTAATTGATTCATCCTCATCCAATATAACGTTTACCAAAACTTACAAAACTGATGAGGTCGAATCAGGTGTGGGGGCTGGGGTATTTGGAAGTGTGGAGACTCTGAGAGATCTTGCTGAAACTGCCATGAATAAAACTATTGATAAAACGTTATCGGATCCAGAGTTTCTTAACGCCCTGTCGCACCCAAGCATTAATACAACTTCCGAAAGGCTAAGAAAGATAGACGAACTTTACCAAAATGACGTCATTAACAAGGAAGAATATGAGTAAATCAACAGGGTCAGACTCAATGCCAGTAAGTTAAGCTTAACCTATTGATTATGCTAAAATAATCCCCTATATTTCTCGAAATAAAGGAAAACATTGGGGTCAAAAAACATTCGGGTCAGGTCCCGAACCACGAATTTAATACAAATTCGTTCTCAATTCGCAATTTGGGACCTGAACATCCCTATGGTTCTTATCAAATGATAATGCGCAACTATTGCAAGCAGTGTAGGATGCATAACATCCATTTATACATTACTTTGTAAATGGGTAAAGCAATGAAACTCAAAACTTAACAAATGAGGTCTTAAAATGAGTAATAAAAATGCTTATGTACAGAAAATGCAATCCAAATTGGATGAGCTGGATGCCCAGATAGACCTGCTACAGGCCAAAGCATCTGGAGCTAGCGCGGATGCCAAAATTGAATTTAATGAACAAATAGAAAGTCTGAAAGAATTCCAAAAGGAAGGCAAGGAGAAGCTGGCAGAATTGAATGACGCTAGCGAAGACGCCTGGAAAGATATCCGCGATGGTATGGATTCAGCCTGGAATAAGGTAAGCAATGCATTCAATGATGCTAAAGATCGCTTTAGCTGATAGATGAAATTTTACATTAAAAATAAACGTCTATCTATCGCATGGATTTACCTGAATTAAAACCAGGCTGCCAAAACAAGAAGAAGGGTATTTTGCCGCGATAATTGCAGTTTAGCCCTTCGTCTAACAAGGTTGTCAAAATTTTGATGTGCGATGAGTAACTATGAACCATTTATCTATTAGACAGGGTTCTGATCCGTTAACCACTATTAAAGAGGAAACACCTATGGAACTTCAAACAGGAGGATTGTTGGGTATCGTTATTTTAGTTCTGGATATTTTAGCGATTCTCAAAGTTATACAAAGCGGCATGCCAGTCCTGAATAAAGCGTTATGGATAGCTATTATCTTAATATTACCCGTTATTGGTTTAATTTTATGGTATCTGATTGGCTCAAGATGATAACTCGAAATAGCTGTTTTCATGCTTTAGACAGTTTTTAATGCAAACATTGGGTCAGGTCCCGAACCACGAATTTAATACAAATTCGTTCTCAATTCGCAATTCGGGACCTGACCCAATGGTTCTTTCTCGGCTGGAGTACAAAAATTTACTTTATGCGTACAAATCTGTATGTCAACAATCTTTATCAAATGCTGAAAACATCTTAAGAGTTAGGAGGGTTCTCTGGCTAACTGATTCAGTAGCAACAAATGCTTTACAACAATGGAAATGGTTGTTAAAGCAGTAACATAGAAATTTATAAAAACTATACAAAGGTTGTCATTATGCTAGACAAAACTATCAATCTATCCATTCCTGTTAAAGAAAGTATTTTGTTTTCACTCAAAGAATCAACAGAAGAATTTTCCCAAGAGCTTGTGTATCTATCTGCACTAATGCTGTATAAACGCAGAAAATTATCACTAGGTAAAGCGGCTGAATTAGCCGGTTACAATAAAATTGATTTTATCTTTAAATTAAAAGCCGAGGATGAAGCTATTTTTGATTATGACAATGATGAAATTGACGAAATCATTAACGCTAGTAAACAACTTCCATGAAAGTTGTTGCAAATACGACACCGCTTATTTAAGTGGCATCCATTGGTAAACTTGAGCTTCTTAAAGATATTTTTGGAGAAATTATTGTTGCCGATGCTGTTTATAACGAAATAAAAGCCAAACAAGGTTACGGATACAGTGAAATTGAAACTGATTATATTAAAGTGCAAAGCATCAAAGGAATAGCTTACCGTGATTTTCTCCTAAATCAGCTAGATTTAGGAGAAACAGAAACTATTATTCTGGCAAAAGAAATAGATGCTGATTTTGTTATTATTGATGAGAATATAGCTTATAGGATTGCTAAATCAAGCGAGTTAAATGTTGTCAGAACATTATCAATATTGCTGAGAGCAAAAGAAAAAGGACTTATTCCAGCATTAAAGCCATTACTTGATGAGATGATAATTAAAGGTAGGTGGTATTCACAGGGAGTTTACAAAGCAATTCTTGATCAGGCTGGAGAAATTTAAACATGATGATGGTAATGAAATATTTCATGTGCCCTTAAACAGTATTTTAAGTTTTGAGCTGGAAAGAAAACACGATGCTTACCACAAATTTTTATATCCAAAAGTTCCACCAGACAAGCTGGTGAACTTTGTGTTATAAGACTTCAAATTGTGTTTTAGCATCCATACGTTTATGTAGTATACGAACAAACTCAATTTCAAATTGACTAATACTGTGATAAAAAATTATATGACTAGAAACTGGAAACTTTCGATACCCTAGTTTTAAAAGGTCGCACTTATTGTCTAATTCAAGAGTCTCCGATAGCATGTGCAAAGCATCGTCAAATTGTCGCAGGTAGGTTTTACGTTGATCTTTACCCCATTTTCTCTGAGTGTAGACAGCAATTGATTTCAAATCAGCTTTAGCTTTGTTGGTAAGCGTAAATGTTCTCATTAACCAAGTTCTTCATCGAGTTCATTCATGAGACTCTCATAACTGTATTCTGCCGTACCACTATGCTCACCTTCTTCAAGCAAGTGTCGAAGAGTCTCAATTTTTCGCTCGTTGTCTTCAAACATTCTAAGTGCGGCTCGTACTACCTCACTTGCTGAAGCAAAACGGCCTTCGTCAATTTTATGAGCAATGAAGTCATCAAAGTGATCACCAAGGGTCATACTAGTATTTTTAGGCATATTGCCACCTTAAATATCAATAATAGGTACTTAATGGTATACTTTTATAACAAAAAATCCTACTGATTGTTGGCAGCGTAGCTTGTTTTCAACGGTCATTTTTTATCAAAGTTCAGTGCTTTGCCAGAGTTCATCGAATATTTGCCAACGGCATCTGATTTAGTCGTTGAGCATAAATATGATCTCCATCTCCGATGCAGCAAAAGCTTATATCTCAGCAGCAGAACGATGCGAGGAACAGCGACTGATCAATGAACGGCAATTCGAAGTTCTGCTTGTTCCTGCTGTGACTAATCGGGCATTCGCTACTGAGCTTTACATAAAAGCCATATCACAAGCAGATGGTGTAGAGTTGAAAGAGCATAATTTAAAAGAGCTTTTCGATAAACTAGCTGACAAACGAAAAAAGAAAATTGTTAGAGAAATGGGACTGGATAAAAATAGTTTTCTGGTTACCCTAGAAGAAAATGCGAATCTCTTTGTGGAGTGGCGTTACTTATTTGAAAAAAATGATATCAACGTATCTTGGGATTTTCTTCAAAAGCTTTCCCGTTCTGTCAAGATAGTATTTGAGGGCAAGTAAATGCCAAAGAGCACCAAGCCTAGCGTCATATCCCGGATTGCGAATTAATGTACTTTTTAAAGCAGCACGTATTTATGCATTCGCTGAAAATCTTGGAAACGGAGCTTAAGCGAAGTGAAGATTTTTAGTCTGCGATAGCCGTAGGGCCGGTTGTTTTGTCGGAGTCTGAACGAGAGTGAAGGCGTAGACAAAATAAAAAGGCATTCC
>Ga0208648_1003024_pt1 | contig 10981 bp, 14 predicted proteins | sample AntAceMetag02UKL_FD_184772 | JGI IMG/M metagenome (GOLD analysis project Ga0208648, IMG submission 184772) | Saline lake microbial communities from Ace Lake, Antarctica - Antarctic Ace Lake Metagenome 02UKL (SPAdes) (version 2) | ecosystem: Environmental > Aquatic > Non-marine Saline and...
TGTATTTCCGATTATGCTCACTGCGGGTGATATCAGTCCAGGCCATTGTGATCTCCTTCGAATCTTCAATCAATCCGATTGAATCACAACCTACTGATATCACTCAACTACTTTTAAATCGGGCTCTGAGACATGAAGAATGCATTGCGACTGTGTTCATCTCCCTCCCTTGGGCGAAACCAGCCGCTGATTGATCATTGCACCTGAAGCTTACGAAGCACCACCCCAACAGCAAACGGCACAAGCTGCATTAAGGGTACGTGAAGACACAGGGTGAATTGCGGTAATCCGCAGATTCTTCCGTAAGCCAGTGAAATACCATAGTCCCGACCTCATTTTTTTGCCAGCCAATCCTCCAATTCCATTTCGTAACTCGCCAGCCCGTCAACGTTCAACAATCCGCGCGACAGCGCAACGGTCAGAGCGCGGGTCCGTGAGTTGAAAACCGGGCCGATATCGGAGTGGGTGACCGACCGGTTGAGCCCCAGTTTCTCGTAGAGATGTTTGAGGCGGCTTTGAACGCCACGGGTCGAGATTTTGCGGCGGGCCGATATCGCCTTGTCCGTCATCCCCAATGAAATATCGGTGAGCACCTCAAACTCGGCGTCGGTCAAACCTTCGAGCGTATTTTCCGAGCGTTGCTGCACACCGCGCACTTCCCGGTCGATGATGCATTGATCCTGGACGAATATGCCGCGTGCGGCAAAGGCAAGCCTTTCCTCACTGGCGGATTTCAACAGATAGCCATAGACCGCGCCGGAAGGCACGATACGCGCAACGCCGCGCACATAGGCCTCATCTGCATAATTTGACCAGAACAGGATGCGCATTTCGGGAAAACACCGCCAGATTTCCTTGGCCGCATCCACCCCGTTGGATTTTGGCATCTGCAAATCCATGAAGATGCCATCAATGGTCTCCGATTTTACAATCTCGACCGCCGCCGCGCCATTTTCCGCTTCGTAGAGCTGATCACACTCGGGCAAGGCGTTCTCAACCGCCGTCTTCAAAAATGCTCGGTGCAAGGGGTCGTCTTCAGTGATCAACAGGTTCATGAGACCTCCGGGAAATGGCTTCTATATGAGAGTGATGTGTGTCGTGCGGTGTCGTTGAACGCGGAATGGCAATTGAAACGCGTGTACCACCAAGCGGTTCATTGCCACAAATACTCAGATTGGCCGAGATGAGGGCGGCACGCACACGCATATTGTCCAGCCCGCGCGCCGATCGCTCATGCTCTTTGTTTGTTCCCGTTCCGTCGTCCACCACGGTCACGTGAATGTATTTCTCATCGGACTGGATGGTGACGGCAAGATTTCCGGGCCGCCCGTGTTTCACCGCATTGTTGATGGCTTCCTGGACGATGCGAAACAGCGTGGTTCGCAAGGAATCAGGGCAATCATCCAAGAGGGATGAAGCCCCATCAATCACCCTTGTGGCAATTTTTGGTACAATACCATCAACCGAGCGTTCCAGCTGCGCCTCGACGGCCTGGGCAAAACCAAACAGTTCCATGACACCCGGTTTGGCATCCTCGATAATGCGGCGCAATTCGCTGATACAGGTTGAAATGCCAGCCTCCAGCTTTGCGATATCGGCCACGGTTGTCTTTTTCTTGCGGGCCATCTGCGACACCTGATGCGAAATGCGTGTCAGATCGGCAAGCGTCTGATCATGCAGGTCCATGCCGATGTTCTTGCGCTCGTTTTCCATGCCTTCGGTAAGCCGCAAAGTCCCCAGTCGGAGGGCCTCGGCCCTGCCCCGGGCACCGCCTTCGGCCCGCGCCATGCGTTGCGCCTCTTCACTCTGATTGAGCGCGTAAAAATAGGGCGAGACGAGGTCGGCGATCTGCTGCGCTATTTGCAGATCCTCATCGTCGTATTTGTGCAATTCGTGACGGGAGATGTTCAGTGAACCGAGAATATCCCCATGGATATGAAGCGGGACATGAATCCGGCTGCGCAAATTGGCCCCGTAAATCGGCGCATCAAAGGCGCTTTCGAAATGAACCCGTTTGTCCGCCCAGGCATCACCGGTAATAATATGATCGGTTCGGCCTGAAAGCAGGTCCCTGATGGGACTGTGAGCAATTTTTCCAGGCTCCTTGGCCTTGTTGCTCCATTCCGTTTTCATGCCGACTTCAAAGGCGACACAGCATTCGGGCTGATCGGGCAGAATGATGGAGATGTCCAGATGATCATGCTGAAAAAGGGCATGAATTTCGCCACCGATTTGTCTGAGCACACTTTGGAAATCCAGTTGGCCGGCGATTGCCCGCGATATGGCCAGGTACCGCTCCAGCAATTCTTCGTGATCAATCGACACCCAGCAGATCCTCCACCCACACCGGATGTTTAACACATCTGGCAGGCCGGGAGGAACAGGTGATAAACACGATCGATGCTGAATTCCGCGGCTTCCATTGCGGAAACCCGCAGACAGAACGTCGTGAACCTGCCACATGATGTCGAATGGAAAGGCATCCCCTGCCCTCGATATCTCCCTGAATGGGACATCAGAACTTTTACTTCCAAAGAGCCTGACAACGTCAATCGGGCAGAAGATCGAGACTTAAAATGGCATCAGAAATTGCAGTGCATGACGACAGGTTTCGCAGACTTGTTTCAACGGATTCACAGCTCGTGAAGCTGCATTCGGGTATGATCTGGGCGGAGGGGCCTGTCTACTTTCCTCTCGGCGACTATCTGCTGTGGAGTGACATTCCAAACAATCGTGTCTGGCAGTGGATGGACGGCGCTGGGGCGCGGCTCTACATGGACAATGCAAACAATGCGAATGGCCATACCCGCGATCGCCAGGGACGCCTGATCAGCTGCGAACACCTGACGCGCCGGGTCACTCGGATCAACCATGACGGATCCCTGTCGATTATCGCCGATTCCTTTGAGGGCAAACGGCTCAATTCTCCCAACGACGTGGTGGTCAAATCCGATTCCAGCATCTGGTTCACCGATCCGCCCTATGGAATATTGAGTGACCATGAAGGCAAGAAGGCCGAACAGGAGCAAGCAGGCTGCTATGTGTTTCGTTGTGATCCCAGTGATGGCGCCCTTACCATTGTCGCAGACGATTTCGACAAGCCGAATGGCCTGGCCTTCTCGCCCGACGAAAAGATCCTCTATGTATCAGACACGGGTCGCTCACACGATGAAAATGGCCCGCATCACATCCGCGCCTTTGACGTCATTGATGGTTGCCGTCTGGCCAATGGGCGCCTGTTCAAGGACATCGAAATCGGCCTGTCAGACGGCTTTCGACTGGATGTTGAAGGCAATATCTGGACCAGCACCGGCGGCGGCGTTCAGTGTTTCTCTTCCGATGGCGTGTTGTTGGGGGAGATCATCATGGATGAGGTCGTCTCCAACCTGACGTTTGGCGGCCCGGACAACAATCGCCTGTTCATCACCGCCACGACATCCCTCTATTCCATGTCGGTTGCTGTGAAGGGGGCGCTCTAAGCGGCTTCCCGCGGCCAAATAGCAGGGTTCCTGCGTCACGGCTCCCAAATCCTGTCATGCAAATCGCCTTCGGCGGTTTGCAATTGCGATGCATGGAGCCCGTATTAATCGCCTGACCAACGGGGCAGGATGACGACACGCGTGGCTGAAACAGAGCATGGGGACGTGCGCGCTACAAAGGCCGAAGCCGAATGCGAAAGACATGCTGGACAGAGGGCATCACCGACTGGCCTCTGCGCAATCTCGGCCGATGTCGCATTGTGAACAATCGCATTGCCATTTTCTGCATCCAAGCAGGACATTTCAGGCTTGATTGACCGGGCAAATGTGATACAAGGCGGCACGAAACGCATGGCTGGCAATCAGATGCCGCACAACATTCGTTTCGCCAAAGCGCTGCAACAGGCGCTTTTTGGGGAATAGGTTAACGGTAGACCCACGGACTCTGACTCCGTTAGTCCTGGTTCGAATCCAGGTTCCCCAGCCATTGTTTTTCCTGCATTTTCTCTTGTTTCACTTCGTAACCAAACATTCAGTCGGGAACCCGGTCGGGAAAGTTTGTTCTTGTTTCGAGCTTCCGAATTGCATTTTCTGCCAGCTTTGGATCACGATTGAGATAGTGCGAGTCCAATATCGAGCGGACGTCCCGCAAGGCGTGACCTGAAATCGTCGCAATTTCCGCTTCCGTACATCCAGCAAGGGCCAGCCGGGTCACCGCCGTGCCACGCAGATCATTGAAGGTTACCCCAACAACACCCGCTGCCATGCAGGCCTTGCGCCACGATGAACGGAATCCATCTGGCGACCAGGGCATTCCGGCTCTGTTAAGCAGCACGGGCCCCTCTTTGCCCCTGCGGGCATCAAGCGCAGCTTTCAAGGGTGTACCAACCGGAACAACCACCCGTGCGCCTGTCTTGCGTTGCTGCAGGCGTATGACGTCACCGTCATATTGCGTCCAGGCAAGGCGCAACAAATCGCCCTGTCGCTGTCCGGTCCACAAGGCCAGAATGAGAGGCAAATGCAAATGCGCCGGGGCTATCTTCAAAAAAACCGCCTCGTCGTCATCAGTCCAGACATTCGCTGCCCGCGAACCTCTGTACAACCGGCCACCTTTTTCACATGGATTGTTCGTAACAAGCCCCCGGCCATTCGCCCAGGACAACACACGCGCCAGCACCTGCCATCCATAATCGGCCTGCCGCCTGGATGCTTTGGACCGCTTGTCGCGCCATTCAAGGAAGATTGCGCGGGTGCGCCGATCAGCCAGAGCAGACAGCGGGAAACTACCAAATTGCTTTTCGATAACCTTTATTTGCCGGACATAATCAAGCTGCGTTCTGTCGGCCAGGTCAAACCAATCCGAACTATCCTGAAAAGCGTTCAATATGGATTGTAACGTTCCGCGTTTGGGCTTCACTTTAGAAGCAACGGCTTCATTGTAGGCGGCAACAAATTCAGGGTCGCCGGGGTTTCCCGGCAATCGCGGTCCGCCCTTCCAAGCATACCAATAGGTAATCTCGCGACCGTTGGCGAGAGTTTTGCGTCGGCTGTTAATCCCCTTTAATCTAACCCGCATTGTCCCTCATCCATTTATCCAGATCGTTTTCAGGATCCGGGTTTGCCTGGCTGGCAACCAGAATGATCTTGCCGGTTACAGGGTCGATCTCCACACGCCCGACTTCCATGCCAGCCCGCGTTGCGCCCTTAACAGCGCGAGAAATATCTATTTGCTTGAACGGAACCTTATGCGCCATCTCACATCTCCAAAAAGGTGCCCGCCCCGGGCGGTGCTCCCGGGGCGGGTTGCCGGCTAGACCATGCTACCAGAAATCTAGCCAGCGAGCCGAACGGTTGCGGTTGCCACGCCGGATCCGGCGGCGGCTGTTGCGCGTCCGATCAAGGTGTTGCCGGACGCCGTTTTGTTGACATTGCCGTTGGCGGCGCTCCAATAGAGCGAGTCGCCCTGGCTGACAGCGACCGCCGCCTTTGGCAGCGTGTAGACACCAGTCAGGTTTGTTTCCACGTCAGCGCCATTGTCGGCGTCATGGGCGGCAATGCCGATGAAACCACCGACAATGACAACACCACCCGACGTGATCGCCTCCGGGGCTGTCAGGGTGAGCGTGTCACCGCGTTGAACATAGTTCTTCATGATCAGAACCCTTTCGTTGTGCCAACGACTACGCGCCGGACAGGTTTGATGGAAAGCGCCGCGATTTGCCGATCAACATCGGCTATGGCCTTGGCCAGCTCTTCGTCGGAGCGATAGGAAAGCGAACGCGAGCCGATGGAATAAGAGCCGATCCCTTTTGCCCGGATCGCTTGCAGTCGTTCGCGCTGAGCGGTGAGTGATGCAATATCAGCCATCAGCCACCCTCATTCGTGTACCAGCTGCGCCAGTCCATGAAGGCGGCACCGAAATCGAGGCGAACCTTGACCTCGATCCCGTCCACCTCGAAACCGGCACGCGTTTCGGTTTGCGGCCCTTCCTCGCCCTGCAGGTAGGCATATTCCAGCCCTTCCACCTGGGCAGGATCGGCCACCACATACCAACGGCCAGTGTCAGCAAGCCGCGCCTCGACCAGCAATTCCAGTTTGCCACCAAATGGATTGACGTCCGCCGATTTTGTCGGCTGGATCGTGGCAAGGATCTGCTCGGCGACTGTTTCCAATTCAGGCGGCACCAGCATGTAACGCGGCGTCACGTTGATGGGTTTGCCCGATAGGCCGGTCTGTTTGCGCATGGCCAGCCGGGCAGCGCCCAGCGTCGTGGCATCGGGTGCAGCGCCGGATCCGGCCAGGTTGCTGTGATCGGCATGAAACAAAGCCTTGGTGTCGGCCATGGTCGGGCCAATTCCGGAATTGAGCACCAGCAGATTCACTAGGAATTGCGCCTCGAACTCAGCCGACGCCATGCCGAACTTTCCTGTCAGGTCAACAAAAGCGCCAAGATCATCATTGACCATCGCCTTGCGAGAAAGTCCGACAATCTTGCCATAGGGTTCTATAGCATAGCTTTCGGACGCCTCGGCATAGGACCCATATTTGTACTCGCCAGCTTCATTGACCTTTTCCAGCGTCGGCGCCTCGCCAAGCTGAATTCCGGTTTTTGTGCGGAAATCCTTTGCCGTGGTCTGGCGGGCAATTCGTTTCAGGGTCTGCGGCGCCGCGTCATAGCCACGCCTCAGCGCCCGGTTTGCGGTATCGGCAAAGATGGCCGGAAAATCGCTGGTCGTATGCAGCGCCCTGGTGATCGTGTCATTCGGGGAAAGCCCCGTTGTCGATATGGACCTTGCCTGCAAGGCATGGCGGGCCATGTCCAGCGTTGTCATGTGCACATAAGGCCGGGCCGGATCAGAGAGTTTGTGCGAAGGCACCGACCGGGCAAAGATCGCCTCGCCCATGCGCTCGGCTGTTTCTTCCGGCGACGGATCATGCACCGTTGTCACCGGCACCAGTGGCGTGTTCTGGCGCTTTTGTACTGCTTGCGCTGCCAGTGCCCGGACATTTTCCAGCGGTGATTCCGCGTCGATGTGTTCATTGGCAAAATCCGCGCCCAGGCCAAATATCTCGGCAATGGATCGGATCTCGACATTCGTCTCGGCCCGCGTCAGCGTCACCGGTTCAGTCACAACCTGTTGTGTCTGGGCAGGTGGCTTGCCCTTCGTCTTGTTAACCGGCATGTGCCGACTCCGTGTTTGTGCACCGGCATCGGCTGGCACCGGCACAAGGGAAATTTCATGCAGCCTCCAGGAAAGAACCGTGCGCACCACGTCGCCCGTTTCCGGGTCGATACTGTCCTCGCTTTCCTCAACGCTGTAGCCGATAGATACAGATGAAAAGTCGCCGTTTCTGACCGCCTCAAAGGCGATCTGTCCGGCTGGTGTTGTTGCAAAGCGAACCTTGGCGATCAATTGTCCGCCGTCCCGCCAGATCGCGGTCACACGGCCCAGAACCCGCTCAAGGGTCGAGTCCTGCCGGTGAGCATCAAGCAACGGTATATTCGGTCGGCTGGTGTTCACGCCATCCAGATCGAGCGTTTCGATATAGTGTCCGCGCGATACAGCAGACCCGGTGGATATGACCATCTCCACCGTGCGTTTCTTTTCGTTGACCGTGCCGGGCGTCACGTCATGCGCCCGCTTTTCCAGATCAAGCAGCGACATTGTCCGCCCCCTCTTTTGCCACCGGCTTTTCCGGCAAGGCCAGGCCAAGCCGGTCGGCGCGCGCGCGGTCTGCCGCAATTTCCCGATCCAGTGCTTCAATGTCATAGCCGCGCTCGGCCACGACTTCGGAGCGGGACCGAATGAGATTGTCCATTTCCAGAATGGCCGCCTTGGCGTCCTTTTCCGGATCTACCCAGCCCCACGCAGGCGGCAACCATTTGACCGCGTGAAACTGCATGAGGTTGCGCTGATATTCCCGCGCACTGATCTGCCCGGAAAGCACCATCCATTGCACAAAGGCATGCCAGGTCGGCGTGCAAAGCTGGTGAATAATGGTGTGGTGCTGGATACCACCTGCAAAGCGGCGAAACTCCATCAGTGCCGCGCGGGCACTGGAATAATTGGTCTGCGAATAATCACCGGTCGCCTGTTCATAAGTCACGCCGGCACCGGTCGCGATACGGCGCAAAATGCCTTTGGAAAACCCGACCGTGTCGCCGCTGTCGGGCGGTTCGTTCCATTCCATGCGTCCGCTGCCCTGTTCGACGCGCATGGTTCCCGGCTCGGCTGTCGTGTCCAGTGTCTGGCCGTTCTGGTCGCCCTCCATGCCGCCTGCCGTGCCGTCCGGATCATAGATCGAGCCGACAAACATGGCGCTGATCTTGGCGCGCACCAGCATGGCGTCCAGCAATGCATCCAGATCCTTGGCTGGCAGCAATACGGGCGCGAACCATGACAGGCCGCGCACCTGTCCCGGCACCAGTTGCCGGAACATGTGAATGATTTCGCCCGCCGGGACCCTTCTTGAGGAAAGGCCAATTCCGGCGAGCGATTCGCCCGGTGCGCCAGGGCGAATCCAATAAGCGGCAATCTTGCCATGGGCATCAAACTCGACGCCCTGGTTGATCCTCGTGCCGCTTGTAAGGTTTTGTGTCTTTGACCGGTCCAGCTGTTCCGGGTGCAAGCGCCGCAATTGCGGCATGCTGGTTGCACGATCATTGGTGACGGCAACAAGCGCCTCGCCATGGATAACCATGTCGCGCACCAAAACGCCCTGCAGACCATAAAAATCATGCCGGTTGTCGGCATCGGCAAAGCTTGTCCAGGCCAGGAAGCTTGATGCCATCAGATCGCGCACCGTCTCATTGCTGTGTTGCGGTCGCGGCGTGATCCCGGTGCCGACCAGATTGCCGCCCAGGCTATCAACAATGCGGGTGCCTTCCGGCGTGTTCATGGCCCAATGTGCCGCCCGTGCAGCAACGACGGAAGCGCCGCCATGCACGGTGGAAACCTGATCCGTGCCGCGCCTGTCATCGCGCCAGCGACGGCCACCGGCTGCAGCGTCGAGGCTGCGGGTCTTGTTTCGTGATATCCAGTTTTGAATACGGGCCAGCGGATTGATCATTTCAGACGAAACCCATCGCCCAGATCGCCTGCCGTTGATTTGATATTCAGGTAGGTCTCAGTCAAATTGAGAATACAGCAAGGACCGGGCTTGACGCTTAGGTCAGGAGTGAGCGAACGCATTTCCGCAATCTGATCAAAAGAATTGGAGATAGATTGAAAAACACTCTCCGAGTACCCGCCATAAATTGCGTTGCTTTGAGCGTGCCGGGTGCGAACGGATTCAAACGCGATTATGACTGGCTTCAGGCGCTCTGAAGCTTCGATCTTGTCAATCAACGCAAACAGTTCACGATCTGCGCGGTCCAGCATCGAACTCGCCTTGGCAAACTTCATTCCGTATGTGTCAACAAGTTGAAACATCAGAACTGTTTTGAGGACCTGCAGGGGCGTGAAACGCCGCACACTATCTGGATTGAACTGTTCGCCGTCGACCGGCCCAGGCAATTGGTTTCGATCTGACCGTTCCAGATTTTTGATGATATCAACTGTGCTACCTGTCAAATCTACAAATTCGTTGCGTTTGTAATTCATTGTCTGATTCCATATTGGTGTTTAGTTGACACCAAAATAACACATATAAAACCGGTGTCAATACGACACCATAAAATCAGAAACTCCTATCAATCCAAAACCTGATTTGGCTTTCATCGAAAGTAATCTTCAACCTCCAGATCGAGATTGGAGACATCCGACAATCCAAATCCACCGGTTACGCTCCAGCCCAGATCCGGTTCCTGGTCGTCGTCGTGCTCGATATCCGGATCGCCATCAATGGCGTCCATCAGGGAAACAAGGTGTTCAATCGTTGCTTCCAGACGCCGCCGCAATTCCGGTGTCATCTGGATAAAGCTGTCCGGTTCACGAAAAGGGGTGCCCATCGCGTTGCTCCTGTGATATTGTGCTAATCGCACATTAATTGTGACAGATGCACTATATTGGATAATTGAAATGGTGACAAGTGCACAAATTCGCGCCGCACGAGGTTTACTAAACTGGACGGTTAGAGATCTCGCTGAGAATGCCAAAGTTCACCGCAATACGGTCACGCGGCTTGAAAATGATTCCAACGACGGTGGTTACACCATTGCGACAATTCAGTTGGCGCTTGAAAATGCGGGTGTGGAATTCATTGAAGAGAATGGTGGTGGCGCTGGTGTGAGGCTGAAAATACCCCGAAAGGAAATCTAGATATGGACCTACAGGAATTTATTGCTGAAAGCCTTCGTGAAATACTGGAAGGCGTAAAGACAGCTCAAAAGGGGGAAACAGGTGACAATATAAACGCCGATTCCTATGGAATAGATCTGGGAGGAAACCTCATTAGCGCTGGAAGAAACGGAGTTTTTACTCGCGTGGACTTTGATGTTTCCGTTTCGGCTGAAACCGGTGGAAAGGCAGGTGGAAACCTGAAAGTATTTGGCGTCGGCGTTGAAGGGGGTGGCGAGCATAAAGCGGGATCTGCAAATAGATTGACCTTCAGTATCCCCGTTCGCCTTCCGGGCAAACAGATTCGTGATTAAGGTTTAAGGAACATGAGTGAATTGATGCCTGCGCGTCCTCCAAGCGGAAGCAGCATAAAAGAATATTACGAAACCGAATGGTCGCAAATCCTCGAATTATGGGATAGGGGATTTAGATCTGATATCCGAATTTTGTCTTTGAGCGAAGAACTAGAGTCACATCGCGCGCGTATTTTTGACAGAAGGGAGGCTGGTACTGATTTTGATTGTGAAAAAGACTGGTTAGCAGCCCATGTCGTTCACCAGAATAATATGGATTATATTGCAAACAGAGAAACATACCGTGCCTATCCGCTTGACGCCCACACCCACTACATCTAGCTTGGCTTCAAACGGATAGGAGGTGACTGTGGACGTTCTCGACCGAGAGGACCTTCCGTTTCCGGAATCGCTCCCGGGTTTCCAGCGG
>Ga0208648_1003025_pt1 | contig 10972 bp, 4 predicted proteins | sample AntAceMetag02UKL_FD_184772 | JGI IMG/M metagenome (GOLD analysis project Ga0208648, IMG submission 184772) | Saline lake microbial communities from Ace Lake, Antarctica - Antarctic Ace Lake Metagenome 02UKL (SPAdes) (version 2) | ecosystem: Environmental > Aquatic > Non-marine Saline and Alkaline...
AGAACCATTCACCTAAGGAAAGCAACAAATGCAGAGCCGCGACAATCCGTCATTTATAAAGCACTAAAAATTTCAGCGCAGCCAGGAGGCGTTAGAAAAACATTGATTTAGTCTGACTTCAAAAAAAATCTGTAGTGCCAACACCCTAGCCTAATTATGTATATCCATTTGTTTTTAAAAGATTTGTTGTCACTAAAATCGAAAGATGGGTTAGAATTATCCAGCAATAAGGCACAAGAAAGACGTTCAATTAAAGGGTGGAGGCAATAATTTCTCTTCAAGAATAGAAGTGTGATTGAATTCATCTGTAATACTTTGGTGCTATTCCACCGCTTTTGATTTTCTGTGATTCCATATTTTGAAGGATAGAAAAGTAAAAACTATTTTGATAGTGGAAGATACCCCCGTTTTTAGCGGGGGTAATTCATCGATTTAGAGTGCAGGGCAGCTGTCAGGTCGTTGGTTATTTGAACTGATAACGGTGTTTAATCTGCCTCGCTGTTGTCTGGGTTGGGGGCCATTATCATAATCAGCACAATGACGTAATCTGCCAGTCACCAGCATAACATTGACCTTGCCTTGACCACTGCTATAGCCTAGCTTATGAGTGTAGCAGATCGCTTTTACACTACGTCTTTCCTGTAATACGACAGAGGTGCATAAGCCCCAGAGTTGCTCAGGATCACTATAGGTATAGGTGTCATTTTCTGCTGTACTCTGTAATTGCCAACCCTGGCATGGCAAGTTTAGATGGCCATTAAAGAGTGAGATATCATCGCTCTGGAAGCGTAGGCTGGCTTTTACAGTTCCATTTGCATCGCCATTACAACGAGGGTCATCCCGACTTTCTTTCGCGCCGGCAACCACATTCTCTGATTCAGCGCGTAATTCTAGATAAGATATGGGTTTAGCGTCCCCTTCATCCTGATGCTGGAGAAAGAAAAAGCTAGAGCCAGTGAGCTGTAATGTAGGGGGCTGAGCTACTTCGAGTTTAAGGAAGTACATCAGATCGGTATTATACTGTGTACATGTGCCTCCACTGCTGCAGTCACTATCAGTACTGCACATCGTACTACTGTCATTACTGCATGCACCATCTAAATAAGAACGTGTGTGACAGGCTATACAATTTGCCCGGTCATAGGATTCCATTGAGGTATTTCCCAGTATGGGGCGCTGTTGCGTAACATTGCCACTACTATCGGTAGCTAAAACCACTTGCTCGCGGATAAATTGCTGATTAATAGGCTGGCTATCCGGTTTGGCAGTGATAACCTGTGCGGCATTTTGACAGCTTGAATAGGAATTGGCTTCCCAGTGGGCGCTAATGAGCTGGTATTGCTGCCAAGGTGACTTGTCATTTGCGCCGGGAGCACTGGTGATGGCCGCATGACAGGCAGTATTCTGGTCATTAGCAGCAGGGTAAGACTGTAGACAACTGGCACCAGTTGCACAGTCAGAATCATCAGTACATTGCGTACCGACATTGGTAGAGCAGTAGCCATGAGCTACCGGAACCTGTCTGCATAATTGTGAAATACCGCCTACAGGGTTAGGAGGTAAATCCAGACACCAGCCGTCTTTAGCATCGGGGTCTGAAAACGGATTGACACATTCTCCGATGCCATTCATTGCTGGTGCTGTATTACAAGGTGCACACGCTTCATTACCCGCTTCGCCACAATTATTAGGATTCAAGCTGGAAATAGCATTACTCGGATCATCAGGACAGTTTGTGTTTACTGATGCCCCAGAAAAATTACCTGCTGGTATTATCTGTGTGCAATCTAAAGCATTTTCAGTATGCTCGTAGGTTGCCCATATCCAGTTAGGCTGTTTAACGGTTTTATGCCCCATGTGCATGCCGACCATGGCCATCGGCTTCAGCTCGCAGGTGTCTTTTTGAGAGCTGTTACGGTAATTTGGTGAGTAGATTAATAGGTTTTCCATATGGAAATTCGTTGCATCGACCCCAGGGGCATTGCCGTCACGCCAGGCGACTTTTAATACAATAGCGCCCATATTAGGGTTTGCCGGGTCACCGCCTCCGGTATCTTTGCTCACATCACCACATGAAAACAATACATTAGTATTTAAGTCGGCAAGAACAGCAGGGTCATTCCATTTTTTTGCCAGGACTTCGTTATACATGGCAGGGCTGAGCAAGATTTCATAGCGCAAGAAGTGTCCTGCAGAATCTATGACGGGGTGATCGGATAGGCCGCCCTTTTGCGCTTCAAGAAATGAGTCATCTGCTTTACCTACTTGCTGAAGCACTCGATAATTCTGGTAGTCAGCAATAGATTTACATGCTGCCGGATAATAACGCGAGCCAGAGGGGCCAGGGTTAGTCTGGTTGAGCATGTCTGCTGTAGATGACCATTGCGTCCATAGAGGTACGTTGTCACCTGTGACACTGATTTGACCTCCTACGCTTGGAGCATTTAGAGCAAGAAAGTGGTTCCAGGCAAATTCCATAAAATCAGCATTTGTGGCTGGTTCTGGAATATCCTGGGTAAGATCTGCCTGAAGATTATAGGTCAGGCTACAAGAAGCTGTAGCTAAAACGTAGGTCGGGTTCGTCAGGCTGAATAGCAGGGTTAAAAAAGGCAATAAAAGTTGTTGTAGGTGGGGGCGGCGTTGGGACTTCGCTAGAGATATCATAATATCAGCTCCAAATTAGTTTTATAATTAACGCAGTTGGTTGGCTGATGTTGTGCTAACGGAAATAGGCACGCAAACAACATTAGGTGTTTACTACTGTGTTAATGGTTAGGTTTTATACATTTGTTGCAGAAGAAAGGGTGTATATGTCATTATTGCTATAGTTGATTGTCCGACTGATTATTGAAGTATTTCAATATTAAACACATTTTGAGGTTACTAGAGGCTTTAGCTAAAGTCAATCGTAGGCTTAGTTCTCCTCTTTGTGGTTGCGTGGTAGTGTGTATATAAAGTGGAGCATTACAAATTAACAAACTGGCTTATATCAACCCAGTCAATTTGCTCAGCAGCAAGAAATTTTTCAGCATATTGCATATACACACCGCTGTTTAAAAATAAGCGGAATATATCTGGGTCTATATGCTTATCTTTAACCATGAAACTCATAATTTGTATTGCTTCACTCAGTGATTTAGCTTTTTTATATGGTCGATCTGAAGCGGTCAAGGCTTCAAAAATATCTGCTACTGCCACGATTTTTGCAGTCATGGGCATATCATCGCTATTTAAGCGTTTAGGGTAACCGGTACCATCCATTTTTTCATGATGGCTTCCGGCTATAGCAGGTACTTCCCTCAAATGTTTAGGGTATGGCAGATTCTCCAGCATTATGATGGTTTGGACGATATGGTCATTGATCTTGAAGCGTTCTTCAGCAGTGAGAGTGCCACGTTCTATACACAGGTTATACAATTCGCCACGATTGTATTTGTGTTCTGGTACATCAAGGCGAAATCCCCAGGGGTTATCTGCGGGCATTTTGTCGTTTTTGGCGCGTTCAATAATATGTTCTACTTTGTCTGCGAGTAATTTTTCTGTTACAGGTAGCGCTTTTCTCGGTGCTTTTTGCTTACGCTGGTTCTCTTCCCAGGAAATTCCAATAGTATCGTCTAGTGTTCTTAGCCATGTGTAGTTGGCAATTTCAGCAAGACGATCCATTTTTTCTGGAGCCATAAATTCACTGCCTTCATTACATTCTGCGATAAAAGCATAATCCTGATCTAGCTTATGTAATTCATTATCCAGACGGGCACGCAGTGTGTTTGCATCTCCACCCTCAGCGACTTGTTGCCAATAACGAATTTCTGCATCACGTTTCAAGACTTCGACACGCATTCTAATTTCATGAATCCGATCATAGATAGTTTCTAATTTAGTGGCTTTGTCGACTACATATTCAGGCGTAGTTACTTTTCCGCAATCATGCAGCCAGCTGGCAATATGCAGGGATTCCCATTGTTCTTCATTGAGCTGAAAATTCTGGAAAGGTGCATCATTACTCGCACAAGCGGCCTCTGTAATCAACCTGGTTATTTCCGGTACTCGTGCACAGTGTCCACCTGTATAAGGTGATTTGGAGTCTATGGCTCCGGCGATTAATTTTATAAAGGATTCCAGTAAAGCTTTCTGTAGCATAAGCATCTGGCGACTTTCTATCGATACAGCGGCAAAGCCGGATAGCGCCTGGACAAAGGAAATATGGGTAGTATTATGCCGTTGATGCGTCTGTTCTTTATAGAGCAGACAAAGTAGGCCAATCCTGTCTTCTTGTCTATTGCGCAACGGGAGAGTGATCATTGTGGCGGTATTGCTTGCTAATTTATCTAGTAAAGTATTTAAACGACTAGGCTGTGCAGATGACAGTTCAATAAAACTGCTTTCTGTTTTGTCTAAGCAATTACCAAGCTCATTTTCTGCATCTAAAAAAATAGTATTTATATCATCAAGATTTGCAATATCCTCAGTTCCCACATGCATGAATCGGGGTTCCAGAGTATTTTCTTTTTCATTGTATAAATAAGTGACTGCGCCATCCGCTTCACTAATTTGCATAGTTTGCTGAGTAATACGCTGCAGTAGAATATCGAAATTTTGTTCTCCGGACAGCGAATGGATTAATGAGAGAAATTGACTGATTGTGCTTTTCATCATACGCATGGCAGTGGCAAGTTCTTCCACTTCTGTAATCATGGAATGCGTTTTTACGGGCTTACTAAAATCAAAACTACTGATTAATTGCGTTGCTGTTGCCAGGCGATGCAGGGGGCTGGATATTTTACGGGCAAATAGCCAGACAATAGGGATAGTGAGTAAAATAATAATGGCTGTTATTATTAATGATTGCTCGCGGATTTTTATGGCAGAACTTAATAATTCTTTTTCGGGTGAAACCATGAGTACAAAAAAGCTACTGCCCTCCGTTATTTGCATTTCGCGAATCCCACCCAGCCAGGTTTCACCCTTAAAATTGAAGTTAAGAGATTGCGTTTTAAGTCTAAAATCCTGACTTAAAAATGCCAGGACCTCACTACCTAGTTCTGACAGTTTGGCTATCCTGAATTGACCGTCACTGGTTTTAATAAGCAGGCGATTAATATCTGTGTAGATTAAAGCAGTGCCATTTTTTTGGAATACCACAGTCTGAGATCCTGGTGTGGTATTTTGGTTTGCCAGAGTACTGGACAGTTGGTCTAGTGTTACATCTGCGGCAACCACGATGCCTTCATAGGCTGTACGGGTCGTCAATGTGACGCCAATTTTACCTATGAAATGGAATAAATAGGGTTGTGTAGTGGCTGGTTCGTCATACTCTAGTGCGAGTTTATACCAGGGTCTCTGACGTGGATCATAGTTTGTTGCTATGCTTGAATTTCGCGCAACTTCATTTAGTGCATCATCATAGAATAATCGTGAAAGTGTGCGCTTTTCTTGCGCATCAGCGTTAATAATATCGATAACATAGCTTGAACCATCAGGGGCTGCGAATGTATTTTGTATATAGTCAGACTTAATCGGGCGAATAATAAAGTAATTACCATCGGAATAACCAATCTGTATCGCTGATAGGTTGGTATCATTTATCAGTGCGCTACTCAGTAGCCTTAAAGACCTCGGTTCAAGTAAAGAATCTATGTGGTCTATAGAGGATTGTGCTACAAAGTTTATCGTCTGTTTTACAGACTTGCGTATAGCGCTATATTCCAGCGCTATTTGAGTGTTGATCTGATCGAATACCTGATCTCCTGAAGCGATAAGGATTGCAGAAGTATTATTGTAGTTTTGCCAGCTTAATATGCCAGCAAATACTAAAATCAGCGTAATAAATAAGGAACTAGTCGTAAAGTGAAGTGAGTAGGTGGTGTCTTTTTTTGCTTTCATAGTAGTCATCTATTGAGAGTCAGGCCTGACTTCAATTCAACCTGGAAATCGTGAGCAAGTGATTTTTTCCAGGTTCAATTGATAGCGATATTTTAATGGCGTTGCCATGAGCAATACCTTCGCCAAATTGAGAAGGTGAAAAAACTAAAGCAGGCCAGAAATTGGTAATATATTAAATTATCACACCACAGTACTCACCTAAATATGACCCTGTCTGAAATCATAGCAATACTTGAAGCCCAAAGTCCAAGCTTATTGACCAACACCTTGACACACTAAGGTTTGATCATTGAACCCACCACACCCAATCCATGCCCTTTGTTTTAGACGTATAAGGTACTGTTTATCGATGATCTACTGCATCCGTTAACACCAGGCTTTGTCAAAGTCATGAGCACCACTTCTGTATTTATTCTGCTCGAAAATCTATCGATAAATTCAGCCCATTTTTCTGTCAGTAAATTATGATTAGGCACTTAACTCAGGTAAAGGGTGCAGGGTCTGCATCAATACAAGCATACAGAAGCCTATCAAAGGCTTGGTGAGCCTAACTTCGATTAAAGCGATAAGCAAATTCAGCGAGAAAAGCGAAGATAACACCAGCTGTCAAAAGTGCATAATCACAGTAAATTATTGATATAAAAGTGAAACAAGCTTTACCGGTCGTTAAAATCTCGCGGTATTGGATCTTGTCTTGTTCTCATTCACCTTGAAACATAATAACCGGGTTGCTCTGTCTATTTAACAGGGTGATTGGCTTAAATAGGTCATATACCACACTTAAATGAGGGATATGACCTATTTTATGTTGCATATTAGCCAGTCAAAAAATAGTTAAAGTGCTATCAGTAAATAAGAATAAGATAAAGTACTTAAATAACAGATAGATAATAAAAAGAATAGCGAAAATTAAAATTATGGCACGTAAATCGCTTTATAGAATATGACTTAATTGGTTTGATGCAGGGAAGAAAGAAGCGGAATGTAGAAAATGGCAAAAGTTTTGAACATGGGTAAATGGATTCCCCCACTATAAGCGCCAATTTAAGGACGGTCACGCATAATAGCTCTGTGTTTTGACTAAATTTATGCAAGAACTTCCCGTTGATTAGCAACAAGGTTACGAATATAAAGCATTCACCTGTGCACGTAGGAGATGTTCATCATTACACTGTTGTTGGTGATGATGATATAGCTTTTGATGGATCAACGATCCAAGAGCCAGGGATATATAACATAGTTCAATAAATTTGATCACGCCTCTATGAGGTTAATAACTTAACATTTATTCTTTTGGAGATTAATTTAAATGAAAATAACTTTTGATTTATCGGCAAAGCTTGGATTAATAGCTTCTTCCCTGGTATTAAGTTCTGCTTCTTATGCTGCAGGCACATGGCTTAATGGTGATAGCATGCTTGAGCCAGGAACGACTATTCAAACAATAAACGCGAATGCTAGTAAAAATGGCTATACAAGTAACCCAGCTTTAACTAATCGCGCCTGGGGTATGCAAGGCGCGTGGCTAAATTTTGAAGTCATGCAGGCTTCTGATGTATTGGTATCCCTTTCTTCAGCGGCGACTAATGCACCAGGATTTACAGTGTATAGAGCCGATAATAATTTTGTAGCGGACCCAAAGGCGTCTGGAAAGGCTGATAAAGATGGAACTGAAGGTGCAATTCATGCTTTCAACCAGGTTGGGCAACCAGGAAAGCCAGGTCTTATTTGGGCGACCGACAATGATGTCGTTGATTCACTAGAAGGCAATACATTAGAAAACGGTCTTGTTGAAACATTAGGCTATGTGAATGGCTCAATGACGGACTATATCAATTACTGGGAGGATGATGTTAAATCTGGCGCGCATGATGTCAGCATTGATAACAAGTATGAAAATGGCGTTTATGGTAGTGTGCAGCATCATGCTGGCCCTAATGGTAATACTAACTACTCTAATCTAACTTTGGTTAATTTGCAGCCAGGTTTTTATACGGTCTTTCTAGGCGGTACCAACACGGAGGGTGAAGATACACCGATTGATGTGAAAGTTACTGCGATACCGCTATCGATAGCTGATTGTTTGTTGAATTATAAAGAACAGCAAGAGCCTGCTGATTACCCAGATGCAGGATTAGTTTCTCAAACTTTTGTGCAATATTACTACCGTTATTATGCAGAAACAGGCCATTATTTAGGCATTTCTTCCGAAGATAGTCATATGCACTCACTTTATCAAGGTGAAATGAGTGATTTAGGAGAAGTAGCTGCTATGGTAACAGCAGCAGAATGTAAATAAACTACTACGTTTAAGCATAGCGATCGCTTTAGCCATTGCTATGTTTTTTCAGTGGTTCATCTATTCAGGCGTTACTTATTTGAAGGTAGATTCTTTTGAGTCGTGATTTTGTCTGATGATTTTTACTTATATTTTAGAGTTATCCGCGGCTGTTTGAGAATTATCCATTAAACTTATACTTCGCGCGGTGACGGTTGCTGATTTTATAACGAGTCGATTTTTGTTGAGAGCAAGGCGCTGAAACAGGCGCATAGTTAGCTACGCAACTGTTTCAGCAACGCAGCTATCGGCAAAAAGCGGCCGCTAGAAAACCGCAACCGTGGCCGCGCGAAGTATATATTGGGCATTAATCTACTCGTAAAGCATGGTTTAATAAAAAAATCAGAAACGCATTGCATCTGGTTGATTTTTAAGAGACTAAACAGCACTTAATCAATACGGTTGGAATTTATATGCTTTATTTATGGCGCTGGTTTTTGTTTTCCCTTCTGCTTTTTTCTCTGCAAGTTCATGCAGAAAATACCTTGTCACTTGGGCCTATGCCTATCAGTTTAAAATATTTGCCAGTCCCCACGGTTCCAGGGTTATTAGACGGCTCCGACCCCATCATAACTGATAAAGATACTGCCATTGTTTTAGGAAAAGCCTTGTTTTGGGATGCTAATATCGGCAGCGATGGTATGGCGTGTGCTTCGTGTCATTTCCATGCGGGTGCGGATAGCAGGGTAAAAAATCAGTTAGCACCTGGCGGACAGTCCACGACTCTGAGCAAAGAGCAGTTAACGAACTTTTCCGTGAATCATTCTCTTTCAGCGGCACAATTCCCTTTTTACCAGTTGCAAAACCCACTACAAGAAAGCAGTTCAGTTAGCAATGACAGTCATTTCGTTACCGGCTCAGCAGGAACATTTGGCGGTGAATATCAAGGCGTAAACTCTCAAAAGCGCGCATTTGAAGATTGCGCACGTTCAGTTGGTGATGTTTTTCATGTTGGTAAGCTTGCGACACGACGCGTGACACCGAGAAATGCACCCACAGTCATTAACGCCGTCTTTAATTATCGTAATTTTTGGGATGGTCGTGCCAATAATATCTTTAATGGCAGTAATTCATGGGGTGACCGCGATCCTGACGCGGGAGTTTGGGTCGCGCATGATAGCAACACAATCACTAAAGAACGCCTGCATCTAGCTAACGCGTCCTTAGCTTCACTTGCCACTGCACCACCGTTAAATACCACCGAAATGAGTTGCAGTCAGCGTACTCTGCAAGATATAGGCAGAAAACTCTTGCTACGTAATCCGCTAGAAAATCAGAAAGTGCATTGGAATGACAGTGTGCTTGCACCTTTTAGCCTGAGCAATGAGCAAGCTTTAAAACCTGGACTGAATACCACTTACGCAGCATTGATTAAAAAAGCTTTTAATAGCAAATATTGGTCATATCAGGGGGCCGATAAATTTGGCAGCCCATTAAGCGGCGCACCTTATCAGCAAATAGAAGCAAATTTTGCACTATTTTTTGGTTTGTCCATTCAGCTTTATGAAAGCACCCTGATTTCTGATGACGCACCTTTTGATCAAAGCCGGCGTGATAAAGATAATCTGCCCATTGACTTAAGTGCAGAGGAATTAAATGGTTTCGAACAATTTCGCATTAATCTGTGTTCGCATTGTCATTTAGGGCCTAATTTTACCGCGGCAGCTATTGATGCCAACGCTACGCTGGCAAAGAGTAATCCGAGTGTATTTGAAGAAATCAGCACTACCAACAATGTGGTTAACCGCATTCCGCTTTTTGTGCATAAAAAAGCGTTGTCCGTTTTTTCCGATATTGGCTTTGCGTCTACCGGTGTCGCGAGAGAAGAGGCTGATATTGGGTTGGGCGGTATTGATGAATTTGGTAATCCACTGTCATTTAGCAAGCAATATTTACAGTTTTTAGCCGGTATGAATGAGGGTGTTAAGGATGACGCTGTGCGTCATGTGCGCCCGTGTGACTTCCCAATACCGTTTGCAGTTAATTTCAAGCCAACTTATAAAGCACTGAGTGTATTTAACACTGAAGATGGCGTTCAGCCGCAACAACAAGATAGTAATAATTGCTTTTTAAGTGCTGATAAAAATGTCTTTCTACCGACAATGCATGCCGCGCAGGTAGAACTGAAAAAACCTGATACTAATAAAATGCTCGCAGAAGTGAATGCAAGTTTTAAAATTCCTACATTACGTAATATCGAGTTGACTGGTCCCTATATGCACAATGGTAGTATGGCAAGTCTGGAACAGGTGATTGAATTTTATTCAAGAGGCGGAAATTTTATGCACGATGCCAAAGAAACGACTTTGGTGTTTCCATTGCCTAGACTCAAATTTTCTGAAAAAAATCGTCATGATCTGATTGTCTTTTTAAAAACCTTAACAGATGATCGCGTGCGCTATCAACGCGCACCGTTTGATCATCCTGAACTCATTATTCCGCAGGGTCACGATGGCGATCATTTTCGTGTAACGCCTAATCATTTTAACCTACCCCTGGCAAAAGATGACTTTCTAGTTGTGCCGGCGATAGGTGCATCCGGAATAGCGTCGGCATTACAGCCTTTTGACGCTTATTTAAGAAAAAATATAAATTAAAAGCCATATTAAATATGTTTTCGATATGACTTTAATTAAGCACTGAAACAAACAAATGAAAAAAGAAGTAATAATTTTGTTTAATACAGCAATATTGCTGTGTTTTAACGTAGTTTATGCAGATGAGAGTGTTGAAAATTCAAACTCTACTGAA
>Ga0208648_1003029_pt1 | contig 10965 bp, 10 predicted proteins | sample AntAceMetag02UKL_FD_184772 | JGI IMG/M metagenome (GOLD analysis project Ga0208648, IMG submission 184772) | Saline lake microbial communities from Ace Lake, Antarctica - Antarctic Ace Lake Metagenome 02UKL (SPAdes) (version 2) | ecosystem: Environmental > Aquatic > Non-marine Saline and...
TAGGGTTGCGCTAAAGGTCATCCAGGCGATTCCCAACCTTCGCGTATCCCTGGCTGAAGATGTAAAAGGTGCCTATGATGGAGACCCTGCTGCAAAAAGTCATGACGAAGTCATTTTTTCTTATCCTGGATTATTCGCCATCACTGTTTACAGAATTGCCAACATTCTATTCAACTTAGGTGTTCCCCAGCTGCCGAGAATAATGACTGAACATGCCCATAGCCTTACCGGGATTGATATTCATCCTGGTGCAAAAATAGGAGAACGATTTGTCATTGATCATGGAACAGGTATTGTTGTGGGCGAAACCAGTGTGGTGGGCAATAATGTCAGAGTGTATCAGAATGTTACAATTGGCGCTTTGTCTCTTCCCCCAGATGCTGGAGAAAAACTCCGGGGAGCGAAAAGACATCCCACCATTGAGGATGATGTCATTATCTATTCCGGGGCCACCATCCTGGGAGGCGAAACCATTATTGGCGCACGGTCTGTTGTGGGAGGAAATGTCTGGCTTACCCATTCCGTCCCACCTGACACAAAAGTATTTATGGAGTCTCCCAGCCTAATTTACAAACACCAGAAAACTTAAAAAGGAGCTGAGCCATGAATACCAAATCTGACATTACAAAAACCTGCGGTGAAACCCCTTTGGTTTATCTAAAAACCGCCAGCACAGAAACAGGCGCAACTATATATGGCAAACTTGAGTTTTTCAATCCTGCCTCCAGTGTAAAAGACAGAATTGGCCGGGCAATGATTGAAAATGCCTTGAAAACAGGAAAAATTAATTTAGAATCCACAATTGTCGAACCCACCAGCGGCAATACGGGTATTGCCCTTGCCTTTGTAGCCCGGGTAAAAGGGTTGAAACTGATTTTAACCATGCCGGAAACCATGAGTGTTGAAAGACGGCAGCTGTTGAAACATCTGGGGGCCACTATTGTTCTGACCAAAGGGTCTAAAGGCATGAAAGGCGCTATTGAGGAAGCAAAAAAAATTGTTAAAGAAATGTCCAATGCCTTTATGCCCGACCAATTTTCCAATCCTGCCAACCCTGAAATCCATCGAAAAACCACTGCACTGGAAATCTGGAATGATACTGAAGGGAAAATTGATATCTTTATAGCTGGAGTGGGTACGGGAGGCACCATTACAGGGGTATCAGAAGTATTGAAAGAAAAAAAGCCTGAAATAAAATCCGTGGCCGTGGAACCTGCTGACTCACCCGTCATCTCCGGCGGTAATCCAGGTCCCCACAAAATTCAGGGTATTGGTGCTGGTTTTATCCCTGAAAATCTGAATGTAGATATCCTTGATGAAGTCATTCCCGTTGAAAACAACGAGGCCATTCAGGGAGCAAGAGATCTTGCCATACAAGAAGGCATCCTTTGTGGTATTTCATCGGGTGCGGCCTTTCATGCGACAAAGACTATTGCCATGCGCCCTGAGAACAAAGGGAAAACCATTGTGTTTATCATCCCGGACACAGGAGAAAGATATCTGAGTACGGATCTGTTTAAAGCTTCCTGATTCTTAGGTCTAAGGGATTAAGGCATATTTAGTGCCTGACCGAAACCTGAAACAAAGTCTCAGGCGATTATCAAGCCTCTTTTCTTTAAAAGGGGAACAGGATCCACAATATGCCTTGGGAACCACTTTTTCTGATCCTGGGCTCCCAAAGCCATTGAAAGCAGTTCGGAAAAATGAAGGACGGGGATGGGATTTTCAAGACTGCACCGGATTTCAAGATTAAGGTGACACATAGCACAGGCCGTTACCAAACATTCTGCCCCGGCTTCCATGGCCTTGGATACAATTTCATTTACAACCTTCTGGGCAACCTGAGGCTTTGCAACGGAAAGATATGTACCGCAGCACCGTGTCCCATATCCATAGGAGATGATGTCAGCTCCAAGCTTTGCAAGGGTTTTTTCCATGATCCCATAATAATTTTTTTCAAATCTTAAATCCGGGGGCATGGAGAGCATGCAGCCATAATAGGGGGCAACCTTGAGTTTTTTTAATTTTTCTTCGGGATGATCATTATAATCTTCCAGATTAATCCGGTTAAAAATTTCAAAAAAATGAATAATCTCGAGTTCATCATCAAAGGGTTTTTCCCATAGATTTTCATATTCCTTTCGAAGATTCTTGTCTTTTTTAATTTTCAAATACATGGATTTTATTCGGATCAGGCAGCTTGGACAGGCGATCATTAATGGGATTCCCTTTGGGGCCAGAGAAATATTTCGCATGGGAAGATTTTTTGCCACCTCACTGTCAACGCTGTGGGCAGATGATGATCCACAGCAGTTCCAGTCTTCAAGTTCTATAAGATCAATATTCACGCGATCGCAAAATTTCAAAAGGGACATGGTGTTTTCATGCCCTGATGCTTTTAAAGAACATCCGGGAAAGAAAGAAAATTTTAATCTTTCGAATTGGCGATTATTTTCAATTTTTCCTGAAGATTTTTTCAATGGCTTTTTTATCCTGAATTTTTGACGGTGTTAAATCCAACTTTCGTTTTTTTAGCATTTTAAGACCAACCCCCATATCGCTGAGAAGATCCATTTTCTTGAACTTATACCGCATCATGATCTCAAGCTTATGGGTCCTGCCGTATTTTTTTACAGTGTTCAATACTTCGGTATGAAAATTCATAATATCAGGTTCTGCTATTTTAACCCCTTTCTCAATGGCCTTGTGACGAAGGCTATCCATTACGGCAGGTATGTCTATTGCCATAGGACAACAGCTGCTGCAGGTATTGCATCCCACACAAACCCATATGGTGGAGCATTTTAAGGCCTCCTCTTCCATTCCAAACTGAATAAGGCGGATAACAGCATTGGGAGCATAATCCATGCCCTCTAAAAAAGGGCAGCCATTTGCACAGGTTTTGCAATGCAGACAGGAATTAAAATTAATCCCCGTACTTGCCTTGATATCATCGGCAAGGGCTTGACTCCCTCCATCCTGATTTATCATACCATTTTTCCGTCCTTCCAGAAGGGCGACATATCTCTAAGTTTTTGAATCACAGGGACAAGTGTGGTTATGATTATATCCATCTCTTCCTTTGTATTATAATGGGACAGGGAAAACCGGATAGAACCATGGGCCGACTTAAAGGGTACTTTCATTGCCATGAGCACATGGGAAGGGTCCAGAGATCCTGATGTACAGGCAGATCCTGAAGAGGCACAGATTCCCTCACGATCCAGCATAAGAAGAATGGATTCACCTTCAACAGCATCAAACCCAATATATAATGTATTTGGAAGCCTTTGCTCAAGATCTCCATTAACGGATGAACCGGGAATTTTCTCCAGAAGCTGAGTCTGAAGATAATCCCTAAGCTCCCTGACCCTGGTATTCATAATGGGCAGATTTTTTCCGGCAAGCTCGCAGGCCTTTCCAAACCCGATAATGGATACAGTGTTTTCTGTGCCGCCACGTCGCCCTTTTTCCTGGTGTCCGCCAATGAGAAAGGGTGAAAATTTGAATCCCTTTTTCACATAAAGAACACCAATCCCTTTGGGGGCATGAATTTTATGCCCGGAAAAAGATAACATGTCTACATTTGTCTTTTTGACATCAATGGGAATTTTACCCATTGCCTGAACCGCATCAGTATGGAAAAGAATTCCTTTTTCATTGACTTTTTTTGCAATTTCTTCAATGGGGAACAAGACCCCTGTTTCATTGTTTGCCCACATTAATGAAACAATGGCAGTGTTATCAGACATGCTTTTATACAATAGGTCCAGGTCTAAAAGTCCTTTTTTATCCACTGGAATAAATGTGACCTCATACCCCTTTGTCTTTTTAAGATGCTGATAAAGATTATTAATGGCAGGGTGCTCAACATTGGAAGTAATGATATGTTTTTTTTCAGGAAAGGCTAAAAGGGCTGCATTAATGGCTGCATTATCACTCTCTGTTCCACAGCTTGTGAAAACAATTTCATCTGGATCAGCATTGATGAAATCAGCCACACGCTGTCTTGCCTCTTTTACCTTTTTGCCCACCTGATCTCCAAAGGTATGCATGGAAGATGGATTGCCATATAATTCACCAAAATAAGGAAGCATTTCTTCTATGACTTCATCTGCAACTTTTGTTGTTGCATTGTTGTCTGTATAAACTATTTTCATTTTTTAAAATTATCCTTTAGCTTTAACCGATTCAAGAACCTCTTCAATTCTGTCCAGGCATTGGCCGCATCCGCCCCCGGCTTTTAAATAATTTGTCACATCCTCCGTGGTTTCAAGGCCGTTTGCTTTTACCGCATCAATGATCTCAAGATCAGTAACTTCAAAGCATTCACAAACCAACTGGCCTGGTTTTGACAGAATCTGGACACCTCGAAAATTGGCAATGGCTTTTTTCAAAGCAGACTGCCCCATGACGGAACAATGCATTTTTGCTTTTGGCAGCCCTCCCAGATAATCTGAGATATCATCATTGGTTATTTTTGCAGCCTCATCAAGGGTCATTCCTTTAATGATCTCAGTCAAAGCTGACGAAGATGCTACAGCGCTTGCACATCCAAATGTCATAAAGGATGCATCCATAATTCTTTCATTTTTATTGACCTTTAAATATAGTCTCAATGCATCACCGCAATTTAAGGAACCTGTTTCACCAATGGCATTGGCGCCTTTAAGTTCACCTACATTCCGGGGGTTTAAAAAATGGTCTTTTACTTGATCTGTATAATCCCACATAAATTGTCTCCTTAATCAAAATTCTAAAAAACTCAACTCATTATTTAAATATATTAGTAAAAATACTACAGCGTGGTAGAATGTCAATAAAGACAATGCCTTTTTATTGGCATTTTACCTGACAATATTAATCCCTCAATGCAAATCCACAGGCACTGCATTTCTTATCCTGATCTCTTGCATATTAATGACAGTATCCATGGCAATGATTTCCACGTTCTTTTGTACAGCTCTTCTCAATTTTTGTGCATAGACTTTATCAATCATTTCCGCCGGTTTAAAGGCCTTGGCATCCATACGCTGGATCAAAAAAAATATAACCCCTCTGTGACCGGAAGATACAAGGCCTACAAGTTCATCAAGATGCTTTTGTCCCCTTGTGGTAACTGCATCGGGAAACATGGCTATTCCATCTTCCACCAGGGTACAGTTTTTTATCTCCACATAACACTTTTCTTTATCCTCATTTTCCAGAAGCAGATCAAGCCTTGTATGGCTGCTTGTTTTCACCTCAGCCTTGACTCTGTCGTAACCTGACAACTCCTTTATCAGACCATTTTCAATGGATTGTTTAACAAGTTTATTTGGCACCATGGTATTGATGCCGATCAAAGTTTGTGGCACTTTAATCAATTCCCAGGTATATTTATACTTTCTTTTGGGATTATCACTCTGGGAAAGCCAGACCTGTGACCCGGGAATCGCACACCCCTTCATGGAACCTGAATTCGGGCAGTGAGCAGTCACTTTTTCACCTGTTTCAAGCTCAATATCCGCAAGAAACCGTTTGTACCGCTGAATCAATATTCCACGGGTTAAGGGTGGTAACTCAAACCCTTTGTATGGCATATAATCATTCCTTTATTTTTTAAAGTGCCTTTATTTGTAACCATAAATAACATGACTCAAATCATCCATGCTCAACCCTCTCCTGATACCGAACCGGGTCAGGCAAAAATCATATTTAACAGGATCTTCCCTTAAAACCTGTCTAAAGCCCTGGGTAATTTCAAGTGCTGTTTTCATATCCGGACTTTTTCTTTTGGTAAATCCTAACATCATCCCTATCTTATGCATATGTGTGTCCAAAGGGACAATCAATAGTGCAGGGCTTATCTTTCCCCATCCTCCTGGATCCACCTGATCTTTTCGTACCATCCACCGCAAAAAAAGAAGGCTTCTTTTGCAGGCGCTCTTTTTTTGCGGGTCTGCCAAAAGATGCCCCATATCTTTATTTCTATTTATCTGTTCAAAAAGGAAAACAAGTCCAGGTATTATAGTTTCATCTTCAGGTGTCATTCCCTCATAAAAACAATTTTCAAGGGAAGAAAACCTTTTTAAAACCTCCCTGATTCCCCATAAGAGATTAACCAGGTGGACATCATTTGCAAACCTGTATCGGAACCCTTTAAAATCATTTGCCATATCTTTTTTTGTCTGGCCCATTAGATAATCAAAGGGGGTGGGGTCAAGTTTGCCAAGAACAGTCGCAACCGTTTCCATGATCAACTCAACCCGTCCATAGGCAAGACAGGCAGCAATAAATCCTGCAATTTCACGATTTTTTTTCTCAGGATAATCATACAGGAACAAAAGCGGATCAGGATTTATATACTCTCTTTTATTATACTGTGAATAAATACACTCCAGCCTGTCCTTTAAACTTATCATTCCTTTATTTCATACCTGCTTCTTAGACTATTTTCATCTCATTATAAAATTCAGGACTGGACAGAATCAATATCAATTCCAAGAGCATCTGCCACACCTTTTCCATAATCAGGATCTGCTTTCATGCAATTTTTAATATGTCGAAGTTGAATATTTTGGGGAGCATCTCCAATGGAACGGGCTGTATTTTCAAACAAGACTTTTTTTTGTCCATCACTCATCAGGTTAAACAATCGTCCTGGCTGGGTATAGTAATCATCATCTTCTCTATGATTCCAATGATCTGCAGCTCCTTCCAGACTTAAAGGAGGCTCTTTAAAATCTGGTTGTTCCTGCCACTCTCCATAGCTATTGGGCTCATACCCCAAAGTGCCGCCGTGATTTTCGTCCACCCGCATGGCGCCGTCCCTGTGATAACTGTGAAAAGGACACCGGGCTTTATTTACAGGTATAAGGTGATGGTTTACACCCAGCCGATATCTCTGGGCATCTGCATAGGAAAAAAGACGTCCCTGGAGCATTTTGTCCGGTGAAAAACCGATTCCCGGAACAATACTTGCCGGATTAAATGCAGATTGCTCAACCTGGGCAAAATAATTTTCTGGATTTTTGTTCAATTCCAATTCACCCACTTCAATGGGGGGATAATCTTTATGATACCAGACTTTTGTTAAATCAAAGGGATTGTAGGGACAATTGGCAGCCTCTTTTTCCGGCATCACCTGGATAAACATTGTCCATTTGGGAAAATCCCCTTTTTCAATACTCTCATAAAGATCTCTCTGATGAGTTTCCCTGCATTTGCCTATGGCAGCTTCAGATTCCTGGTCCGTCAGATTTTTAATTCCCTGCTGGGTACGAAAATGGAATTTAACCCAGTACCGCTGGTTATCTGCATTGATCATACTAAAGGTATGGCTGCCAAATCCGTGCATGTGACGATAGGAAGAAGGAATTCCCCGGTCACTCATGACAATGGTAACCTGATGCAGGGCTTCAGGCAGAGATGTCCAGAAATCCCAGTTGTTTAAAGCACTTCGCATATTTGTCCTGGGATCTCTTTTAACTGCATGGTTGAGATCTGGAAATTTGAGAGGATCACGTAAAAAAAAGACCGGGGTATTATTTCCCACAAGATCCCAATTTCCCTGTTCCGTGTAAAATTTAATGGCAAACCCTCTGATATCCCGTTCTGCATCAGCAGCACCGCGCTCGCCGGCTACTGTAGAAAACCGCATAAATAATTCAGTTTTTTTACCAATTTTGGAAAAAATTTTAGCCTTTGTGTATTTCGTGATATCGTGGGTAATAGTAACTGTCCCAAAGGCTCCGGAGCCTTTGGCATGCATTCTTCTTTCCGGGATCACTTCCCGGTCAAAATGAGCCAGTTTTTCCAGAAACCAGACATCTTGTAACAATTGCGGCCCGTGGGGGCCCGCTGTCATAACATTCTGGTTATCTGCAACAGGAGCTCCGGCATTATTGGTTAATTTTTTCTTTTCAGACATGATAAACCTCCCCTTAAAGTTTAAATAGTCCCCGAACGAAAACCTCCAATTTCTGGGAATACTGCGTTGGGCTCAGCCCGCAGAAGAGCGTATGCTCATAAAAATTTTCAAAATTTCGATCCAGCACTAAAAATTAAAAAACAATCGATTGCATTTGATAGTAATTACCATTTATTGACAAAAAAATATATTTATAATTTAAAAATCTTATAGCAGGTGCTTTATGGACAATCCAGATTTTTTAAAAACCTCATAGGGTAGAAGTCCTTGACAAGGCAAAAATATTCCAATAAATTTAGGCCATACTCAAAACGTTCAATGCACAACGGACATTTGCTGACATGACTAGTGTGGTGAATAAAATTAGCCTTTTCAGAAGAGAATAGATTAAAATGAGATCCATTGCAGAATTGTTAACAGATTGTTTTGAAAAGCATAACAAAAAAACAGCACTATCCTTTTTAAGGGGCAATAAAATTGAGACCCAAATGTCTTTTCAGGATCTGGATCTGAATTCAAACAAAATGGCTAACCTGTTTTTAAAACAGGGAATTAAAAAATCTGACAATGTTGTTCTGCTCCTTGATAAATCCCTTGTTTTTATTGTTGCCTATATTGCCCTTCAGAAAATTGGGGCAGTTTGCGTGCCTTTGAATCCTGGATTTAAAAAATCTGAATTAACATATCTGTTAAAGGATGCAGCACCTTCCCTGGTTATCATAAACCAGGAATTGACCGGGATGATCAAAGAAATTGATGCCAACCTAACCTGTCTGGAAATTGATACAAAACTATCTTTTCAAAAAACTGCCTTTTTTAAATCGTATTCCAATGATCTGAAAAAAGTAAGTCTGGCACCTGATGATCCCGGACTTATCATTTATACTTCAGGAACAACGGGTGATCCCAAAGGTGCTGTCCTTACCCAGAAAAATTTGGTAAATGATGCTAAGAACATTATTAAAATATGGGAAATTTCAGATTCTGATACATTATGCCACAGCCTGCCCCTTTTTCATGTTCACGGCTTATGTTTCGCCCTTCACACAGCATTGATTTCAGGAGCACATGTGATGCTGCTGGACAGGTTTGATCCTGGAATTGTGATTGATATTTTAAAGGAAAACAAGACAGATCTGGCCTGCTCCATATTCATGGGAGTTCCGGCCATGTATTCAAAACTCATTGACACTTTTCAAGATCAGACCCTTTGTTTTGATCATATGAGACTTTTGACATCAGGGTCAGCTCCCCTGCCGGAAAAAGATTTTCAAAGGATAAAGCAGACCTTTGGAAAAGAGCCTGTGGAAAGAGAGGGCATGTCAGAAACGGGCATGAATTTTTCCAACCCCCTGAAAGGAGAAAAAAAACCAGGCTCCATCGGGCTTCCTCTTCCCGGCGTTAAGGTAAGAATTGTTGATCCTGATACTTTGCTGGATGTAGAGCCTGGCCAGACAGGTGAATTCTGGCTCAAATCAGACTCCATCATATCCAGCTACTGGAAAAAACCCGAAGAAACAGCCAGGGCCTTTGAAAAAAGCTGGTTTAAGACAGGCGATCTGGGGAAAAAAGATGCGGATGGATATTATTATCTTACGGATCGTTTAAAGAATATTATTATCACGGGAGGGGAAAATGTTTCCCCCAATGAGATTGAGGCAGTAATCAACAGGCTTGATGAGGTTATTGAATCATCCGTTATAGGTATCTTCGATGAAAAATGGGGGGAAAAAATTGTGGCGGCTGTGATTAAAACCCCGACTTCAGGTGATATCTCCCAAGCCATCAAGTCCATTTGCAAAGAACATCTCCATGACTGGAAATGTCCTAAACAAATAATTTTCATTAAAAAGCTGCCCAGAAATACCATGGGTAAAATCTTAAAAGAAGACCTTAAAAAATTATTTTAACCAAAACTGGAAATCGCTTATAAGTTCCTGCATTAAATTTGCTGAAATTCATTATTCTACCAATCTATTTTCCATTAATATTTTTATACGGAAATATAATTTAACTGGGTATCCAGTTTGCTCAACCTGGTACCAGATGCTGTGGTTAGCCGCCAACTATTACAGGGCGTGGCACCGGGGCACATGCTACTGCCTGCTGCATCAATCGGTAGAAGAGCAGACCACGCGCTTTTGAATTACGGCGGTTAAACCTGAAAGTAAATTCATCAAGGTAATAAGCAAGTTGTATCGGGCGTATTGCTCCTTGATGAGTTCCAAGCCACCAACGATCAAATAAGGATGCTACTCTATGAACACGAGGCATATCGACATGTGCGGGGTCTCCGCTTGCGGCAATATTTGTCACAATGTGCCTGTAGCCAATATCTTTAATGCTATTATATCCTTTCCAACCATCAGTTCTAATTGTCGCACCCTTTTGCACATTGTTCAGAATAAAACCATTAAGGCTTTCGGACGATACATCTGGAACATTAGACATTCGTATCCTGCCTGGGCCTTGGCCTCTCACCTCGGCCGCAATGACAACGATTACTTTACGCTCGGCACCACGACCACGGATTTTTTTTCCTACACCGCCAACATAGGTTTCATCAACCTCCACGATACCAGTCAGAAGACCTCGACCTTGACGTACCATTGCCCGACGCAGTTTGTGCATCCAAGTCCATGCAGTATCATAACTGCCAAGACCAAGGACACGCTTCAGTCCAAGTGCGCTCACCCCATTCTTTTGACTCGTGACAAACCATATGGCAAGGAACCAGATCCTAAGCGGTTTGTGTGCTTGATGAAACAATGTCCCGGCAGTAACAGATGTTTGGCACTTACATTTGCGGCACAAAAAAAGTCCTCTTCCCATAATCGAAGGATTTTCTTCAGAAATTCCGCAAGAAGGGCAAACAAAACCTTGAGGCCATCTGAGCTTCGAAATATAGTCAAGGCAGTCCTCTTCAGTGCCAAACCATTTATCAAATTCCTGGAATGTTCCAGGATAGTCAACGCTACAAACTGGGTGATTTCTCTCTTCCATGACCACATACTACACGTTGTGCCTGGTTGAGTAAACAGGATACCCAGTAT
>Ga0208648_1003040_pt1 | contig 10940 bp, 10 predicted proteins | sample AntAceMetag02UKL_FD_184772 | JGI IMG/M metagenome (GOLD analysis project Ga0208648, IMG submission 184772) | Saline lake microbial communities from Ace Lake, Antarctica - Antarctic Ace Lake Metagenome 02UKL (SPAdes) (version 2) | ecosystem: Environmental > Aquatic > Non-marine Saline and...
CTAAAAATATCATGAACCCGGGTAAGCTGGGTCTGTAAGAGGAGGTGATTGCCTTGACGAAAGAAGAACTGCTAGAAAAAGCATTAAGCTGTAACAGATGCGGGACATGTCGTGGCGTCGTCCAGGATGAAGTTCCAGATATCGCATTTTCAACCCAGTGCCAGCCAGGCATGACCCTGTTCGGGGCCCATGAACCATCAGGCCGTATGTATATGGCCCGCGGCCTTGCCCAGGGTGATTTGAAGTGGAATGAAGATCTTGCAAACGTTCTCTATACCTGTACCATGTGCGGTTATTGCGATGATTTTTGCCAGCGCGGCTATCGTCACACGCCCGCCAACGAGATTCTTGGGGAATTGCGCGCAATTATTCCTGATAAGCTGAAACCTAAAGCAATCAAGAACTTACTTAACACGCTTAACATTCCCAAAGTTACAAAGTTGAAAGTTCTTGAGAACTACGGTGTTACTGATGTAGCCGGAAAGGCAGCCACCATTCTGTTTGGTGACAACACGCTGCTCAGCAACGCTGCCAAGCTCGAAGAGATTGGCTATATTATTAAGAAGAGTGGTAAAAAGGTTTCGTGTTTTATTTCGGAACCGTTGCCTCCTGTCAATGCGGCACTGGTAGCCGGTGGTTTTCGCAAAGAGCTCGCAGCAGCAATGGTCGAAATCGATGCCAAGCTTGATGCTGCCGGTGTGAAGAAAGTTATCGTTTACAATCCTGAGAGCCTGTCTGTGCTGAAAAGCCAGAGCACAAGCGATGCAGAGTTTGTATCGATCACACGTTTCTGCGCTGACTTGCTGAAGAGTAAAAAGATCAAAACTAAAAAGGTTAAGCTCGGCAAGGTTACGTATCAGGACCCCTGTCATCTGGGCCGTTATTCAAAAGAGTATGCTGCACCGCGTGAAATCATGAAGAAGCTGGGAGTTGATCTGATTGAAATGTGGCGCTCAGGCAATAACTCACTTTGTTGCGGTGCCGGTGGCGGCGTAAACGTTAATCGTCCTGACCTGGCCAAGCAGTATGCGGCCAATCGCTGGCTTGAAGCCAAGGCTACTGGAGCACAGACATTGCTGACAGCGTGTCCGTTTTGCAATGCCAATCTGCGTCAGGGTAAACCCAAAAGCATCGCTATGATGGATATTACTACTCTGGTAGCGAAGGCCCTTGGTTATACCGGAAAGGAGGCCCGCTAATGAAAAAAGAAGAAGTTGTTAAAAAACTTAAAAAAATTGTAGGTGCCGATTGGGTGCGTACAGATGATTTGACCAAGTTCCATTTTGGCTCAGATGTTATGACGCACTTTGGTCAGGGTGCCATTTATCCTGAGAACCATCCGGTTTACGTGGTGTTTCCCGGATCAACCAAAGATGTACAGGCTGTTATGCGCCTGGCTGATATGAACAAAATTCCGATGTACGCTATCGGCGGCGGAACCGTTCTGCTGATCGGTTCTATACCCGGTAAGCCGAATTTTGGGATCACTTTTGATTTCCATCGCATGCAGGGTGTTGATATTGATTCGGATCGTCTGGTCGTTGGTTGTCAGCCCGGCTGCACCGGCTTGCAGGTGAGCCAGAGAATACGTGATGAGAATATGGGTTACCGCCCGTATTTCGGAGGAAGTCCCGGTACGTCCCTGTTCGTGCCCTATCAGATTTTTACCGGTCAAAATAAAATGGCTGGTTACCTTGACGGAATGGGTATTAATTGTGCGACTGGGATGGAGATGGTTCTGGCCAACGGTGAGATTATCCGCACCGGTTCTATGGCTGTGGATGGCTCATCACCGGCCTGGCCGCATGGCCCCGGACCGGCTCTTACCTATTTGCCGTTTTTCTCCAATGCCGGCTATGGTATCGTGACGCAGATGGAGTTCCGCTTTTTTGCAACTCCGCCGGAAGTTGGATCTCTGTGGGTGACATTTAAGACCCTGAAGGTTGCTTGTGAGGCCATAAACGCGATTATCCGCAGTGAGTATGGTTGCGGAGCCACCGTGATGGGCCCGGGCTGCTGGACACATGCGCTGTATTCAAGTCAGCACTGGCAGGAAGGCGCGCATTTTGTTAAAGCCACTCAGGACATCAATATGGTCGGTATGGGCTTTCGCGGCACTAAGGCCAAGGTTGAGTACGAGCGTAACGCCTGTATCAAGCTGTTGAAGAAGTTCGGTGGTGTTCCGATGCCCGACTGGATGGTCTGCATTCTTGATGGACATGAAGCTAATGCAGCCGGTTGGCAGCAGTGCAACAGTCCCAAGATTTGCGGTACGTTAAACGGCAAATCTAATTCCGGCGGTATCTTTATTTCCGGTGGTGTGTTTGACACCATGGAAAAGCTGGAAGATTATATGGATCGCGGTATGAAAGCGTATCAGGATGTCTGCCGGGCAAATCCCGAGTTCTTGAATCATCCACATCCGATTATTCGCCTGTATGCAAGTTGCGGACAGACCTACCTTTCCATGGGTGGACACGCTAATGCAGCCGGTGAAGTTATCTTTGTGCTTGATTTTGCCAGTCGTCAGTTCTTGCCTATGATCGGCGAGATCAAGGCAAGATTTGGTCAGTTGGCTGAAGAGCTTGGCATGGCACCGCTTGGTGTTGGACGCGACGTGCGTACCTGGACTGAATGTCCTGACCATTTTGCCATGGCAAAAATACTCAAAAACGTAGTCGATCCTAAGGGCATCATGGCACCGGGAGTATCCATGCCGATTGAGTAGCCTTTGGTTGCATAGATGTAAACGCTATGACATCAAAACCCCGAACCATCTGGTTCGGGGTTTTTTTTATTTTTACTAAAATGTTAATGCTTAATTTGCCATAGCTGGAGCTGTAGGCTTAAGGCATTCGAGCTGCAAATAAAAATCCGCCGCATGATAAATCCTCATCACTAAATTGTTTGGCATGTTTGGGATATTTGAGCTGGAATGTGCGGATTGATTCAGCAGGTAAAGTGCTGGTGAATTTTAAAAAAGAAAGTTCAAAACCATGGACATCAAGCAGGTTTTTATAGTGAGACCAGCGCTTCCGGTTTGGAGCGCCACGGTAAAAAGTCATAAGCCACCACAGCCAATCCGGGACGGTTAAAAAATCCAGCTCGGTTGTATGGTGCAGGTCATGTGATTTAAGATCAGCTGCATGAACCATAAGGCCGCCAGGTTTGAGAATGCGGTACATGCTTGCAAATAATGCATTCAGGTTCTGAACATGTTCAAGCACGGCATTTGAAACAATAATATCAACTGAGTTGTTTTCGAGACCAATCTTTTCGTCGAGGCTATGCTGGTATTGAAGTCGTGTTATATCCAGGCTCATCTGCCCCTGATTATCAAAGGATAGTATGGTTTGCAGTTGTAGTTGTTGTGGCTCTGGAAGAATTGAAAGAATTTGACGTGCAATTAATGTGTTTTTTTGAGAATTTACAATCAGTTTAAACCGGTCAAAACACACAACGCGGGCCGCACCATAGGCAAGGAAAAAAAGTCCTGTAGCCATGGTATCGCCAGGGCCCAACTCAACAAGGGTTTTATTTTTTAATGCTGCGCAAATATCTGTTTTTGAGATATGACGAGAATATTTTTCAAAAACCCCTTTGGAATATTCAACCAGTTGGACGATATCCTGATCAAGTTGCGGATTGCCCGTTCCGGTAGTGTGTCGAATTTGGTTTATCGCTTCATGCATCAGAAACATTAAAAAATTTTTAAGCAGATTTTTTATAAGATACCATGGGTAGGTGAAGGTGCCATAGCGCATGGGAAGGCCTGTACAATTTAATGTGTGTTATGCGTGTGAAAGCGTCAGTATAAACAGGGTGCACATGTGTGTCAATATAGAATAAACGGATGCACTTAAGAAGTTGTATGTGGTATATAGAACGCTTGTGTTAGTCGTTTGATACGTAGTGTGAGGCTGTGCTTTATCTACTTTGTAACAGCCTCTGATGCAGTATTGAACATAACAAAATTCCCCTTAGAATACTATCAACGCTACACTGAAGGTAGTATTTAAATTTGTTGGAATATTTATTTAAGAAGGCATCATGACAAACCCCTGGATTTTATCATTACTGGTAGGTGCTGGAGGTTTTGCCGGTTCGGTGTCCCGGTATGGCCTGAGTGTTGTTGCACAGCGCTTATCGATTGAGTGGCCGGCTGGAACCCTTGCGGCAAACGTACTGGGCTGCCTTGTCATCGGTGTTGTTACTGCAATTTTTTCCCGTGGCGAAAGTTTAACACCTGAAACCCGGCTTTTTTTGGCCACCGGATTTTGCGGGGGTTTTACGACAATGTCCTCTTTGGTGTATGAAACTGCTGCTATGCTACGTGCCAGTGAATATTTGCATGCATGTGTCTATGCAGCCGGAACTTTTTTCCTTTCTTTAGCGGCATTTGCAATTGGTGTAGTAGGGTTGCGTGTTATGGTTCGGATTGGAGGGGGAATATGGAGTTAAAAAAAGATGCAAAACTTTTACGTATTTTTTTAGGGGAATCAGACAAGGTGCATCATAGTGCTTTGTATGATGTGATTGTTCGTGAGGCTCATAAACGTGGGTTGGCTGGTGCAACGGTATTGCGAGGTGTTATGGGCTTTGGACCGACAAGTCATATTCGAACAGATCGGATTCTTGATCTTTCCGCAGACTTGCCGCTTATCGTTGAGATTGTAGACGAGGAAGAAAAGATCAAAAGTTTTTTGCCTGTTTTGCACGATTTATTTGAATCAGCTGAATGCGGAGGACTTGTCACAGTTGAAAAAGTCGAGGTTATCAGGTATGCGCATGGGAAAGAGAAACAGTAAAGGTTGGAACTTAGGATTTTTTTTAGCAGGATATTCACAAAATCATGCAAAATACATTTACACATAGATGCGAGTATACGGATCGTTGTATAGCTCCGCAGGCGATAGATATTGATAACGGAAATCAAATCATATAAAATAAACAGACCAAACAGCAATGTGCGTTTGGAACATATATCTTCTTAACACCATGGCTACCCTCGGCTATAGCTATTTATTTTCAGAAACATGCACATCCCCGAGTATGATTCATAAATGAACCACATCAGTTTGTTAATTCCATGAAAAAAAACGCTTTGGCATTAGCCTTATTTTTTTTGTTTACAACCATAGGCGTGGTAATGGCGGTTCTGCGGGCAAACTGGTGGTATTGCCCTATGTTTGCCGGGATCGGCACTATGGCAACGGTTACAACGATCTTGTCTCGGCGCTATCCCCATCTGAGTCAATTTATCCGTTTGATGTATTTATCAGCCTTCGGCATTTTTCTCTTTGCCGGTTTGTCCCTGCGGTTGAACCTCAACTTCCAGTTTCCACAAGTAATCTTTGACGCGGCCGCTGGTATCGTGAGCGGCGCTTTTTTTCAATTGCTTATCGCCCGGCTCGTAGTGCCCTTTTTTTTTGGCAATGGTTTTTGCTCACGGGCTTGTTGGGATGCAGTTGTTTTTGAGTGGTTCGACTTTGGTTGCAAATCACCGCGTGCTGGGTCGGGGAAAGAACGTTCAGCATGGCTTGCATGGGGATATCTGGTCGTGCTGTTGGTTCTGGCTGTCCTTGTCTCTCGAATAAACAACCCGGTTTATGATGATACGGCTCGCTATTATTGGCTTATAGGTGAGAACATCTGGATTCTTGCATTTGGGCTATGCTTTACAGGACTGTTGGGCCGGCGGGCCTATTGTCGTCTTTTGTGCCCTTTTTTAACCTTATCCGGATTGGTTGCGCCGTTTTCTATTTTTAAGATTACGCCGGTGAATGCGTCGGACTGCAACAGCTGTTCTCAGTGTAATTTAGTCTGTCCTATGAATGTTGATATTATGTCTGCTGTTCAGGATCGACTCAGGATTCGGGATTCACAATGCATTCAGTGTGAACGTTGCGTTGATGCATGCCCCCAAAATTGTTTGCAGATCATGGCCGGGAATCCTTTTAAATAATTTTTTCTCTGGAAAATGGTGGTGTTTCGTAGATAATTTCATTTGTTTGACAAGGCTATACTTGTTAGAGTTTTTGGTTTGGCGGAAAAGTTCCTGAAGTTTTCTCCAATGATTTTTCTCTTTTAGTAAGAATGTGATATAGTTTAAAATAAGAAACTGCTGAGAAGATGGGTGGTGTTAACAGGTTTGCTGACCGCAGGAAATAAAATATTGAAACCATGCAGATGAATGTCTTCTGCAAATGCAACTTCGGTTACAATAAACTAACAGCCCAACAGTTGCTCAAAAGGTCAATCCCTGCAATTTTTTTCTGTTCCTCGAACTACGGTGCATAACCATGTCAGTAAAATGTGCTCAGTTGACAGGGTCACAGACGCCGCTGTTGCATTTGCTGTCTGTGGCGACCCAAGGGCGGCCAGACAGTATTGCCTTGGTGCAGGACGATATCCGTATTAAATACTCAGAGCTTACGGCTTTGATTGAATCAGTTGCTCAGGATTTACGGGAAAGAGGTGTTTCTCAGGGTCATCTGGTTTCCCTGCATTTCCCCAACAGCATTGCCTGTATTGTGCTCACATACGCCGTTTGGAGATGCGGTGGAGCCGTCGTGCCTATTGCCATGGAGTTGACCGCAATGGAAATCTCCTCAATTGTTGCACAAATTCGCCCGCATTTTTTTATCAGCAATCGTAACAGCACTAGGGCAGAAACCATCATCTGTCCCCGGATCAAAACGCCCTATTTTCTAGAACAATACGCGGAGTGTATGCACGGTTTGGCCATTCCTTTGGATCCAGCGTTTATTCGTTTTACTTCCGGCACAACCGGGGCATTTAAAGGTGTCGTTTTGGGACACACTACCATTGTTGAGAGGATACAGTCTCTGAATCGCGTCCTGCAAATCGGCGTTGGAGATACGGTGGTATGGGTTCTTAGTATGGCCCATCATTTTGTTTCCACTATCGTGTTGTACCTTTCCGCAGGTGCTTCGATAGTTCTGTCTCCCGGATTTCCAGCCGAACGGATTATTAATGTGGTGGAAAAAGAAAAGGCAACTATTTTATACGCATCCCCTTTTCACTACGCTTTACTGGCAGCAGATACATCCTCGTGCAAAATTTCAACAATCAGGATGGCTATTTCCTCCACTGTTGCGCTCCCGGAATCGGTTTATATTGATTTTTATAACCGTTTCGGTCTGACCATCAGGCAGGCCTACGGTATTATCGAAACCGGTTTGGTATGCGTCAACACCGAATTGCCGTTGAAAAAGCGAACTTCGGTGGGCTGTGTTGTTCCTGGTTATGAAGTCGAAATTCGGAACATTGAGCAATCTGGAGAAAACGAACCCACGTGCGGGCGTATTTTTGTTAAGGGGCCGGGGTTTTTTGATGCTTATTTCAGTCCCTTCCGCAGTGCCGGGCAGATTCTAGATAACGGCTGGTTTGATACTGGTGACATCGGCAGGGTGGATTCTGAGGGCTATGTTTATATTTTGGGGCGCTACAAGGAAATCATCAATGTGGCTGGTATGAAAGTTTTTCCTCAGGAGGTAGAACAGGTTCTGGATGAGCATCCCGCCGTGGGTGAGTCTCATGTGTTTAGTCAGGATAACAGCCGTTATGGAGAAACGGTTGTTGCTGAAGTGACGTTGTCCAGCGCTGAATCCCGGATTATAGAATCAGAGTTGCGTAGTTATTGCCGAAGCCGTCTTGCATCCTACAAGGTCCCGGAAAAAATTCGGTTTGTAGAGAGCATTGCCAAGACAGTGGTAACTTCTAAAATCATTAGAAAGCGTTCTGGAAGCGATGTGATACAGGGCGTTGAGGACAGGTGCTATGGAAACTAAAACTCGCCGTCAACTAATTCAAACCAGGTTGCTTGGATTTTTGCGTGAAGAGGTTTTTGATGCGCAGGTGACCCTGGATGAACATACCGATCTTTTGGAAGCCGGGTTTGACTCCCTGGCTTTACTGAGGTTGTTGAATTACTCCGAGCAGCATTTAGGTGTCTGCATACCGGAGGCGCAGATAACCGGAGATCGGATTAGAACCGTGTATAACATGGCAGAGTGGATCGATACCCTTGAAACAGAAAAGCAGACTGGCCCTTAACGGTCTCGACTGTCTGATGCTGGCTTTTGACCACCAGCTGAAGAAGAACGGTTATGCCGGGAATCAGTCCCAGATTATTCTGGGACTTGATACCCGTATTGAAATTGATGCAGTGCGGAAAAGGCTCACTGGTTTGGCGTCTCAGTTTCCGTTGATCAATGCTTCATTGCGCTCGAGTTTTTGGAAAGGCCGCCCCTATTGGCTGCTGCCAGTCACCGAGACATCAGCTTTTCCTGAGGTTCGAACCCATTTTATAGAGGATCTCCCCGGTGCATCCTCTCATGAAATTTTGCGGCGGCAACTTCTGAATACCCCTTTGAACGTTCGTCATGGCGAGTTGCTCCGATTAGATTTGATTTATTTTCAAGATCGGCGTATGGAAATTATCATGACTTGGCATCATATATTGATGGATGCTCGAGGTGCCGAGTATTTTCTTCATATGATCGGTAACTGCTCTGTAGGCAGCGCATTATCTCTGAGTGAAACTGTTGATGATACGCTCAGCCCTTTACGTAAACGAATGGCTTCCATAGATATGAAGGAAAAGTTGCGACTGGCCGAACCCGCCTTTGGATGGATTGACCGTATGGCCTTGCTTCGTCCAGTGTCCCTGTATACCAAGCTGAAATCACTGCCCGCCCCAAAACTTGATTTTCGGATTGACGTATTTTCACTTCCCGAAACTGAAGCAATCATGAAACGTAGTCGCAGCACGTGTGGTGTAATGAACTCTTCCGCTTATTTTCTTTCTGCGACTTTGTTGACCCTTGCTGAGCTTTATCAACAAAAAGGCATCGAAACCCGTAGCTATATCGTTTCTTCAACCATCGATCTGCGGAAAATCGGGACTCGATTGCCGATTTTCACCAATCAGGCCGGGGTTTTGCTCTATGAGTTCAAGTCCGAAGATCTTTTGGATTATTCATCTGTTGCCAATCTATTTCGTTTGCAAACCCAGGAAGCCTTGCGCAATGATATGTTATTTTCAAATTTGTGCACAATGGAATTGTCCCGCTTTATGCCGAGCTGGCTTTATGTGCGCAAAATAAAAAAAGCTTTGCGAGGAGAAATCGCTTCCCTGTTGTTTGCCAATCCTGGCGTTACCTTTCAGGGGCTTTCTACTTTTATGGATGAACCGGTACAGTATCAGTATCATGTGCCAGCTGTTGTAACGCCGCCGGGAATCGGTATTGTCTATTATTTTTTTTCGGGGCGGTTGCAAATTACCTTGGCATACGCCGAAGGACTGCTGTCGCGCGAGGAGGCCACCGGTTTTCTTGCAGATGTCCGTAGGCGTTTGCTGGCGGGGAAATAATCATGCGCATCCTTCTTATAGCCACCAATCGTGAAAAATCTCCTTTCGCTGTTGCTCCGATCGGAGCCGCCCAGCTGGCTGCAGTTTTAACTGCGCAAGGCTATGATGTCGCTCTGCTGGACCTGTGCTTTGTCATAAATCCTACACGGCAGATCGCAAAAACCATCCAGCACTTTGATCCGCAGATTGTGGGTCTGTCCATCCGTAATTTAGACAATTGTTCCTACTCAAATGTTAAAACTTATTATGCCCAAACTCGGGAGATGGTCAAAATTGTTCAAAAAGAAACAGACGCGCCGGTATTGATCGGCGGCGGCGCTGTCTCTGTGTTGCCATTGGAACTGGCTGATTATCTGGGTGTCATATATGCGGCGGTTGGCGAAGGGGAAAAAATCCTGCCCGCCTTTGCACGGTCATTACAGGCAGGAGACAGTTTTGAAGGTATTCCCGGTTTGATGGTGCGGGGTGTTAATGGTTGGAGTGGCCAGCGCCCGGATTTTTCAGTACAGCTGGATCAGTTGCCGTTGTACGACTACCCTCGCATTGACTACAAAAAGTATTTCAAACGCGGTGGTTTTATCAGCTTGCAGACAAAAAGAGGCTGTGCTTTCAAGTGTATTTACTGTAATTATCCGACTTTGGAAGGCAGCCGCGTACGCTGCCGTTCGGCCAGGCTTTGTGTGGATGATATGGAGAAGATTGTCATTGATACGGGCTTGCGGGATTTTTTCTTTACCGATAGCGTCTTTAACTGGCCCAGTGCTCATGCACTTGAAATCTGCGAAGAAATCATACGGCGCCAGCTGCGTGTGCGTTGGATAGCTTACTGCAACCCTGCAGGCTTGGATGATGAAATGGCCGCTGTCTTTCAAAAAGCCGGTTGTGCTGGCATTGAGTTAGGACTTGATGCGGTTACTGATGAGATGCTGCTCAGTATGGGCAAGGGTTTTAGTCGTGCAGATATCGCTAAAACCTATCGGGCGCTTAATAAGGCTGGTTTGCCTTTTGCCGTATTTTTGCTTTTTGGTGGTCCAGGTGATTCCTACCAGAACATCCTGGAAAGTCAAAAACTTCTTAAAGAATTTGGCAAAGCCAATGCTGTCTTTGCTTCTTTGGGAATTCGCATCTACCCCGATGCGTCGATCTACCGCACTGCTTTGCAGGAAGGCCGTTTTTCTGAACATGAACCGTTTCTGCGGCCGGTTTACTATCTGTCTTCTTCGCTTGAATCGGATATTGTCTCCAGACTTGATCGGGTTGCGCGCCGGGAAGCGACATGGAGCACGCCAACGGACTGGAGTTCTCCTGTTGTGACTATGGCCCAGAGAATTTTGGGGCGTCTGCGTATGGTTCCCAACTGGAAAGATATTGAAGCCTATGGAGCACACATGCGGAGACAATCGAAATGAAACATTGCGACGTTGCAGTGATCGGGGCAGGTGCCGCTGGAATCGCGGCGGCGATCACTTCGGCTCGCGCCGGTCTGCGGACGCTGTTGGTTGAGCAATGCACGCAGCCTGGGGGGACGGTTGTCACAGGTCAC
>Ga0208648_1003043_pt1 | contig 10926 bp, 6 predicted proteins | sample AntAceMetag02UKL_FD_184772 | JGI IMG/M metagenome (GOLD analysis project Ga0208648, IMG submission 184772) | Saline lake microbial communities from Ace Lake, Antarctica - Antarctic Ace Lake Metagenome 02UKL (SPAdes) (version 2) | ecosystem: Environmental > Aquatic > Non-marine Saline and Alkaline...
CCAACACCTTCTCCACCACTCCATTCCCATTCGCCGGTTCCAACCCAGCCACCATCATCGTCTTCAAAGTCGCAGGAATACATCTCGAACCAGAACGGAAGTTGTGTCATTTCAATATTGACTTCGTTTTCACCTTCCTCAAGTATTACAGATCCTGAATAAGTATTATAGCCTTCTGCACCTGAGGCGACAACAGACATAGGTGTACCTTCACGAGCGTCAGTACAGTCAAAACTGAATTCACCGTCTTCATCGGTTTCAGCAAATCCACCGGCAATTTCAACCATGACGCCTGCGAGCGGCAAACCATTCATCGCATTTGTTACGGTACCATTAACCGCAACACCTTCCAGGAGAGCAGGTTGCGCAAAAACAATAACCCATTCTTCCTCAGGGGGTTCATTATCCTGGCTATTGAAGCCATACGACAGACCGACTGTTCCTGAACTATTTTCGATACCAATAGTACAGGTTGCGCGGCGTAAACTAACACCAAGGTGGTTGTATTGGAGACGGATTTCGCCGTCACCGAAAAGAATCACCTCATAGGATACCGACGTGTTAATATTATTGCCGCCTCCTAAAGTAGTCAGGCCGTTAACTTCAAAAACAAAGGCATCTCGTCCGTCTTCCCACTCTATCGTTTCGTAATAAACAAAAGTACCTCCATAACCGCCATGCATGTCGTCCCACCAGGGCATAATTAAGTCGTTTGGTGCGTTTGTACTTGGCGCATTAACATTGGAATATGCAGTCATGCTTGCTGAATTAAATCCAAATAGACCGTTGGAAGTTCCATAGCAAGTAGTTTTATCTACTCCATAAAACGAGAAATCAAAACCTATATCCAATGGACCGCTAGCGGTGTCATCACCCCATCCAGTTATTTGAGTTGCATCTTCGCTGTTTGCCAGATCAATCCATTCGTAGTCAGGGCAGCCATCTTCCTCGGAATCATAGAAAATATAACCGGCATCGTCAGGACCACCGGTTCTATCAAGTTCACCGTGTGATTCATAATACTGCCTGGTGTAAATTTCCATCATTTTTTCGGATTCAGCCTTCATTTCAGATGTGATCTCCTCTCCATTTGCAATAGCTCTTTCAACCTTTTCTAAAATTTCCGGGTTGTAGATTTCCTTTGCAAAACCAGTTAAAGAGAAGAGCATCAGTACACATACGGTTAATGCTATAGTAGCATTTTTCATCGTAAACTCCTTAGTTTTCTAACAAAAAATAAATGTAAAAAATTGAACACAGATCCTTCAAACAGGGTAATTCCGTGCAAATGATAGATTATCTGTATGCAAGTCAATAGCGAGTGAGTCTGGTGTGTAGTCAAAAAAATGGTGCGAAACTGTTTAAGGATTATTTAGTCTCAATAAAGCCAATTTCCTCCCGGGTTATACCCTGTTCGTTATAATCAAATCTACTTTAAACTTAAAAACCGAAGCCAGTATTCTTAGCTATTGAATATGTATTATCAATTCCACAATTGGAGAACGTGAAACCTTGAATTAAACAATGTACGAAAAACTTTTGTAGAAAATGAACTTATCAGAGCATTCATCAGTAAAAAATATTTCAAAATGAAACATAAATGCAAGTGTATTTAAAAGGAATCGAGAAATCACGAGTATCATCTTTATAATCATGCGCTTACGCATAAGTTGTTGTTAATTAGCAGGTTTTCTTTAGAATACAATTTATTTAATTTATTGATTATTAACAATATATCAATTATCCACTACAAAGAAGATTTAAAAAATATATGTAGATTTCTATCAAATGCCTCTAATAAGCAGGGTGTACTTAAATCAACCCTCATCTGCTTACATTGTAATTTATGCTTATTTCACTTGAGAATCATCATGAAATCATTATTTAGCAGAGCTTTTCCCGGAATCGCAGTTACCTTGAAATCGCAAAGAGAAAATAATAAATCAGCGCAGAAAAATTCTTCTCAGCACTTGAAGAACTCTCTCACTTGCAATATATTCTCACATTCATAGCTGAAAGGGAACAGCAGTTGAAAAAGATGCATATTACTTTTCGAAGTCTTTTAATCATTTCAATGATGTTAGTGGCATTCAGTTCATACGCCGATCAGTATAAAGATCGTTATAATGATGGAGTGGCGTTTTATAAATCCGGAAAGTACAATTCTGCCATACGACATTTCAGGAGTATGTTAAAAACTTCAAGAGATCACGATCTCTCTGACAACTGTCAATTCTGGATTGGTGAATGCTATTACACGATGAAAAAATATGAGCAGGCTCTGATTGAATTCGACAGAACAATCTCTTTTCCGTTTTCAAATAAAATCGAAGATGCGATGTTCAAAATTGCGCTCTGTCATGAGAAACTGGAAGAACCTCAATTAGCTCTCGATATGTATCAGCGTTTCCTGTCCAATTTCCCTGCCAGCCAGCATACGAAATTTATAATGAAAAGAATCACTGAACTTGGATCAACACAATAAAACAAAAAATCTGATGATTGAATATTTTTATTTTGCCCCTAAGGGGCGTTTTCTCTCTTATCTAAATATTCTTTTTTATTGCTTCATCGGGATTCTCTCATTCCTGGTAATTTCTGCAGCTTCTTTACATGCTCAGGATAATAATCTTACCGGTTCCGGGCTTCGCTGGCCTATCGATGAGACACGGATTTTCACCAGTACTTTCGCTGAACACCGTCCGAGCCGGTTCCATGCCGGCATAGACATAAGCACTCGCGGCAATACCGGATTCCCATGTTATGCTGTTGCAGACGGTTCCATTATCAGGATGAGAGCAAATTTCAATGGTTATGGAAAGGTGCTCTACCTGCAACTGGATGACGGCAGGATTGCTACATATGCACATTTATCCCGATTTACCGACATTCTCGAAGATGAATTAATGCGTTTACAGGATATAGCAGGCTGGTATGAGGTGGAGGAATTCTATGAGAAGGGTGTGTTCAGTTTCCGGCAGGGAGATATTATTGCATATTCCGGCGATACCGGCGCTGGACCTCCTCATCTTCATTTTGAGATGAGGAAGAATATGCATCTGGTTTATGATCCTGTCCTTGATGGTTTTTACACCGATGACCCACTCACCCCGATAATATCGCAATTATCATTACGACCACTCGATGAAAATAGCGAAATAGAGGGAGATATCCTGCCGGTTATTCGGACTCCTTACCATGGACGCTGCAGATCCGTCAGTTTTTTTGGACGAGTCGGAGTTGCTATCAAAGCGCATGACCGCCAGGAGGGTTCTTGGTACAAACTTGGTCTGAGACGAATCGAGCTTCGGATTGATGGAATCCTTAGTCATGCTACACATCCAGATAGTTTTGACTACGTTGACAATCATAAGGCGAGGCTTGAATTCGATTTCGAACTCGAGCGAGATGGTAGAAAAGGATTTTCAAGGCTTTACAGCTACGGTCCAAACAGTCTGCCATTCTATGATAAGAATTTGAATGGTGGCATTCTCGACTCAAAAAAGTTAGGCGCCGGCGATCATCTGATTGAAGTTATCGTATTCGATTATGCGGGAAACACGGCATCGGCTTCATGGTCTATAAAAGCTTTGAGCGAACCATCCCTCCCCCCACCAGCTACCCCAAAATTACTTACAAAACCGGATTCAGCCAGCAGTTTTTTAAATTCCGAGTCTAAGGAATTTGATACCAGGATTATTGGAAAAATAATACGTGTGAGCATCCAGGGGCTTCCTGCTTCCGTTTTTTCTGTTAAGACTTACCTCGAATCAACAAATCGCACCTACCTGCCAACCGTAAAACGAAATGGTTCATTCCTTGCGAGACTTATTCTGCCTGGTGATGTCGAAGGAATGGTCAATATCATAACCGAAGCGATCTACGATTCGACCGTTTCGGTAATCGGACGGCAAGACCTTTTTGTTAAGTCATTTTCCAAAAATGAGAGAAGAAGATGGAAATCGCCTGACAATATTTTTGAAATTGAAATTGAACCTCAGGATTTGTGGTTTGACCTGCTTGCCGGAATGAAGGTGTTACCGAGGGAAGAAAATACAATTACAAAGGTATATAGTCTTGTTCCCGGAGATTTTCCTTTTGCCAAGGCTTTCAAATTATCCTTTTACAACAATTCAACCGTGTGGGACAGTCAGGCAGTAGTTGTATATCGAGGCATAGATTCAGATGGAGACTGGATATACCTGGGTAATAATTTCGACGATACTGAAAGAACAATCTGGTCACATGCGCTCTCTTTTGAAGAATTTGCTGTAGCTATCGACACTATCCCACCAACACTTACTGCTCCCAGTTTGAGAGATAGAGCAGTTGTAAAGAAAAGCCGTCCTACATTATCGGTAAAAGTGAAAGACGAACTTAGTGGACTGAATATTCGCGAATGCTCCCTGACACTCGATGGTAAAACAGTAATCTGGGTATATGATCCCGACAAGGATACCATTTCATATACTCCCTGGCATGATCTTGCAAAAGGCGAGCATATTTGGGAGATAAAGGTTCAGGATAATTCCGGGAACAGCACTCTCCTGAAAAGAACATTCAACAAAACCTGATGATAATATACTGAATCCGGTAATTTCATTGCACATTCGCATCTTGCATAATATATTCATATTTTTGCCAAATAGTTCAGGTAAGTAAAGAATTTACCGGAAAAGTGCATAATAATGTCTCGTATTACAGAAAAATGGCGTGAGATAAAAGATGAGATGATTCATCTGATGCAGTCGTTGCTTGAGGCACATCTACACCGTGTCTTCGGTATCCTGCTTGCATTGATGCTGCTGGGTGCGGTGCTGCTCTGGTTTATTGAGGGGCATGACACTTTTCCCACACCGTTTGACGCTCTTTGGTGGTCGCTTGTAACTATTACAACGGTAGGCTATGGCGATATATCACCTGAACACTTTCCCGGCAAATTAACAGCAATGTTGATTATTCTTGCCGGAGTGGCATTAGTGAGTATGTTTACCGCAACGGTATCCTCCGTATTTGTTGCATCCAAAATTAAGGAGGGCAGAGGTTTGCAGGAAGTATTTTATCAGAATCATATAGTTATTTTGGGCTGGTATCCGGGCGCTGAAAGGCTATTGGAAGCATTGAGTATCCTTTCAGGCGGTAAAATTCGTCTGGCGCTGGTTAATGATCTTCCACCGGCATCGCTCGAAACAGTTCTGGAACATTTTAAAGACCTGAAACCAAAGTTCGTCAGGGGAGATTTCAGTAGCGATACCATCTTGAAAAAGGCTGGTGTCGCAAAAGCGGATTCTGTAATCATTTTGCCTGATACGCAAAATGCCGCTACTGCCGCACAGGTCGATCAAAGAACTATTTTAGCAGCGTTGACTATCAAAGATATCAACCAGAAAATCCAGGTACATGCTCATGCTCTTGAATCGGAATCTATTCCGCATATGAGACGCGGAGGCGTGGATCGTGTAGTTCTTCGCGATGCTTATGCAGGCTACTTCCTTGCATGTCACGCGCTTGTACCGGGAGTGCCCGAGGTATTGGATGAGCTGCTGACATTGCAAAAAGGAAATCAAATAGACAGAATTCCTATCCCAAAAACTCTGACCGGTAAGAAGGTCGAGGAAGTCAGGGATTGGGTACAAAATGACCTGAATGGAATCCTGATCGGGCTGGTAGTACAGGAGAAAGTTATTGACGTATCGGATATTCTTTCAGATGATCTGTCTTCTATTGACGCATTTATTAAGAGGAAATTCGAAGAGGCTGGACGAAGCGCTGAAGAACTTGCAACGACAAGAATTCAAATAAATCCTGATCCGGAACGAGAAGTAGCTCCAAATGAACTCGCTGTTATAATTCATAAAACTGAACAAGCAGCATAGGAGAGAGATAATAATGGCACAGAAAGAATTAGTAGATGTAGAAGTGCTTGCCTCTTTCCCGATTTTCAAAGATATGAGTCGCATGCAGTTGGCTAAAATCGAGAAAATTATCAGGCTGGAGAATTATTCAGCAGGGCAGACAGTCTGGGAGGAAGGCGACTCAGGTCAGGATTTCTTTCTCCTGATCAAAGGCACTGTGGATATTACTCAGAAACTCACCCTGTTTACTTCAGAAGATGAGGTGCAATCCCGTGACAAAAGCCTGATCAGCCTTACTTCCGAAATGAAACCTGTTATCGGTGAAATAGCACTATGTGCAAATTGCCCTCGCTCAGCAGCTGTAATTGCCGATACAGACGTAGTATTGGCTTATATCAGTCCAAATGATCTTGAAGATATTATGTCAAGTGATCCAAGCATAGGCTTTCTGTTATTCAGGAATATCTCCACCACCCTCGCCCAAAGACTAATCTCCGCCAATCAAAATGTATTGAAACTCACAACTGCATTCAGCCTGGCGTTGCAGCGAGGGACTTAAGCTTAATGAAAAATCAAAATAGATGAAACCTCATAGCTCAAAATGATGGATAATATCTATTTTTCTCAGGATGTAATATTTTGTATGATGCTCCCATTAACTTGTTGATATACTAAAGAATATAAATATCTTCATTTAACATTATTTAACCACCCTTCAGGTTCTTCTATATGAGATGGTCAATACTAATAGCAGTACTCTCAATCATCCTTTTTACCAACCCTACCTCCCTCGCAGCCGGCAACTATGCGCTCAGAATATTCGATGAAGATGAAGTTCCTAATATTGGTGATCCGCTGGGAATAATGCAGGACAGCAGAGGATTTATCTGGTTCTGGGGATCACGAGGCGCTGTCTCTTATGATGGAAACAGGTTTATTCGTCTTAACGAAGATAATGGTTTGCTTGATAATTATTGTTACACAATCAGGGAGCTACCCGGCAAAGGGATGCTAATTTGCACCTATAAAGGAGTGGTATTTTTTGATTTTTCAACTGGGGACATTTCAACATTATTAGATACGCGAAATATACCAATTCGTGACGTAGAAGTTTATGATAATTGTTTTTTTCTTGCTGGTGATGCCGGTTTACTTTGTTTTTTTGAAGGTAAGTTCCATATTGTGGATTTGAAAGATCCTGAATATCCACACTGGAAACCAGGAGTAGTACAGAAAATAGCTATTGATAATGAAGAAGCTACACTCTGGGCATCATCTGAAATACTGGGAATTCATAAGCTCCATATCCCTTACCTGTTAAAACTGTTAAAACGAAAAGATGATGATAATTCTGTGACAGACAACGAAATATCTATTCTCAATATTCCTGGCAGGAGACTGGATATATTTGAAACAGATATAGATTATTATGATATAAATAACAAAGATGAACGCCTGAAACGCTGGAAGGAAACAAATAAGATAATCGAAAGTGAAGCTCTGTCATCAAAATTGATTTTTCGTAACATATTAGTTCAAAATAATTCTAAAACCGTATATGCCAGCCAGCCAGACGGATTATACAGGCTGGAAAGCAATATTCTCAAACGGCTTCAAATCACGAATAATACGATACAAATCAATACCTTATCTCAAGACATAAATGGAAATATCCTGGTCGCAAGTTCCAGCGGTTTATTCTATTTGACCGAAAATGAATCTATCCATTTTTCAAGGAATAATGGACTGCTAAGTGAGGATATTCTCGCCTGCCTGTCTGACCAAAGCGGATTCTTATGGTTTATTGACAATAATGGGATCCTCTATCGTCTGGCGAATAAAGAAATAGAGATATATTCCTCCTCTCATTTTGAAAATCTTAATGGAATAAATAGAGTTATCCCATTGGATAATGGCAGTGCTTTTATAGGTGGCGAGAGGGGAATTACTCTCTATAAAGAAGGTGATCTGAAATTAATTTTTGATAACAAAATAATTCATGGCCACTTTGTTGATTTTACTATTGATAAATCTGACAATTTACTAATCGCAACGTCAAATGGACTATATCAGTATCGATTGAAAGAAAACAAACTTAATGCTTTGATTGAAAGTGAGATAGGACATACTGGAAAATTTAATTTTTCTACTGCCCCAGATTCTAATGTATGGTTTGTTTTGTTCGATCAGCTAAGAGAATGGGACGGAATTAATATAAATACATATCATATATTTAAAGCTGGGTTCGAATATCCAATTAATGTTTATGCAGCCCCGGATGGAAGTATTTTCAGTAGTGGATGGGTTTACCTTACTCGTTATCTGAACAAATCTGTCTGGTTGTACGAACATAATAATGTTTTCTATTCGTCAAAATTAACTTCACTTGTAGAATTCCCTCAATTCTTGGCGGACCATGAAAATCAATACAATCCTGACAGGTTCCTTAGTTATTTTTCAGCTACATGTGGGGAACAAGGACCTGATGATGCATTCTGGTTCGGGACTTTCGCATCAGGAATCGTCCGTATTGCATCCGATCCCAGCAATTATATAGATGGAGACTCAATCCATGTTTTCGACACTCGAAATGGATTACCTGGAAATAAGTTTAATTCGGTATTCAAAGATGATGATGGTAACCTGTACTTCATTTCGGAGAGAAATGTATGCAAAGTATCGATGGATGGAATTGAAGCAATCCCAAATAACCTCCCCCAAAAAGCAAGCATTCTGGATTTCAAAATTGATCATAAAGGGCGCAAATATTATGTAACTTCTCACGGATTGTTCATTGAAACCGACCGATTCAATTTTGTGCTTGACAAAGATTACGGCCTCAGAGAAAGCAAGGTTTTGCAGATCGTATTTATTGATGATAACGAAGTTATTGCAGTACAGCCGAATGGAGTATTCGTTTTTAATCCTGAAGAATTATCAACGTTCTCACATAAAGTCGCTAATCCCGGAGTATCTGCAATCTGGATTGATTCTACTCGTATTCCAGTTAAGGAAGATATCACATTTCCCCTGGGAAAACGTGCTTGCCAGCTTGATATCTCATTCCCCGATTATTTTAACGAAAATTACAATAGATTCTCATGGCAACTTGCAAACTTCGATGAGAACTATCAGCCTCAAACTGACCAGGACCACGCAATTTATACTAACCTTCCTCCGGGAAAACATCTATTCCATTTAAGAGGATGGAATGGTTTAGGACAAATGTCAAATCTTGAAGTACCACTCACTATCGTAATTCCTCATTATTTCTATGAGACTCAAATATTTAGAATAACAATTGCTATTCTTTTATTGGTTGTAATTTACTTTTTCATCAGTTGGCGAGTTAGACAATTAGGTCGTAAAAAAGTGCAACAATTAGAAATCGAAGCTGAAAAATTAAGAACTGTTCGCAAGCTTGCCGCAGCCGTGGCGCATGAGTTTAACAACCCACTGGCTGTCATCAGGGGATCCGTGGAAATTGCTGAAATGGATGGGTTGGACTCTGAGACGAGCAAAAAATTTATCGCCAAAATTCCAGAACAGGTAGATAGAATGAAACATCTTGTCGCAAAATTACTTGCCATAAAAGAATTGAAAGAGATGGATTATGCGGCAGGCGAGAAAATTCTTGACATCCATAAAAGCAGCAGCGATGACGACACTTCTTCATAAGATTAACCGATATAGATAAGGCATAGTCAGTTAAAATATTCTACTTCTCTTGTCCAATATTTCGGAAGAAAGACATTAATTTTCTTTAATGTGGATTATCTTCAAGGAAATCATTGATTAGTCCACGAACCAAATAAAGCACCAGTTCGGATTTATCAGTTTTCTCCTTGAATTGTCCCACGGCAAAAGATTTCCAAACCAGGTCTTGCCTGACCAGTTTCCATTCTTGATCAACTTCAGGTTTGTGCAGGAAGTTGTACTCCACTTTTGCTTCAATTAACTCATTTCCTGAAATTTCAATAAGGTTGATCTCGATAGTTAACAAAGGTACAATCAATGATTTTTCAGTTTCTTCCTCTGACATGACCCGGAAACCTGCTTCCCACAGGTGATCTTCGACCGCAGCTTTAAGCAGCCTTTCCCGGACACCAACGTGTTTTAATCTTGTATGAAGCCTGAGTACCTCAACTCCAATTTCACTTCGATCCTTTAGGTACTGATTTTCATCGATAATATGTTTTACATAATGATATATTGTGGTTTCGCCTGAAGTGCCGGTGTAGGTCAGTGTTAGCTGCGTATCCTGAATAGATATATCAAATTTTGACTGACCTCGTGTTGCGTTAAGAGTCAAAATGTTATCTATTATTTCAAATAATACCGGACTCTCGTTATCAGACCGAATCAAACCAATTCCATCTTCGAGGAAAATGATTTGCATCTTAGGAGCCGGACGTTCAACTCCTTCGATACGATCCAGCATCCATCTCCCGTTAACAGCATCCTCAGCAAATGCTGGATAAAATATACCGAAAACAAGAGTAATACATGTAAAAAACGCGTTGATTTTCATCGTTCTCTCAGCGTAGTCTTTGCATTAAACTATTATGCTTTGGGAAAACCGTCCTTGTAATCTGTTCGTTAAGATGGCTCTTTCAAAGGTCCGGTGATAATAAAACGTTAAAATGAATCCAGTCGAATTCTTAAAGAAATCAGTAATTATAATTGTAAGTTCAGGTGTGTTGGTTTTACAGTTTATTAGATAATATGCTCAAAAAATTATGGTAAGTTAATGATGAGGATCACACATTACAATTTTCCTCTCTTCTCCTTCGACGTTGCCAGGATAGTCTGACATTGAAGAGAACAAAAAATCAAATAACATAGCACAAATTCTTTCTCATTATTATTTCAACATTTATGAGATTTTTAAATCATTATATCGAGCTGTATAGTCGATCCATAGCTACACTACCATAAAATCCTACGTAATGGTAACTATTTGCAATTTTATTTGTTTCAGGTTGCTCAATGGTGTTTGAAATTAATAGATTGCATTAATAGTTTGAAATGATCTTGCTAATTTTACAGATATTGGTTAAGATAATAAAAG
>Ga0208648_1003046_pt1 | contig 10922 bp, 12 predicted proteins | sample AntAceMetag02UKL_FD_184772 | JGI IMG/M metagenome (GOLD analysis project Ga0208648, IMG submission 184772) | Saline lake microbial communities from Ace Lake, Antarctica - Antarctic Ace Lake Metagenome 02UKL (SPAdes) (version 2) | ecosystem: Environmental > Aquatic > Non-marine Saline and...
ACATGGGACATTTCATCTGATCAAGGGCTTTTATGGCCTGTAAGCGCAAAGGGAAAACCCGATCTGATCATCTTTGATCCGCCCTACTTTGATAAAAAAGCGGCTGACTATGATAAAAAAAGTATCTCAGGCTTATCCAGAAAAACATACCTTGAATTTCTTGAGGCCTTTTTTATTTTGCTGAAACAAAATGTCAAAAAGACGACACGAATGGCTTTTATCAATGCAGACTGGCGGGATTTTCAAAATACACCGGCAATAGAAGAAAAATATAAAGGCGGCATTCTCATCGACGACTACCTTGATATCCTGAAAAAGACGGGATGGTATCATACGCATATTATCCAGGCCCCCATGTCATCCCAGCGCTTCACGGCTGGAGTTGTTTCTGCAATGCAGAAAAAAAATATACTGGGCGTTATCAGCAGGTATGTGATCGTCCTGGGTCAATAGTGGTGACATCTATCCTGACGTAAGGTGAAGCCCAACATTAACTTTATTTATGGAAATCCTATAATTCAACAACAGAATTCTACGGATGAACCGTTATGAAAATTAAACTTGCAAGGAACCATGGTATGATATATTATCATACCAGAGGTGATTAAAATGGCAGCATCAAAAATCGCAATTACAATAGACGACAAGACGCTTAAACGTTTAGATATTCTTGTTAAATCGAAATTTTTTTCAAACCGCAGCAAAGCTATCCAGGAGGCTGTTGCTGAAAAATTAATGCGCATTGAGAAAAGCCGTCTTGCCCAGGAGTGCGCCAAATTAGATCCAGCATTCGAACAATCCCTATCAGAGGAAGGCTTCTCATCGGAGTTGGAAGAATGGCCAGAATACTAAGGGGTGATATACACTGGGCAAATTTAAATCCTGTAATTGGTAGTGAACAGGGCGGCTTACGTCCTGTTCTCATTTTAAGCCACAATGTGTTCAATGAAAGATCAGGTACTGTCATTGCTGTGGCGATCACCAGTCAGGCACAAAGGGCTGGTTATCCACTGACCATGGAACTTGTGGATACCGAACTACCCAAAAAATCCTGGGTAAAGATCAGTCAGATTCGAATTCTTTCAACTAAACGCATCGGCAAAAAAATAGCAAAAGTATCTGATGAAGAATTGGCTCTAACCATCGATGGCTTGAATGAAATAATAGGTGGTTAACCTTAGAAGGCAAAGCGTTGTTTTGAAGTTCGTCTATGGACCATAAAACATTTTGTGGTCCATAAATTTAAAATATGAAATACAAATCAATTTGTGGCTCATCTTTGGCCCACAAGATCTCAACAAAAGAAAAATAAACCGGGTGTTACCGGTTATTTTCAAGTTAACCAGGACGCCGGGTGCGGGATGGACAATCGCCCGATTATATGTTACCGCTGAAGCTTTAGCAGCGCGAACGCTCAAGCTTTGTTGAAGTGTAATTTTTGTGTCTATAATTTCATAACAAGACCAATACAGAACCACACAATTACTTGTTGACAATTTAGCAGCAGAGTGTTATTTTTGTAGCATAATGCATCAAAAAAGTGCTGTTCGCATCAAAACAGCTTGAATCGTTGGAGGATGTTATGGCAACAAAATCAATAAGACTTAATACCGATTTAATTTTTCAGGCACAATCGGCGGCTGCCGTGCAATGCCGATCCATTCCTAATCAAATTGAATATTGGGCAAACCTGGGGAGAATCATTTCTTCTGTAATTGGTATTGAAGACGCTTTTGCAATACTTCAGGGTCTAAAGGATCTACGAGTAGAACCGACACAAACCATCTCTATTGATTCGGATACCGTATTTAATAATCTTGAAGCCGATAGAGCGAAAGGGTTTGTTGATAAACCAATCACTTCTGCTCCATTCTATTTTGAAGTCAGTCAAAAAATGCCTGGCCTTCTTGATAGAGTTAATTCTCAAACTGGGGAAAGAAAAACTGGAAAGTTTGTAACCGGTAAATTTAGTGAAATCAATGCCTAATGAAAAACAGCTTTGGATTTTGACTGGCGGGAATGGCGCCGGCAAATCGACATTTTTTACGCACTATCTAGCAGATTATGGGATTAAGTTTGTCAATGCAGATCTGATAGCTAAAGAAATTAACCCGAAGAATCCTGAAAAATCAAGCTATGACGCAGCAACAATAGCAGCAAGCATTAGAAATGATTTACTTTCTCAGGGTGCATCATTTTGTTTTGAAACTGTTTTTTCCCATGAATCAAAGATTGATTTTGTAGCTCAGGCAAAAGGCATGGGCTATAAAATCATCTTGGTTTACATTCATTTGATTGATTCAAACTTGAATGAAGCCAGAGTACAGCAACGTATAACAGAAGGTGGGCATAGTGTACCTACAGAAAAGATTCATTCCCGTATTCCCAGAACGATGAAGCACATTAAGACTACTTTAACTATAGTAGATGAAGCATGGATTTTAGACAACTCTTCAGAACAAAACAGATTCCAACAAATGGTTGTAATGAAGTCCGGAAAATACGAAATCAAAATAGATCCTATACCAGGTTGGGTTAAAGCAATACTTCCAATTGAGATCTGATCTTAAGTTATGTTGTTCCAGGCAGGTATAACCCGCGTTCAAGGAAATATCTATTTGGCAAAGCGATAATCACCCATTTAATCTTGCTCATACCCGGGGGTTTTTCTCCCCCAGCCCCCACACCACCCCACAAGAAAAAATCCTGTGTTGTTTTGGCATATTTTAAAATTTTCATGGCCTTTACTTCTTGAACAGGATAGTAAAGGGGAATAAATTTGACATGTGGTCAGGTTTTTAAACACAAAAAATGGAGACAAACCCATGGGCGATAACGGCAAAGCACCAAATAACCTGGATTTTCAGGTCGACAAAACAAATCTTTATAGGGAAATATCAATAACAGATCTTAAAATTGCCAATATCCGGCAATTGATCCCAGTGAACATTGACGGATCCGATGACACCAGCAGGGAAACTATTTTCATCGGCAATACCCAACTTGGAACCCCCCAGGGACCCATCCCCATGCAGGCAATGCTTGAAGCCACCAGCATAGAAGAAGCCATGGATCTTTTTCCTAAGGCCATGGAATTGGAAACTCACAAGATGATTGAAAATTTCAAACGCATGGAAGCCCAGCAGAAAAAAGAAAAGTCCAATATTATTATACCGGGGATGAATTAATGTCATTATTCTGAGCACCTGAAAGAATACATAATTTTGCCCAGTTTGGTTCAGGGTATGTGCTTTACAGAATAGGAAAGCAGGAAACCTATCCCTGGGCAAATCCAAAGGAAAACAACAATGGGTATTTTTTGACCAAAATACCCATTGTTTCCTGGATAACGAATTCGCCCATAAGCTTGTTGTCAATTGTCCGGACATGCTTTTCCTTGCTTAGGAGAGAATGAGAGAGAATGGGGTCAAACCTTTATTATTGCCCTTATAAATTTCAAACAAAGAAAATGCTGACGGATAAACCGCAGATTTTCATAAACCTCAAGCTATAGCAACGAAGAAAGGACGAGATATGGGCGAAACCATTTATGAAATCAAGCCAATTGGGGTCATACGGTCCGAATTGGCCAGTCGTGAGGCAGCACCTCGCCAGGGATACGAAGGTGCACCCGATGCATGGGTTGAGGTGAGTTCGGCTCTTGCAGAGGGGCTTGAAGGTATTTCAGTTGGTAGCGAAATTATTTTGGTTACATGGCTTCACAAAGCTCACCGTGACATATTGAAGTTACACCCCCGCGGGGATAAGAGCAATCCTATGACTGGTGTTTTTTCTACACGGTCTCCTGATAGACCAAATCCACTTGGACTGCACCAAGTTACGGTTTTGGAAATCACTGGATATAGATTAAAGGTGGGACCCATAGAAGCAATTGATGGAACACCCGTGGTAGATATAAAGCCTGTGCTCCTGAACACAGTGGACTTATAATGATGCGGCCTAAGCATGCGCTTGCAACCGGACGCGTCTAAAGCCGCGCTGCAGAAGCACCGGTTAAAATATCATTCCAAAGTGGAAGAGGTAGAAGCGCTCATAAAGGATCTGGATGTTATAATTTCAGTCCTGCTTTTTTATTCTGCTTTTTCCAATAAAGATTAAATACCGGATTTAAAGATCTCTTTGCCGGCTGGGATTCAACCCGGCTTATCCAGTTTTCAGTCGCAATACGGGATTGGGCAAAGGCCTGCCTGGTGATTTCCATTGTATTCTTTTCTTTAAGATCAGATGTTTTTTTAAAAAAAGCCATTTCCATTTGATCCCTTTCTTCCCGATAGAGTGACATCTTTGAATAGTCATTTAAAACGTGGCGATGCAGTTTTTCATGCTGCCACCAGAGGGTTTCAGGATTATAACCTGCCCCGGGAACCCCTCCTGAATCCGGCAGGACTTCTTTTTCCAGCCACACAGGCTTAAAAATCCCGGTACAGGGCCCGGCCGTGCCCGTGGCCCAGAAAGTATTGCTGTCCTTTGCAAGATGGGCAACAAGAGATCCTGTTGTGCCTGAATTTCTTGTTAAGCCATTACCGGCATGGGCACAAACCGAATCCATTAAAAAATGAGACCCAGGATCATAGCTTTTTTGCTTATGATTTCTTAAAATTTTAAAAGCAGAAAAAAGATCCATTTTCCCCATTTGAGTTTCCAGCAAATCATATGAACTAGTTCTACGACATCTGGAAGCGGAAAAAGTGGTAAACAGCCAGTCAGAATAGCATTTGCTAAAATTAAAGGTTTGCCCTTTTTTTAACCATCCCTTTTGCCTGGCATTGTCAATCAGATTGGGATGACTTTTGTGAAACTCCTCTTTAATAGTCAATCCATTGCTTATGGAATATACATCCTTAATTTTTAAGGCCGCCCATAAGGGTCCGCTTGTTTCCAATACCCAGGCTTCTTCTTTATCCGCCAGGATATAAGAGTTGTGATAAAACAGATTTTTATCTTCATAACCGCAGACACCCCCCTGCCCCCAGTCTGCTAAAAGCCCTGTAATCACTTGTATGCCCTGCTGGGCCGTTGAGGCCCTTTCAAGGGCCAGACGTAACAGATCCATTCCCGTCAGGGTATGGGTTTTTTTTATAGGCATTTTTGTAAACACGGCTTCATTGCCGATCACAAGACCTTTTTCATTGGCACCCATCTCAGCCCCCCACATCCAGAAGGGCCGGCACAGCAGAACACCATGGGTTTCAGACACCTGGGGAATAGTTAAATAGGTACAATCCAGTTGATGCGGTTTGGAAAATTTCAACGGAGGATAATATTCAAGCGCCTGGGCTTCATTTGGTTCTCGGTCTGAATTCTTGCCAAATATCACAGACCCGTCTTCCGTCGCGCTTGAAACTGCCACAAATGTATCACACATCAGGTTCTTTCTACCCTCCCAAAACTTTATCGTTTAATGGCACCTTATCTTTGAATCACTCCTTATCTTTTAATTGCGCCGGGCAGGATAAATTCATATCTTTTTCTCAACAGATGGACCGTAATAAACCGCTCTGTTTTTCGCAGAGCTGAAAACAGGGTCCAGATCATTTTATCTTCCTTATAATACTTATCAATCTCTTTTTGAGACAGCGCCTGCTCCAGATATTTATTAACAATTTCTAAAAACCAGGGAATCAAATCCGGCCGCTGCTCCTTATTAAGATTAGCAACAAGATCTATTACAACTTTTTTATGATCATAATACCGGCCGATAACATCATCCAGATCAAGCCTGCGCACCAACCACCGGATATACACTGGAACGCTTTGCAGCAATAATTCAACATCCAGTTGTTCTATTCCATTTTTCCGGACAAACGGGGTAGAGGTATCCACCAGAAACAGTTTTCTTTTTCCCTCCTTCTCCATCCATACCCAGTTGGACAGCTGACAATCAATTGCTATTTCAAACTGTGGCATCTGCTGCTTATTAAAGTTCCAGATGCGGGTCAAAGCCGACATAATCTGCCCCAGCATTTTAGTTCGATCCGCTTCACTAAGGGTATTAATCAATTTATGGCAAAAGAATTGTTCCTCAAAACGCTGCTGGGCAAAATAGATGGCCACTGGATGCCCGGGAATCTGGACAATAACTGCATCATCTTCAGGCAGGTTGATCCCGGCCTGTCTTAAAAGAGTGCAATATTTAAAATACATGCGTTTATACGCTTCTGCAGTTTTAAGGTCAGGAAAAATCGGTATTCGTTTATAGATGGTGCTCTGTTCATACCCTATCTGGAAAATAGCGGAGATTTCACCAAATCCTATGATTTCAGCCGGGATAGAAGACCGGGACAAATCATGGGGAATCAGTTCCTGTTCAAACCGGTTTAATAATTCAATATCAATATCCATTGTGCCTCCAAAACCTATTCTCCTGACATTGCTTTAAAAGATGTTTCCATTATTGTTAACATATTTTCTGCCTCTGCCTCTGAAATATTCAGTACGGGCAGAAATTGAATGACTTTTGGATCATTGCCGGAATACACAACATAAATGCCATTGTCAAAAAAAAGCTTGATTAAAAACAATGCCGTGATCTCATCTTTAAACTCAAGCCCCATCATCAGGCCTTTGCCCCGGATTTTCAAACCCAGACCCGGATATCTCACACCAAGCGCTTCAAGCTGCTGCCTGAAAAATTCACCCAGGGACACCACATGATCCAGGAACGGCTTTTCCCGGGATATTTCAATCACTTTCATTGCGGCAAAACAGCCTATTTCACTGCCCCCATAGGTTGAAATATGAATAAATGGATTTTCCTTAAAAAAATCTTTATATTTTTCATCGTAAACCGTGGCACTCACCGGATATATCCCCCCGCTCATCCCCTTGCCCATTACAATCATATCAGGCTTTACATCATAATTTTCAAACCCCCAGAATTTGCCTGTTCTTCCAAAGCCTGTCTGAACCTCATCCAAAATAAGAAGGCTTGCGTTTTTCTCACAGATCTCTTTAACCCTTTTAAAATAATGTTCAAAAGGCGTCACCATCCCCATTGTAGCCGGAATGGTTTCCAGGATCACTGCAGCAGTATTGGAACCAACGGCTTTTTCCATTTCATCCATATCGTTAAACATGACCTGCTTAAACCCTGCCGGAACAGGCTTGAATTTTTCCTTGAATTTTTCGTCTCCCGTTGCAAGGGCAAATCCCGTATGGCCGTGATACCCACCTTTGGCTGAAATAATTTCTTCTCTGCCTGTTACCCCCCGGGCAAGCTTGATGGCAAGATCAATGGCTTCACCGCCGCTGACCCCGTAAACAACCTGGTTTAATCCTTCAGGCAGGGTTTGGGCAATCATTTTACCCAGCATTGCCTTGGGTTTGCTGATCAAATGATGATTACCGATATCATAGGTTTCCATTGCCTGGGTTACTGCTTTGATAACCGCCTTGTTCCTGTGGCCCAGGTTAAAAACCCCGCCATTACAATGGCAGTTATAAAATGTTTTCCCATTGGCATCACTTATTTTACAGCCGCCCCGCTTTTCAGGAACAAGAACGATATCGTATTTCTGATAAAATTCAACTTTCCCGGGATACACATGATCTGCATATGTTTTAATGGTTTTATCTCTGTCTGAATCCATATTCTCCCCTGATATAAAATGTCTCAATCTTTACCCGTTCCGAAAGGGTACAAATATTTATTTTTCAAAGCAATAGTTAACATTAAAAAATTTTCAAGGCCTATGTATTTTCATCTATTGATTTTATTATAACCCCTATATATAACACAATTGTTCCTTTTCTCTCCTTGTTGTCTCTACTCGCAAGGATGTAAACGAAAGAGCGGAGCTTTGCCAAGCCCCTTCCATCAGAAATCCAGCGGGCTTTTTGATTCTTGAGGATATTTAATACAACAGCTAAAAATCAGAGATGCCGGAACTTTTGGCGGCTGGAGCTAAAACCCATCTTATATGTATGCCCAATGTTCAAATGAGTCAGTTTTTAAAGCTGTTCCCGATAAAAATACTCTGGTACAATAATAAAAACACATGGAGAAAAAGAATATGGGAAATCCTGTATTAATGGAAATTGAGAATGAAATTGCTGTTATTACCTTGAACCGGCCGGAAAAAAGGAATGCCATTAACAGTGAACTTTTAATATACTTTTATAATTATCTTGAGGAAATATCCAATAATGATGCAATAAAGGCAGCCATTCTGACTGGCAATGGCAAATCATTTTGCGCCGGGCTTGACCTTTCTGTTATTGAATCAGAAAATCTTTTTGATCCCCGTAATGATGGTAAAGATTTGCCAGATTTATTTGAAAATTGTAAAAAACCCATAATTGGTGCTATTAATGGCCATGCAATAACAGGCGGTTTTGAGATTGCCCTGAATTGTGATTTTCTTATTGCATCGGAAAATGCTTCTTTTGCCCAGAGCAAAACAGATAGCAACAGAGATGTGCGCTGTAAATCAAGCAACTCTGAAAATTGTTAAGGATTTAATCGAGTATAAAAATAAAGCTACATTGCAAGATGCCCTGACTTATGAACGTAAAGGCTTTAAAGCGTTTATCAGAGAATTTTCAAAGAATACAAGTAAGGAGGAATAATGGAATCTGTTAAAGTTGCCGTGGCCCAAGCTGCATCGGTATTATTTGATAAGGATGCATCAGTTGAAAAGGCATGTCAGTTGGTTGCCGAGGCTGGTGACAACAAAAGTAATATTGTTCTTCTGCCCGAAGCCTTTATACCTGGATATCCAAGAGGATTTACCTTTGGTATGAAAATTGGGAGCAGGAATGAAAAAGGGCGTGATTTATGGAAACGGTATTGGGAGAATTCTCTGGACATTGCCGGTGCTGAAGTAAAAACTTTGGGAAAGGCCGCTAAAAAGGCTGGAGTCTATTTGGGTATTGGTGTGATTGAAAGAGATGGTAATTCCCATGGTGAAACTTTGTATTGTTCACTGCTTTATTTTTCCCCATCAGGTGAGCTTTTGGGGGTCCACAGAAAACTAAAGCCCACAGGGTCTGAAAGATTGATATGGGGTGAGGGAGATGGAAGTACCATGCCAGTATTCCCAACTGAATTTGGGAAACTTGGAGGTCTTATCTGCTGGGAAAACTATATGCCCCTGGCAAGAATGGCCATGTATGGGCAGGGAATTGAGATTTATATGGCACCCACGGCTGATTCAAGGGAAACATGGCAGGCAACTATGCGCCATATTGCCTGTGAGGGCAGGTGTTTTGTTCTTGGATGCAATCAATTTGTTACCAAAGGAATGTATGGACCGGAATTAGAAACCATTGAGGAATTAGCTGACGAGCCTGATATAATGTGCCAGGGTGGAAGCGTAATTGTTGACCCTTTTGGTGATGTCCTTGCAGGACCTTTATGGGGTAAAGAAGGTATTATTTATGCAGACCTGGATTTAAAAAAAATCATCCGGGCAAAAGTTGATTTTGACATTACAGGGCACTATGCAAGGCCGGATATTTTTAAGCTCATTGTAAATAAAGAGCCGCAATCATCTGTTAGCTTTGTTTAAAATACAATTAAATAACAGCAGGTATGTGATCATCCTGGGTCAACAGGGATTGGAATAATATAGCTCCAAACAAACAGGCATAGTGTTCCTGGCTACATAAAATAACAAAAATTAAGGAGTAAAAGATGAACGTATGCTTTTTTGGAGTTGGAGGAGTAGGCGGCTACTATGGAACTCTTCTATCTAAATATTTTAATGAAACCGGTAAAGGTAATACATTTTTTATTGCAAGAGGGAAACATAAAGATGCCATTATAGAAAAAGGCTTGCTCTTGAAAAAAGAAGGTGGGAAAGAAGAGCTTTTGATTAAACCCAGCCTTTGTACAGATACTGTCAATGGCTTGCCCATTTGTGATATTGTTGTTGTGTCAGTTAAGGGGTATGACTTGGAAAGAGTTACAAAAGAGATTGAGAAAATTACTAATGAAAATTCTATAATCCTGCCGCTTTTAAATGGTGCTGATATTTATGACCGTATGCGACAGCATTTAAAGAAAGGTTACATTCTTCCCGCCTGTTTATATATAGGAACTCATATAGAAGCCCCTGGTGTCATTTTTCAAAATGGTGGAAGCTGCCAAATCTTAGTTGGTAAAGATCCACTGTATAAGGAGTTTTACCCTGAAAATCTGATGAATCTTTTTAAACAAGCCGACATTTTAATTGAGTTTTTTGAAGACATTAATATTGAAATATGGTCAAAATATATTTTCATTGCATCGTTTGCTTTAGTAACAGCGACCTACAATAAAACAATTGGTGAAGTAGCAAATGACGCGAAGCTTGGCGTTCTTGTTAAAGATATTATGCAAGAAATTGAGTTGGTTGCAAATGCCCTCAAAATTGATCTCCCATCCGATATTGTAGAAACTTCCTTCTCAAGAGGCAATCAGTTTCCGTTTGAAACAAAAACATCGCTTCAAAGAGACGTTGAAACCAAAGGCAGACAAAGCGAATGGGATTTATTTGGTGGTACTGTTGTACGATATGCTGAAAGATTGAATATTCCAGCTAATAACACAAAAAAAACTCTTGATAAGTTATTACAAAATTTGTCTTAAAATTTATCAGGTTTTTGTCTTAAATTTATCAAGAAAATTGATATCACCTATGCGAATTTCATCGAAAAATTATCATAAACCTAATGGCGCTTGTTGGATTAATTCATATTCTTTTATTAATCAGCAACAAAAATTCATAACTCGTCATTGTAGCGGACCGCAAACAAAGATTAGCTAATTTTTAGAAAAAATGTTCAACCACGAAAATAAACCGAATTTCACCGGTTATTTTCAAGTTCTCGTATAAATATGTGGATATTGAAGTCACGTCTTCTTTACAAGCCGCAGATGTTCAAGTTAATTTTACGCTAATGAAAGAATAATTATGTTT
>Ga0208648_1003048_pt1 | contig 10921 bp, 13 predicted proteins | sample AntAceMetag02UKL_FD_184772 | JGI IMG/M metagenome (GOLD analysis project Ga0208648, IMG submission 184772) | Saline lake microbial communities from Ace Lake, Antarctica - Antarctic Ace Lake Metagenome 02UKL (SPAdes) (version 2) | ecosystem: Environmental > Aquatic > Non-marine Saline and...
TCACCTGTACAGGTGGTTATGCTCAATCCCGAAAAAAACTCAGAAAGCACAAATATTAACCTCAAACAAGCAGTATAAAAAAATGCATATTCAGGTGACAACTACCTTGACACCCACCGTTATTACGTATCGCTGATTCAATGTCTCTAAAGAAATTGGTTATATAGATTTGCCAATGTTCTGAGGGCAGATATACTTTGCTCGCTAGTTTCTGGGCTTCCTTCATCAGTTTGTAGCTGTCGATGATTCTTGTAATCTGCTCTTTTGAAGCAGAGCTTTCTAAAACATGGCCAGCAATACCCCGCTTTAGATTCCCCAGTCTCCAGAGGGAATTTCTTTCATAAGGGACATAATAGCTCAATGCTGGTCTTAAAAACCGCCATGGGTTAAGACGTTGAGCGACTGAACTATATAAACGCCCTTCTGCCTTAGCTCTTTTAACGCGCTTTATCATTCTCATATTCATCGATTCCTTTCTCGTTATATGAAATGTTGGTCATATTAAAAAGGGGCTAATGACATGATGGTTATATTTTCGGGCGGGGCATGCTCATCTTTTTTCGCAAAATGGGCTTATCTTCCGTCACTATATTCGTCAATTTGTCTAAGGCCATGGTAAAGCCGATGAGAATCCAAAAAAACATTGCTATACCATCGTTATTAAATCCATAGGAGGCAATCATCGTAATTGCAGTACATAAACAAGCACCAAAAAAAGCTCCAAATAGATGCCCATGGGTTAGCTTGATAGTGCTTTGATATGATTTAAAGCTTTTGTAAACTGACAAAATAACAAGCCCGCTAAAGGCAACAAAACCAAGCCAACCAGTTTCAATAAGTTCAGTTAAATAAACATTTTCAGCATGTATCTCCTCTATGAACATTCCTTGATTAATTTCAATATATAAATAATATGTTGGAATATAACCTATTGCAGCACTAGAAAAATTCCCCAAACCTACCCCCAACGGATTTTTCATCGCCATTAAAAGAACATAGTACCAGTAGCCCCATCTTTTTGTTTGGAACATAATAAGAATTCGGTCTTTAGCAACATTAAATAAATCACCTGTCATTTTTGACAAATCGCCGATATCGATAAAAATAGAAAGAACAATCACCACGGCGGAAAATACGAATAAATATATAACATTTTTAAGTGTTTTATTTGATAAAACACTTAAAAACAATGCAGTTATCAAGGCTCCCAGAGGGTTGGGGGTCGGGCCACGCTATCATGTTGAAATATTTAGATTAATGGTCCCCAAATAGCCGTTTTTACCCCCGATATCGCTGTTTTTGATACCGGAAATGCCATTATAGCAAGCCACTGACTCTCGTAGTTGAAATGCCTTCATGCTCAAGCAGCTTTCTTTCTTTTGAGTAAGTATGTAGTAAATATGAGCATAGTCGTCACAATACTTTGATATTTAAGGAACAACTCTCCAGTTATAGGTGTTTTCGAGAGCCATATTTACCTTTTTTGAGTCAAAATCGGTTATATAAAGAATCGTTCGTTCTCTAAGTTCGTATCCCTCAGACGCTTCATGTATCCGTCTTCCTAAAGCTTTCGAACCAAGCTCTGTTTTTATTTTTTCTACAAATTGCTTTTCTCCAACTGCAACCCCACGCGTCCACTGACGATCACGAATGTTGCTGCCATTCGACAGTAATTCATTCACCCATTTTTTGTGCGATTTCCGAAACGAATCATAGGAATCATAGCCTGCCAGGGTTGCCAATTGTTCATGATTAATCAACACACATTTTCGACGAGGAGACTGAATCTCATTGTATCCACCAAACGCCCATTCCGAAGGATGGCTCACAACACCAACACGAACCATATTTACCCAGTTAAATAAGATTTGAGCCTGTTGTGCAAGAACTGATTTCCCAAATATGTTTTTAAATATATTTCCCGATGAGTAGCATCACTTTGATCTAAACATGCTTCATAATAGATCAATTCCAAAGGGCGACGGCTTTTTGTTGAATCAACTAATCCTTTTTCATGTTGCTTAAATCTTAGCTTGAGGTTTTTTGTGTAGCCAACGTAGAAATTCCCATCACCGTCACTTCTTAGGACATATATGTAATACAAACCTGAGGACCTCAACCTATTTAACCCGGTGAAGATCAATATAAACAAGTCAACGCAGGAGGTGTTCCCCTGTTTCTACCGCAGTGGCATGATAGCGATCTTCCCAGTAGGCGCCCTTTCGTTTTTTCCTTTGATTATATTCCTGCGCTGAACGGCCAGCAACCAGTTGGATTGATTTCGGAATGGTATCCCTGTCACCATCATCCACAACCAGCAAGTGAATATGGTTTGAAGTCACTGTATAATCAAGAATCACCAACCCGCAGTCCGGTTAGAAGAACACGAGGCTCAAAAAACCTGTCCGAAAAAATGATCTTGGAGAGCAAAAAAGGGTGAGGAAAGTAAGGCATAAGCTCAGAAACGACCGATTTATTATGTCTGATAATATTTACGAAAATCCATATTGAGAAGGATAATGGCTGGTACTTGAGAAGAGAATATTGGGTTTATTTGAAAAGAGTCACTCCAATCAAACTCCATCGACCTGAAGACCAAGCTTATCCAAGGCAATTACAAAACCAAGCAAAGCCCAAAAAAGCACTGCTATGCCTGCATTGCTATACCCATAGACTGGTAACATGCAAATTGCAGAACACAACCAAGCACCGAACAAACATGCAGCGATGCTGCCGTCATCTCTCGATGTCAATCTTACTGAGCAACGATATACATTCCAGCTCCTCTTTAAAGCAGAAGCGACAAGGCCGCAGAATGCAACAAAACCCAGCCACCCCACTTCGACAAGCTGAGTAAAATACATACTTTCAGCACCGACACCGGAAACATATTCGCCCTTGGCAATCATCCACACATAAAAAGTTGAAATAAACCGTGGCGCGGCATAATCAAAATTTCCAATTCCAACACCAAACGGAATGTCAAGTGACCATCTCAAAATGTTGTACCAGAAAGACCATCTATCTGATTCCAATGCAAATCTAAATCTATCGATTGCCACAGAAAACAAAGCATTCTCACCCTTCCACAGCGATTTAATGATAATCTCAGGAATAAAAACCAGAAATATCGCTGTAAGTGCAACTAAAAAGAAAAGACGTTTTTTAACCTTTCCTGAAAAAACCAACAGAACTAATACTGCTACTATGCACCCGATAACTGGCCCCCGTGAAGCACTCGTTATAAGGGGTACTGCTGCAAAGACGACCAGAACATAAGTCAAAAAGCGCTCGCGGCGGGAAGTCGTAGCCAAAGCCCAACCCATTGCCATGGATAGCCCAACTGCCTGAAAATAACCAGTCGTAATAGGATCGCCAAAGGCAGTGAGCACCCTATCACCTATTCCGCGCATGCCTAAAGAGTGGGTAGCGTTGAGCGCCGTATAGTTACGAATCATGAATGTCTCATTGCCAAATAGGCTCTGTACCCACCCAACAGCGCTATTCCATGCCACTGCCCCCAATATTCCAATCACAAAGAAACGCAAGTTATCAAAACTGCGCACAGCTAGCACTAAAATGAAAGCAAAGATCATCAATTGAGTATTGCGCAGTGCTCCCAGCAGGGCTGCGTTTATACTTCTGGCTCCAATGCTGGATAAAAACCACGAAACAACTAACAGACATAGCCAGAAAAACATAATTCCTATCCGAAGGGGCGCCATTCGACGAGACAGAAATACAAACAATGCAACTGGGAACAATACAGCACAGTATATGTTAAAGAGAATAAAGCGTATACCACCCAAATGGATACCTCCATCCAGCAGCGGCATGAAGAAAAGACCTACAAATAGTATCCAGCGCAACAATCTCATAAATCAACAAATCCTCGCAAAATATTAATTAAGACCACATATTTTCATTGCCTGTTATTTTTACTCCAATGTCATTTACCTAACAAATCAGTTTATAACAGGGGTAGAAGACCCTTTTCTGGACGCTGTGTTTCCTTGGATATTTTCTGCCCGTCCTGATGGGTTCAATGGTCATGATGAACAGGTCAAACAACTTGTTCAGAAGTTCCATGATATTGCAACGTTTGAACAGAAAAACTATAGAGTCCTTCACTTTGGAGAGGGCCTGGGTGATGTTGATCCGGTATACGCACTTGTTCTCCTCGCAATTCCCGGCGATGATGCCCTGGGCCGGGTAAGTCATGGCAGCGGTGAGAATCATGGCTAATACCTTGGCATGGAAATCCTGGCACATGGATGGATTCAAAGGATTTGCCTGAAAAGCTTTCGATCACGATCCGGCATTTGGCGGTTTTGTAATTTTCCTCCACTGTCCATCTGAGATGATAGAACTCATTATAAATCTCATGGGGATAAAGGTCTTTTTTCAGGAGAAAGATTATCAGGATTTCCGTTTCACCGCCGCCCAGCTCAACATAGATGGCGCGTAATTTTTGGGAGAAACAGAGCGAAACAAAGTTGCATCAACCTGAAGCATTCGACCGCTATTTTGCTCAGTAAAAACTGGCCAAATCGACCACAAATCAAACCCCTCCTTTTTAACCTCGGCAAGCAGATCATCAAACAACCGCTGACCTTTGTACAGCGGGACCAGCGAAAGTTCAATTTGCAGCCCGACGAGTCTATCAAGCAATCCTGTTGCACCCTGCAATACGCGGTCCTCATAACCCTGAGTATCAATTTTCAAAAACACCACAGAATCTGAACGAAAATAATGCGGCGCAATCGAATCCAGCCGTATCAACGGCACACGCTCGCTTCTGACATAGTCCGATTCTGGTGCGACATTGACATGAGAGTCAAGCATATTCAGCACCGAACTGCTTACCGAGTTGCCCGCCACATGAATTTCAATCTCGCCAGCGTCGTTTCCGATTGCAGCACGGGGAGCTACGTTGGGGTTGGGGGTCGGGCCACGCTATCATGTTGAAATATTTAGATTAATGGTCCCCAAATAGCCGTTTTTACCCCCAATATCGCTGTTTTTGATACCGGAAATGCCATTATAGCAAGCCACTGACTCTCGTAGTTGAAATGCCTTCATGCTCAAGCAGCTTTCTTTCTTTTGAGTAAGTATGTAGTAAATATGAGCATAGTCGTCACAATACTTTGATATTTAAGGAACAACTCTCCAGTTATAGGTGTTTTCGAGAGCCATATTTACCTTTTTTGAGTCAAAATCGGTTATATAAAGAATCGTTCGTTCTCTAAGTTCGTATCCCTCAGACGCTTCATGTATCCGTCTTCCTAAAGCTTTCGAACCAAGCTCTGTTTTTATTTTTTCTACAAATTGCTTTTCTCCAACTGCAACCCCACGCGTCCACTGACGATCACGAATGTTGCTGCCATTCGACAGTAATTCATTCACCCATTTTTTGTGCGATTTCCGAAACGAATCATAGGAATCATAGCCTGCCAGGGTTGCCAATTGTTCATGATTAATCAACACACATTTTCGACGAGGAGACTGAATCTCATTGTATCCACCAAACGCCCATTCCGAAGGATGGCTCACAACACCAACACGAACCATATTTACCCAGTTAAATAAGATTTGAGCCTGTTGTGCAAGAACTGATTTCCCAAATATGTTTTTAAATATATTTCCCGATGAGTAGCATCACTTTGATCTAAACATGCTTCATAATAGATCAATTCCAAAGGGCGACGGCTTTTTGTTGAATCAACTAATCCTTTTTCATGTTGCTTAAATCTTAGCTTGAGGTTTTTTGTGTAGCCAACGTAGAAATTCCCATCACCGTCACTTCTTAGGACATATATGTAATACAAACCTGAGGACCTCAACCTATTTAACCCGGTGAAGATCAATATAAACAAGTCAACGCAGGAGGTGTTCCCCTGTTTCTACCGCAGTGGCATGATAGCGATCTTCCCAGTAGGCGCCCTTTCGTTTTTTCCTTTGATTATATTCCTGCGCTGAACGGCCAGCAACCAGTTGGATTGATTTCGGAATGGTATCCCTGTCACCATCATCCACAACCAGCAAGTGAATATGGTTTGAAGTCACTGTATAATCAAGAATCACCAACCCGTATCGTTTTTTTGCTTCAAAGAGCCACTGTGTCCATCGACGCTTGTCTTTAACAAATTCAAGAAGAAACTCTCTTTTATGGCATCTATGCGTTAAATGCCAAACCTGACCGGGAATATAGTGTCTTTTCGCTCTGGCCATCCTGATCTATATTGCCCTTTCCCCCATCGAAACCATCATTATTGCCCCAAACCAGCAGCCTTTTTCAGCTCATTTATTCATGATATTAAATTGTTACCGTGGCCCGACCTGATTTTGATGGTAATAGTTTTTTGTAAACATTTAGCGTATCTCGCGCACATTTTTCCCACGAAAATTGTTTGATTCGCTCATACCCCCTGTCAACTAAAAGTTGGCCTCTCTGTGGAGTAGAAACAACCCGCTCAATGGCGGCACGCATTTCCGCCTCGTCAGTAGGATCGAATAACTCCGCCGCATCACCGACCACTTCGGGCAATGAACTAACGTTCGCACATACCACCGGGCAGCCGAACGACATTGCCTCCAACGGCGGGATGCCAAACCCCTCATACAGTGAGGGACAAACAAATACCGCTGCCGAAGCATACAAACCAGCCAATATGTCATCGGTACCAGATACATGCAAAATATTGTCCTGCGAGATGTGCAGCGACTCCGCCAGTGATAACTCGCTTGCGCTGAAGCCCTCTCTGCCAAAGCAAACCATTGAAAACTCATTTTTCAGGAAGCGAGAGCTCCCATATGCCCGCAGCAGTCCCTCAAAATTCTTGTACCCCCCTCGGGAACCAATATACAGAATAAACGGCTTTTCTAACTCAGCAGGCTTAACGGCATCATTTTTCATAGCCAGCGAATAACCCAGATGAACCACCGAGGTCTTTTCCTCGGGCACGCCAAGTAACGCAATCAAGTCCCGGCGTGTATTTTCGGAAATGCAGATGACATGGTCCGCCCTCCGCACGGCATGTGCTTTGATCTGTTGGGCGTTATCACGCCGTGAAAGATTGTCGGCAAATTTTTCGTGGATCATATCATAAACGGTGATTACCCGTTTCGCTGAGTGTGGACAGCAATCGGCCATGGAATAATACGTTTCATGAATGATATCTGGTTTATAATGTTTAATAAATGGTTTTGATATTATATTGTTAAATGTTTTTCGCAACAAACCTGTTTTGGGAATATATGGGAAATGCTGACCGATCAACTTACACAGCAAACCATTGCGAAGATATTGGTTGAGATAGGCTAACGCGAGAACTGTAACATCTACGTCAGGATACCGGGAAACTCGACTTGAGAGTTCATAAAAATACCTGGAAACACCTCCATATTGCTGGAAAGAAAATATCTGGTGATCGTATAAAATTTTCATGTTTTTAAAGGGTACTGATTTTCACAATCGCATCTTTTTCAACGTCGTAAACAGAAAGGCCTTCGATAGTCTTCATGCGCTCATCAACTGATATGTGGGTTAACTGTCCCTGGGGATCTCTTGATTCTCGAAAATTTGATTTTACATAACCTTCTCGAACACTCAACTGTTTCAAGGTACCAATGTTATCTGTCCTCACAAAATAAGCGTTATTTCCATTGCTAATTCGAACCAATAAAAGCATATCCCTTTTTCTCTGCAAGATAACATAATGCTTTCAAAGAAGCTCCAAAATATAAATTAGAATAATGTGCTTTCATACGTACAAATTTCGGGTCATAGGGAACTGTGATAGCATCTGCACCAAGCACACTGTTATATTCTATGATAAGAAGAATCGGATTTACCACATCTATAGCTTACCATATCCAGTAATCATTTCCATCAATGTCGATACTTAACAACACTATCTCACCACTAAAATTGTTTTCTAAGAAAATGTTATTGATATTTTCTTTATCCACAAAAGCGCATGTAGCCGTCAAATCGTATTTCCAATAAATACTATCATTTTTGATGTAATCTATATTCTCCTTGCTCCCGTCTATAACAAGACCTTTCCAATTATTATTCATTAATAAAAAACGTGTATTTGACTCAGTATAGTTCTCTACTTCAAACTCAATAAATGTTTTAGTCTCTATTCCAAGATGATGTACTAAATACTGAATAATGCCATCTTCGCCAAATTGAGAAGATACTTTGAATTCAGCATGTTGAATGTTTTCATATATATCTTGAAATTTCATCTGATTTATTAAAAAGCTTGCTGCCAACATCTTGGTTTCATGTATTTCATTTCTAATATTAGCAAAATCAGCGGATATACCTGAACCTTGCTTGATGATTTGCTTTAAGGGTTTCAGAATGTTTGTTTTCATAAACCACCGTCTACTTTTTATTAGTAAACCCTCAATTAATTCCATCTTTCAATCCATAATAATGGTTTTTATTTTTGGTTGCCCAGTTTGATTCAATATCTCTTGAAATTTTAAAGGATTACCATTTTTATCAAGTTTTCCTTCTGGTGTTGCTCTTTTCACTCTTATCTTTTCCAAAGTTTTGTTGCTTACAGGCCTGCTGGCTGATTTTACAACTCGGGCATCTATGGCAATCCCTTCATTAATTTTAAACCCCTATTCTGAAATCAGGCACTAATTACTTATTCCATATCCCTTTTGTGTTTTTTTTAATTATTTTTAAACATTGAATCGGAGCAAAAAAAGATCCAATAATCAGTGAAGCGCAAGTTCCTAAAATAACCCCGGCGCTTCCCATGTTTAAATTGTTAGCAAAATAAATTGAGATCGGAATGTTAATTATCATACCTATAATTCCACAATACATTTGAAGCTTTATTTTCCCTACTCCATTTACAAAATAAGCAAAGATACTATTCCATGTAAAGATAATTGCATAAAGTCCCATGACAGCAGAAAGCAATAATGGAATATGCACTTTATCACCAACCCACATTAAATAAAAATAATTTGATATAGCAAATAGAACGATAACTCCCACAATAACAAGCAGCCAGATCATTATTAATCGTTTTATTGATGTTTTTATCCACTCCATGTCATCAATAGCAAAGGCTTCTGTATATGCTGACCAGAATGGCGTAAGTACAATTGTAAAAATCATTATGGGAATACTAAAATATTTAAAGGCAATATTGTAGGGAACCACTTCTGCGGGTCCGAGTATATGCGTAATAATTATATTGTCTGTAGAGAAGATGATAATACATGCAATCTGCAAAATAAAAAATTTCACACCAAGACCTGCAAGCGGTTTAAAATATTTAAAATTTACACACTTAACGCTTGGTTTAATATAGTTATATTTTTCATTAAAAAAATAAAATGATGCAATAATTAGGATTATGACCGGTGCGGCACTGTAGATAATGCTTATATACAGCAAATTCCCATGTGTGAATTTTGTAATAAGGTAAATCGATACAATCGCTATTAAATTTCCCAAAGGATCAAAGATGTTACTAACAGCGGGTAATTGATCGGATGTAAGAATTATTCCAATCAGGTTTAAAACAAATCGAAGCGCAAAAAAGGTAAAAACTACCAGAACAACTCTGCTTAGTTCTTCTACCATCTCCGGTCGGGCATTTAACAATTTTGACCAATCAAGGAGAGGATTTATAAATAAAAATAACAGGAATACACCAAACATTATTAATGTAAGAGTCGCATAAGTTGTACTCACATAAGCTTTCGCAAGTTTATAATCTTTAACAGCAAAGGCTTCAGCAAGTTTGTTGCGCAATCCATTACCCAGCCCAATATCAAAAAAGCCAAACCAGCCTATTGTCGAACTGATTGTAAGCCACAATCCATACTTAGTAGGATTCAAATAAGTTAGAGTAAGAGGTACCAGTAAAAAGATTACTAAAATACTGAATCCCTTTAAACCAAAGGATGCAATAATATTCTTTTTGGCTTTTAGACTGCGCCTGTGGCCTGTTGTGAAATAATTTCTAACTATATCAGGCAGGTACTTATTGGCTATAGACTTCATGGGGAGATCCTGGGGGGGCATACAATTTAACTATTCTACTTGCGGGACGCCTTAAAATGAGCTTCTCATTCCGAATGGTTTAATGTCTGGAATCCTGTTCTTGGTTGGGGGTCGGGCCACGCTATCATATTGAAATATTTAGATGAAAGAAATGTAATGGGGGACGTTGGTACGTTTGTTACTTTACTGGACATCTAATAGTACGCACCTGGTCTATGATTTCATGCGCTTCACTTTTTTCCCCAAATAACAGCGATTTTAAAACTTTGGTTTAAGTCCGGCTTGTTTGCAAAGCTCATTGGCCGTAATTCTGTCGAGGGCTCGATGCCTCTTGACAGGAATGGTTTTTACATCATTTGTGTATATCGAATGATTTGCACCCTCCCGCAAAAGCCGAAATCTTGCTGCTGTGAAGCGGGACGCTGGTAGAAAAGTAACTTCCTTCAATTTTTGGCACCCCGGTTGAACACCCTGAAAGGGGACCCGGTTCAACGGGGCAGGCGGATTACACGGGTTACACGGTTTTATTTCTGAACCGCAAAGGCGCTAAGGACGCGAAGAGGGATTTTTGTTGGTTTTGTTATGATCCTGAAAGAGAGACTCAGGATCAGAACACACCAAGCCCTGACGGGCGGGGACATTGATTATTGACTATTGACTATTGATTATTGTCGATTGAAAAGACGAAGAACAAATTGAACCGCAAAGACGCCAAGGACGCGAAGGGGGTTGTTTGTTGGTTTGTTATGATCCTGGAAGAAGGACACCAGGATCAGAACACACCAAGCCCTGACGGGCGGCTACTGCTTCAAGTTGTTTACCATCCGCTTGATACCGTGTTTCATTAGAGTTACGTTCCAGTTCAGAAGAAATCCT
>Ga0208648_1003052_pt1 | contig 10915 bp, 13 predicted proteins | sample AntAceMetag02UKL_FD_184772 | JGI IMG/M metagenome (GOLD analysis project Ga0208648, IMG submission 184772) | Saline lake microbial communities from Ace Lake, Antarctica - Antarctic Ace Lake Metagenome 02UKL (SPAdes) (version 2) | ecosystem: Environmental > Aquatic > Non-marine Saline and...
ACAAGAAATTACTATCTCACCGAAGCTGCCCAGCAGCAATGGAGTGTTCGCCACCTGCAGCGCAATATCAACACCCTCTATTATGAACGCCTCCTATCTTCACAACACCCTCAAAGCACACCTGCAAATCAGGCTGATACTGAAAAAATCAATCAGCGGGCATTTATCAAAGACCCTTATGTGCTGGAATTTTTGCAGCTTTCCGATGATAAAAAACATAAAGAAAAGGATATAGAAACGGCCATCATCAATAATCTGTCCAAATTTTTACGCTAAGTTTTCAAATAATACTGGAAGTCCATCACCGCTGGGCCGGTAATTTTTTCATGCTGGTTTTCACCCATGAAATTTTCAAACAATTTAAGGTCGCAACGATTACTTTTAATGGTCTGGTCACTGACGTCATACACGGTTGATCGATACGCCATAAATGGTTCAATATGGTTGAAAAAATCTGTTGTGTTTACCCCCATGACGGCCTCCCATTAATAACCAGCTGGTTCAAGGCTTCCTGTTTAAAATTGTCATTTACCTTGATATAAATTGCAGTCTCAGCCGTGTTGGAATGGCCCATCATTGCCTGGATGGCATAAAGGGGAACCCTGGCGTGATACATTTCAGTGGCAAAGGAGTGCCTGAGCACATGGGGAGTGAGTCGTTCGGGAATTCCGGGGACATGATACTTAATTCCAAAAAAAAGCACTGTGTGATACCGGTGATTTTCAATTTAATTAAGGAAAAACTATGAGTGATCAGAATATTCCATTTCAAACTATTGACTGGAAAAAAATTCCCAAAACAGAACACAAAGGTGAAACAGGAGTTGCATATTGGCAAACAGTACAATTCCCAGGATTACGGATTAGAATCGTTGAATATTCAAAAGGGTATCTTGCTGACCATTGGTGTGAAAAAGGCCACATAGTGCATTGTTTGGAAGGCGATGTTGTTAATGAACTGAAAGATGGTACAAAATCTATTTTGACTGAAGGGATCTCATATGTGGTTTCAAATGAATTAAGCTCACATCGCTCGGTTACAGAAAATGGTGTAAAGTTAATGATTATTGACGGAGCTTTTTTAAAATTGAAAACCTGATTAGAAATTGATACTGGTGATCTTGAAGTGTTACTAACAGTCGAAAAAGGGATGGAGGAGAGTTTACCATGAAAGTATTTGCGATTAATTCCAGTGCCAGGGTCGGAGGGGAGAGCAAAACCGAATTAATTTTGAATCGGTTAATTAAAGGGATGAAAGAGGAAGGTGCCGAGGTTGAGGTAGTTAATATTTTCAAAAAAAAGATCAATTATTGTATCGGATGTTTTACCTGCTGGACCAAAACACCGGGTGAATGTGTGCATAGAGATGATATGAGCAAGGAGCTTTTTCCCAAATACATGGCCAGCGATTTATGTATCATGGCAACGCCGCTGTTTCACTATACTGTAAATGCAAATCTGAAAACCTTTATTGAGAGGACACTGCCCTTTGCACAACCATTCTTTGAGTTTAGAAACGGTGTAACAAGGCATCCGCTGCGTCAGGTGCCACCTCCCATGGTTGCACTTTCTGTTGCTGGTTTTCCTGAGTATTCCGTATTTGAGCAGTTAAGCGCGTATATGAATTATTTATATGGAAAGAGTCTAAGAGCAGAGATTTATATACCCGGTGCGGAAACCCTGGCGCGAAAAACCGACAATCCTTTAATCAAATCTGTTTTAGATGCAGTAACTCAGGGTGGACGTGAGCTGATCAAAAATAAAACGATATCTGCCGAAACAATGAAAGCAATCAATACGCCTACCATAGATTTCAAAACCATGGCTGCTATCGGAAATATTTTTTGGCAAACCTGTATTGACGAAGGTGTGACACCTAAAAAATTTTATAAGCTGGGAATGGTACCGCGACCAAATTCCCTGGAATCCTTCCTGGCATTAATGAAAGAAGGGTTTAATCCAGAAAAATCACAAGGATTTAAAGGGTGTTACCAGTTCATTTTTTCAGGTGAGCAGGAAGGCGGCTGCTATTTTGTGATCGCCAATAATGAAATACATTACAGTCTGGGATCCGCTGCAAAGCCTGATATTACAATCACCACCCCTTTTGAACTCTGGATGGATATTGTCACAAAAAAAGCAGATGGGGCGCAAATGTTTATGGCGCAAAAATATAAAGTTGAAGGGGATATCAATCTTTTGATGAAAATGGGTGAAGCTTTTTCTTGAACTTTCTCACAGACAAGTTTCGGCAATTTTTCAGTCAGCAGATCCAGATGCAATAGTTTTGAATGGGTACGATCGGGGGACATCCGATCGGGGGACATCTTACTTAATTCCGAATAATACGGTTAGAGATAAGTAAGGTGTCCCCGGAATTACCTGAGCGCCGAGCAGGTGACGGAAGCATGGGGGCAGTGTATTCCACACTGTCCCTTTTCTCTCATGCTTTTGTCCCTAATGCGCTAAATCCCGGGGTTTGGGGCTGGCCCCATTATAATCGGGTAAACTTCCTTTAATTTTTTAGCGATTAAGGTCGTCATAACGTCAACCAACTTATGCATTCAAACACCTTACTTAATTCCGAATAATACGGTTAGAGATAAGTAAGGTGTCCCCGGAATTACACTGATATGTTTCTATACTTGACACCATATTTAGACCGTTTTGTCCAATTTATCAACTAACAGTCACAATTCTAATAAAAGGCAGATCTCCCCGGATAAGTGCGTGAACTTTCACTACACAACCCTTTGGACGGTCCCTCACTGTTCCGCCCTTGTTTTCGGCTAATACTTGTGTTAACAAAACCTATGTTAACAGGACTCACGGATAGAGGACTTACACCCCATAAGGTCACGCCCGTGCCGGGCGTACACAATCCAAAGGAACCGGTCGATGCCGGTTATTTAGGGTTATCCAAGGTAAAGTACACCTGTTTTTTTATAGAATAATTTATATGGAAACCGAGAGGATCATTTCTAAATATGCGCAAATTAGCTTTTGGATACTCAACCAGATGTAATATCAAGTGCGAACACTGTGTGGCTGCAGATGATATCCCTGATTGCAGGAAAATGGATCATAATAAGGCAAAAGAAGTAATTGTCGAAATGGCCCAAGCAGGTGTTGGCGGAATAAGTTTTTCAGCTGGTGAACCGTTTCTGTATTTCAATGAAATGGTAGACCTTGTGAAACTGTGCAAACAAATCGGAATATATACGAGAATTGTTACCAATAGTTATTGGGCAAAGACAAAAGAGGCTTCCGACAGTCTTGTTTCAGAATTGAAAAAAAATGGGCTTTGCCAATTGAGATTAAGTTACTCAAGGTGGCACCAGAAAAATATAAACCGGAACAATGTGTTGAATGCAGCACACAGTTGCCAGAAAAATGGGTTAAATTATTTTATTTCATTTGTCACCGATTTTTCCATAGAGGATGATCCACATGAACAGTTTTTGCGGGATCAGGGCCTCAAATTTTTCCCAGAACCCGTCATATATGCAGGTCGTGCCGCGTCTTTTAAACGCAGAAATATTCTGACCGATTATCAGGCAAACTGCTGCGACATGAACCCCTATCTTACTCCGGATCTTGATATGTATGCCTGTTGCGATGCAGGGAGCCATTTTTCGGAGACAAATTTTTTTTACCTTGGGAACCTCACCGACAATACAATGGAACAGCTTTTTACTAAAACTGAAACTGACCGGCTGTACAGCTTCATAAGAACCATGGGGATAACAAATATAGCATCATTTACCGGCATGAAGGCCAGAGAGATCATAACCTATAGTAAATGCGAGCTGTGTCGAAAACTGTTCAACTCCCCTGAAACCTTAAAACTGTTGCGGGCTGAAGTTTCGCAGCTGGCAGCCTGGAGCCGATAGGCTCGGAATCGGGATCAGGCCAAAGTAATAAACTGAAATTAGGTTCATTTTTCTTTATCGCACTACTGCTGATGATCTATGAGAACTATTCTACGGCTGCCTTTGTTTATATGGCCCTTCACGGTAGCTACGGTTTTTGCTGGCTTATTAAGCATTTTGCATTCCCAGACCCGAACTGGGAAAGGAAAATTACTTTTGGAGGGGCTATAATGGCCTTTATATTTGTACTGGGTCCGTATTGGCTGTTCCCCTTTCTCTTGATCTCAGGGGTATTGGGCCCTGATCATTCTGAACCATCCAACTTTATGCTGATGTTTTGTATCAGTCTGCATACGCTTGGCGTTGTGATCATGATGGCTTCTGACTGTCAAAAATATTATACGCTCAAGTATCATAAAGGATTGATTGAGGAAGGGATGTTCAAATATATTCGGCACCCCAATTACTTAGGTGAGATGATGCTGTATGGTTCATATGCGCTGCTTGTAAATCACTGGATTCCATGGGTTATACTGGTCTGGGTGTGGTCAGGAATTTTTCTTGTCAATATGGTGATGAAAGAGGCCTCGATGTCTCGCTATCCAGAATGGGAATCCTACAAAGCAAGGACCGGAATGCTGCTGCCATGGAAACTGTTAATTCAGCCTGGCAGAATCATTTAACTGAAACGATTAATTAATCAAAGGTTTCTCCATGGAAAACCGATTAGGAACCGAATATGCGTCCTTGGACGATGCGGCGTTTATTCCCAAATACAGAGCCTCTTGCTTTTGTGGGGATGTTCGATACGAGGTTAGCGCCGATCCCGTGGATGCAAAAATTTGCCACTGCCTGACTTGTCAGAAACTGCACGGTGCTCCCATGCAGTGGGCTGCCATATTTCAAAAACGCCATGTGAGGCTTACCGCAGGTTTCAATCACCTGCATTTTTTTAATAGCGAACAAAGCTGCCATAAACGACTTTTGCCTTGCAAAATCAGCTGCGAAAGGTGTGGTACACCAATTGCTGATGAAGGTCGTAGGATGTGGCTTGCCTTTCCCACGTTATTTAATTTCGGGCATTGTGCTGAGGTTCCGGATTCATTCAAACCAACCTGCCATATTTTCTATGGCACGCGGGTCGTCGACATTTTGGATGATCTCCCCAAGTGGTCCGGGCACAAGAACCATTCCACCCTGATGAAGGCTGGAAAATCTCACATGATATAGAAAATATGGCAGTTGCCGTTTTTTTAAATCCTGTTGAAACACTGCATCCCCTCTTTAACGGCCCGTTCGGCACTGGCCAGAGCGCCTTCCAGATAACCGCCCAGCTGGTCATCGGTTTCTGTGCCGGCCAGCAGAACCTGGTTGTCCCAGATACTATTTTTCCCGTCCGGCGGATTGAACAGGGGATGCTCATGGGGACCTCTCTGGTCAAATTGTGTGGCAGTGAACCGTTCCTGAGCCCAATCCTTTAAATAAAAAACCTGGGGGTGGCCGGCCGGAGATCCGAACATCAGGTCGAGCTGAGCAAGGATGGCCTGTTTAAGGGCTTTCGGCTCCCTTCGCTGGGCCGCCGGAACACTGACGAATCCGGTGAGGCCGTATGGGGCGTTGGGTTCCCGGTTGGAACCGTCGTGGATTTCACCCAGAGGACCATATTGGCTGAAGGCCTGGCCGGAAAGGCCAGCCTGCCGCCAGTGGGGAGAGGGATATAGAGCAAAAAATTTGGCGTGTCCTGCCATCCATGTTTTGGTTTTCAGCATGGCCTGGGTCAGGGCCGGAGACAAGTCCGGTGTAAACAGGATACTGGCTGCAGCCAGCCTTGGAGGAAGGGCCAGGATAACTTTTCGGGCCTTGAACCAGGTCCGTTCTTCCTGTTCCAACTCGCCCACCCCAACCCGAATACCGGTTTCCCGCTTTTGGATTTCACAGACCGGGTGATTCAGGCGGACAGCATCCCGGGGAAGGTTATTAAAAAAACGGTCCACCAAGGCGATCATACCACCTGAAATCCTCCATGCCTCAGGCTCCATGGGGTAGCCTGAAATAGTCCTGGGGGTGCCGTCTGGCATCTGAAATCTGCCTAGTCCGGATTCATACTGAGGATAGGCATCAAGGCCCATCTCTTTGACCAGTCGAGAAATTCTCGGGTTAAAGGCTGGCCAGAACCAGGACGGGCCAAGGTCTGTGGAGAAATTGTCATGTTTGGGGCATTGGATCCGGCCGCCGATCCGGTCCCGGGCCTCCAACAATATAAAGGATTTATTTTCCCTGGACAGAAGCCAGGCCGCATAGACGCCGCTCAGGCCCCCGCCCACAATCAGGGTATCAATATCAGTCATTCTTACTTCTTCTTTTCAATTGCAAGGACTCATTGTCGGAACTGAGCCCCGGTTAAATGGATTATTCTCCCATTTCACTCAAATATCAATATTTTTCCGCTGGGTCTATGACAAATTTTATACGTTTTTTTATGAATAGCATGTTAGAATGGGGTCAGACCGCAGATATTAATATTATCAACCGTAATAAAAGGAATAAATATGAGCGAATATAAATACTATTTGATTGAAAAAAAAGCACCGATTGCCTGGGTGTACCTGAACCGGCCTGACAAAAAGAATGCCATGAACCCTCCGGCATGGAAAGAAGCGCCCGATGTTTTCGCATCCCTGAACAATGATCCTGACATCCGGGTAATTATTGTTGCAGGAAAAGGCCCGGCCTTCTGTGCGGGTATCGATTTGATGAGCATGGTGGGTGAAATTCCGGAATTGATGGACCCGGCCCAGAAAGGTGGTGTTAAATGGCAGTTACTACAAAAAATTTACGCCCTTCAGGAAACCATTACCTGTATCGAAAAATGCAAAAAACCTGTGATTGCTGCAGTTCACGGTCATTGTATCGGTGCAGGCCTTGATATGATTACGGCCTGCGATATCCGACTGGGCTCAAAAGATGCCGTGTTTTCATTAAGGGAAGCGGCTGTGGGATTTGTGGCCGATGTCGGCGTTCTCCAGAGATTGCCCCATATTGTTGGTCAAGGCATCACCAGGGAACTTGCCTATACAGCAAAAAATATCACGGCTGATCGTGCAAAAGAGGTGCTGCTCCTCAATGAAATTTTTGAAAATCCAGAGGCTTTGATGGTAGGTGCCGAAAAAATGGCCATGGAGATCGCAGACTGTTCTCCCCTTGCCGTCCAGGCATCAAAAAATGTTCTCAATCACGGTATCGGCAAGAGTGTAGATGACGGATTAAAATACGTAGCATCCATAAGTACCAATATTATCCCGTCCGATGATCTGTTTGAAGCGGTAACTGCATTCACGGAGAAAAGAAAACCTAAGTTCGCGGGAAGTTGACTTCGCGTGAGTACACAAAACCATCATATTGGAAACCATGACACGCTGACAAAGATTTATTATAAAGGAGATCAGCATCGAATCAAAAAACAACAAGACTATCCACTGTTCTGAGTGCAACTCTGCCTGCAACACTGAAGACCTGTTCACCATCGACAACCGGCAAGTGTGCCGAAAATGTCTTTTTGGGAATGGTTCACCTGTAACTATCTACCCCATTGGAATTGTCAACAACAACCTTGAAAGGGACCACACACAGTTTGGAAGAAAAGGGACTGACACTGTTTCTAAAATTGAGCTGTTACCTTCCCAAAAGCGGTTTATGTCCGGGCTTGATCAGGAACCCGAGATTACAATAGTTTACTATCTGCATAAATCCCGTTCGGTTAAAACCCTCTTTAAGCGGGGACTTGACGGCAAACAGGTCGGGGTATTCGCCTCCCGGACCCCAGACAGGCTCTCAAGGATCGGGATCCAGGATGTAAGGCTCCTGGATATCAAGGGCAACACATTGTTTGTCAAAGGACTGGATGCCATCAGCGGGACTCCGGTGCTGGATATAAAATTAAAAATTTGATTGAGGTTGTCGTTCCGCCGCCCGTATCTCAAGGCTTCCGGGTAGCCGGGGGTTTGTAGAACAGGGCATTACTCCATTTGAGAAAATTTTTGCCAATGTCACTTTATCACACACCAGATCAGGTAAAAGTAAATTAATCCTTTGCCGCAAAGAATAAAGCAAATCAGCCAACGTAAAAAACCGCGTGGCTGATTTGCAGCGTTGAATTGGTAATGACGGCAATTTCGATGCCAAGGGGGCTTAATTTATCAATTAATTGTCCCAGGTTTGCGCCCAATGTGGGTTTTCCTGAAAGGATCTAAAATTTTATCTATAACAGTTTTTTAGCTCCTGAATACGCCTCTTCAACCTTTAAAGCAGTTGCTGCGTGGCCGGGATGCTTTTCAGGATTCCACTTTTTCATATCATCGAACACTGGGCCGTCTTTGTGGTATTCAATACGTCCCTTAACCTGATAGGATTTATCCTCTTTGGTGATGAAAAGGATGGACCCTTTGCTTCCTTCCTGTATATTTTCCAATGTTTTTGAAAAATAATTATTGGCAACCACCAGGATATCCGCACTGTATTTGGATACGCAAGTTGCATATATGGAATTTGGGATTCCCTTTTTATTAACGGTTGATAAAATAATAGGACCTTTACGATTTTCCCAGGCAATGCTGACTTCTTCGGGTAATGCTGCCATAATAATTCTCCTTTAATTAAAACGTGTGATAAAATTCTTTTGTTGTTATTGTGTGTTTTTAAATAATGGGTTACATCTTTTCTGTAATTTTATTAAACGTGTCAGTAATTGCGGATTCTTTAAATTTTTGTTGAAATGCAACACCTTCATCTCCGCATTTTACCATATCAGGGTCAAAAGGAATTCTCCCCAAAAATTTGATGTCATATGCCAAAGCTGTTTTTTCACCACCACCGGTTCCAAAAATATCAACGACCTTGTTACAGTGGGGACAGGTGAAACCACTCATGTTTTCAATAATTCCAAATATGCTCATATTTACATTTTTACAAAAACTGATGGATTTCCTGATATCAGCCAGAGCGACTTCCTGGGGGGTAGTGACAATGATGGCCTTGGCATCAGGGATCAGTTGGGCAATGGTCAAGGGTTCATCCCCGGTCCCTGGCGGGGAATCAATAATCAGGTAATCCAGATTTTCCCAGCTGACTTCCCCTATGAATTGCCGGATGACTGTGTGTTTTAACGGGCCTCTCCAGATAACCGCATCATCCTTGTCCGACATCAGCGACTCCATGGACACGATTTTTAAGTTGTCAGAGTAGGGTATCGGTATCATTTTTTTGTTGGCGTCAGCTGTCAGCATCCCTGTCAGCCCCAGCATTCTGGGAATATCAGGTCCATGGATATCCACATCCATTAATCCGACCTGGTATCCTTTTCCGGCGAGGGCAATGGCGAGGTTTACAGATACGCTTGTTTTACCCACACCTCCCTTACCGCTCATCACAATGAATTTTTGTTTGATTTTTTTCAAAGATTGTTTGGCAAGTTCATCCGGATTCGGTCCCGGCATCTGGCTTGTAATCCCTATTTCTGGCGCTTGTTTCATATTTTTCCCCTTTGTTGCGGGTTGTAACTATTTGAACGTATTCTCTTAAGGGATAAGCAAAGTTTATACCAACAGATTTTAAAAAAAAATAATATGAATAATTTCAAGCTATTATTAAAACACACTATCGATTTGGTTTGTTGAGGACAGGAAAGAGTAGCGATAGTGCATCGTTTTTACGCAAAGATCTGTCAATCAATGAAGCAAGGTTCTCTCTTGATTTTCAGCATAAACAAGCTCCTTTTAATAATTCCGGGGACATGATACTTAATTCCCAAAACAGAACACAAAGGTGAAACAGGCGTTGCATATTGGCAAACAATAATCTGGAGAAATTTATGAAACAAGATAGCCCCAGTATAACTGCGGATAGAATCGCGATAATGAGAGCAGCACATCAGATTTTTGATAATCCAAAAGTTTTCGAAGATCCAATAGCGTTAAGGATTATCAGTACTCAAAGTGTTTCTGACATCCGGAAAAATAAGCGAAAGTTCGAATCAAGAATACATAAATATCTTCGATCTATTGTAGCCGCACGCAGCAGATTTGTTGAGGATGAGCTCTCTTTAGCAATCAATCGTGGTATCCGTCAGTACGTTATTCTTGGTGCGGGACTCGATACCTTTGCCTATCGCAATCCGCATTCTTCTAACGGTCTAAAAGTGTTTGAGGTTGATTATCCGGCCACACAAGAATGGAAACGCCAGCAACTTGATGTGGCGAAAATACCCATACCAGAATCATTAACCTTTACTTCAATAAACTTTGAAAATCAGGCATTGGCAGATCAGTTACGAGAAGCCGGATTCAGGACGGATGAACCGTCCTTTTTTTCATGGCTTGGCGTGACAATGTATTTAAGTCGTGAAGCAATGATGACAACGATGAAATACATTTCTTCGTCTGCGCCTATAGGTAGCGAAGTTGTATTTGATTACGTGATTCCTCCTTCTTCGCAGAAATTTTTACGTAGATTGATTTTTAGCTTGCTATCCAACAAGGTAAGAAGTTTCGGAGAACCTTGGCAGACCTTTTATGATCCAAACTCACTGATAAAGGATCTCAAAGCTATCGGCTTCACAAAAGCTGAAGATATTGGACCTGAAGAGATTAATGCGCGATTTTTCAATGATCGAGCAGATAAACTTATGGTTGGAAATTTCGGGCATTTGATGAAAGCGCAGCTTTGAAAAAATGCCCAATATCAATTCACTGGATTTCCACTCCGCTTCGCTCTGTGAAAACCAGTGAGTTCAAGCGTTATATTTACAAAAGTTAGGAGAAACCGAGAAATGAAGAAAAAATTATATAAATTCAAGAAAATAGATGCTTTTGCAACTGAAAAGTCAAATGGAAATCCGGCAGGTACAATTTGGTTAGAATCAAAAAAAGATATAAAGCCAGATGATATGCTTAAAATTGCAAAAGAATTAAAAGGTTTTGTAAGCGAAGTAGGATATATACACAAAATTAAAGAAGCAAAATATGGAATAAAATTTTATTCATCTGAAAG